>ERZ780144.626-NODE-626-length-47484-cov-6.949988_pt1 | contig 47484 bp, 39 predicted proteins | sample MGYA00511380_ERZ780144 | MGnify/ENA primary metagenome ERZ780144 (study PRJEB29588, sample SAMEA1965858) | human gut metagenome | biome: human gut; feature: human-associated habitat; material: faeces | place: Denmark | collected 2008/2010 ... | reverse complement strand
ATGACACCGTTTGAAAAGAGATATTCCAATCAATGATTTTTTTCAGTGTGAATGTTACAAAAATGCTTGACCATCTCAAAACCAACTCCAAGATTTACTGTTGTGGTAGTCTTGGATACACCACCTTTTTGATTGCATATGGCGATTACTTTACACATAATTCTGACCCTCCGTATTTTTTAATCATTTGATGACATACCTATTTTTCATAGGGGCTTTCCCTAGGATGATATTGATTTTCCCTCTGCAGTTTTATTAGTACATGACTATACTGAGGATTCTTTTCATTTCTTTTAATATTGGAAATGTCAAGAATATGAAATCGCTTGTTCCTACTTATGTTTTTTATCATCCAGCGAATATCCTTTCTTGTTCCTGATACATTAACAATAATCATCAATTTTCTCCTTTCCTTGCACAAACAAAAAGGAAGATACCTTCAACTCTTCCTTAGAAAGTATCTTCCTTACAATTGCGTTATAAAATTCTAATCAATACAGTTTAATTTATTGAATGTAATACACTTCAAAAGTCACTATTCGCTTCCATTCAGTAACACAAATAAGCATTATTACTCTTTTATTTGTGTTACTCTTGTGTCACTACTGAATCACAAAGCCAGTCAAACGCCTTATTTTTGGCACTTTACTTATCCAAACTCTTCAGCGTCGGGAACAAGATTACGTCTCGGATCGCCGGTGAATCGGTCAAAAGCATTACCAGACGGTCAATTCCGTAACCGATACCTCCTGTCGGCGGCATACCGATGGACAATGCATTTAAGAAGTCCTCGTCGGTGTGGTTTGCTTCCTCGTCTCCTGCGGCAAATGCCTCTTCCTGTGCTTTGAAACGCTCTCTCTGATCGATTGGGTCGTTCAACTCGGAGTACGCATTACACATTTCCCATCCGTTGATGAAAAGCTCGAAACGCTCTACCAGCTCCGGATTGTCCGGTTTTTTCTTGGTAAGAGGTGAGATTTCGATTGGATGATCCATAACGAAAGTTGGCTGAACCAGTTTATCTTCGCAGAATTCTTCGAAGAACAAACTGATGATATCACCTTTTTTGTGGTGAGCCTCATATTCGATATGGTGCTCATCGGCAAGTTTCTTAGCTTCTTCATCTGTCTTTATTTCATTAAAATCAATGTTTGCATATTTCTTTACGGCGTCGATCATTGTGATGCGCTCAAATGGCTTAGAAAGGTCAATCTCGATACCATTGTAGGTAATTACAGCGCTGCCACATACTTTCTCTGCCAGATAGCGGTACATGCTCTCTGTGAGTTCCATCATGCCCTCATAGTCTGTATATGCCTGATACAGCTCCATCAATGTAAATTCCGGATTATGACGGGTATCTACACCTTCATTACGGAATACACGGCCGATTTCAAATACACGCTCCAAACCGCCAACGATCAATCGTTTCAAATACAATTCCAGAGAAATACGAAGTTTTACGTCTTCGTCGAGAGCATTGTAATGTGTCTCAAATGGGCGGGCTGCTGCTCCACCGGCATTGGCTACAAGCATCGGAGTCTCCACTTCCATGAAATCTCTGTCTGCAAGGAAGTTACGGATCTCGCGAAGAATCTTGGAACGTTTGATAAATGTCTCTTTTACGTCCTGATTCATGATCAGATCCACATAACGCTGACGATAACGGATGTCCGTGTCCGTCAAACCGTGAAATTTTTCCGGAAGGATCTGAAGACTCTTTGACAAAAGAACTACATCTGTCGCATGAATGGAGATTTCTCCGGTCTTTGTCTTAAACACTTCACCTGTGACCGAAAGAAGATCACCGACATCATACTTTTTGAAATCTTTGTAAGAATCTTCTCCGATATTGTCACGCGCTACATACGCCTGAATGCTTCCTTTCAGGTCCTGCACGTTACAGAAAGAAGCTTTTCCCATCACACGTTTGAACATCATACGTCCGGCGATAGTTACTGTCTTTTCTTCCATTTCGTCATAATTATCTTTAATATCCATTGAGTGGTGTGTTACATCACACTTTGTGATCTCAAACGGATTCTTTCCTGCTTCGATCAAATTTGCCAGTTTTTCTCTTCTGACCTTTAACAACTGATTTATATCTTCTGCCAATTCTCTATCCTCCAATTAGTTCTTCGTAATCTCAAGAATTTTATATTTCAATAAGCCGGCTGGGGTCTCAACCATAACAGTATGTCCCTTTTTCGCACCGATCAATGCTTTTCCAACCGGTGACTCGTTGGAGATTTTTCCTTTCAGACTGTTTGCCTCTGTCGAACCAACCAGTTTGTACTCCATCTCTTCATCATATTCCAAATCTTTGATCTTTACGGTACATCCAATGCTGATTACGCTGGAATCAATGTCATCATCGGTAACCAGTTCCGCATTTTTCAAAATTTTATCTATCTCTTCGATTCGAAGTTCGATATCTCTCTGCTCTTCTTTTGCTGCATCATACTCGGCGTTCTCGGAAAGGTCTCCCTGTTCTCTCGCCTCTTTGATCTTCTGTGCAACTTCTTTACGACGATTTACTTTCAAATCCTGTAATTCTGACTCCAGTGCTTTCAATCCTTCTTCTGTCAGAATATTCTTTTTTACTTCAGCCATGACTTCCTCCATTCTTTGCTCCCTGCCGGAGCATCTTACCTGTGCCGCGTGCCACACACAACGGCACGATCTCTCATCGTTTCATTATAACGTACGAAAGTGGGATTGTCAATCGACAACCCCACTTTTTCGTTAAGTATTGATAATTTTATTCGGTTGCGTCTTCTTTTCCATCGTCCGGAATCGTTACGTTGTCTCCATCCGTAGCACTGTTTGAATCGTTAAACAGATTGTTTGGATTCTTTGTCACACCATCTTCCGTATACAGATCGTTAGTGCCATCCGCATACTTCGTAAGGAATCTCTTATAACACAAACCTTTTACCGTATTGTCACGAAGAGCCGCTCGGTTTTCTTCACTCAACACACTATAGGTATCGACATATCCGGCTGCAATCGCACCATCTGTTGCCGGCTGCGTCTTCTCATAAATGACAACTGCATAATTTTTCTTCATTCCCGCTTTTTCAAACGTATTTTTCGTAATCGTAGGATTTACAGCACCTTTCACAAGAATACAGGTATAGTTGTATCCTTTGTTGTCTTCTAATCCTTGAATACCTAAAAATTCATTGTTATTAATGACTGCATTCCGCCAGTTAAGCATTCGAATACCGGCATTGTAAGTCTGACTTACTTTACAGTTCTGAATCGTGATATTTTCATGATACACCTGTGTATTTACATCATTCATAGCTACGGAATACGTATGGCTTCCTACAGCTACACCTATATTTGTAAACATACAATTATTGATCATAACCGTATCACATGCGGTGCGGTCATGATTGGACCACTCATAATTAAACCCATTGTTGTTAGAGTCTGTCGTGTCAACGTTAATCGCCTCTTTATGACTCTTATTATTATAAATCTTAAAGTCCGTAAAGGAACAATTTTCAACTGTGACATTTTTTGACGAATTTAGTTCGATAAAATGCGAACCATTTTCGTTCGTAAATGCAATATTGCGGATGTTGATATTCTGAGCATGTCCCATAACAACTGCCATGGCGTTCAGCGTATAGGCACAATCAAAGATTGTACTTCCGTTTCCCTGCAGTGTTACATTCTGGGAACCGTTGTATCCGCCCACTGAATTTTTCACGCCTTCTTTGGAAGGTGGCACCAGTTCAAACATCGTTTTGTTGGTTGCCAGGTTGGTATTTACCGCTTTTACTTTCTGAATCTTTACGCCATCTTCAAAGTTTACCGTTACATTGGATGGAATGCAGACAGAATGGCTCAATGTATACGTTCCGGCTGCTACCGTGATCGTACCGCCGCCGGTATACTCTAACTGCTCCATATACGAACGGAATACATAGTAAGTCTTTGCCTGTCCGCTGTTTGCCGTATATCCGGATGCCGTCTCGTAATGTCCACGATATGGTGTCGTCTCCGGTGTAATGCGGAAATCTCTTTCATTTTTGTCCTTAAAATACAACAATCTTGACTCTGCGTCGTTTTTCTGAATGACATAGTAAACCACAGCATTTGTTACCGTGTTATTTTCCATCGAAGAAATCTTTGCTTCCGAGATGGAATTGTCAATTTTCGAAGCTCTTCCAAAATAAATCGGTGTGCGGCACTTATCAATCTTGTTTTTGGAAATTTCCGGCTCAGTCATGCTGTACAACTGGAACGCAAATGCGGTCCCTTTACTGGCATCACTGCGATAAATCGTATTTCCGGTAATTGCTGCACCCGTCCACATTTTTCCGGTCACAGCACTCACTGTCATATTTTTGAATTTATTATTTTGAATGGAAACGCCCTCCGAATAGACCTGCTTTTTGTATTTGGTCGTACGGATACCATTTTCAAGATTTGTAAAAGTATTTCCGGTTACCTTTACCGTCTTACAAGGAGTTCTGCCATACGCATTGATCAGTACCGCTGCCTGATAACTTCCTCCGGTATAAGCGGCATTACCCTGGAATGTACAATTTGTCACTTTCACCGTACGGCTTCCGGCGATATTAATGTATGTTCCCGCATTTTTATTGCGGAATTTCAAATTCGATATCGAAACATTGTAATTATGTCCCATATCGATTGCAACTGCATTCTTTACTTTGCCAAGGTCGATCGTAGCCTTTTTATTACTTGTGATCACAACTTTTTTCGTACCTTTGTAATCTTTGGCTTTCGCACTTGTCAGTTTGAACATCACTTTTCCGGCCTTCAATGACTTGCTTCCTGTCTTGTCCGTCTTTTTCAGCACAACACCATTTTTTAACTGAATGGTTACATTGCTTGGCACCGTCAATGTCGAACATATTTTGTAAGTTCCTTTTTTCAAAACAAGGGTACCACCACCCTGCTTTTTCAATTTTTCAAGATACGATTTAATCGTAAAGTAGTTTTTAGATTTGGCATTGTATCCCTTGCCCCTTATGTATGCACTGCTGCATGGTTTCGTCGTTTTGCTGATGGTATATTTCTTCGCCGCCTGTGCCGCATCTGCATTGACAAACTGACATGCTGCTGCGCACGCAATTACCGCACCAGCGATAACAATTTTTCGTTTCATAGAGTTCTCACCTTTCTTTAAATCTTCTACTATTTTTATGTTACTCTCAAAATATGTCATTTTCTTTTTATTCATAAAAATATTTTAAAGTTTTATCGGTCAGCTGTAAATCTTTGGTATACCGCACTGCTGCCTTAAATACGGCACCATAAATTACATTGGTACGCAGCAGATCTTCCCAGTTTTTATCGGTAATCTGGCATTCACTGATCGGATATCCGGCTTTTCGCTCCAATTCATACTGAATCTGCTGCCGTATCGTAACCGGCACATACACATTGGCGAAAGCATTTCTTGTGACAGTTGCATCAATAACTCCCCCCATAAAAATAGAGAAATTTTTCGCCCCATTTTGAATACCGATATCTCGGAATGAGTTGTCTGTGATTAACACATTTTTCCAATTCAGAGCCCGGATCGCACAGTTTGTCGAGCCGAAGAATACGTTATTGGTAATGCGAATGTTCGTATGGTAACACTGCTGTCCTTGATTGGCAACATATGTATGTGACCCGATGGCTGTCCCAAGATCTGTAAATTTACAGTTTGTAATTTCGATATTTTGGCACACCGTTTTATCATGCTTTGACCACACATGATTAAACCCATTAACCGCATAATCCGTTCCGTCAATATTGATGGCCTCTTTGTATGTATCGCCTTTATAATCGCGGAATTTCCAAAAATTACAATTTCTTACAATGACATTCTGTGATGAATTGAGTTCAATATAATGCGAGCCATATTGATTATGAAATGTCAGATTTTCTATGACAATATTCCGGCAGTGCCCCATATCCATACCGCGCCCCGGCAGTTTGTTATTGCAGTCAATCACGACATTTCCGATGCCTGTCATTGTCACATCATGCGTTCCGCCGTAACCGCTTACCGACTCTTTTTTCTTTTCCTTGGAAGGCGGCACAAAGATAAAGATAACTTTATGGTTATCGAGTTCTGTCTGGTAAATAGCTTTGGTCTTTTTGATCACAACACCGTCCTCAAACACAATTTTTACATTTGACGGAATGCACACCGCATTACTGATATAATATGTTCCTTTTTTCAAAGTCAATGTTCCGCCGCCGCAATATTCCAACTGTTCCATATAAGAACGCAGTTGATAATACCCTTTCGTATTTCCGCGGTAGGTGTCTTCATCGGTATACCGCTCACGGTAAGGACGCGTCTCCGGCCGCAGATACAGATTATTATCCGACTTATCCCGGTAATAAAACAGCCGTTTTTGTTTCTTTCCATCGTTGGAAAATGTCACATAATAATGCGTTACTTTTTTCACCGTATTCTTTTTCATCTGTGCGATGCGCTTTGCGGTGATACTGTTTTTTGTAATGACCGTCCGCTTAATAATACGTCTCCCGACTCTCTTTTTTACTGTCTTTTTGGAAATGGTAAACCGAATTGGCTGCCCCAGTTTGGTAAATGTATTGCTGCTTACAATCGGGCGGTAACAGCCTTCAAAGGAAACGCCATAATCTCCACCGGTAAACGAACAATCTGTAATCCGCATATTCCGGCTTCGGATGCCCTTAACTGCACTTCCTTTCTGCATTTTCGTAAAATGGATCCAACGTACATGGACTTCTTTCGAATCTTTTGTCACAAATGCCGTTCTGCCTTTTAACATCGAACCGTCAATCACTGTTTTCTTCCGGCCTCGTATAGTAACATTGGAGGGAATCATTATACTCTTTTTCAAACGGTATGTCCGATTTCCCAGCCATATAATTCCACCGGTTTTTTCCAATTTCTTTGTTGCCTGCTCCAAGGCACTGACACTATTTGCCTGCACACTTCTCCGCTTTGCCTGTGCCTGCACCGGCAGCAACAATAACATCAATACTCCCAGACCTGCTATGATCCCTAAGGGAACACATCGTCTTCTCACTTCATTTACTCCTTCTATCTCCGGCTGTGGATTGTAAATGTCTCTCCACTGTCGTACAATTCTCCACCAAAACGAACGTATACTTCATACGTATCGTCTGACAGATTGTATAACGGAATTGACACATAATATTCCATTTCGGCGGCAAGATCCTGCTCTCTCGGCGGATTACGGAAATCTTTTTGATACGTATTCCGCTTGCCCTTTACGACAACCTGCTCGATCAAATGATCTCTGGATTTTATCTGGAGATTCTGATCTTCTAAACGAAGTCGGATTCTCTCCTGCTTGCATTGTATCGGTGCCTCCGATGTCTTTTTCTCGGGACGTCTGACCGGTTCTTCCCATCGTTCAAATGGCTGCAGCCAGCCAACACAAGGCTCTTCATACAGATCCATCGCCTTCGACAGATCCTGCATATTCATCCGCAGTTCATATGCTCGGAAGAAATAATATCGCAGGGAATATTCATTCAATGCACAGCCGGTGTCATAATCAAATTCATATATATAGCCACCACGGTTGTCATAGTTCTCCGGATATGCCAAAAATCCGCCCATATAAAATAGTCGTCTCTTCTCAGCACACAAGATTCCATTGGATGTAATCTTTGACTTAATCCCGCCAAAACGTTTTTCAATCCACGCTTTTTTCTTTTTTTCATCTATCGTATATATTGTAACATAAGATTGCTCATCGTTGTCAAAAAACTTATTTTTTCTTCTCACATGCCAATGATTGTCAAAGATCATAATATGGATCGTGTCTTCTCTTCCATCCAGGTTTTCCCGGATCAATTTGGCTGAATGCTGCTGAAAATGCCATGGCATATTTTCCGGCGTCGAGAGAAGTTTTTTCGAAAAAGGACGTTCTTTCCACATATTTTTCTCGCCCAATATCCATTTGAGCTTGTCCTTTTTCCAATCTATACAGCCAATCGTGTGAATATTTCTCGCTGAGAAATAAACCTGCTTTTTACTGCTGTCATAATCCAGGGAATTGATATGTACCCAATTGGTCCGATCCCGGTATGCGGTGCCAAAAATCTCCCGCATATCCAGCACTTTCTCTATTTTCCCGGTTTCGCGGTTCACTTCTGCGATGCAATCCTCAACATGTCCACACTGGGAATTACTAGCAACAAGCAGGTTGCCGCCCGGAGTCATTTCACACACATCGTGGTGTATGCCATTGGGAACATAATACGTCCGGTACACTCTTCCCAAATAATCCATCTCATACATCTGCGTCGAATGCGGAATCAACTGTGTAGGAAGAAGGGTCTGCCGCTCCATCACAATAAAACGGTCATTTGCTACCGGAAAAAATCCATAGCCACGCGGTCGGAACCGCATCATATAGCGAATGTCTCCCTGTTCATCAAAGGCAGCCGGATATGGCATACTTTTTCCTACTGCTAAAATTAGTTTCATCGCAGATTTCTCTGTCTTTTTCTTTACCTGCACCAGATCATTCATAGAGTCCGGTAACTTGTCTGTTAGTATCATAAGTTTCTTTTCCGCAATGACTGTTCCGCTTTTGTCAATCATTTCCAGTTTTACTTCATTCTCCATCTCCGGATACAATCCATATACCGGCACTCTGTGCCAATTTTCAAGTGTGACAATCTTCTCGCAGATATCTGCCTCTTTTGTCTTTCCTTTTACCGTAAACTGTACTGCACAAGGTTCCTCCGTCCAAAACATCACATACGCACAAAGCGGAGTCCTTCCATACGGATTCAAAATCACGCATGGCTCCTCAAACAAATATTTATTTTCTTTTAACTGCTTTGTCAATTCCTGATCTCGTTCGCGGCTCTCTACCGCTAAACCTTTCTCGTATGCAATATCGCTTTCTACCTCAATTTTTCTCTTTATGACAGACTGATACCTCTGATAGGAGTCTTTTTCCTTTTCATACCCCTGATCGAATTCATCACGATACCCCTTCTCGTACATAGAAGGTTTTCTATAGTTATTCCATTTTTTTTTTAGTTTTTCTTTACCCGGAAAATCCATCTCATCCTCCTGCTCACATCTATTTTTCTATAATTTACCATACCTTTTTTTCAAAATTATGGCAAGCTTACTATTTTTGAGGAGGGGACTTTGTTGACGCCAGTCAACAACTTTAATGTCCCCGACGACTTGCCGCTGAGCGTATGCGAAGGGGCGCTTCCTTGTTGGGGGAGGGGACTTTGTTGACGCCAGTCAACAACTCTAATGTCCCCTCTCTGGCATCACCCAAACTCTCCCCCCTAACAACAAGCCGCAAAAAAAGCTTGCCATACACTATATGACAAACTTTTTCTTATTTCCTATTTTTCTGCTTTTTTCGGATATTTGTTCAAGATCAAATCCATCATCTTTTCATTTGGCTCAAATTCAAGAACAAGTTTTTCTTCTTTTCCCTCCGAGCGAATCACAACACCATATGTTTTTGCATCCGGCTGTAGGGAATAAAACTTCTTCGTCTGCAAGTGACGATATCCTGCCATCCGCTCTGAATCCATCGGTGCAATCACATCGGCATTATCAAGATCAATCCGAAGAACCGTCTTCCTTTTATCTTCGCCTTGAATCATATCGAAATCAATCTGACCGTCACAATAAACATATTCCCACGTTACATGAAATCTCGGCCAGAACCACACCATGGCAAATACGGCTACTACGTCTAACAAAAACAGAAGACGGAATCGAAAGCCTATCATAAAGAGAAGTATTACACCAACGATCATCATAACCTTCAATGCAATATCTTTTCCGGTTGTTTTTTGTTTCACACTATATTCTGCGTATGCCTGCTCCATTTTGTCCTCCTGTTTTCGTTCTATAATCTACGCGCCGCGCTTCGCGTGCCCGCGCCGACGCGCTCCTGCGCGTATCTCATCTTCTTAGCTCTACGCGCCACGCTCCGCGTGCCCGCGCTGACGCGCTCCTGCGCGTATCGCTAAACCATCCGTTCAAATCAAATGCCCACCTTTCGGTGGGCGCTTGATTTGCTTGCGGATGGTTTACATCATGCCCATGCCTGGGGCGCCGCCTGCCGGCATAGCCGGTGTATCTTCTTTAATATTAGCAACTACAGACTCTGTTGTCAAGAGGGTAGATGCTACACTGGTTGCATTCTGCAATGCACTTCTTGTAACCTTAGCAGGATCAAGAATTCCATTGTCAACCATGTTTACATATTGCTCTGTATATGCATTGAAACCGAATCCCGGTTTTCCTTCTTTTACTTTATCAATGATAACAGATCCTTCCAGACCTGCATTTTCAGCGATACGACGAAGTGGAGCTTCGAGCGCTTTCAGGATGATATTGGCACCTGTCTTCTCGTCGCCTTCCAGCTCTGCTGCCATCTTAGCAACTTCTTTGGATGCGTGGATGTAAGCAGAACCACCACCTGCGATAATTCCTTCTTCTACGGCTGCTCTTGTCGCTGCCAAAGCATCTTCCATACGAAGTTTTGCTTCCTGCATCTCGGTCTCTGTTGCGGCACCAACACGAACAACGGCAACACCGCCTGCCAGTTTGGCAAGTCTTTCCTGAAGTTTTTCTTTATCAAATTCAGAAGTTGTCTCTTCGATCTGGGTACGGATCTGGGATACACGAGCTTCGATCTCTGCTTTGTCGCCCTCGCCATCTACGATGATCGTATTTTCTTTCTGAACTTTAACGGATTTTGCACGTCCTAACTGATCCATTGTTGTGTCTTTCAGATCAAGACCAAGTTCTTCGGTAATTACCTGGCCGCCGGTAAGGATTGCGATATCTTTGAGCATTTCTTTTCTGCGGTCACCATAACCAGGAGCTTTTACAGCTACTACCTGGAATGTACCACGCAGTTTGTTCAATACCAATGTGCTGAGTGCTTCCCCCTCTACATCTTCTGCGATGATGAGAAGTTTTGCACTGGACTGTACAATCTGCTCCAACAGTGGAAGGATTTCCTGAATATTAGAAATCTTCTTGTCTGTAATCAAAATGTATGGATTTTCCAGATTTGCTTCCATCTTATCCATATCCGTTGCCATATATGCTGACAAATAACCACGGTCAAACTGCATACCTTCAACAAGGTCAAGTTCTGTCTTCATGGTCTTGGACTCTTCAATTGTGATAACTCCGTCATTGGAAACTTTTTCCATTGCGTCAGCTACCATTTCACCGACCTGCTCGTCACCGGCGGAAATTGCTGCAACCTTAGCGATCTGCTCTTTTCCGGAAAGAGTCTCGCTCATGGATTTGATTGCCTCTACTGCGCAGTCTGTCGCTTTCTTCATACCTTTACGAAGAACGATTGGATTTGCGCCGGCTGCAAGGTTTTTCATACCTTCATTGATCATTGCCTGAGCAAGAACCGTAGCAGTTGTTGTACCATCTCCGGCTACATCATTTGTCTTGGTAGCAACTTCTTTTACAAGCTGAGCACCCATGTTTTCGAAAGCATCTTCCAGCTCAATCTCTTTTGCAATTGTTACACCATCGTTTGTGATAAGTGGCGCGCCAAAAGATTTATCCAATACAACATTACGTCCTTTTGGTCCCAGTGTAACACGTACGGTATCTGCTAATTTATTTACACCTGTTTCCAGTGCTTTTCTGGCATCTACGCCAAACTTAATTTCTTTTGCCATTATAAAGACCTCCAATTAAAATATTTTAAACTTCTTTTATTCTTCCACAATAGCTGCGATATCGCTCTGGCGAACGATCACATACTCTTTCTCTTCCAATTTTACATCGGTTCCCGCATATTTTGAATAAATTACTTTATCGCCGACTTTTACTTCCATTTTTACTTCTTTCCCATCTACAAGACCACCCGGTCCAACAGCTACTACTTCTGCCTGCTGTGGTTTTTCCTGTGCCTGGCCCGGAAGAACGATACCGGATTTTGTAGTTTCTTCTGCTTCTAACTGTTGTAAAACAACTCTGTCACCTAAAGGTACTAATTTCATTTCTATTTCCTCCAATCATGATCTTTTCGCTTTGCTTGTTAGCACTCTCTTTTGCCGAGTGCTAACGATTGATTTAATAATAGTCATTTCTCTTGTTTTTTGCAAGTCGTACGCTTATGAATTTCCCTTCTATTTTATGGTTTTTCGCATTATATCTCTTTTATCCTCTTTTTTTCTAACTTTTTTGCTTTCTTTTTTCGTTTATGCTATACTATTTGCAAAAGAACACCCGGAGGTACCTATGAAAGAACAATTATACACGATTCCCGTAAATGACATCTTTGATAAACCTTGTGAATGTCCTGTGTGCGCGATGAAATTGAAACTGGAAAACGATGCTGTCGCCTTTGCGATGGGGCCCAGTTATATGGAAGATGATATTCGGCTTACCACAGACAAAATCGGCTTCTGCACCCGCCATATGCAGATGATGTACGATTTTGAAAACCGGCTTGGACTTGCTCTCATCATGGATACTCACATGAAGAATATGATAAAAGAGATTGAATTATTACAAAAAAAGGGAAGAAAAAGCGCCGGTGGATTATTTTCCAAAAAAGAAGAAACGTCCCTCTTTTCCTTTACCGACAAGATCAGTCATTCGTGCTATATCTGTGATCGGATCAAGGGCGTATATGAGCGGTACATTGCAACCATTTTCTACTTATATGAAGAAGATTCTGCCTTTGTGACAAAATTCAAAAAATCAAAAGGATTCTGCTTAGAACACTACGGAATGCTTTTTGAAGAAGCGCCAAAATATCTCCACGGGAATGTACTGGAAGATTTCACCAGTGACTTAAACCGCGTATTTTTAGAAAATTATAAACGAATGGAAGAAGAACTGGCATGGTTTATCGACAAATTTGACTACCGCAATACCGATGCTCCGTGGAAAACGTCAAAAGATGCCGTTCCCCGTGCTATGACAAAGGTAAACGGCATCCTCTCAATGGATGAGTAAATTCACAATAACACCCCAAAACACACCGGCAACCCATACAATTCCAAGGATGGAAAGATTTTCTTTCCATCTTTTGTTTGTACGGAATAAAACCAAAAGTCCAACCCCCGCGCCGACAAGCAGTCCTGAGATCATCGAACCAAAATCGAGAATTCCTCCCAGATACATCTGAGTGATAAGAACCGATGCCGCACAGTTCGGAATCAATCCGACAATTGCCGCAAATACCGGTCCGAACATCGCATGGCTCGATAAAAATTCAGAAATCCGCTCTTCGCCTCCTATTTCAATCAAAAAGTTCAAAACAAGAGAACACAGAAAAATGAACAATAATATTTTAAATGTGTGTATAAAAGCAGATTTTCCAATGCTTTTTTCGCAATGGCAGTGTTCGCTTTCACACATCGTATGAAAATCTTTATATTGAATGGCATTTGGTCGAAAACGCATGACAAAATCTACGATAAACCCGGTAAATACTGCTGTCACAAGTTTAATTCCGAGGACTTTCAAAATAATCCTCCCGTTTACCGCTTCCGATAAAAAGATTGGAAGCATCTCATCCGAGGTCGATAAAAACACTGCCACCAGCGTTCCCATCGTAATGATTCCACCGGAGTACAGATTTGAAGCGGCTACCGAAAATCCACATTGTGGAAAAATTCCTGCGACACCGCCTGCGATAGGTCCCAGCCTGCCGGCTTTCCGAATCCACGCCCTCGTCTTTGTGCTGGTCTTATGCTCCAGATACTCCATGAGCAGATAGGTCAGCAGCAAAAAAGGGAATAGTTTAATGCTGTCAATCAACGCATCCATTAAAATATCAAGCCATAATTCCATCGATCATACTCTCCATTCTGCCAGCATCTGCTGACTACTCTTCCTGCTGCAGCATTTCTTTCAATGCCAGCGCTTTATCTTTGATACGGCGGTTTGCATCTTTGGCCACAAGCACTTTGGATATCCAGCGTTTTGCCTCTTCTTTGTTTCCGATCCGGCGTGCCAGTTCTGCCACCATATACATCACAGTGTATTCGTCCATACCGCACATTGGGAAATCTTCTTTGGAAAATGCTGCCACAAATCCTTCGTGTGCATTTTTCAAAAATTCTTTCTCTTCAGCCAGAAGCGCTACTGCCTCTTCTTTCTTATAATCACCTTTCATCAGTTCTTCGCGTTTTCCGCGGAACAGCCAGGCAATCTTAAGACAGGTATAGGCTCTCTCACTCGTTTTTCCATGTTTTACGATTGTGTTAAGAAGCGCCATCTTATGACGGGTAATTGCCTCATCATAGGTATACACTTTCTCGCCTTCCGGTACATAATGATACGTAGCGGAAATTTTCTCGCGGATCATCTTCGCCTGGGAAGACATTACAAAATTAAAATAACGGTTCAATGATGCATATCCGCATTTTGGGCAGAGGATCGCATCGTATTTCAATGGATCAATCCCCTGATATTTCGGGCGAAGATCCGTGTCTGCAGACACTAATTTTGCCTTTCCGGTACGAACCATCTTACTCTTAAATTCATGGTCACAGACCGGACAGGTATAGGTTTTATCAAACAAAAGATCTTCTTCCTGAATCTCCTTTACCTGTGCTTTTTTGACACCTGCACTTTGATTTTCTTTCTTTTCTTTTTCATAAACATCAACGTTATCCTTGATGTTCAACCCAAGACTTTCCAGTCCTGCGAACAAATTACCCATAACTGCCTCCATTCTCTCCGGATTATTTTCCCGGGCGATAAGAACTCTTCATTGACACAATGCGATTAAATACCTGATGTCCTTCGGTCGTATCTTTCGTATCTACACAAAAATATCCGGTTCTCATAAACTGAAAACGGTCTCCCGGTTTTGCCTCCGCAAGTGCCGGCTCCACATAACAATTCTCTAATACTTTCAAAGAGTCCGGGTTAATGTTGACAGAACCGTCTTCATTGTAAATCCCTTTCTCTTCATCTACAAGGTTTTCATACAAACGCACTTCCGCTGTCGCTGCCGTCGGTGCAGCTACCCAGTGGATCGTTCCTTTTACTTTTCTTCCGGTAAATCCGGAACCACTCTTTGTCTCCGGATCGTACGTACAATGAATCTCCGTTACCTTTCCGTTTTCATCGGTTACATAATCCTGGCATGTTACAAAATAAGCACTCATCAGACGTACTTCATTTCCAGGGAACAAACGGAAATATTTACGAGGAGGCTCGATCATAAAGTCGTCTCTCTCGATGTAAAGTTCTCTGGCAAATGGCACTTTTCTTGTACCCATCTCCGGATTTTCCTGATTGTTTGGTACATCCAGATATTCTACTTGGCCTTCCGGATAATTGGTGATCACCAATTTGATCGGATCCAAGATCGCCATCATACGAGGCTGCGTCATCTTCAGATCTTCACGGATACAATATTCAAGCATCGCATAATCTACAGAACTATTGCTCTTTGATACACCGGCAAGTTCCATAAACTTACGGATGGATGAAGCCGTAAATCCACGGCGGCGAAGTGCTGTGATGGAGACAAGACGCGGATCATCCCATCCGTCTACCACGCCATCTTCTACCAGTTTCTTAATATATCGTTTTCCGGTAATTACATTGGTCAAATACATCTTTGCAAATTCGATCTGCCGAGGAGGTACTTCAAATTCACACTCGCGTACAACCCAGTCATACAATGGGCGGTGGTCCTCAAATTCCAGTGTACAGATGGAATGACTGATTCCTTCTACCGCATCCTCGATCGGATGCGCAAAGTCGTACATCGGATAAATGCACCATTTGTCGCCCGTATTATGGTGCATAATGTGTGCCACACGATACAGGATTGGATCACGCATATTGATATTTGGCGAACTCATATCAATTTTCGCACGGAGAACTTTTTCGCCATCTTTAAATTCTCCATTTTTCATTTTGGTAAATAATTCCAGATTTTCTTCTACGGAACGGTCACGGTATGGACTGTTTTTACCCAGCTCTGTCAATGTTCCACGGTACTCGCGGATCTCATCCGGTGTAAGGTCACATACATAAGCTTTGCCTTTTTTGATCAATTTGACCGCACATTCATACATCTGGTCAAAATAATTGGACGCAAAATATACCGGCGGTTTTTCTCCACCGCAGATCCAAACAACATCTTCCAAAATAGAATTTACAAATTCTTCCTTTTCTTTTGTCGGGTTTGTATCATCAAAACGAAGATTAAATGTTCCATTATATTTTTTTGCCAGTCCCTGGTTGAGCAAGATCGACTTTGCATGTCCAATATGCAGGTAGCCGTTTGGCTCGGGCGGGAAACGTGTCATAATATTTTTATAGACACCTTCAGCAAGATCTTTTTCAATTTCCTGTTCGATAAAGTTTTTCGAAATAACTTCTTCTTTTTCTTCCTCTCTCTTCTCTGTTGCCATTGAATTGAAGCCTCCTTAACACACGTATATTGTATATGATACCACATAGTTTTCGAAAAAGAAAGACAAAAATTTTATCATTGTCTCAAAATAACAGCAGATCATCTAACATTTGCGCGGATTGAAATTTTTTGTCAATGTGTTTTTCAAAATAATCCTTCACAACCAGATTTAATTCCTGCATCACATGCTCTGAGACAGAAAATGTATACAATGTTTTCACAGGGGATGCCACGATACGCTGTAATATGTACGTCGTCGAGCCACTGATGTGATATGCGCCGCGTCCGTTGTACGGTTCTTTTTCATAACATGCTTCGCACAAAATGCCGGCTTTCTGTGGATGGAAATAAAACAGTTCGTCTTTTCTTCCGCACGCAATGCACGCAAATAAACGGGGAGCTTCCCCGTTTAAAGCGATCAATTTAAACTCGTAAATCCGTCTTACCAGTTCCCGGGAAAGGGAAGGCACCTTTAAAGCGCGGAGAGACTGGTATAACAATTTCAATATCTCCCGGGTATCCATATTTTCCATTGTCACATATTCTGCCACTTCACAGAAATACATGCCCATGTAAATATCTTCCACTTCTTCCCGGATGTCCGAAAAATAATTTTTCACGTTTACCGAAGAAATCGTATAGGAATCTCTTCCCCGGTAAAGTTCAAATTCACCAAACGTAAATGGTTCACTCGCCGCGATCAGGGAACTTTTTGGCCGTCTTGCCCCTCGGGCAAACGCAGAAATCTTTCCACGTTCCCGCGTTAAGATCACAACCCGCTTATCGTATTCCCCCACGGGAATCCCCGAAAGCACCATTCCTGTCACTTTTTCCTGCATCCTGCATCTTCTCCATCTCATCCGAATACCGGCTGCCGCCAAATGCACTTTGGGACCGCGCCGTATGTTCCGATGAATTTACATAATTCAGATAATCCGAAATCTTTCCGGATTGATAAAATTCATTCCAAAACTTATTGTTCATAATGGCTTCCTCCGTCGTTTTTGATATTACTATCTTCTCCACATCAGAAACCATCTATACGAGGGATTTTATTCCATCTGTAACGATTGCGGAAAACCCGAACCGTTATTCTTTCTTATCATAGCCGAAATTCTTCAAAAGGAAATCGCTGTCACGCCAGTCTTTCTTTACTTTGACCCACAGTTTCAGGTTGACCTTTTTCTGAAGCATTTCTTCAATCTCACGCCGCGCCTGTGTACCGATCTTTTTCAGCATCTGACCCTGCTTTCCGATAATGATTCCTTTGTGGGAATCGCGTTCGCAGATGATCGTTGCGTCGATATCGTACATATTTTTATTGTTATGGCGAAGTTTCATCTGGTCTACCGCCACCGCAATGCCATGCGGAATCTCATCTGCCAGCAGGCGAAGTGCTTTTTCACGGATCAGCTCTGCTACGATCTGACGCACCGGCTGATCGGTCACCGTATCGTCGTCGTAAAACGCCGGTCCCTCTTCCAGATAGCGGAACATCACGTCGACGAGATGATCCACACTTTCTCCGGTCCACGCAGAAACCGGAACGATCTCATCAAACTCCATAATCTGCTGATAGGCATCAATACAGGCAAGAAGTTCTTCTTTTTTCACCGTATCAATCTTATTCATAACCAGAATAACCGGAATATGAGCTTTTTTCAACTGCTCCGCGATGTGACGTTCCCCTTTTCCGATAAACGTCGTCGCTTCCACCAGCCACAGGATCATATCCACTTCGTCAAACGTACGCTCTGCCACGGTAACCATGTACTCGCCAAGTTTATTCTTCGCCTTGTGGATTCCCGGTGTGTCCAGAAAGACAATCTGTCCTCTCTCATCATGATACACCGTCTGAATCCGGTTTCTCGTCGTCTGTGGCTTATTGCTCGTAATCGCGATCTTCTGTCCGATAATGCGGTTCATCAACGTAGACTTCCCGACATTGGGTCTTCCTACCAGCGACACAAATCCCGATTTAAACGGCTCTTTCGTTTTGTTCTCCTCCATCTGCTGCTCCTTTCCTTCATTTATAACGTATCGATGCAGCCAAACAATTCTGCATTTTCTTTTACTTTTTCTTCATTTCCAAGAACGCAGATTCTGCCATCTGCCAATATGGCATCCACCATATCGGCTGCACGACGAATATCTTCTACAGATGTAGAAAGTATCTCATCTCTTTCTTTTTGGACATCTTCCACTTTCATTTCCGAAAAATAAGCTCCCATGGAACGGCTTCCCTTGGTTTTCGGTGTCAATGGTGTATCTACCGCACTGATCGTACCGATGATAGATTTTGTCATCTCACGCTCTTCGGCCTCGTAAGACCGCAGATATTCTGCCACCTTTTTGTATGTTGCATTTGTCTCAGCCAGTTTCGGATCGCGGTAAGATACGAAATATCCATCTCCCGAACTTGGGAATCCACACATAACACCATATGCACCGCCTTTCACACGGACTTCATTCCACAGGAATCCGTAACTGAGCATGGCACGTACGACACGGTAAGAACCATGGTATGGAACACCGCGTTCTACAAAATTTCCACTTCGCGCCACATACTGTACCTGTCCTGCCGTCTTGAATCCCTCATTCTGGTGCCTGTCATCAAAAGAGATCTGTGGCTGTATAGTTCCATCTTCTTCCGGTTTCTCCGGCATCTTTTCAGCAAATTTCACGAACGCTTTTTCAAATCCGTCATACGCATCCTTCGCACAGGTAATTCCTGCCATCATCTTATCCTTTGTAAAGATTTCCTGCACAAGCATTTTTAGGATGGCGATCGTATTCTCTTTGTATTCGTCAAAATGATCATTTAACTGCTTTAAGAAGCGGTAGTAGGATATTCCATTCATCGCCTCATCGTATTTTCCCATCCGGGAGCCATACGAAAGTGCACGGTTGACCGCCGTACTATGTCCGGCAGAAATCAGTCGCATATACAATGCCGATGCATTCTCACTTACGATTTCTTTCAAACGTTTTTCATCCTCCAAATGTGACGTTTTCAATGCCTCATCCAGCAGTTCAAATACTTTTTCTGTCTTTTCCTCAAACACTTTGGCACGGAAGATCATGAACGCTTTATATTCCTTCGGCTGTTTGTATTTCCGTGACAGCAGGGTATCAAACGTAAAATCTCCTGCATTTTGCAAAATCTCGTTGGAAAATGCCAATTTATCATGCGCATCCGTGTCCACGCAGCCGATCAGCGATGTCAAAAGGCTGATATACGGCGCATATTCTGCCAGAAGCGGTTTAATATCAAAGTATAGATCAATATAGTAAATTCCATTGGTAAAATAATCATGGTGAAGAACCTTGGTTCCCTTTATGTCCTTCTCAATATTGGAAAATGGAAGTGCTTTCTTTCCGATGTCTTCGCGGGACAATAACGGAATCTTTTCCAAATCTTCTTTTGGTGTCGGTTCTTCCTGATAGCGGGTCAGTTCTTCTGTCTCACGCACAAGGTTTTCTTTTTCTTCCTGAGAAAGCGTGTCAAAATATTTCCGGCATTTTTCTGCCTCCGCACGATCCTGCTCCGCAGTAAGTCCAGTCTTTGGTGCTGCCGTCACGATGGAACGGTGTGTATTATCCAAAAGATACGTCTGAATCAGGGATTCAAAATATCCGTCTTCCATTTTCTCACGAAGACGCTTAAATGTATCATTCGCGCTGATGTGGATAAATGGTTTTTCGCTGTCATAAAGCCAGCTGTCAAACATCTGAAGACCATACATCAATCCCTTTGGATAGGAACCAAAATCTGCCTCACGGTAACGGAACTCAAGGGCATTCAGTCCCGCATTCAAAGAATCTTTATTGATTCCTTCTTTTACGAGTTTCTCCAGCTCTTCGCGGATAATTTTTACAAATTCTTGCTTTTTTGACACTTCCGTATTTTTCGCAATGATTGAGAAAAACGGCTGGCAGATGCTCTCTTCAAAGAAGCTGATGATCTCGCTTCCGATCCCTGCATCGACAAGTGCCTGTTTGACCGGTGCGCCCACGCCCTGAATCAGCACATAATTCAGCACCTGAAATGCGATGTAAAGGTCGCGGTCAAGTGAGTTTCCGGTTACGGCATTGTAACTGATATAGGACTTATCTTTATCCGATTCGCCTTCCGCAAGAGAATAAAAAGCATCCACTTCTGCCGGCTTATCAAATGCCTTCTGTGGCTTGATCTCGGAATCCACTTTCAGATACTCAAAATGAGACAGATATTTTTCATCTATCCATGTCAGTTTTTCTTCCATATCCATATCGCCGTAAAGATAGATGTAACTGTTTGACGGATGATAGTATTTACTGTGAAAGTCAAGGTAATCCCGATAGGTCAGATTCGGAATATCCACCGGATCTCCGCCGGATTCAAACCCATAACCGGTATCCGGATACAAGGACTGCTGGATCTTTCGCTCGATCAGCTGCTCCGGAGAGGAAAAGACTCCCTTCATCTCATTAAATACAACCCCGTTATAGGTCAAAGGTCCATCGACAGAATCCAGATGGTAGTGCCATCCTTCCTGTTTAAAGATCTTCTCTTCTTTGTAAATATTTGGATAAAACACCGCGTCCATATACACATGCATTAAGTTCTGAAAATCCTTATCATTGCAGCTCGCCACCGGATAAACCGTCTTATCCGGATAGGTCATGGCATTCAAAAACGTGTTTAACGATCCCTTTGCCAGTTCAATAAACGGATCTTTTACCGGGAACTCTTTGGACCCGCAGAGTACCGTATGTTCCACAATGTGCGCTACACCTGTAGAATCCTTTGGTGGCGTACGGAATCCGATGGAAAATACCTTATTGTCGTCCGTCGTCTCAATGGCTGCCACTTTTGCTTTTGTTTTGTCATGTTCCAAAAGATATCCTGTCGCATTTAATTCTTTCAATTCCTGTTTCTGTAAGATTGTATAACCTTTTACCTGTTTCATATTGATTTATAGCCCTCATTTCTTCTTTCTTTTACGATTTACCGGCTGTTCCGGCTGATAACTGAAAATCTGGATCGCAGTCGGAGCCAGTGTAAAAGTGATACTCTGCTCCATACCATCCATTTTTTCCCTTTTACTGTTTTTTAAACGCGGATTGGTATGATTTTCACCACCATACACGATTGCATCGCTGTTTAAGATTTCTTTATATTTTCCGGCATATGGCACACCTAACTTAAATTCGGAATAGCAAACCGGAGTAAAGTTGCATACAACGAGCAGTTTTTCGTCCTCTGCTTCGCGCATAAAGGCAATGACACTGTGATCGGCGTCTAACATGCTGACCCACTCAAATCCGTCCGGGATCTCATCCCAGGCATACATTGCCGGATGTGCCTTATAAAATTTCCAAAGATCCGCGACAAAATCCTGAAGCATCCGATGGGACGATTTTACCCGAATCACTTCACCGGTATCACTTGCCATCGCTTTTCCGTCTGCAAGCAGGTTCCAGTCAAGCCCCCTCGCTTCGCTCCATTCGCTGATCTGTCCGAAATCCTGTCCCATAAACAGTAACTTTTTGCCCGGATGTGCTGCCATATAACCAAAACTCTGACGCAGTCCGGCAAGTTTCTGTGCCGGTGTTCCCGGCATTTTCCGGTACATGGATCCCTTCATATGTACCACTTCATCGTGGGAAAATACAAGCATGAAATTTTCCGAATACTGGTAAACCATACTAAATGTGATCATACCATGACGGCCTTTTCGAAAAAGTGGATCCGTCTTAATGTATTCGAGATAGTCATTCATCCAGCCCATATTCCATTTGAAGTCAAATCCCAGACCGCCTTCTTCGATATTTCCGGTTACCATCGGCCACGCCGTCGATTCTTCTGCGATCGAAAGGCTTCCGTCTTTGCGGTCTTTGATCTTTTGATTTAATTTCTTTAAAAATTCGATGGCTTCAAGATTTTCATTGCCGCCGTATATATTGGCGATCCATTCTCCGTCCTGCTTGCCATAATCAAGATAAAGCATAGAGGCCACGGCATCAAGACGAAGTCCGTCTGCATGATACTGTTCCAGCCAGAATAACGCATTGGCGATAAGGTAATTCGCCACCTGCGGACGGCCGTAATTGTAAATGAGCGTTCCCCAGTGTGGATGTTCGCCCTGCCGTTTATCGAGGTGTTCATACAGACAAGTGCCGTCAAAACGTCCCAGTCCATGTTCATCTTTGGGAAAATGTGCAGGAACCCAGTCTAAGATCACGCCAATGCCTGCCTGGTGCAGGGAATCGACAAAATACATAAAGTCTTCCGGTGTTCCATAACGTGAAGTCGGTGCATAATACCCGATAACCTGATACCCCCAGGAAGCATCCAGCGGATGTTCCATCACCGGCATAAGTTCCACGTGTGTATATCCCATTTTTTTACAATACTCTGCCGTTTTGTCAGCCAGTTCACGATAGGTATAAAAACCGCCGCCCATCGGTTTTTCAAAAGATCCAAGGTGCATCTCATAAATGACTATCGGCTCTTTTTTCCAATTGGTCTGTTTTCTCTTTTTCAGCCAGTCTGCATCCTGCCACTCGTATTCGTCAATACTCCAGACAATGCTTGCACTCGCCGGACGTTTCTCGGCATAAAAACCATACGGATCGGCCTTCATCACGGTTTTTCCATCATATCCGTGAACTTCGTATTTGTAAATATCGCCATCGCCGACTTCCGGTACAAACAGCTCAAAGATACCGCTTTCGAGGCGGCGCATCGGATGAAGTCTGCCATCCCAGTTGTTAAAATCACCGACAACACTGACGCTGACCGCATTCGGTGCCCAGACGGCAAACCACGTACCGGCATATCCTGCCACATGCCCCGGATGTGCTCCGAGTTTCTCATAGATTTTGTCATGCTCTCCACCGGCAAACATGACTTCGTCCATCGCATCCACAAAATGGTCCGTTGCGTAGCTGTCAATAATTTCCATTTTCCCCGTTTTATACTGTACTTGATACGTGTATTCCGGTATCTTCTTACCAACCATCAATGCTGCGAAATAACCACAGTCATCCATTTTTTTCATAATAACGGTACGGCTTTTCCCTTTGATCTTGATCAATACTTTATCTGCTTCCGGAAAGAAACAGCGGAACAAGATGCCATCTTCGACTACCGCCGCTCCCAGAACGTCTTCAACATTCCGGCATTCGGCATATTCCAGATCCTCGATCTTCGGCCAGTCCATATAATCTTCCAGTTTCTTTTTCATAAATATCTCCTTTCGAATGTGTTTCCTTATTCCTCATACCATTCGACAATTTCTTCTCCATTTTCCGTATAACGTTTCTCCGGCTTTGGCATATATTTTTTCAATAAATGCTCCATCGGGAACGTATATAGAAAAGATCCCAGTCCCGGTACAAACAACAAAAAAATCGGCAACTGCACACGGAATCCGGCATAAATTCCAAATCCTGCCACAAATAAAATTGCCAAAAAGCACAATGTGTGAAGGAAATGACGGAATGACATATACAATGCATAACGCAGAATCCCTCTTACATTCATATTAAAACGTGACAGCAGACAGAAAGCATAGCTGGCAACACAGGTAACGATAAACGCAAGCGCAATATACGCACCTACCAGATAACCGCCTGCCGCATTTGACGTATTAAAGGTTGTCAAGTTGAAATACAACAAGCCATAAATGGCTGCAAAAATGAGCCATATCAATGTCGCCGGTTTAAAATTCAATTTAAAGCTGTGCCAGAACTCAGACCACACATATCCTCTGTCTTTGCGGAGTACCTTGGCACTCACGTAATACAGTGATGTCGTCGCTGCACCGATCGTCACGAGCGGCACACAGAATACAACATAGATCAGGCTGAGCCAGCCAATATCAAATAATTTTGACAATGCCCTCATAAGCGGGTTATTTACATTAAACAAACGATCCATTCTTTTTCTTCCTTTCTTCGCTTAGCACTTAAATCTCATGGATAAACAATCCACTTCGTAATTTTGGTTCAAACCAGGTCGATTTTGGCGGCATCAGAAGTTCCTGATCAGCGACATCAAACAATTCCGTGATAGACGTCGGATACATGGAAAAAGAAATTTTCATATCCGAATCCGCTCTTTTTTCGAGTTCGGAAAGTCCTCGGATTCCTCCGATAAAATCAATTCTCTGATCCGTTCTCGGATCTCCGATCCCAAGAACCGGTCCGAGCAGATAATCCTGAAGTACGGAAACATCAAGGCTTCCTACCGCATCTTTTCCTTCAAAAAGTTCCGGCTTGGCAGTCAGATGATACCACTGTCCCTCGGTATACATCCCGAAGGTTCCTTTTTTCTCAGGACGAACCTGTCCCTCTGCTTTCTCTACGATAAAATTTTTGCTAATTTCTTCCAAAAACTGTGTTAAACTTCTTCCGTTCAGATCTTTTACGGTACGGTTATAATCTAAGATACGCAACTCATCGTGTGGGAACAACACCGAAAGGAAATAGTTAAACTCTTCTTCCCCGGTATAACCCGGATTTTCCTGTCTTCTCTTCAATCCTACTTTCACTGCAGAAGCCGCGCGGTGATGACCGTCTGCGATATAAATCTGCTGAATATTCTGAAATGCCTTATAAATCGCATCCACATCTTCTTTTTTCGCAATCTTCCATACGCGGTGTGCGATGCCGTCTACCGCCGTAAAATCATAAATCGGCGTCTCATTTTCCACATACGAAGCCACGATATCATGAATGCCTTTGTCAGAACGATACGCAAGGAAAATCGGTCCGGTCTGGGCAGAACAAGTATCTACGTGTGTGATACGGTCAATTTCTTTGTCTTCTCTGGTATTTTCATGTTTTTTAATAACATGATTCATATAATCATCTACAGAAGAACAGGCGACAAGTCCCGTCTGAGGACGACCGTCCATCACAAGCTGGTAAATATAATAACTGCGGTCTTCATCCGTAATATATACGCCTTCCTGCTTGTCCTTTTGCAAAAGTTCTTTTGCCTTCTGATATACTTCCGGCGCATACGTATCCACGCTGTCGTCAAAATTGGTCTCTGCGCGGTCAATTTTCAAAAATGACAACGGTTCTCTCTGCACCTCTTCTTTCGCTTCCTGTCGGTTATAAACATCATATGGGAGTGCTGCCACGCGGGATGCCAGTTCCTCTGCCGGGCGCACACATACAAACGGTCTGATCTCTGCCATAATGTCCTCCTGTAAAAAAAATAGTCTACTACTAGTATAGCGAATCTTGTCAAAGAAAACAAGTACTTCAAAAATACTTTACACTTCATTCATATTCTTTTCGAAAAGTAACGGAATAGTTACTTCAAAATTAGAAATACTAACAACATCACGAAAAAAGGAGATTTCTATGAAACTATCGGAAACACCTAAAAATTTTGTAAAATGCGGTCTCTGCGGCTGGGGATTTGAATGCATCTGGACGGGGCTTCATTCTGCTCTGAAAAAAGGGGAAAAAACATGTCTGTGCCGGACTTCCCTCTGGATGTTTCCTATTTACGGCATGGCCTGTCTCATCCAGCCTATGCATCAGATCCTCAAAAAGAAAAATATACTGGTACGTGGAACCATGTATACATTTTGTATCTTTTGTGCCGAATACGGCACCGGAAAATGGTTAAAAAAGAACCACTGCTGCCCCTGGGACTACAGTGATTCCAAATGCAACATTGAGGGCGTGATCCGCTTAGACTACGCACCTCTCTGGTTTTTTGTCAGTTTATTTTACGAACACTTAGTGGACTAAATTACTGCACGACATCCATCTCCGGAATATGAAAACTTACTTTGGAATTTGCCGGGATGGAACCGGTAATAAAAGTATTACCACCAACCACCGAATTTTCGCCGATCACAGTCTCGCCACCGAGGATTGTCGCTCCAGCATAGATCGTCACATTGTTTTCAATCGTTGGATGACGCTTTTTGCCGGACAATTTCTGTCCACCACGTGTCGAAAGACCGCCAAGCGTAACTCCCTGATACAATTTAACGTGGTCTCCGATGATCGTCGTCTCCCCGATCACGATACCGGTTCCGTGGTCGATAAAGAAGCTCTCGCCAATCTGGGCACCGGAGTTGATATCAATTCCGGTCTTCGCATGGGCATATTCCGTCATGATGCGGGGAATAAACGGCACCTGGCGAATGTACAACTCATGCGCGATGCGGTATACAAAGATGGCAAACAATCCCGGGTACGAAAAAATAACCTCTTCTTTACTCTGTGCCGCCGGATCGCCGTCATATCCTGCCTGAACATCTTTCAAAAGCAGTTTCTGAATACGGGGAAGCTGTTCAAAAAATTCACTGCAGACACGTTCTGCCTTGCGCTGGTTATCCTCATCCGGTATCCCTGTGATCTCAGAAGCATGGACTTCGGATTCCTCATACGCAAATGCGCAGGCGATCTGCTCAAAAAACATATGGTAAATCGTGAGAAGCCGGTCACCGACAAAATATTTTGGCAGGCATCTCGTCGCATCCTGTTCGCCAAAATATCCCGGAAACATCACAAGGCGGAGTTCCTTCAACGCATCAATGATCTCTTTCCGCTCCGGCATATTCTTACCGGCTTTGGTAGAAAATAACGGCTCATTGTCATAATTTTCCGAAATTTCTTCCACCACTTTTTCAATCGTTGTCTTGGTATTCTGATTCATCTTATTCCCTCATTTCTGCATCGGTTATTACTATCAATTTATTCATGAATGTCAATTTCTTTGACAAAATAATCAATATATTCCCAGATCTCTTCTTTTCCTTCCTTTGTCTGGGCGGAAAATGGGATGATCGGTGTCCCTTCTACGACTTCCAGCTTTTTCCTTATCTGTGCGACATTTTTCTGCCGTGCCATTTTGCTGATCTTGTCCGCTTTCGTAGCAATGATCAACGGATTCAATCCCTTCTGCGTAAGCATACGGTACATCTCCACATCCTTTGCTGACGGATCATGGCGGATATCAATAAGCAAAAATACCACGCGGAGACATTTGGAAGTGTTCAGATACCGTTCAATCATCTTCATCCACTTTGCCGCCACTTCTTTGGACACCTTTGCATATCCGTATCCGGGAAGGTCGACGAGATAGAATATGTCATTCACATTATAATAATTTACCGTCTGTGTCTTTCCCGGCTGGGAAGAAATTCTGGCAAAGCTTTTACGGTTCATTAATGTATTGATCAAGGAAGACTTTCCAACATTGGATCGTCCCCAGAATGCCATTTCCAATTTGTCATTTTCCGGAAACTTGCTGGTGATTCCGCACACCGTTTCCAGTTCCAATGATTTTATAACCATCTCGTCATCCTTTCTATCGTTCCACAAGGCTTTCTTTCAAAACCTGTTTTACTTTTGTCACAAATACGATCTGAATGCCATCTGTGATCTCTTCTTCGAGCTCTTCGACATCCGGCTTATTTTCCTGTGGTACAAGCACTTTCTTAATACCGGCACTTTTGGCAGCCAGCAGTTTTTCTTTCAATCCGCCGATTGGCAGCACTTTTCCGCGCAGTGTCACTTCGCCGGTCATCGCTACTTTGGCATCGACCGGGATTCCTTCGATTGCAGAATACAATGCAGTGGACATCGTTACACCTGCGGATGGACCATCTTTTGGCACAGCGCCTTCCGGTACATGCAAGTGGATGTCATGTTCCTTAAAATACGATGCCTCTTTTTTTACGATAGAGCGCACATAACTCAGCGCGATCCGCGCCGATTCCTGCATGACATCGCCAAGTTGTCCGGTAAGGATCAGATTTCCTTCTCCCGGCATAATATTTACCTCAATCTCCAGCGTATCGCCGCCTACCTGTGTCCAGGCAAGACCGCGCACGATACCGATCTCGTTTTCTGCATTTGCCATATCCGGGCGGAATTTCTTTTTGCCAAGAAATTCTTCGATATTTTTGCCGGAAACTCTTACTTTTTCCTGCTGTTCTTCCACTACGAGTTTGGCGGCTTTTCTACAGATTTTTCCAATCTGGCGTTCCAGTCCACGAACTCCTGCCTCTCTTGTATACTCACTGATAATGGTTTTTAACGCCTTGTCATTGATAACAAGCTGGCTTTTTTTCAAACCATTTTTCTTGATCTGTTTCGGAATCAGATATTGTTTTCCGATATGGAATTTTTCATTTTCTGTATATCCTGCGATTTCCAGCACTTCCATACGGTCAAGCAATGGACCCGGAATCGTATCCAGCGTATTGGCTGTACAGAGAAATACTACTTCCGACAGATCTACCGGAAGTTCGATGTAATGATCGGCAAAATTCTGGTTCTGCTCGGGATCCAGCACCTCTAACAGTGCCGAAGACGTATCTCCTTTGTAATCGCTGCTCACTTTATCAATCTCATCTAAAAGCATCAGCGGATTTTTCACTTTTGCTTTCTTTAATCCGGCGACGATCTTTCCCGGCATCGCTCCGATATAGGTTCTTCGATGTCCACGGATTTCGGCTTCATCGCGTACACCGCCGAGACAAATCCGCACGTATTCTTTATGAAGTGCCCTGGCGACGGACTTTGCGATCGAAGTTTTTCCGGTTCCCGGAGGTCCGACAAGACATAAGATCGGTGCTTCTCCATTGCCGGTCAATGTCCTTACTGCCAGAAATTCAAGGATTCTCTCTTTTACTTTCTGCAGACCATAATGGTCTTCTTCCAAAACCGCTTCGGCTTCTGCCAGATCAAGCGGCGTCTCATCCATTTTATCCCATGGAAGGGCCAACAGATTTTCGATATAATCCTGGCTAACCGAGGTTTCCGAAGAATTCGCCGGCAGGGATTCAAAACGCTTGATCTCCTGCTCAATCTTTTCCCGTACTTCATCACTGCAGATCAGTTCATCTGCCTGATTGCGGTATTCGTCCGCCTGGGATTCTCCATCTTCTCCCAGTTCCTGACGGATGGCACGCATCTGTTCCCGCAGATAATATTCTTTTTGGTTCTTTTCCATGGTCGTTTTCACTGCCTGACGGAATTTCTGCCGTTCCTCCAGAATATCCAGCTCACGGTCCACAAAATTCAACACATAATAAAACCGGTCACGCAGGTCAAAGCACTCGAGAAAACACTGACGCATCTCAAATGACATCGGGATATGCATCATAATAAGATCCAAAATCTGGTCCAGACTCTTGGACTGCTGTATTTTATCGTAGGCGCTTCTTCCTACACTCGGATTTTTGATCAAATATTTTTCATATAATTGTCTGGCTTCCCGGCACATTGCTTCATATTCAACTTCATCCGTAATTTCTGCATCCGTCTCATAGACATCCACATCTCCGGTCAGATACGGCTCATTTTGGTTCAGACAAAGAAGTGTCGCTCTGTCTGTCGTAGAAACCAATGTGCGAACGACATCTTCCTCCAGACGCATCACCTGGCGGATCTTAGCCACAACGCCTACTGCACGCAAATCTTTATATAATGGAAGTTCCACATTTTCGTCATTTTGATTGGTGATAAATACCACGCCTTCCCCAGCCATGGCCTCATCTACCGCTTTTTTTGAAATATCCCGTTTTATATCCAGGTGTACAAGCATCCCCGGAAGAATCACCATCCCTTTCAAAGCAATAACGGGCATTGTCTTTATTTGCTTCTCCATATCTTCTACACTTACCTCATTTCAGCAAGACCGAATCCCGCACTTTTCGGTGCAAAATCCGGTCCTGTTCATTTCGCTTTATTCAGACACTTTCTTCGTCTTTTTTCTCCGTCTCGATCTTCAAGATCTCGTCGTCTTTGCCGATCAAAGTAGCCTTTCCTGTTTTCTCTACCACATCTTTCGTGATCTTACATTCTTTGACATCTTCTCTCGATGGAAGTTCAAACATGTAATCCATCATACAGTTTTCGATGATGGCACGAAGTCCGCGGGCACCTGTCTTTCGTTCGATGGACTGATGTGCGATTTCCTGGATTGCTTCGTCCTCAAATGTCAATTTGACATCGTCGAGTTCCAACAGCTTCTGGTACTGTTTTACCAGCGCATTTTTCGGCTTTGTCAAGATCTGCTTCAATGCATCTTCATCCAAAAGATCCAAACTTACTGTCACAGGAACACGTCCGACAAATTCCGGAATAATTCCAAATTTTACCAAATCCTGTGGAAGTACCTGGCGGAAAAGATCTCCGATCCGGGTATCCGATTTGTCTGCGATCTCCGCATTAAATCCGATGGATTTTTTATCAATTCGGGAACCAATGATCTTATCCAGACCATCAAAAGCTCCTCCGCAGATAAACAAAATATTGGTCGTATCAATATGGAAGAACTCCTGCTGCGGATGCTTTCTTCCTCCCTGAGGAGGTACACTCGCCTCGGTTCCTTCCAAAATCTTTAACAACGCCTGCTGAACACCCTCTCCGGAAACATCTCGGGTGATCGACGTATTTTCTGATTTTTTCGTAATCTTATCAATCTCATCGATATAAATGATACCATGCTCTGCGCGTGCAATATCATAATCTGCCGCCTGAATGATCTTGAGCAGAATATTTTCCACATCTTCGCCGACATAACCGGCTTCTGTCAATGTGGTCGCATCTGCGATTGCAAACGGTACATTCAGAATCTTCGCCAGTGTCTGTGCAAGATAGGTTTTTCCCGAACCGGTTGGTCCGATCATAAGAATGTTACTCTTCTGCAATTCCACATCCATGTCTGTCTGCGACATTACTCGTTTATAATGATTGTAAACGGCTACAGACAATGCTTTTTTTGCTTCTTCCTGACCGATTACATATTCGTCCAAAAATTCTTTAATCTCTTTCGGTTTTAAAAGATTGATCTCGACTTCCTCTTCTGCATCGCGGTCACTATACAATTCCTGCAATTCATCTTCCAAAATCTCGTCACAAAGACTGATACATTCATCGCAGATAAACACGTCACCCGGTCCGGCGATCAATTTGCGAACCTGTTTTTCCGTTTTTCCACAAAAAGAGCAGCGAATCTTTGTTGTATTATCATTACTTTTGCCTGCCATGCTTTCCTCCATTCAAAACATGCGAAAAGCATATGGTGCCGCTTTACCATTGGCACCATATCCCATTGCTATTATTTCGATTCATGATTTGTGATAACGCGGTCAATCAGACCATATGCCTGTGCTTCCTGCGCTGACATGAAGTTATCACGCTCTGTATCTTCTGTAATTTTCTCAACCGGCTGTCCGGTGTTTGCTGCCAAAATCTCGTTCAATTTTTTCTTTGTCTTCAAGATATTTTCTGCAACAATCTGAATTTCTGTCGCCTGCCCTTTGGCACCGCCGGATGGCTGGTGGATCATAATTTCCGAATTTGGAAGTGCCAGACGTTTGCCTTTGGCACCGCTGGAAAGCAGAAATGCTCCCATGCTGGCTGCCAGTCCCATACAGATGGTCGATACATCACATTTTACATAGTTCATGGTATCGTAGATTGCCATACCTGCAGTCACGGATCCTCCCGGACTGTTGATGTATAAGTTGATATCTTTATTTGGATCTTCTGACTCCAAAAATAACATCTGTGCTACTACAAGGCTTGCTGTCGTATCATTCACTTCATCTCCCAAAAAGATGATTCTTTCACGGAGAAGACGGGAATAAATATCGTAAGAGCGTTCTCCGCCACGACTTGTCTGCTCAATGACATAAGGTACTAATGCCATAACATTTCCCTCCTATCTGAAAATGCAAACTGTATTATTCTGCTTTTTCTTCTTTCTCTTCTTCTTTTGGCTCTACTTCTACAGACTCTTTTACAAGGAAGTCAACTGCTTTCTGTACTGCAATATCCTCAGAAATCTGTTTGTTTTCAGAATCGCCAAACATTTCTTTGATCTTATCTGCTTCCATGTTATACATTTCAGCCATTTTCTCGATCTCTTTGTCGATGTCTTTTGCTGTCGCTTTGATGTCTTCTGCTGCTGCTACAGCCTCGAGTACAAGACGTGTACGAATACGTGTCTCGGCTTCCGGACGCATCTGCTCCATCATCATCTGTGGCTGCATTCCTGTCATCTGGATGTACTGCTCAATGCTGAGTCCCTGCTGCTGAAGACGGGAAGCGAACTCATTGATCATCTGATTGATCTGCTCGTCAACCATCGGTTTTGGAAGCTCGATCTTAGAGTTCTCTACTACCTTGCTGATGATCTTATCTTCTTTTTCTGCTTTTACCTGATTTTTTCTGCGCTCTGTCAATGTCTTCTTCACGCTTGCTTTGTATTCTTTCAATGTCTCGAATTCAGAAACTTCACTTGCGAATTCATCATCCAGTTTTGGAAGTTCTTTCATCTTGATGTCTTTGATCTCTACTTTGAAAAGTGCCGGTTTTCCTTTGAGTTCTTCTACATGGTAAGTCTCTGGGAATGTTACATTGACATCCACTTTATCACCTTTGTTTTTACCGATCAACTGATCTTCAAAGGTATCGATGAAGGAATGGCTTCCAATCGTAAGAGAATAATCGGTACCTTTTCCACCATCAAATGGCTCGTCATCTACAAATCCCTCAAAGTCGATCACTGCGATATCGTCTTTTTTGATTGCACGGTCTTCTACGTTTACTGTACGTGCATTCTGCTCCTGAACCTTAGCAAGTTCAGCATTGACATCTGCTGCCATGATCTTAACTTCCTGTTTCTCTACTTCGATTCCTTTGTAATCACCAAGTTCAACATCCGGTTTTACAGCAACCGTAGCGGTAAATACGAAAGGCTCGCCATTTCCAATTTTTTCCACATCGATATCCGGGCGGGATACGATCTCAAGTCCGCTCTCTTTTGCAGCTTCTTCGTAAGCATCCGGAATAACAAAGTTTGCAGCATCCTCATAAAATACTTCAGGACCGTATTCTTTCTCAATCAGTTTACGAGGAGCTTTTCCCTTACGGAAACCTGGAAGAGCAATTTTGTTTTTGTTCTTATTGTAAGATTTTTTCATAGCCTCTTCAAATGCTTCCGGGCTTACCTCTATTGTAATTTTTGCCATACTGTTTTCAAGATTCTCTACTTTGTAACTCATTTTTCTTAATCCTCCAAATTTTTAATTACTTCGGGAACTTTGGGTAGTATTCCCTGATTTTTCTATTTCTAAACGCCTTGGACTACCAGATACGGTAATTTCCACTCAATGCTAAAAGGGCAAACAGATACAGACAGTTGTCATAATATCTTCTTTCTCCGGTACGAAGCGGTGTGTTCCAAAATCTCTCTACACACTCTTTGGCATAAGGGCCGTCTGCGGCAAGGGATGCCTGTGCATTGGTTGCGATGATTGCTACCGGGTGAAGAGCCGGCTGGTCGATCACGGTTCCGTCAATCTCATATACCTTAAAGTCTTCTCCACGATGTGTCTCCATAAAGAACTTCTGTACTTTGTTATTGTTTTCCACATTCCATTCATCAGCAGCAAACCACTCATAATCCAGACCGATGTTTGCGATAACACGGTAAGAATCACTATAATACCAGTCGTGGCGTCCACCAAAGACATCCTGCTCTTTCTCATATGGAGTACCATCATAATAAGCATATTCTGCTGCCAGTCCGGTTTCCGGATGACAAGCTTTTTTCAAATATTCACGGCTTGCTTTCGCTGCCTTTTTCCAGAAATCTCTGTCTTCTTCATTGGCCCATTCTCCGAATAATTCATAAAAATGTGCACAATGATACGACGGATCGCTGAATTTTCTGCTTGGGATAAAACGGATCAGATAGTTTTCCGGCTCCATGATCGGATCTCCCGGCTCTTTCTCTCCGTTATGTATACAGGCACTCAGGATATTTTTTGCTTCCCGGGAATAATTAAAGATTCCCTCGCCATCTCCCCAGCGGTGGGAAGCAAAGAACAATGACATCGCGAAAAACTCTTCGCCGTCCGGTGCCGGACCATAGTCATTTTTCTCTCCTGTTGTCTTACAGGACCATGCAAAATAGCCTTTGTTATAACCATCTTCCATGTACATATATGTTCTTGCCCATTTCCAGACGCGATCAAATTCTTCTTTCATGTTCATCTGAACACACATCATCATGGCATATGACATTCCTTCCGTACGGGCATCAAAATTTCCCGTATCTTCGAAATATCCCATATCATCTCCGGCTTCAAAATAAAATTTCTCGCCAACCGGTCCGTAAAATACTGTGTGGAATGCATCTTTTAACTTTTTATCAATCTCTTCCTGAGAATGACCGCACTCCGCAAATACATTGCGATACTGTTTTGTGTAATAAGCACCTTTCATTCTTTGTAATTCCTTTCTATCTCTTTCAGTTTTTATCCTCATGCCCTTTGGCACGTAAAACTTGAATTATCTTATCCACATTTTCCCTGCAGATTTCATCCGTAGCAGCTTCTACCATAACACGGATGAGTGGCTCCGTACCACTTTCACGCAGGAGCAGCCTTCCCTCGTCTCCGAGTTCTTTTGCCACTTCTTCTTCCGCCGCCTTCACGTCTTCATCTTCTCTTGCCGCCAGTTTATCTTTGACACGCATATTAACAAGCAGTTGCGGATATATCTTTAAATCCTTTGTCAAAGCTGACAAAGAACTGTTTTTCGAAAGCATTGCTTCCATGATCATTAAGGAAGTCAAGATACCGTCTCCGGTCACCGCATGCTCCATAAATATAATATGTCCGGACTGCTCTCCACCGAGAACATAACCGTGCTCCATCATATTGGCACATACATATTTATCCCCTACCGCCGTCTGCTGGTAGGAAATACCGGCGCGGTCAAAGGCCTTATACAGTCCCATATTGGACATCACGGTCGTAACGACCATATTGTCTTTCAACTTGCCTTTTTCCTTCAAATCCATTCCACACAGATACATAATGTGGTCTCCGGTCACAACCTCTCCGTTTTCATCTACGGCAAGGCACCGGTCTGCATCACCATCGTAGGCAAAACCTACATCTGCACCTGTTTCTTTTACTAATTTTTGTAATTTTTCAATGTGGGTGGAACCACATTCTTTGTTAATGTTCATTCCGTCGGGTTTATCTCCCGTCGTATGGACGATTGCACCAAGTCTGCGGAATATCTCTGCCGCGATACCGGACGCCGAACCGTTCGACATATCCAGCGCTACGGTCTTTCCACTGAAACTGTGCTTTACCAGATCCTCAAGATACATCTTGTAGATCTTTTTTCCCTCCTGGTAATCAAAACACCGTCCCAGATTTTCGCCGGTAGCATACGGAATCTCCGGAATCTCTCCATCGATGTATTTTTCCATCTCGATCTCGACTTCTTCCTCCAGTTTATGACCGGTGCCATTGATGACCTTAATTCCATTATCGGTATAAGGATTGTGACTTGCCGTGATCATAATACCAAAATCAAAATTCTGCTGCCGGATCAGGTACGAAATGCTCGGTGTCGTCGTAACATGTATCTCATAGACATCGGCTCCGCTTGCTGTCAAGCCTGCTGCCAGTGCCGTCTCATACATATATCCGGACAATCTTGTATCTTTTCCTACAAGAACCCGTACTCTATGATCTTCATTCTGATAATAGTGTCCCAAAAAACGTCCAATCTTAAAAGCATGTTCTGCCGTCAGCGTGACATTTGCCTCGCCGCGGAAGCCATCGGTACCAAAATACTTCATGACGCTTCCCCTTTCACATCTTTTCCAGGCGCAAAAAGCCCCTTAGAAACAAGTTATCTAATATATACTATCATAAGAAAACAATTTATTCAAGTGATTTTTTCATGTTTGTGGCAACCGTTATCGGCATTTTTTCTCCTTTTGGTAATTCACCGAAAATGTTTGCGCTGCGTGGACGCTTTCGCTCGTTGATCTGCGACAAACATGAAAAAAGCATAAAAGTTAAAGGATAGTTCCGCCGCCCATCACATAGTCACCGTCGTAAAAGACAAGTGCTTGTCCCGGAGTGGCTGCGCGCTGTGGCTTGTCAAAGACCGCCTCGATGGTATCTTCGTCGATTTTCCGGAGAGTACACATATCTCCGCGATGGTTATAACGGATTTTTGCCAATGCCCGCGCTTCGCCGTCGATGTCTTCTACTGACATAAAATTGAGATGGTTCGCGCGGATCGTTGTTGTAAAAATATCCTCATTTTCGCCGATCACCACTTCGTTGGTTTCCGGCCGGATCTCACAGACAAATACCGGATGTCCCATCGCCAGGCCAAGTCCTTTCCGTTGTCCGATCGTATAATGTGTGATCCCTTTGTGCGTTCCGAGTACATTTCCATGTACATCCACAAAATTTCCTGTCGGGATATCGACACCGGTTTCCTTTTCGATAAAGGAAGCATAATCATTGTCCGAGACAAAACATATTTCCTGGCTGTCCGGCTTATGCGCCACCGGAAGTCCGGCCTCTTCTGCCATTTTTCTCACATTTTCTTTTTCGTATTCGCCGACCGGCATCAACGTATGTGACAACTGGTCCTGTGTCAGATTATACAAAGCATACGTCTGATCCTTCGCCGCCGTCACCGATTTTTTTAACGCATATCTGCCATTCGGAAGTTTATCAATTCTGGCATAATGTCCCGTCGCAATATAATCCGCTCCGATCTCCAGACTTCTCTGCAGCAGCGATTCCCACTTCACATAGCGGTTGCACGCGATACACGGATTGGGGGTTCTTCCGTGCAAATATTCATCTACAAAATAATCAATTACATTTTTCTGAAATTCCTGCCGGAAGTTCATCACATAATATCGTATTCCGAGGCGTTCCGCCACACGTCTTGCGTCTTCCACCGCAGACAGTCCGCAACATCCTCCATTTTCTTCCAATGTACAGACATCATCTTCCTGCCATATCTGCATCGTAACGCCGATAACCTCATATCCCTGTTTTTGCAAAAGATATGCCGCCACGGAAGAATCCACTCCACCGGACATTCCAACTACTACTTTTTTTGCCATTGTTGCCTCCCTGTATCAATATAAGCCGGACAGTCGCTTACCGGGCTTTTACTGCAAAAGCCCCCGGTTGCGGCTGGCGACAGCACACTGCCATCCCATCATCCGAAACCGGGGGCCTGATATTTTCTCTTATTTACGAACCAATAAAGATTTTCCGGTCATTTCTGCCGGCTGCTCCATTCCCATCATTTCGATCAGAGTCGGAACAATGTCTGCCAGACAGCCGCCCTCACGCAATGTGTAATTTTCATCATAGTTATAAATGATAAATGGTACCGGGTTCGTTGTGTGTGCTGTAAACGGTTCACCATCTTCGTCAATCAGTTTTTCCGCATTTCCGTGATCTGCACAGATAAAGAGCTGTCCATCCACTTCATCGATTGCTTTTACTGCTCGTCCTACGCACTCATCTACTGCTTCGATTGCTTTGATCGCTGCTTCAATGATTCCGGTATGTCCTACCATATCCGGGTTTGCAAAGTTGATGATAATAACATCGTACTTATCGGATTTGATAGAATCCACAAGATTATCGCAAACCTCATACGCACTCATTTCCGGTTTCAAGTCAAATGTCGCTACCTTTGGAGAATTTACAAGGATACGATCCTCTCCTTCAAACTGTGTTTCTTCTCCACCGTTAAAGAAGAAAGTAACATGTGCATATTTCTGTGTCTCAGCCAGACGAAGCTGTGTTTTTCCATGTTTTGACAGATACTCGCCAAATGTCATTTTGAGTTCTTCCGGTGGGTATGCAACGAGTACATTTGGCATCTGCGCATCGTACTGTGCCATGCATACAAAGGTAAGTGGAAAATATCCATTTCTGCGCTCAAATCCTGTGAAATCAGGATCTACAAATGCTCTGGTAAGCTGTCTTGCACGGTCCGGACGGAAGTTAAAGAAGATCACACTGTCATTTTCCTTGATCATTCCGTTTTTATCTACAACAGTAGGAAGCATAAACTCGTCTGTCACGTCATTTGCATAAGAATCTTTGATCGCCTGTACCGGATCAGATGCCTCTACCCCTTCTCCATACACGAGTGCAGCATAAGCTTTTTCTTCACGATCCCATGCATTGTCACGATCCATCGCATAAAAACGACCGGAGATCGTAGCTACGGTTCCGACACCGATTTCTTTCATCTTTGCTACGGCTTCTTCCATATATTCTGCTGCCGATGATGGTGGCACGTCACGTCCATCAAGATAAGCATGAACATATACTTTATCAATTCCATTTTTCTTTGCCAGTTCAAGCAAGCCATACAAATGCTCCATGTGGCTGTGTACACCGCCCGGAGAAAGAAGTCCCATCAAATGAAGAGCAGAATCATTCTTTTTACAATTCTCAACAGCTTTTTTCAATGCTTCATTTTCAAAAAAGTCTCCATCTTGAATGGATTTACTGATTTTAACTAACATCTGGTATACGATACGTCCGGCACCCATATTTGTATGTCCTACTTCCGAATTTCCCATCTGTCCTTCCGGAAGTCCAACGGCCATACCACTTGCCTGTCCCAGTACAAACGGACATTCTGCCATAAGTTTGTCCATAACCGGTGTCTTTGCCTGTGCAATCGCATTTCCTTCTACTTTGTCACTCATTCCATAACCATCTAAGATCATCAATACGGTTGGTTTCTTGCTCATTTTTAAATTCTCCTTCTTTTAAACTCATTGGCTCCGGGAACCTTTCCCGGACTGTTGTCATCCGACACCAAGGCTGCCAAGTTCAAGATATCTCTGATAGGCTCCATATGTCATCGTCACTGCCGAAGCACCGCTTCCGACGGCTACCATCGTCTGATTCATCTCTTCCTCGCTTGCTGCCGTCGCCTCTTGCACTACAGATGTCGTCTGAGTTGTCTGTGCCGTCGTCTGCCGGCTCTCTGACGCTGCCGTACTCTGGCTTTTCGTCACATCACCGCTCAATTTATTCGGTGCCACGGTTACCGTCTTGTCCGGTGCTTTGACACCTTCTTTCATATATTTTGCAATTTTTTTGACGTAATTCTGTGTCTCCGTAAACGGAGGAACCCCGCCATATTGCTGCACTCTTCCGCTGCCGGCATTGTATGCCGCCGCTGCCAGAGTGGTATCTCCGTTAAATTTCTTCAAATGTGCCGCGAGCAGTTTGGCCGATGCCATAATATTCTGCTCGGCATCAAATACATCGTCTACGCCAAGTTCTTTGGCCTCGTATGGCATGATCTGCATAATTCCCTTGGCTCCTGCCGAAGAAACACATTTGGGATTAAAATCCGACTCTGCTTTGGCTACTGCCACTAAGAAATCATACGATACACCATATTTTTCCGACGCTCTCTTAAAGATGTCATCTAATGTCGTCGTCAATGTTCCATCGCTTTTTACCGTTCCTGTCGTCCCCGTGGTCTTTGCCACACTTCCGGCAGAAGCTGTCTGCGATGTCGTCTGTGCCGATGACGCCTCTTTCTCCTGAGTGACCTTCTTCGTCTCCTCTTCCATCATTTTAGAAAAGGGCGTTATGGTTGTCCCTGCCGCTGTATTCTGTTTTTTCGTCTGCTGCACATAATTTTCTGCAGCGATATCGCCTACGCGCAATGCCACGTCATCACCTCCTGACGTTCTCAGTATACTAAATATTTTCTATTTTTGCAAGTAACGATTGAATGCCCGTTATTTTTGCTGATAATCCGCCAAAAATTCTTTCATTTTCGTCATGCACTCATCCAAAACGGCCACTTCCGGAAGATATACGATACGGAAATGATCCGGTGCCTCCCAGTTAAAGCCGCGTCCGTGAACCAAAAGGACATGCTTTTCACGAAGAAAATCCAGGGCAAATTTTTCATCATCCAAAATATGGAAACGTTTAGCATCAATCTTCGGGAAAATATAAAAGGCTGCTTCCGGTGTCACAGCGGACAAACCGTCGATTTCTGCAATCGCATCGCAGATTACTTTGCGCTGCTCGTAAATACGTCCTCCCGGCAGAAGCAGGTCGTCCACTTCCGGACGGTTGCGGAGTGCCGGTGCGATAACGTGCTGCGCCGGAACATTGGCACAAAGACGCATCGAGGAAAGCATATTGACACCCTCGATATAGCCCTTTGCTTTGGAAAGATCTCCGCTGAGAACCATCCAGCCGCTTCGGAATCCCGCGATACGATGAGATTTCGAAAGACCATTGAAAGTTACTACGAAAAGATCCGGTGCAAGGGAAGCAATCGATGTATGGGTTTTGCCATCCAGTACAAGGCGGTCATAAATTTCATCCGCAAAGATCATCAATTCATGTTTTCTCGCTAATTCTACAATTTTTTCCAATATTTCTTTCGGATATAAGGCTCCGGTCGGATTGTTTGGATTGATCACGACGATTCCTTTTGTCTTATCCGTGATCTTTTTCTCCATATCTTCAATATCCGGATACCACCCCGAACTCTCGTCACAGATGTAATGAACCGGATTTCCACCGGCAAGTTTAGCCGCTGCTGTCCACAACGGATAATCCGGTGCCGGGATCAAAATTTCATCCCCATTATTTAACAATGCCTGAAGAGACAAAGAAATCATCTCACTGACACCATTTCCGATATAAATATGATCCAGGGAAAGTCCCGGAAGTCCTTTTTCCATATGATATTGTAAAATTTCTTCACGCGCTTCCAAAAGTCCCTTTGAATCACTGTATCCCTGGCTCATTGGATCTGCCAGCGCTTCCTCCATGGAATCCAGCACAATCTGCGGTGCACGGAACCCAAATGGTGCCGGGTTTCCGATATTCAGATGAAGTACCGTCTCGCCGCGGCGTTCCATTTCTTTGGCCTCATCCAGTACCGGGCCTCTCACGTCATAACATACACCATGTAATTTATCTGATTTTTCAAACGTTCTCATCGTCTTCTTCCTCCTGAATCATCGATGTTTCTTCTCTTTTTTGCAGCTCCTTTTTCGGTACCGGGAATAACAGCGCCACCTTTCTCAATAATGGGATAAAAGCTACCACGGAAACTGCCATTGCGATCAAATACACCAAACCAAGCACACCGTCCGGCAATACATCCCCCAACAGCTCCAGCAAATAACTGCTGCAATTAAAAAACATATGAAATAATACCGCGCCCAATATACTCCGGGTACGCTCATATACAAAAGCCAAAACCACTCCGAGGCAGGAAGCATACACGCCCTGCACCCAGTTCATATGGTAGATACCAAAGCATATTCCGGAAAGAAGTGCTGCCACAGCAAAGGGAAAGCCCTTCCGCAGTGTCCGGAATACCATACCTCGAAATACCAGTTCTTCCGCAATCGGTCCAAAAATGCCTACAATCGCGATCATTGCCGGTGCCGGCATCGTTTTCAGACTCATGGTATCGGCAAGTTTCATATAATCGGCATAAATTGCCGGAAACAGATTTTGAAATACACTCATCAAAATGTTGCACACAAACTGGGAGGCAAATGCCAAAAACAGGATCGTCACAATTGCCTGCGGACTCAAAATCCTGCGGTATCTTCCAGTCTCTTTTACCGGCTGATGCACTTTTCGCAAATACCAGTACCAGATACCAACGCCCACAATAATGGTCGCATTGACAAGCATGATCAGGATCATATTGATCTGTGCGGAAGAGATCCAGGCTTCCAGCTTGTCCGCATCGTACTCCACACCATGAAGCAGACGAACCGCCACAATGTGAAAAGATATCATCGCTGACAATGTAAGCTGGAGTACAATCGGTATCAAAAGATATATTACGGCAAAACCAAGTGATTTTAGTTTTTTCATCCATTTCCCCTTTTCTCGGCACAAAAGGAACCATCTCCGCCGCGCAGAGTATAGCTCCTCTTATGTATTCTATCATTTTTGATTATGCTTCAATTTTTTCTTTTCCGCCCATGTACGGCTGCAGTGCTTTTGGAATATTAACCGAACCGTCTGCATTCAAGTTGTTTTCCAGAAAAGCGATCAGCATACGAGGTGGCGCTACTACCGTATTGTTTAATGTGTGAGCAAAATATTTTCCATTTTCTCCCACAACACGGATTTTCAGGCGGCGTGCCTGTGCATCTCCAAGATTCGAACAGCTTCCCACTTCGAAATATTTCTTCTGACGTGGGGACCATGCCTCTACATCAATGGATTTTACTTTCAAATCTGCGAGGTCACCGGAACAGCACTCCAGTGTACGAACCGGGATGTCCAAAGAGCGGAACAAGTCCACTGTGTTCTGCCACAATTTGTCAAACCACATTTTACTCTCTTCCGGTTTACATACCACGATCATTTCCTGTTTTTCAAACTGGTGAATACGGTATACACCACGTTCTTCGATTCCATGCGCTCCTTTTTCTTTACGGAAGCAAGGAGAATAGCTTGTCAACGTCTGAGGCAGTTTTTCCTCAGGCAGGATCTTATCGATAAATTTACCGATCATAGAGTGCTCACTTGTACCGATCAGATAAAGGTCTTCGCCCTCGATCTTGTACATCATGGCATCCATCTCATCAAAACTCATTACACCGGTTACTACGTTACTGCGGATCATAAAAGGTGGTACACAATAGGTAAATCCACGGTCAATCATAAAATCTCTTGCATAAGAGATCACAGCCGAATGAAGTCTGGCAATGTCACCCATCAGATAGTAAAATCCGTTTCCGGCCACATCACGTGCTGCATCCAAATCAATTCCATCAAATTTTTCCATAATTTCCGTATGATATGGAATTTCAAAATCCGGCACAACCGGTTCCCCAAATCGTTCAATCTCAACATTTTCACTGTCATCTTTTCCAATCGGCACACTTGGATCAATGATATTCGGAATCGTCATCATGATCTCTTTAATCTTTTCTGCCAGTTCTGACTCTTTCTTTTCCAATTCAGCAAGACGCTCTGCACCCTGTGCGACTTCTGCCTTCAAAGCTTCTGCTTCTTCTTTTTTACCCTGTGCCATCAAACCGCCGATATTTTTTGAAATTTTCTTTCTCTTCGCGCGCAGCTCGTCCGCTTCCTGCTGAGTTGCACGGCTCTCTTTGTCCAATGCGATCACTTCATCTACGAGAGGAAGTTTGCGGTCCTGAAATTTATTTTTGATATTCTGTTTTACAATATCCGGATTTTCCCGTAAAAATTTGATATCCAACATAATGAGTGTTCCTCCTAAAATATAATCGGGTCTATTATACACCTTTTTGGTAAAGTATGCAAATACTTTCTCTTGTTTAAAATGTAAAACCATACAAACCCTTACAAATATTTTTGTTAATGATTCACAATTGCTTTTTCTTTGTAATTGTGTATAATATGACTAAGAAATCAAAAAGATTTCTGTGACAAACACGCTTCACAATGTGCGACAAAGAAACATTGTTTATGCAAAGGCACTTCGCAATGTGTGCTCAAACATTGCTTATTCAAACACGCTTCACAATGTGCGACAAAGAAACATTGTTATAAGAGCTAATGTTTTACATTGGCTCTTTTACATAAAGGAGAGATATGATTAAAAACGGAATGTACTATATTACCGAAGATTTCAAACAACTAATCCGAAATCTAGGTGGCGAATGGAACGATCAAAAGAAACGCCCCATCGTTTGCTTAATGCAATCAACGGAACACCCTGATTTATATTGGGCAATCCCTGTTGGGAAAGTCAATCATAGAGATGATAAAGCCATGGAACGAATTAAATCTTTTATGAATAAACCCACCAGAGATCTGAGATGCTGCTATTACCATATAGGAAGAACTACAAATAAATCAATATTTTTTATTTCAGATGCGATTCCCATAACAGATAAATATATTTCAGAAGAACATCTTGGTTCCGACAACAAACTTCACATAATAAAAAATCCCCATTTATTACAATCACTGCACTATAAGTTGAACCGAATTCTTAATTTTGAAGCTTCCAATAAGAATTATTTCCGACAGCATATAACCGATTTAAAAATTCATCTGCTAAGAGAACTGGAATCCAAAAAAGTATAGTTATCAACCGGTGAGGTGATCCAAACGAAAAAGGCGCAGCTATCTAGCCACGCCCTCTGCAATTCGGCTCACACCGACATAAATTTCTGAAATTTTATACCAGGTCCGGAAACCAACGATTCCATCCGGTGTTAATTTAAAAATCTGCTGGAAGGTTTTGACAGCCTCTTCGGTCGCCGGGCCAAAGATTCCATCCTCCGCAATTTTAGGAATAAGCGGGTACGCATCCGAGATGACATTGAGCTGTGCCTGCATCTGACGCACCTTATCGCCGGAATCTCCGACACGAAGCGGCGAACCCGGATACGAAGACGGAATACCCGAGATCACATCGGTCGCATTGATATACATGGAACTTCCATAATAATTCCGAAGAATCTCAATCGCCGTATACCCACGGTCTCCCAGAGATTTGCTGCCCCACTGGCTCATCCAGTTCGGACAGGTAACATTTTTTCCATCGCAATACTGCGTCAAAATCGGCTGCAATACACCCGGACGGGAAAGATAATTACTAAAGATCTCATCCACCACATTCGAAATACTTTCGAACACATTGCGGTTTGGAATCCATTTATGATCGTAAGCGGTCGAACTTGTGATCGTAAAGTCATATCCTTTATTGCGATACCACTCTGTAAAAACACGGTTCAACGTAAATGACTGGATTGCAAGAATATTCGCCTGCAATGTCGCTTCCGGCCAAGTCGAATAAATCTCACTGCTCGCTACATTTTTAATGTAATCGCGGTATGGAACATAATAATCTTTCGCGGATCGGTCGCTTGGCGGACCATTATGAACAACGATGTATTCGGGAATAACCACCCGGCTCAGTACGATCTCGCCGGTCTCATCAATGGATTTGATCTCATTTTCCGCAATCTTTGGCGGATAATCTCCCCAAAGTGTGTGATCCGGGATAACATAAAGTTCCGTGTCACCGCTGATTGTCGGCGAAGTGGGAAGAAGCGAAGCATTCTGAATCGCTGTTTCCCCAGAAAAAATCTCGGCACCGCTGACGCGAAACGGTTCAAATCCGGGCGCTGTAATTGTAATCGTATATTCGGCATACGGCTTATTCGCACCGGGCTCCATGCTGTAATCTACAGGCGGTGCCGGAAGTGTCAGCTCGGGAATCTGCCCGAGGGAATTTGTCGTAGTCTGTTCAATGATCTGTTCCGGATCACTGTCTCTTGTTATCTGAACCTGCGCGCCGTCAATCGGACGGTTATTCACTTCTGAAGTAACATTGACATCCAATAATCCTTCGGTATCCGAAGAAGTGACCGAAGCAAAAAGCTCCGGACGGGGTGTTGTTGTATTCAACGCATTCACCAAAATCGTTTTGTTACTTGTATTTTATGCAATCGCTTGGTAAATGTGAATTCCCTCCTTTTAATATTCTTCTACATTATCCCAAAAATACGCACCAATTTTATTGATATAATGGTAACCCTTTACGGTTCCGGACACCTTACAATTCTCAATCTTTCCATATAAAAGATTTCCGGCAATTCCGCCGACGTACAGCCGTCCATACACATTGGTTCCTTTTAATTTCAAATCTCTTACCGTTCCTTTCAGAACACTAAACAAACCGATTTGACTTTTTTCATATTGATGAATCGACAAATTATAAATCGTTTTTCCATTTCCATCGAAAATTCCGTTAAACCGCTTCGTGCTATCTAAACCAGCGCCAAGAGGCGTAAAGTTTTTATAGCAGGACATATCCAGATCCTTTTTAAGAACTACTTTTTTACCTTTAAAATCAATTCCTTTTTTTAAGAGTTTTTGTATGCCCGCCAACTGATCCGGATTCTTAATGTAAAGGACTTTTTTCTTCTTTTTATACCAGGAAACAGAAGGTTTTCCCTTGCCTTTTACGCCCTTCTTTATCCTTTTTGTTTTATGCTTATAAAGAGAATCCTTGTAAGGTTGGCATGTCACATTTGGCATTTTTTTCATCGTTTTATAAAGACTCGTCTCTTTATACCCTTTGAAAATATAATTTCCCTCTTTGGGAATTTCCCGTATATAAAGCCACGGGCCTTTGGCTTCCATCACTCCGCCGTCCATCATTTTCAATCCCGTATCTTCCACTTCTTTGCATTTTACTGGGAATACAATTTTCTTCACTGCCGGTATTCCCTCAAATGCATGTCCGTAAATATTTGTCAGATTTTTAGGAAGATCGAACAGCTGAAGTTTTTCACAGCCTTCAAAAGCACAATTTCCGATCGTTTTCAATTCTTTAGGAAGATTATTAACCCGCTCTAAGGATGTACAGTTTTCAAAAGCAGCAGGTAAAATATTTTCAACATCTTCACAAAATGTTATTTCTTTCAAATATTTATTATAAGCAAATGCTGCATTTCGTATATACATCACCGCAGAAGGAATGGTGAATCTTTCCTCTCGTTTTCCGGCCGGATACGCCACAAGCCTGTCACCATCGTCCTCTATTTTTTCATAGAGAACCCCATCCTTGGAATAGAAATGTGAATTTCCTTCTTCTACCACAAATGCAGTAACTTTCTCGCATTGGTCAAACGCCGCTTCGCCTATACCGATGACATCTTTTCCGATATGCACCACTCCTTCATAGTTCATCGGTACACATTGAATCCGGAGCTGATTCCGCTTCGTTTCTTTCTCTTCGGGATAGGAATACAATATTCCATCCCGGCATTCAAATTGACTGCTTCCTTCTTCTACCTTTATCCTTTTTAAGTTTGGATAATTATACAATGGATTACAGGCATGAATATGACGATATATTTCCGGTTTATATTCTTCTCCCGGAACTCTCCGAAAGCATGCCATCATAAGCACAAGATTGCCCTCTTTCGGAAGAATCAGTTCTGTCACTTTGCTCTTGTCCACTTGATCTGCTTGTGCATAGGCCACAGACAGTTCCTCTGCCTGCACCGGTTTTGCAGAATTTATCTGCCAGGCTGCTGTACAGAGAAGCCCTGTTAATAGCAGTTTGGTAATTGTTTTTTTCATAAAATTGTCCTCCCTTTCGTTTTTATTAGTATAACATACCTTTTTTATAATATCACCATTCTTTGACAGACGACAACAATTTTGGGATAGACGACAAAAATAGTGATTAATCCGCT
>ERZ780144.625-NODE-625-length-47617-cov-4.908625_pt1 | contig 47617 bp, 36 predicted proteins | sample MGYA00511380_ERZ780144 | MGnify/ENA primary metagenome ERZ780144 (study PRJEB29588, sample SAMEA1965858) | human gut metagenome | biome: human gut; feature: human-associated habitat; material: faeces | place: Denmark | collected 2008/2010 ... | reverse complement strand
TCCTATTTTATTCCTTTGAGGTTAGGGTGTCAAGTTTTATTATACTACATCAAAAACCTGTTCCGTTTTCTTCTGCACAATGATAAGCCACACTAGTCCATCACATATTTCGTAAGCTTGCCTTTTCCAACTGATTTTATCAAATGCTCCGCACACATTTCTTTCAGCAGGTTATACGCTGCGGTGACTTTTAATCCCGTTATTTTTTCTGTTTCCAGACGGCTGATAGAACCATTCTCTTTGATATACGCCATCACAAGTGCTGAAACATCTGATTCTGGCGTATCATCTGCAATGACATTCATATTGGGTAATGTCAACCGAAAAGCTCCGGCTGCGGATTCAAAGACTGGCTTTCTGGAAAGCTCTTTATAAGCCCGACGGATTTTCCCGATTCCTGTTCCGTAGCTTTCAATCAGCTTCATTCGATAGAATACGGCGGCAAGATTTGGATTTCTGGATTGAGAAACACCCATGTAAATAGCGTCCATCGACAATCCCTTTACAAGTCCGCCGAGAGACACAAATTCAATGCGGTCATCATAGATATTGACAAGTGTGCTTGCACTAAAAGAGTAATCCCGATGCACAATGCAGTTGAGGAGTGCTTCTCGCAAGGCCTCTTCATCATAATCCCTTTTGTCAATACGATAAAGTCCTTTTATGGTCGACTGGGTCTTGTTATATCGATCAATCGCTTCGTACATCTCGTCTAGCTGTTTTAGTACTGAGCCAGAAAATTCTTTTCGGTCACGAAATACCGCCTTGTCTGTCCCTTGAAAAACAGCAAGTTTCAGGGTGTGTTCACATTGATCGGAAAGTAAAAGTGCAAGGTTCGTGTATAGCCCGTCCTCCCCGATCAGGTGTAGTGTCCTAAACTGAGATACTCCTATGTCCAGTTTTCGTTCTTTCATTTTTTCCGTGAAAGAAGTGAAAGAAAGCTCCTGATTCATCGAACGGCACGTTTCATAGGAAATCCCGCTTGTCTGGATGATAATCTCACGAATCGCCTCATCACTGACAGGCTGCGAAGAGGAACCTTTTCGTACATATACCCCCGATGGCTTTAGCCCTTTGTCCGAAAGGTAGTACGGTTTGTTCGTACCCGTGGCTACTTCTATTTTGACAACATTCTTGCCCTCCAGTTCCACGCTGGAAATTTTCACAAATGGCATAACATCGGGCTTTATTCCGTCTTTCAAGGCGTTTGATGCCTGTGTCATCACAGAATCAAGGTGATCCAGACCGACCACTTTTCCATCATCAGATATGCCGATGTATATCGTTCCACCGTCTGTATTGGTAAAAGCAACGACTTCTTTTTTTACGTCATTTACATAGACTTCCTTGAATTCAGTATTGCTGTCTTCCAAAAGCATATGATTCCTTCCTTTCTTTTTCTTTCACTTTCTTTCGCTTCTTTCACAAGTATAGCATAAGAAATAGAAAAAGTCAAGCATTTCCCCCTGCATCCAATCTTATAATTTCACGCAAGAATCGATTCTATTCAGAAAAAAAGCATCATGACGCCAACTGCTCACAATGCCTGCTCAAAAATTTTTGGTGTGTTCCACCTACTTTATTTTGACCCCAAAACTGACCCCAATATAGCAAACGCAGTGCGTAAGTTGACGAACGTCAAAATAAAAAAATAACGCAATATCGCCATTATCGTACGATTTGCGTATGTCTGAAATATATCAAAAATATGAAATGAATCTCTCATAACCCGAAGGTCGTCAGTTCAAATCTGGCTCCCGCAACCAAAATGAAAAGAACATTCAAGCAAGTGAAACAGCTGGAGGTGCAAGTTTAGCTGTTGATTTGCCTGAATGTTCTTTTTTTATTATATCATGCTGAATGCTTTTTGTCAATCCTTGTGAGTCGAGTTTTCTCGGCTCATTTTTTGTTGACTTGAAAACTGCCAGGTCGGCAATGGTTCGTGCTCGTCGGCGAATCCGTCGGCATGAAATGTCAGAATGCCCATTTTTGATAGGACAGGGCTGAAAACGTTTGAAAAGTTCCGGATGCCTGCGACATTTTTAATTTTGTTGGCGGAGTGGGACTTTGACATTAAAATTGAAGGTTAGAATGCTGCCTTTTCTGAAAATTGAAGATGGTTGTAAAAGGAAACATCTCTTTCCTCACCACCCCACCCAGTGAAAAAAGTGATACCCTTCCCCAAACTCTCTATAAAACATTCTTCCACTTCCGAAAAAAATACCTGGAATCCCGTTGTTGGAATTCCAGGTATTTTTCTTATGCAGGGTTCTGTTCAAACAGAGCAGCATCCAGCTTGTCGGCGGCTTCCTGCTCGACTTTTTTCAGCACATGACTGTAAATGTCCATGGTGATCTGATAGCTGGAATGTCCCAACCGCTCCTGTGCGACCTTGGGAGAGATGCCCAGCGAAAGCATGATCGTGGCATTGATATGCCGAAGGTCATGAAATCGAATGTGCTTCAAATCGTTGGCTTTCAGAAATCGCCGAAACTTCATGGAAAAGGAATCGCTTTTGTAGGGAGAGCTGTCCTCCTGGCAGACGATGTAATCATTTTGTCCGGCGTGGCGTTCTGCTTTGGTGTCTTTCAACAGCCGCAGCAGCGTTCCGGGAATCTGAATCTCCCGTCTGCCGCTCTGTGTTTTCGGGGCTTTGGTGATCGTTTGATTGTTGACAGTTACCAGATTTTCTTCGACAGTGAGACAGCCGGTTTGAAAATTCACATGATGCCACCGCAGTGCGAGCAGTTCTCCACGCCGCAGGCCCAAACAAATCTCGATCATCAGCGGCAGATAAAGAGCAGTGTTTCTGGCACATTGCAGCAGAGTCTCCACTTCTTCCATGCTGTACACTTCCGGTTGGTAATGTTCCAGCTTGGGCAGCGTGAGATCGTCACAGGGATTCTTCGGAATCAGTTCCAGCATGACTGCCTTTTTCATTGCCGCCGAGAGATTCAACAAGATGTTTTTGATCGTTTTGGGCGAAAGCGGCTTTCCGGTTCTGGGAGATGCCTTTTGCAGAGAAAAGATCCATTTCTGAATGTTAATGTTTTTCAGTTGCTGCAAACAGGTATCTCCAAACTGTGGAATGATGTACTTTTCCGTCTGATCGATGTAGTGCTGTACAGTGGTGGGGGAGAGCTGATTTTTTACGTAGATCTCCAGCCACTGGTGCATGAAATCCCGAACCGTGATCCGATTGTCTTTGACAAAAGTTCTGGTTTCCAGTTCATGGATCATATCCCGCATGACTTTTTCTGCTTGTTTTTTCCCGCCCTGAATGGTCTTGTAATAGCGTTTGCGTTTTCCGTTGGCAAAAGAGGATTCTTCTTCCACGATGACCTGATAGGTTGTGATCCCGGATTTGGTCGTCCGCTTTCGCACATGACCGGTATATGGCATAAAACCGCCTCCTTTGAAAAGTATAACGGAATGTTCTTCGGGCTTTTCTTGAAAAGGGAAGAAAAGCACTTAGTATTCTTCTGCAAACAGCATGGTGGCATAGGGCTTTTGGTTTGCATCATATTCTGCAATTACATAGATTTTCGCTGTGACCGGCGAAAACGGCACGTCAAACTGATAGCGTTTTTCATAAGGCGGCACTTCCTGACTATGCAGAATAATTTGCTGGCTGCCTGCTCCGGAAAGTCGAAATATTTGCAGATAATCCTTTGGAACAGGCAGTTCTGCAATGCGGTTCCAGAGAAATAATTGCAGAAAAAGCGGCAGTTCCTCATGGATTCTTTTGGTCAGATAGCGGTTTCCCGAAAACATCAGCAGCACCTTCTTTCCACAAGTTTCTGCGTTTCTGTGGAAAACGGAATGTAGATATCCTCGCTGTATCCGTCCGAAGATGCCCAGACAGTGTGGATCCAGTCAGCATGGGAAAAAGAAAGGATCTCATAGAATTCCAAACCTTTGTCGAGCAGATAGGATTCCTCCTGTTTTTCTAAGAGAATCACAGAAAGGCTATCACCTATGTCACAGTGATAGGTTTTTTCGATGTTTTCCATTTTCTGCACCAGATATGATTTGAGATCTGACGGCATTGCAGCATTTGAAATAGTTGCAATAGAGCGTAATTTTTGCATGATTTTCCTCCGATTTTGTTTCAAAAAAAGAGGCTCAGCGTCATGCCAAGCCTCCCACGAACAATGTTTTCCTCACTTACTCTTCTTGACCAGTGCCAGCAGTTCTACGCCGCAGGCAACACCCGCCAGAAACATTTCAATTGCAATCGGCATTGATGTACTTCACCTCCTCCCGTTCCTGCATTTCGATGGCGATCCCGATGCCGCCGATCACCAGTGTCAGTACCAGTCCTGCGATAAATTCCTTCATGTCAAATTCCTCCAATTTTTCGTTTTGATTTATGCTTCACACTGTAACAGTGCTTTTGCCTCGATCAGTGCCTCTTCCATTGCCGCTGTATCCATGAGCAGTTCTTCGATCTCGTCCGGATCATAGCCGACTTCCAGCAACAATTCTACTTCTTCTTCTGAAACGCCAAATGTGCCGCAGTACTCCAGCAACAATTCTTCCCGCTCATCTTCCATCCACCATTTTGCGTAATCCAGTTGATCCCAATTGTACGGGTTGAATATGGTGTGGATGTAGTCCTGCATTTCAAAATCACTTCTGTTGAGCTTTCCGTTCGGAGCAATCTCCAAGATTTCTCCCTCAGATATTTCAACTTCACAAGCTTTTTCTGCTATATGAACTTTTCGCAGAGCGTTGTCCAAAATGCTCTTTGTGCTGGCGTAAACGTACAATCCCAGTGCCGGAAAATGATAAACCGTCAAAGGATTATTTCCTTTCACCAGAAACAATGTATTGTCATTTCTGAGGATTGTAAAGACAAAACTGCCTTCCACCAGTTCTGCGGTTCTCCGGATGTTTTCCTTGTCCAGCTGCTGCCCCTGTTCCAGAAGCTGCACGGAGACGTAGCTGTCGGTTTCGATCGGTGTCGGTGGGAGATGCTGTTCCCGGCGAAGCTCCCTGTCGTTGTACAGCACGCCGTTGTGGGCAAGGGCGAACGATTCTTTGCCGCAGCGTCCCTCGAACGGATGATTGTTGCAGTTCCGCTTCTCGCTGCCCTGGGTTGTGAACCGGGTATGCCCGATGACCGCTCTTGTGTCCCTGGGAAAGAACAGCTTGACCTTGTGTGCCGGTTTCGGCTTTTTGTAAGTAACGATGCTGCCGTCCCGGACGTAGGCGATGCCTGTTGCGTCTGTGCCACGGACTTCCGCGGCGACCGAGAGATAGTGTATCAGCTTTTTCAAAACAGCATTGCTCACTTTTTCCTTGTAGTCTAAGAATCCAAACACTGCACACATCTTACATCTCCTCGCTTTCTGCTACCATTTCGTTGACGTACAATCTTCTCTCCTTGAGATACTGGATCAGTTCCGGTTCCCGAATGGAGCTTACAAATTCCGACCAGCTCATGGCATCGATGCCATCCTCAGATAAAGAAATCGCCGCATCACAGATGTGGTTGACCATCTGCAATGTGGCGATGAAGGTGTTGTATTTGAGGGTGCCTCGGAACAATCGAAATTCGATGGTGTGGTAGTTATTGAGATTGACCGCAACGTATCTGCCGTTGCAGCCGCTTTTGGCTTTCTCTAGGATTTGTTTTCCGGTTTTCTCAAAACCGAATCGTGCACTCCAACGGCTCATGTTGTAGCTGCTTCTGCGGCTGAATGTAAAGAGTTCATTCCAATGCTTTTCCACGAAGAACAGGATCCGGCTGATGACATCTTCCTGTTCTGTCTGATTATCGCCAAAAGCATTTCGATTGACGTGAACGTGCAGACCGCAAGTCGATGTCTGATGGGAACGATAGCCCATGGAGACTGCCTCCCGAAGGATTTCTTTCCAGTTCATTTCCTCTGTGTGATACTCTAAGGTCATGGGATGAGAGACGATCTCAAAGCCGTCTTCCAGAGAACCATCCGACTTGATGTAAATGTTTTCCTCATGAATGTTAGCAATGCTTTTGAGACTGGCGGCGTTATCGTTGTCCTTGCCGCCTTCATCCACTTCCAGTTCTACGCCGAAGTATCGTTTTCCCTGACCATAGAAAATGGGTGTGGGTTTGTAGCCGTATTCCTCGATCTCATCCTCAAACTCGTCGAAGCATCTTTCGCAGTAGGGCAGGTCGCTGTGCCAGCAGACGATGCTTTCCGGAACGATCTGTCCGCAGGATTCGCAGCGGTAGTAGTGGGCATTAAAGCAGTCCTGACAAAGGCAGGTGTCTTCATCGGAGACGCTGTTTTGTTCCCAGATCGTCTCGCCGCAGTGATCGCAGGTGACACAGTGTTCCTCAACACAGTCATCGCAGAGCAGTTCATCGTCTACCGGTGTGCCCTCTCCCTCCGCAAGTACTCTTCCACAGTAGTCACAGATTCTTACTTCTTCTTCCATTTCAAGTTCCTCCAAAAACAAAAATTCCGGTAAGGCTGAAAGAATTTACCTTACCGGAATTATAATATATATTTGAGATTGGGGGTTGATACGGGTGAGAAAAGTGATGTGGTTTTCGCAGCACCTTTCCGAAAACAACTCGTTTTTACAAACTGAAAATTGAAAGTGTTATACTGATACTGCGGTTGCAGAAGCATTGCAGCCGATAACGAAACGGGAGGAATTTTCAATGTCTCAGAAAAAACGAAAACCAAACGAATTTACAATAGGATACAAGGCAATGGTGACAGATTATCTGCTTTACGAGGATTGCTGCGACTATCATCTGAAACTGATTCTTGCGGTTTGGGATGGTGTGACTGTGCAAGAAGAGGTGAAATATTTCAGCTATCTGACCACATGGGGCAGCAGCCAATTCCGTGATTTGTGTGTGGATTTTGGCTTGCTGGCTTGTGCAAGGTCCGTATACTGCGATTTGAATCGTCTGCTGGGAGCCTATTGTATTGTGCAGTATTATCCGAAAAAGCAGCAAATGCCGGAGGATAAAATTGATGAAGTCATGCCGGTGGTGTCGGATCGTGACAGAGAAAACAATTGGGATCATCTGCAATTTGCAGAACCATTTGCTCGTATTGCCGTGGCAGAAGAAAAAGCGGAAAGCACCATACCGCTGGCAAAGTATGTAGATGATATCGAAGAAACATATTGGTTTTGCATCGATCATCTATGGCTGCACCCGAACATTCGGTGTATCTATCGAAAGAATATGCCGGAGCTTCCAATTCCCAGACATCCGGAACATGACAAGAAATGGATCTCGATGCGGAAAAGGGATTTTCCAGAGCATAATCTGTATGTTCCGGTCAAGGAGTATGACCTGCGAATGGAGCATGATGCGGAGTCATACTATGTAAAGGAGCCGCTGCGGCGGAATCGGTAAGGGGAAGCTGATAGAGTAGGGGAGATGTGAAAAAATCCGGTGAGGTTTGGGAGGAAACCTTGCCGGATTTTTTGTTGAAATAAGAGTATAGTTTAATAGCTATTTTAATGTTATCGTATATTTATTGATGCTGTCTGTGTTAAAGTTCGGTAATCCTCTGAAGTGATTTGCAATGGCTTTTGATATAATATTGAAATTCTTTTCTGTAAACATACCTTTGTCAATCATTTCAAAACACTGCATTTTCTTTCCACTGATTGTTATGAAAAATTCAACGGAGAAGCTAGATGAACTTACTGTTGCTTTCAGTTCAACGGAATCATAGTTTGGTACGAGTGTCCTGATTTGCTTTGACACGAAGATTTCTGATTCTGTCATCATAATTTACTCCCTTTCTAATTTTCAATAATAACACTAGTTCGATAATTGGTTCCATCTTCATTCTTATAAGTAATATAAACTGTTGTTTCAACAAGATTATTCTCCTTGTCATATTCTTCTTTGATAGAAGAAATTGTGCCATTGGTTTCATTTAGTCTGTCTTGTATTATTTCTTTTTCGTTTTCTGGAGTTTCATTTTTAAGAGAATTATCTAAGTTGTTATCAAACTTGTATATAGTTCCTTTTTCATCCGCTATAACAGTAACAATAATCTTGTCTGGTCTCTGTGAAACATCATTGTAAGTTATTTCTGTTTTGGTAGTAACATCTTTTCCTTCATCTAAAGTAGATTTAATATCGTTTTCCATACGTTTGTAATCGCTTTGATTGATTTTAGAGTCCATTGCAACAAGGTTTCCAATACCACTATCGCCGTTCATATCACGCCCAACAATATGTCCTCCTTGGTCGTTGGGTCTACGGTCTGCGCCACCCGCTTGCAGTTGAGCTTCATTTTCGCGAGGATTTTCAGGGCTGCGTATAGGTCTTGCCTCACAACTGATAATCCGTTCATTATCATCAGTTGTATAGATATTACCATTGAGTTCGTAAGTAGCATTTGGTTGTAATTTCCCATCAATACAATATATATCGCCATTATCATCAGTTTTGTAGTACACCTCGTCTAAGACATACATATTGTTTGGAATCCGATTACCATTTTCAATTTGAAATAGATTACCGTTATCATCGTAGAGATCGTGGGGAATATCAACCAAGTAGTTTACCAGTGAACTATCGACAGTTTTATCATCATTTTCAAGTTCTATATTTTCAAGCTGCTTTCCAAGAGGAGACTCTGCAAAACGATTCTGGAGTGTTTCAGTAACATCTTTGAAATTTCCAATCATTTATTTTCCCCCTTTTCTTTGATATAGTTCACCCACTTTACATACAATTTCTGTCGAATTTCACTTTCATCCTGATGAGTGCTCATATCTTTCATAAAGCATTGGCTCAATGCAATAATCTTTGCCATAGATGCTTTAGGAGAAATTTGCAGTACAATTTTTCGAAGCATATTTGTTAACTCGGCATTATTGGAAGCGGTAAGTACACAGTTTTCAATATTCGCTCTCACACCAAGAATATCGGTCAAACGCCTGGACAACCATCTAAAATTTTCATCTGACCACAGTTCAAGAGAATGATTTTCTTTGTATTCTGCAATTTGTTCTTCAACAAATCCTGTATTTACAGTAGAAAGAGAAAGCGTTTCAAGTCCATTTTCAATGTCCAAGATGGAGAAGTCAAGTTTTTCACGAATTCTCCCTTGAATTAGCAGATTTAGCAATTGTTCACGAATATTGCTTTTTTCTGGTGTAGCAATAGCCGAGAAGTCATATGTTGATTCATTTAGTTCACACTTACTAACTTGTGCAAGAACGGGTTCAATCCAGTCGTTTTGATAAACTGCTGCAATACCACATCTCAACTTCGACAATTCATCAATTTGTTCGTTGTTAAGTCCAGCTGCGTAACCAACAAGTTCACGATCGCTGTGATCCGGAAGACGGAGTATAATTTTGGTATTAGTATTTCTGATTACGGACATATCCAGTAGTCCAGGAGATTGATCTGCGATAACAAAGCCTTCGCCATAAGTACGCATTTCTGCAATTGAATTGGCAAGCAATTCAACAGATTTTCCAAGAAGATTAGAACTTTCAGAGTTCTGCTCTGTAGATGTCTTTTTCAACAGATTGTGAGCTTCCTCCAAAACTGTGATATGTGACAGAGAACTGTTTATTTTACCAGAAGACATACGGTATTCATTGAGCTTCATAACGAGCAATCCCATAATGAGAGACTTTGTTTCCGTGGAGCCGACACGGCTTAAATCAACAATGACACTCTTATCAAATAAATCCTTATTTGAAATATCATTGTTGCAAAAGATTAGTCTGTTTAATCCCGTAGTTAGAGAATGAACACGAGTTAATAAAGCACCAGAATAATCTCCTTTGCTATCAGAAGAATATTTGGATTCGTTTATCACCTTTTCTATTTGTTCAAGGATATCTGCAAAGTTTGGAAATTTAAGTCCATTCTTATTTTTGGAGGAAACTAGATCCCATCCTACTGCTACATAAGCTCTTTCAATAGCTTCTTTTAAAATGGCAGGCATGGCAGCATACATTGGCCAGCATACATTGAAAATTTCAACAAGTCTATCTAAATGCTCCAGAATATGAATGTCATTCGGAAAACTAAAAGGATTGATTTTTAACAGATCTGTTTTTTGAGGATTTGTCCCGTAAACGAACACATCAGCAAATTGACCGAATACATTTTTATATTCGCCTTTTGTTGGTTCTATAACAAGAAACGGAATACTGTAAAAATTGTGTAGTTGATTTAAAATTTCATATACAGTGTTACTCTTGCCCGAACCAGTAGAACCTGTAATGAATGTGTGCATTGTCAGGGAATTAATATCGAGATTTACAGCAGTATTAGTTTCTGTTCCCATAGTGAAAATATTGCCTAGGCGTAATTCTCGGCGATTTGTTTTTTTACTATAGGAAACGACTTCTTTTCCAAATTCTGCGTGTTCAATTACAGGAAATCCGCATACAGATTTTCTTGGTAATCCCATTTGAATAGCTAATTCATTACTGCTTAAAAGAGAAGATGCTGTAACAGGCAAATAATTTTGTTCAGTTGTATAGGCAAATACAGGATGAATAAAGTTAGTGATATAGTCTCTCAGAATTGATAACTTTTCCTTATCTTGACGTCCCCAATAATTTATTGCAGAGGTTTCAACTCCTGATTTAGAACCTTTCATAAGAGCTTTATAAGTTCCTGCTGCCATTTCTGCAGTTTCTTGACTATTAGAAAGAAAGTAAGCAGCACATTCCCACATACCAAGGCTTTCACACTCATCAAGACGTTTTAACTGTAAATCAATTCTATCAAGAGTATTAAGCAGTGTTTTATTTTGCATGGTTAACTGCATATTTTCATTTTTTCCAGAAGTTAAACCATGCGTGTGTGTATTACTCTCGGATTTACTTTCACTTGTACCGTTGGATTCACTTTTATTGTGAAGTTCATTCTTAGAATACGTATCAGTTACAGAATGTCCTTTTGATTTTGTAGAAGGAGTATAGGAACTTAGAGCGATTTGTCCAGCGGTAATTGCTCCTGCTGCAACAAGGCTTGCACCACCAGTGAGGGGAGCTGTAGCTATACTTAGTGCACCAAGGGCAACGGAACCGACTGTTTTTGCTAGAGTTCCCAACGCATCTGCCTTAGAAACAGATTCGGTTTTGGATGTGCTGGTTGAGTAACTTGTCCCTTTTGATGTTCCGGTAGTCTTCATATAGGATGTTCCAGTGGTTGTTCCTTGAGATAGGGCGTCGGATATACTTAGTGCAGTGTTGGTGCCATAGGATATTTGCATATTTGCAAACGGGGATAGCTGTGTATAAATTGTTTCATATGCTCTGCGAATTTCGTTAAGTTGTTCGGAAGACGTGCTTTTTGCCAGTACAATTGCAGTATATTTCTGTCCTTGCATAGCTAGAGCTAACTTTTCCAAGCCTTGAATAAAGGTTTCATTGTCTTTAAAATCTTCATCTTTATTATTGGCGACACAAGAAACAGATGCAATATTTTTAGTCGGAATGTTCGCTAAAAATGCTTCTGCTTGTGGATCAAGTAAATCTTCAGATTTCACTCCGGGAAATTGACCGATCAATGCATTTCTCAATGTATCTTTCAAAGACTTTGTTGTTCTTTTATCATCTAAAGAACGAACACCCATGTAGAAATCAGTCTTTTCTCCATTGCTATCCGCTATGATAAATACGCCACAATTTAAATTTTGCACAGAATTAAAAACAGAAGCAAACTTATATGTGGAATATTCATCCTTTTGATAAACCATTTCGGTAATTTTAAAGAGGCGAATATCACTGATTTTCTTGAGATTTTCAGTTAAAGGGAGAATTTCAAGTTCAGAGAGCTTGTAAAGATATTTCTTAAGGATAATATCATCGATAAGCTTACTTGATTCTGCAAGTTGTTTTTTTAATTCAGCCATAGTCGGAAGATTATTTTTAACCTGTTCCGATATGATTTTAGTTGCAGATACTTCTTGAGGAAATTCTGCTTTTTTTTGAAGAACAACAGTATCACCCATTATTTTTTACCCCTATTTTTGACAATGATAGTAGTGGCAACACCGCCAACGACTGCACCTGCTACGACACCGCTTACAATAGAAGCACTTGCTGCAGATGCAATTACACCTCCAACTATTGCCCCAACGACTGCACCGGTTCCAATTTTAGCTCCAAGATAATCGCCTCTTTCTTGACACTGACGCTTTTCTTCTTCATAGGAGTTTGTGTGTGCAGAATCGTAATTACGATTGTAGTGTGCTTGTTTCCCTTTAGGAGTTACGGGCTGGGTTGCGGTGGTTACAGGTCTAAGGTATCGAACTACTTCTTTTAAGTGATTGACTCTTTCATGAGAAAAGTTGGAAAGAACTTTCACCATTACCTTGTCCATATATTCATCGTTCCAAAGAGTTCGATCTTCAATAAACTCTTTGCCATCATGCTTGTCGTAAAGTCCTTTCATTGATGAAGCTGCCTTTTCCATAGCATTAAATTCCGCAAAAGTAGGATCGATGAGCAGACTATCTTGCATCATAATTCTTACACGGCGAACATTTCCAGATTGAACAGCCTCATAAAATGCATTTGTTAAAGCCATATTTGACCTCCTTTTTATATTTCAAGTATTGAAGCAACTTGTTTTTGAATTCCTTCAAGCCATTTCAGGCGTTTTTCAGTTTCTTTGATACGTTTTTCTGCTTGCGATTTGTCAGTTGCATAGCTTTCGAGTTCTGACAGTTTTTGTTTTAACATGTCATCTAATCGTTCAAATTCTTTGTTGAATGATGCAGCAATTCGGTTAGATTGTCTGATAACATATTTTTGTGCAAGTTCTCCATTGTTTATTACAGTTTCTTTTATCGGAGCAAAAAATTCTTGTGCCAAATCGCTTGCAGGAACATAGTGCACAGTTTTATATTTTGTTTTATAGTATCCTTTTTCCTGGAACCAAGTCCAAGGTTTATACCATTTTTTGTTTGTATTTTCGACCCATTCTCTACCGTTTGTTACCTCTTTAGACTGAATGAGGTTGGTTACAGAAAAAGTATCTGCAGTAGGAACAGTTCCTTCCATAAGTTTAATGGGATCAATTGAAATACCTGCAAGAGCATCAGAATCTACTTCACTTGTGAGAGATTCAAGTTTTTTCTTGTATTCCTGAAGCAAGGCTTTGCTTGTTTTGATTAAATTTTCTCGAATAAGTTCATCCAAGTCAGCCTGGAAGTTTGGCTCTAGACTCTTTGCATAAAGTTCTAAACGATAGACTTCATTCATGACATCATCCATATCAAGTTCTTGTCCACGCAAATCATCAATTTTTTGTCTGATTTTAGCTTGGTATTTTTGAACAATATTTTCAATGATTTCTTTTTCGTCATCGCTAACTCCGATTACTGCATTATCTACGGCAACTCTAAAATTTTGTGCAGATTTTACATCGTCAATCTTTTTGCGAATCGTCTCAATTTGAAGAGCAATGCGTTCGCTGTCTTCATGATTTTTGGCAAGTTCTTGCTTTGTTTTCTCAAAGCAACCGACCTCGTCTAATTTGTGCATAAACGTATCGACAATGTTTTTGATTTTTGCTGTTTTTGCGTACTTTTGAACATATTGGCGGATGGCAGCTTCAATGGAAACAATGCCAGTATGAACCAAGGCTTCTGCGTTGGCATCATTGTTGCTTTTGGCATTATCTAATTTAATTTTAATATCGCCGCAAATACTTGCAGGGAGAGTAGCATAGTTTTCAAAATGTAGGTGCTCATTTCTGTTTAATTTACGAACCTTCATTTCTGTTTCATCCATAGTATCATCGTCAAGTTCAGTACCATTTTGCATTAATCGAATGTTCAATGCAGGCAGAGCTGCGGCGGGAAAAAGATTTGGATTTGCGATTCCGTGTTTTTTAAAAAGATAATCACGAACTCTGTTTAGTGTTTGTTCAGTGTCACCATCTTCTTTACGACGATCATCCATTTTATTCACAACAAAGATAAAACGATCTTTGCTTTGCTTTCCACCCACTTTCATGCTATCAGCGATGCGTTGAAGAAGTGCATTATCATCGTCAGAACCGAAAGTTCCTTCCATGATATAGAGAACTAGAGATTTTGAAGATTTACTTAAAAAATCACTTTGAACCTTTTTGTGTTCGGGGTCTCTTGAATTGTTAGGGCCAGGTGTGTCAATTAAGACGAGAGATACATCTTCGGAAGATACGAACGGGATATTTCCAGTAGCTTTAATAACAGAAACATCCTTGTCATTGTTCAATCTTTCCATGGTGGGATATGTAAGGTTTTCGTGTGTTTCAATAAGACAATTGTCTTTGTTATAGACTTCAGCTTGCCAACTGTCATTGTTTTTGTTGTCTTTGATTTTTGTGATAATTGCTGTACAAGCTTCCTGTTTTGAGGGCATTAGTTTTGTACCAAGCATTGCATTAATCAATGTAGATTTACCGGCACTCATAGTGGCAACTACACAGACTTCAAAATCACTGCTTTTTTCATGCTGGAAAGCACTAATGATTTCTGTGTCTCTCAACTCGTCAAAAGGTCCTTCTTGAATTTCCTTAAATACCTCATCAATTAAAATTTCCTTATCAGAAGTTTCTTTCGCTGGAATTCTGTCAAGTGTTGCTGTTAATTCACCACGATTAAATGCTTGGGTGAAAGCGTCTTTTAAATCTTCAAAATCCAGAAGAGTTCCATGGAATACTACATCGAAATTAGTGTCGTTGTATTCCTCAATCAAAATTTGTGGAAGATCTTCAACCCATTCCTGCAAGCGGGAACCGGGAAGGATACGTTCGCCAATTTGACTGTTTTGAGCAGGCTTTTTTTCGTCAACAGTTAATTCTGTTTCTAAATTATAAGGGTTATATTTTATAAATACCCTTTTTACCTTTTTTAATTCCTCCATGATTTACCTCCATATATAATTTTTTCAAGTCCATATAGTCCTGCATGCTTACTTAATTCAATTTCTTCTGAATCAGTGGGCAAACACTGTACTCCTTCATAGTAATGTGATAAGTCATAAGAAGATCTCTTGAACTTTTTGGAGTATACAATATATTCGTCTGCTTCATCTTCCGAGAAAACTTGTCCTGTCATTTTTAGTTTAAGAAGATAAGAAAAATACGCTGAGATTGGACAAATGACAGGGGAATCAAATCCGATTTTTATCAGATCTTTTTTAAAAGTGAGTATGCTATCTTCAATGCTGTCAGAAAAATCGTGGTAATTATCAAGTTTATTTAAAACGAAAATTATTTTTTCTTTCTGTAAATTTTGTGCCACCCATCGTAAATGTTTTTTTTCTGCATCAGTTCCTAAGCGTGTCGGGCTTACAACATAAAGAACTATATCATAATTGTTGTTGAGTAATGCATCGTAAGCACGTTTACTATGCTCTTTATGTAATGCGGCATCAACACCAGGGGTATCAATGATACAAAGACGGGGAGAATCCGGCATGATTTTGTGAAAGTAAGAGGAGATGGAAACTTGTTCACTCCAATTATAACTGTGTAGATCGGTTTCGGTTGCATTTAGTTTAAGATCTTGTGTTAATAAACAGATAGCATTATCTTCATATGCTTTATTAAATAAATAACACATATTCCCAGTACAAACTTCTTGAGAAGTCCGAGCAACTGGCTTTCCAATAAGAGCATTTATCAATGTAGATTTACCTGCACTCATATTTGCTGTAACAACTATTTTTCTTTCTTCTTTTAAGAAAAAATCTCTATTTGCTCGATACTGATTTATCAATGCAGAAGCAGGAAGATATTTTTTTTCAATTTCCTGTTTATTTTGTAGTAGCGAAATTATTTGGTCAACCTCAACTTTTCGTTTGGTAGATAAATTTTCTTCGATAATTGCCATAGCATAAAGCACTAAAGGCTTTTCGAGAAGGATTAAAGCTATATCACAAATGAGCATAAAACGATATTTGCTTCGCCAAGGCCTTGCAAATGCTGATAAACAACTTGTTCTGTATTTTTTACTGTTGTTTGTCATGGAAATATCTGAAAATAACTGATTTTGATATAAATACAGACGCTTGGTTATGTATATCCTCGCATTATTCTGATGAAAATTGGATTTGCTGAGGGCTATTTCAACAATGTATGTAAGAGCAGTAATGTATTTTTCTTGAGTTTTCTTTTTTGCTTTTTTTATTGGATGCTCTCGCATATTAAGAGCTTCTATAAAAAATGGATTCATGTCTATGGTACCCTCCTTTGTAAGCTTAGAGTTTTGTAATAGGTAAACTAATATATGTGCTTTTTAAAAGAATACATTTATATGTCAAACACATTATGACGTATTCATTGCCTAAAAAATATTTTTCAATGGTGAACACTATTAACCACCACTATCCTCATTATATCATATAATAGATATGATGTCAAATAATATTTACCATATCTTCAAATGAGGGAAACCAATATGTTCAAACTGAAAACCACCTTGGGCACCAACAATATCTGCGGACCGAATCTGATTCGGATCCGGCATGAAAAAGGGCTTTCTCAGCGACAGTTGGCAAAGAATCTGCAAATTGCCGGATATGACGTAGACCACCACTTTATTCGCCGCATCGAAAATGGAGAACGATTTGTGACAGATATGGAGCTGGTGGCACTGGCAAAAGTGCTGCAGGTGGAGATCACGGACTTGATTGATCCGACAATTCCCGTGGCGGTGCAGAAAGATTCCCTTTGATTCTATTGTAGCAAATGAGCAGGACAAACGTCTGTCCGTTCAAAGAAATGTTACGGCTGTAATAAAAAAGGACCGGCTTGTCATGCAGCCGATCCTTTCCGTTATGATTTCTTGGGAGCATATTTCCGAATTTCTGCAAAACACGTGTCACAGTAGCCTAATCGCTTCTCCCAATGCAGCTGCTGTTCCGGAACGACTTTGCCGCAGCTTTCACAGCGGCAATTGCCGGAAGCGTCTTTCCAGGGGTGGTGCAGCTTTAACATTCGCAAAAATCGAAGCTGCCATGTTCCTGGTTGCAATAATGCTCATAAGCCCAGACAAACTGCATCATGTCCATTTCGTCCTGGAAGTTCGCTGAAGAATACTTCATCAGCCGGTTTACATAGAGGTTTCCGGATTTCGGGGACTGATAGAGATAGATGGTAAGCGGTACAAAGCAGGCATTGTGCAGCTCACACAGATCGATCAGCTCATTGGGGTTGTCCTCTTCATAGAGCAGCCCAAGCGTCGCACAGAAGTGCTCGTAATCGCCACGCCCTACAGAGCGAATGCGGTTGATGTAATAGTCCCTGTGTACGATGTGTCCTCTGTCTATGATAGCAACGTAACAGTATAGTGTTAGTTCGTCCGGACGAAAGCGGTCTTTTTTCAGCTGGATCTTTTCGATAAATCCGGCACAGGGGCGATGCAGCTGCAGCGGCGGAAAACGGCGGTAGTTTTGGAATAATGCCGGAATCTCCCGTTCTGCCTTTTGATAAGAAACGCTCTTTATCAGCATGAGATCTCGTTTTAGTTGCAGACGCTGTTCCCTGATCTCCGGAGCAAGGTTTGCCATATCCTTTTCAGTGCAGTAGGTTTCCGGCTGAAACCAGCGGATCTTCTCGTAGCAGTCGTCCAGTCCGAAAGCAATTTTCAGATCTGTATCGCCAAGAGGTGTGATGCTTTCAAAGCCACGGTCTGAAGAAAGAACAGCGGTGCAAGATGTTCCAATGGCATAGTCGAGTTCCAGTACGTAGTCATTTCGATGTTCTGTTCGATCAGAAAACAGGTCGAACTCCTCGCAGAAATTCTGGAATGCTTCTCGTCCGTTGGTAAAGGGCTTGTTGAAACATTTCTGATGCTTAGCAATCTTGCCGTCGATCGCCAGTGCGGCGGTTACTGTAACACTGGGATACGGTTTTTCCACTGTCTGAATGTCTGTGATGATGCCGATAAATGTGCCGTCTGGGTAGTTGCAAGTGTCTTTCATAGAAAAATCTCCTTTGTATTGATTTGCAGTTTTTTCTGCCTTTATAGTATACCATGCTAAAAATCCATTTTGTAAAAACGACTTTGCAGGGGGCGATCGTGTGACGGAAGAAGAATTGTATGCAGGTGCAGGTGAGGTTACCAGAAAGTGTTTGGATGACATTCTGGAATCTGAGTATGGCTTTGTGCAGGACGATGAAGAAACTTACACATCGGAGTATCTGCTGACCTATCCGTGCAAAACATTTGCAGAGGGTTTGACAGATACGCTTTTGCAGCATGGATTTTCCGGACAAGCAGACGATGCCAAAGAAAAGATCGCCTATGTCCGGGAATGCTGTAAGCAGCGAGGGGTAATGCTCAATCCGGAAGTCATCAAAAGCTGGTTCTGCGGAACTCGTCCTAACAGCGGCGAACGCAGCCGGGACAGTCTGTTCCGGCTCTGTTTTGCTCTGGGATTGAACGACCGGGAAACGGCTTCTTTTTTTCAGAAGGTGTACTTTTCCTGTCCCTTCAATTTCCGCAGTGCAAAAGAAACGGTGATCTGGTACTGTCTGCGAAATGGACTGGGGTATCCGGAAATGCTGTCTCTGGCAGAGCAGGCGGAACAGCTGATAAATGAGGAAAGTGCGACAGAGGAAGAGCTGTGCTATGAGCAGACCAGTCAGCTGGAAAGTGCACTGCTGCAAGTTGGTTCCACAGAGGAACTGCTTTGCTTTTTCCGGGAAAACCGTCTGGATTTTCAGATGCCCAGAAAGACTGCCATTCACTATGCGAAGTGCCTGATACAGGAAGCCACAGAACTTGCCCAAAATGCAGTTGCAGATCAAAATGAAATTTCCCACCAAAAGCAGAAGTCCGGAAATGTCGATCTGCTGCTGAGTGTGATCTTCGGAGAGAATATGCGGACTTACCAGAAAAAGAGTTCCTTTTCCAAAGAGGCTGTTTTTCCGGAATTGATACGTTCTGATTTTCCCTTGGGAATGAACCTTTCCAGAATCAAACGGGGAGAACCAGTTTCAGATACGATTTTGAGAAAGACACTGATCCTGCTGAACTTCTATTGTTTCTTTGCAGTGCTGTTTGCAAAGAATGACACCTCCGATTTGTTTTGTGCCATTGAGTCTGATTTTCTGGACTTTGTCCATGAAACCAATGACCTGTTGTGCAGCAGCGGTCTGCCGGCTTTGTATGTGCGGAATCCTTATGACTGGCTGTTTCTGCACTGTGCCAATCATCCCTATCCGTTGGAAGAACTGCGGTCTGCCATGCGGCGGTACTATTTTGACCAGGCAGACGAAAAAAGCACATCACTTTCCACACTGTGATGAAAGTGATGTGCCTGGATCATGTTGCTGTTAGAACATGGTCTTGATTTTAGAACTGCATTTGCAGGTGTAAGTAGAAGTCACCGCGGTTACGGTGTACCATGCGTGCTTCTGTGCCTTCTTCGGTCAGAATGTTTTGAAACATCCGGTGAAATTGAATGCTGGAAATGCTGCAGGGGAATCGATTCTCCCGGCAGTAGCTTAAAAATCCGGCATATACCACAGCGGTTCGCTCTGCTTTTTTGTGCTTGGGTTCTGATAGGATGATGCAGTGATTGTAAAACGCCTTTACCACATTGTGTTCGTTTTTGTAATGCTCCAATGCAGCTTCGCAGGCAGGAGAATAGGTGAAATTGTAATCGTTGTCGATCAGTCGCTCTAGTCCGGCATAGGCAAAATTGAAGATGCCCGGGAGTTCTTGCATCAGATCTCCTTCCAGATAAATGTTCTTGTAGAGAACACCCTTCTCCGGTTCTTGATTGGGAGCGAGGTCGTGGAAACACTGTTCAAAGGGAATGATCAGCAGCCGGCGATAGAACCCGTCGCTGTAATCCTTGGTCTGGATCATATCATTTGCAAGGAGAATAAACTTGCTGTGGATCTCTGTGGTATAGGACTTTTCAAATTTTTCTTCGATTTCAATAGAATCGCCGCCGGTCAGTGCCTTTAGGTCAGCTGTGCTGTACAGCTTTTCTGTCTTGGTCTCAGAGGAAATGTTCAGCAGCTTTCGGTCCAGGTTTTGCTTGCCAAATCTTCCGCTGCTGATCTGATCCAACGCAACAGCAGATACATTCCGTTCTCCCAGCATATGCTTGATCATGTTGGATAACAGAGACTTTCCGTTGGAACCGGAACCCAGAAAGACAACAAGCTTCTGCATAATGTCTTCATAGTATAGGCCATGATCTCCTGAACCAGATCGATCCGTGTCTGGTCATTGTCAAAGAGTTCCTGCAGAAAGCGGAAAAACTGCGGTGCTTTTGCCTTGGGGTCGTAGTCATATGGAATCTGTACCAGACAGAAAATGTCCGGCGTTGGTTTCTCTATCGTTTCCTCCTGTAAATCGAAGATGCAGTTTTGGAACTGTAGGAGTCCCGGACGCATTCCATTATCCTCTGCATAGGGAACTTTTCGCTTGAAATAGGGGATATACTCGTTTTCCTGCTTTCGTTTCCAGATATTGCAGGAAGCTTCTTCAATGATCGCAAAGAAAATCTTTTTGTATGCGTGATCTTCCAGATATTCATAACACTTTGACTTAAAATTGTAGAAGTAGAGCTTTCCGTTGCAGTATAATGCGTGGACTCTTGTCATTGCATACTGAATAAATACGGTGTGGTCGAATTGAATCTTGCTGCCGTTTTCTTGAGTAAATCCACGTTGTGCCAGCATCTTTTCCTTGACTTCTTCCGGCGGCAGAATGCTTTTCCATTGTTCGTTTTCTTTGTCTTTGGCAATGTAGTTTGTTTCCTGAAATGGTTTCATATGATTTTTCCTCCTGTTGTAAATTGGCGGAGAGATTTCCGCATGATTCATTGTATCATAGGAAGAAATGGGTTTGTAACAATGACTTTTCAAGTGGTTGTTACAAATGCCGTATGGTGTTGTGTTACGATGACAGCCGGGGAGGTGATGGGATTGCAGGAATGTGTTTGCCAGGCAATGGAACTGATCTCTGTTTTGCAAAAGGAGTCCGTTTCTCCGGCAGCTTTTTTGAAACGGCACGCACCATTTTTTTCGGGTATCCCTTTGTGGTCACTGCTCGCACCGGAATGCAGGCAGAAGGCAGTTTACACAGAAAGCAGCTATGTCTACTTGATCGGCAGCTATTTGTATTTTCAATGGGAGAGAAAACCGGTGACATGGCTGGAGCGAAGACGGTTTGCTGTCTTTCCGTCACACTCGGAATTTTATCAGAAAACATTGTGCAGCAATTGGAAAAGGCGATTTCAGACATTGCAGGAATTACAGGAATACCTTTTACAGATGCCGTCATAAATCAATATCACAACTTTTGAAAAGAGGAACTTATCATGCGAACGCCACTGCCAGTCGGTACACATCTGACCCTTTCCGCCATTGGAACCCAGCATCAGATCACAGTGCAGATTCAGGAACTGATCGGAACAGGAGCCAGCTGTCTGGTCTATACGGCGGTTTGCAGGGACGGAGAACAAAACGAATTTTATCTCCGGCTGAAAGAGTTCTGTCCGGAAAATCTACACCTGATTCGGCAGCAGGACGGCAGTTTGCTTGCGGCAGACGAAGAAGCTTTTCAACGGCAGATGCAAAGCTTTATCTGGGGGTATCAAAAGCAGATGCAGTTCCGGCAGTTTCCGGAAAGCTGCAACAGTATCAGCAATGTCCAGGGCGTTTTTGCCGGAAACGGCACCCGGTATATTGCTATGAACTGTCAGAATAGCATTCCGCTGGAACAGCAGGAACTGTCGCTTTATGACACATTTCGGGTACTGCGTGCAGTGGCACAGCAGCTGGACAATCTGCATCAGCATGGGTATCTCTATCTGGATTTAAAGCCTGCCAACGTGCTGCTCTATCCGGAAACGCCGGAACTGGTGATGCTGTTTGATTTTGACAGTGCCATTGAAAAAAGCCGGCTTTCTGATGCAGTGATCTCCTGTACAGCAAAGTGGGCAGCACCGGAAGTGTTACAGCAAAACCGCAGAAAGATCGGCGTTGTGTCCGATGTCTATACGCTGGGCGGACTGTTGTTGTACCTGTTGTTTCGCCGTGCTCCGGAAGTAAAGGACAGGAGAAATCGTGCAGTATGGGATGCAGAGTTCCCGGACTCGGTGCTTGCCGGAACTTCTCCGGAAATCAGACGCATGGTCACGGAGCTGCTGCGAAAGACCTTGGCTGCCAATCCGGAAAAGCGGTATGCCTCCTGTGCGGAACTCCTGGCACAGATCGAGCCTTTTCTGGATTCGTTTCGACAGCCAAAGCCTTATCTGCAAACCAAACTGCCCTTAGGTAACAATTACTTTTGCGGACGGGATATCGAATTGCAGGAGATCCATACCCTTTTGCAGCAGGAAAAGTTCCTGCTGCTCCACGGTGTCGGCGGTATCGGAAAAACAGAACTGGCAAAGCACTATGCTATGACGTATGCGGAGGAGTATGACGCCGTTGTATTTGTTCGGTTTCTGGATAGTATAGAGAACACCATTCTCAGCGATACCAATTTTCCCATTGTGCATTGCACACGCTCTGACGGGGAAAGTGATGCGGCATATCTGGAACGAAAATTGCAGGTACTGCGTCAAATCTGTACGCCAAGGCATCTGATCCTGCTGGACAATTTCGATACCGGTGACTGCGGGAATCTGGACTTTCTGACAGAACTGCCTTGCTCCATTCTGGTGACTTCCAGAGTGGATTATGACGGCATTTTTCCTCAGTATGAGGTAGATATTTTGTCTGACGAATCGGCGTTGTATCAAATGATGGCGTACTATACAAAGCGAGAGCCGGACTTGTACACCGATGCCATATTGAAGGCACTGAATGGGCATACCATGGCAGTGGAACTGGTGGCGAAGCAAATGACACTGCATCAGCTCACTTCCCGTGAAATGTACGAAAAGCTCTGTGCAGAAGGCATTTCCGGAGATGACGGCAAAGTGCGTCAGCTGAAAGACAGCACACTTCGGGAAAAAACAGCGTTCCATCATATGGAGATCCTGTTCTCGGTGCTGGATTTGTCCGAATCGGAAAAGCAGGTGCTTCGCTGTGCCGCCCTGGTCGGTGCAACGCCAATGGTACGGCAATATTTTGAAGTCATCAGTGACTTGAATGAGGCAGAGATCAACAGCCTGGATCGGCTGATTCAAAGCGGCTGGATCTCCGAGGTGTATCAGGATGAAATGTGCATTCTTTCCACTCATCCGCTGATCGTAGAAGTGCTGTGTGAAAAACTGCGTCCGAACAGCAGGGAATGCAAAAATATGGTGGAACTTGCTGGTAGTGCTGCTGGTTATATTGAGGAATCCGAGAATGCAGAACAACGATTTTTATCTGTACAGTGGTTGGATCATATGGCACATCATATTCAGGGCGACGACCCAGAATTGTCGTTTTTCTTTGCAATGATGTGTTACCGATTGTATTTGGCGGAAGATCGTTATGAAGATGCTTTGTGGGCGGCACAGCAGGAACTTCGGATTCTGAGACAGGAGGAAGACTCAAGGGTTCGACTGATAAATACGTTATCTTTTATTCGGGATTTTGCCATTAAACTGCATGATACAGAGATCAGCGAAAAAGCGGCAGCAGAATTAGCGGAATTGCAGTTGTCTGCATCGGAGCAATTTTCTGTTTTAAAAGGAGTATTATTTGAATATATATACGAAGAACGTGACTTTGACCAGGCAAAGTTGTATGTAGAACAGATCATACAGCTTGCGGAAGAAATCGGAGAGCCTGTGAAGCTTGCTTTAGCATATTCTAATTTTATCTGGTTGGAAAACATTTACCGAATTGATTGCAATAAAGCTTTTTATATCGAAAAAACGGTGTTTTATGCAAACCAGTGCTTTGCAGAACAAACGGCGGAACAGGAACAAGATATATCATTTTGGTCAGAGTTGGGGGACATTTATCGGGATTGTGAGCAGTTTTCCCGTGCAATGGCGTGTTATCAAAAAGAACAAGAATTGTTTCAAGTGGAAATGCAGGAAGAATCCGTGACAGTAAATACAAAGCTTGTGCATTTTCAAACTGATATGGCATTCTGCAATTTGAAAATGAAACAATTTTCTGAAATGGAAGAAAATTATGAGGAGGCGATCGCACTGGCAAATCAGCTCTATGGAGAGGAGCATGAAGAAACCGGAGAGATCTGGGCTGCCTATGCCTGTGCATTGATCGACTGGTACAACGCTGAGCCAGGCCGGGAACTGCTGAAAAAATGCAAAGCTGCCATGGAACAGGCGTTGGAAATCTTACTGGAGCATGATGCGTGCAATGAAGTTACACTTGCAAATTTGTTGATGCGATATAGTTCTGTGTTGTCAGAATTGGGAGAGTTCCAGAATTGTAATGTCATTGCAGCTGAGGCGTTGGAGTGTTTTCGGAAGAATTTTGGGGAAATGCATGAACAAATGCAATGGGCATATCTTATGGTAGGAGACAATTACCACAAAGCAGGGGATAAGGAAAATGCCAAGCGATATTATGACCTGGCGATCCGGGTCTTGCGGGAAAATGATTATGAGACGGACGAGCTGGAAGAACGAGTGGAGAAGATATTGCAAGGGATGTGATTTGAGGAAAGTGTGTCACTTTTTTCACGGTATAGCGTGATTGATGGTGAGAAAAGTGATACGATTTTGTGAGTTCTTTTTTGAAAAAATGTCGTTAATTTTTCGATGATCAGAGATTCAACTCGTCAGGGCAACAGCATTTACTTTTGAGGAGAAACGGAAGAAGGGTCAAAAAGAATATCAAGAAAAAGCGTGGGTTCGAGAGCAGCCCTAAACATAAGCCGCTTTTTGCTGATGCGTTTATACTGGGCTTGAGAAATCAGGTTCAGTGCAGTTTTACGTAAAACATTAAGATTCAGCGGAGAATTGTCCTTTCTTGCCCTTGAGGCATCCTCATGAAAAACAACATCAAGACACCAGTGAAGCTGGTTTTCAATAGACCAATGCTTTCTTACAGAATCAGCAAATGTTTCAGGATCTGTAAGTGAAGTGATAAAATATCTCGTAAATTCACGGATTTCTCCATTTTCCGCAATTGTTGACCTTGCACAGCCAAGTGCATTCAATCCTTTCCATTCATTCTTTTGTTTCAACCATGATAAATCCGTTAAAAGCTGATATTCTCTTTTTTCAATTCTTCCATGCCCTTTTTCGATTGTGGTTTTTGAAGAAATATTGGCAGAAAACTCTTTGAAATAGTCCTCGGTATCCTTGTACAATGCAGGCTGATTTTGCTTTAATTCGCTTTCTTGTCAATTATCTTTTCTACAATTTTCTTCTGACAACTCATAGCATCAGCTGTTACAATGTCACCTTTCACATCAATCAAATCGAGCAGTTCAGGGACAGCAGTCATCTCGTTCGTCTTTTCCTCAACGCAAATTTCTCCTAATGTAAGCTGATTTTGATGTAGTATAATAAAACTTGACACCCTAACCTCAAAGGAATAAAATAGGAAAAGAAAAAATGGAGGAAAAAGGAATGTCAGAAAATAAACAATATGAAAATGCGTACAAAGTGTAGGCAGTAAAGCTTGCAAAAAAGATAGGTGCGGTAAAAGCAGCGAATGAACTTCAGATACCCGTAAATACGCTGTACGGCTGGATCAGAAAAGTAAAAATCGGAAGCCTTGATATTGGCTGCGGAGAACGCAGCCCGGAAGAATCTCTGCATATCGCCGAAGAAAATCAGCAGCTGAGAAAGCGGATCAAAGCATTGGAAAAAGAAAACAAGCGGCTAAGCGAAATAAATAAGATTTTGCGAAATGAATGAGTTTTTTGGAGGATGCAGCGGCTTTTTTCGCTGCCAGCCGTCAGAAATCGGGAAAGAACAAAGGCTGATGTATATTGCAATCCGGACAGATGACGGCAGAAACATCGGAAAGATCAGTTTTTACTGCAGCGCACTACAAGTCAGCAGACAGGCATTTTATGATTATCTTGGACGTAAGAGCAAACCATGGAAGTATCAGCCGATTGCTGACGCTATGCTAAAAATTCATGATGAGGACGAAGAAAATGCGGATTACGGCAGAGTGCGTATGTATCAGGCACTCAAGTACAGAAAAGAAGTCGGCAAACTTGATGGTATCAAAATCCCATGCGAAGCAACTGTCCGCAGCGTGATGGAGCAGATAAACCTGATTCATAAACCCAAACGAAAGCCAAACGGAATCACGAAAGCTGACCGGGAAGCACGCAAATCTGATGATCTTCTGAAACGTGATTTCACAGCAGACGCACCGCTGCAAAAGTGCGTGACAGATATTACAGAAATTCCGGCAAAAGACGGAAAACTGTATGTTTCAGCGATTTTTGACTGCTACGATCTGCTGCCAGTAGGTCTGGCAATGGCAGATCATATGCGTGCTGAACTGTGCTGTGAAACGCTGAAACATGCGAACTTGCGGTTTCCGGAGATTCGCGGAGCAATGATACATTCTGATCGGGGCAGCTAGTATACCAGTGCTGCTTACAGAACTGCTATCCAAAAATATGGCATTGTGCAGAGTATGAACAGTGCCGGAGGAAGATGTCATGATAATGCGAGATGTGAAAGCATATGAGCAAGAATGAAGGAGGAATTGTTTTATAACAGAGGCAGAAGATCTGAAGATTATACGATTGAAGCATTAAAAACGATGGTCTGGCGATATTTTATGAGCTACTGGAGTAACCGCAGAATCTGCTCGGCAATCGGCGGGATTCCCCCTGCTGTAAAAAGGCGTAGGTTCTATTCCGCTTTGACTATCGCTGCTTAACTTCAAAATCCTTGCGGTTAATGTGTCAAGTGTTATTGACAATTTCTTCCTGTGAAACCGCATTTTTCTCCTCAGCGTCTTGAAACAGTTCCCGCAGCTGCTGCAAAACTGCCTGTGCCTCAGGTGTATTGGTGTAAATTCAAGCAATTGCCCGAAACGATCCTAATTGAGCCATTTGGATTCCCTCTTGAATAAATTGCTTGATATTGCCATCTGCTTCACGCAGATTTCTTGTCTGTGCTGCAATATCCGCTTTCAGCTTGTCACGTTTCTTTTTAATGAAGGTGTGCTCCTGTACTGTCTGTGATTTTTCAAGAACCTCCTCGATTTTAATTTCGAGAATATCTTTGAAACGCTCACTGTTTTCATCTGACAGGTCGGATAACTGCTGTACCACAAATTCATCCAGAAGAACGCCGTCTACCGCTTTGAAATTACATTCCTTTTTGCGATAGCCGGGACAAACATATTTGAATCGAGGTTTTCCGTTCGTCCAACGGTCGGACTCGGAAATCACACTCAATCGCCTGCCGCAGTGAGGACAATGCACCAGTCCTGCCAACAATGCGTTGGTCTTTCTGTGAGGGCGATTGTATTTCTCTGCAATAGCATCCAGAAGTTCCTGCACTTCAATCCATTGTTCACTTGAAATAAAGCCTTCATGCCTTCCGACCGCAATAATCCACTCGCTGACAGGCTTACTTTCAATGGTCTGGACATATTTCGGAGAGATAAATGTGCTGTCGCTTCCCTCGTACTTCTCTTGGTCAGTTTTATTGTAAGCTGACAATCCGTGAGTTCCGTCAAACTCTGTCATATCTCCAAACACATTGCCATCGTGTTCGATGAAATAATTATAGCTGCGTTTATCAGCAGTGCAATAAATAGGATTTCTCAAAACCAGTCTTGTGGTGGATGCGTTAAATGCAGCACCGGAAGGAGTGTGGAATCCTTCCTCATTCATCTGTTTTGCAGTACTCTGGATGCTGCGAGTAGTTCTGAAGATTTCATACAAACGCTGAACCATGCGTTTTTCTTCCGGCAGACTTTCTAAGTAGCTGTATGCTGATTTTCCCTTACCACTTCCGGTTGTTACACGACGGACAGTAAATCCCATCGGTGTATTGCCGCCGAGCCATCGTCCGTCCTTTGCAAGTTCCATCATATTATCTACAATTCTTTCTGTCAGAGTATCCCTTTCAAATTCCGCAATGACCGCAAATATCTGAATGAAGATTTTATAGAGTCCGCTGGCAGTATTGATACCGTTTGAGCAAATCAGCAGGTCAACATGGTACATTTCCAAGAAATCCATCAGGCGGATTAGGTCGGCTGTTTTTCTGCCGACACGATCCAGCTTGTAACATACGATTGCTTTGATTTTTCCGTCCTGCACATCATGCAGCATTCTCTGAAAATCCGGTCTGTCTGAAAAATATCCGCTGAGTCCTTTGTCCTCGTATTGTAAAAATTCATACTCCTCATCCAACCCCAATTCCTTTTTGGCGTAATCCGCACATTGTTTGAACTGAACACCGATACTGTCACCCTTGTTGGTGATTCGGGATTTACGGGCGTATATCGCAACACCACGATTATCTTTTTCATTTTTTCTCTGTTTCTTCATGGGTAGTCACCTCCACTCATATCATACCGCCATCCCAGTTATTCTATCAAGTTTGTGGCCGTTGCCACGAATCCATTCCAGAAACACATACAAGGTTTCTGCGTCAAAACTTCTGATTCCCTGTGCGATAAACTCTGCTCGTTTCTGCTGAAAAGCTTCCATAGTTTCTTTGAATTTTTGTCCTCTGTGAATTACTGCAATCAAATAGTTCCCTCCGTTTCTGTCTGTGTTTCTGACCTCGGACCAACTTGGTTCAAAGTCAGATAATGAAAAAAGCTGCTACACAGATGCAACAATAACAGACACAAAAGATTCTGTATCTGACTTGATGCTTCCATGTAACAGCTTCGACAGTTCGGACTGACTAAAAATATGTTTGTATAAGAACTTGTTCTCATAGGCGTTTAAGCAATAAATGTAAGTGAGCAATATAGATCAAATTTTCTTCGGAGAGAGCGGAATACTCAAAATCCTTAGAAAGTCTGCGATAGCCGCCAAACCAGGAAAGGGTACGTTCAACACGCCAACGTTTAGGAAGAATTTCAAATGCTGGTTTGATTTGTCTGGAAATATCTATTCTGACGTTATGAAACATCTCAAATGTATTTTTGAATGTTCCTCTATATCCTTCATCAGCACATCCGGCTTCAATAGAAGGGTATAGAAACAAGGCCTTTTCAAATACGAAAACGCCGCCTTTTGTATCATGTTGATTTGCTTTATGGACATTGACTGCGAGTAGGTTTCCCATGATATCTGTTACGATATGCCGTTTTACTCCTTTCGTTTTTTTCCTCCGTCATAGCCTTTTTTATCGCTTCTATACGCTGTTTTTACACTCTGTGAATCAATAAGTGCATAGTGTGGTTCAGCGGTTCTGTCGGATTTGATACGAGTTTCCTTTACAAGAAACTGCATAATCTTTTCCCATGTTCCTTTTTGCTTTGCACGACTATAGAAATTGTATACTGTAGAGTATGGTGGATAATCGTGCGGCAATGCTCTCCACTGGCAGCCTGTCTTTACAACATATATGACTGCTTCCACCAGATTTCTTTTGTCATATTTACTTTTATTCCCTGCCGGGAAGAATTCTTTGATCTTTTCCCATTCTCTATCGCTTAAATCACTTGGATAATTGGTTCTTTTATATTCTGCTTTCATAATCTCTATTATACCACATTTTATCTATGAGAACAAGTTCTAAATATGGGGCTTGCCCATCAATAAAATCTTGTATGAAGCACTATTTAATTTTCATCTGTAACTATCATAGCATGAAATGTCGAAATAAGCAATCTTGTCAAGTTCAGCCAAAGAGCATATCCCAAAGTTGAGAACAGGCAGCTAATAGCAGATTTTTATTTTACCGTAAGTTGTAGTAAGGATATTTTTGATTTTCTAATTGAAGCATGATGATACCTCTGGCCAAATTGTCCAGAAGTCATTTTGAAATTTACGAAATTCCGGACACCTCATCAAGAATTTACAATACAAAATCTCTACGCCTTACTTTGGTGCAAGTTACACCGTAGCACTTCATCCCAACTTGGGACGAAGTTAATTTTCAAAAAGTACCTAAGCAGTCTTGTGGCTAACCTATCCACAAGCATAAAGCCCATACCTTCAACTTCGACACAAATTATGTCGAAGTGATTTTCGTTTTTCTGTTTCCTTTATTTTTAACTTTGTGCCAAGTTGGCACGAAGTTGTTCATCCCAAGTTGGGATGAAGTTGTATCCAACCATTGGCACTTTTGTTACTTGTGGGCGAATTGCCCACAAGACTTCCCGACAAATTGTTGGGAAGTGGATTGCCATACATCACATAAATAATCAGGGGAAACTTCTCCCATGTTTTCATTTTTTCGTTTATGGAAAATTGAACTTCTATGCAAATTGCGCAGAAGTCAGTAAGTAAAAGTATTCAGAATGAATGCGCAGCCGACACCACAGGTGGCGTTCAAAAGGGATTGGGGATGCTTCCCCAACAAGCAATTTACGAAGATTGACCCAGAGGGGAAATCAAGAAAATGAGTGAACCTGTACAGGTTTACACTGCTTGCCAATTTGTAACGCCTATAATATACGGGCAAAATTATTCCCAAGTTGGGAATAAAAAACTGATACATCTTCACCTGAATTGGGTGGAAGTTTCAAATCTGACTTCTGCCCAATTAGAGCAGAAGTTAATTCGTACTTGTTCCCAACTTGGGCACAAGTTATATGTTGGAAGGAAACTGGCAAACAGGGCAAAGTTACAGCACTTTGCTCATTTTCGCATTTTCTCCTTCGCCTCAATTTGCAAAATGACTTGTCAGGGAAAACTCCCTGATACCCTTTGAACATCAATTTCATTGATGGCTGCTCGTTCATCCTGAACGCTGTTCTTATAATTTGCCTTATGAAATAAGCAACAGAAAAGAGTCTATGAAATAATATTTGAATTTATAGCAACATCACTCACCGTTCAAAAAACGATGAGTGATGTCTTACTTCTGACTACTTAATCGATTTTCTTTCGATATACTGGCTGAAGGTAAAAATATTCTGTTCTCCAACAAGCTCAACCAAAAACGATTTGAAGGTGGAATCAATAGGAACCGTTACAAAGAAAATCAACCTTTTCTTTGGCCTTGAACAACATACATAAAATAAATTGCGGTTACGCTCAAAGGAAGCTTGTTTTCCACTTGGTATGACAGCTTTTTTTGTTATCATTGGAGCATAGGTTTCAAATTGATACTGGTTCCATCCTTTACTGATAACAAAAATCACATTGTCGTATTCTTCTCCTTTGACTCCGTGCTCTGTAGAATACCGTGCTTCTGGATGTAAGAAGTCTTTCACAGCAATAAACTGTGCGTAATCCAGATTCAAGAACGCTTCAATTGAAGTATTAGAAGCATATATTGTTTCAGGTGTATTCTGGTACAAATGATACCAACCATCTAATTTAGGTGGTATAGGAATCAATTTTGTCCGGTTGATAATTTCAAAAACATCAATGGCTCTTTTCTTGCGTGCCTCATCAAGTTGACGCTGTAGTTCTTTCCACTTGTTTTTCTCAGCCTTCTTGGTAATTGGATAACGCTTAATTCCAAGTGTATCAAAAAGCAACTGCATATCGGAGGTGTTAAGCGCATGATAGATCGGTTCAACGGTCTCCATAAAGAACAATAGGAACGGGTCTTCTTTGTCTCTCAATCCGTCATTCAGAATATCCAGGAGTTTCTCGTATCCTTGCTGTGTAGCAAGAACCTTGTGCGTAATCATTAGAACTTTTAATTCTTCACCCGCAGGTGTTTCTTGTTTTATTTTTTCAGTAACCTTGTTTAATCGTGATTTCAATTCCTCTGGAGGTAATTCGTTCTTGAAATTACGGTCTGCACGACGAGGTCCAGTATAATCCTCGCACGTAATAACAAACACTTCTCCTTTAAAGTCATCTATTGCTGATGTTTGCGGTAAATCTGGACGAATTTCATTCAAGAGGTCAACAATTTTCGGCGCAGATCTAAAATTGGATCCTTTCTTGATAACCTTAAGCTTATCATGTTCAATAACTCCACAGGCCTTATTGGATTGATATATGGTTTGCCATGCATCACCGAAAAATCCGAATTGTGGACCCTTTTCCTCTGCAATAAAATATTTTATGAAACGTTCTATGATCGGGCTATAGGAATCTTGGTATTCGTCAATCAAAATCAAAGGATACTTGTCTGAAAACACACGACGGAATTTTGCGTTATCCAAAAGTGTGCAAAATAATTTCAGAACATCGTCATGATATAAATATTGAATACCGTTTTCTTTGTACCTATGCCCCAAGGTATATGTAACTTCGGTAATCTTGAGAAAATCTCCTTCATCTGGCAAAAAGTCGGGGTCATTGGTAACAATATTGATTAGAAAACTCTGATATTGCTTAATTGCATTCCACGCAAAGGAATGTATTGTAGACGGAAGGATGAAAGAATCCTTTGATAACCTTTCTGCAATTACATTTACAGCAGCATTTGTATAAGTAATGCAGATTACATTTTGCTTCTTGCGGCTGTACTCCGCCCACTTATTTGATTGAATCCATTCAATAACTTTATTAAGTGAGTAAGTCTTACCAGAGCCAGCGCCAGCTTCGACACGAAAGCTGTGACCTGCTTGCAACACTTCGATAATCTGTTCATCTACTTTGTCAGCTTCAGCTTTGGCAAGTTCATAATTGCGACCATGAAGGTTTTCAATCATAAATAGTCACCTCCTTACTCAAGTATTTTTTGTTCATTGAGCCACTTCAATCCAGATTTGATATAAGCTGGAATGGTATAATCATCACACTCATAAACAAGATCAAGTGCAAAATCTGTCTTACTCTTTCCAGAAAACTCAATATCATCTTCAGTTATAGTGTCCTCCAATTCATAATGTGCACGATTGACATTCCGGATAGCTTCTTCCAAGGAGTGGCCGCATAGTCCTTGTTCCTTAGTTTGAAATTCAAGGTGACATTTGCCTTTTGTTTTTTCATCGGCTGTCATTAATGTAATCTCAGTAAGGGGAATTTTCCCTTTATCATCCTCGCTAAGACCTTTGCTTTTTCTCCACCACCACTTTATAGTTTCATTTGATGTTGTCTCACCAAGGTAAACCGGAACAGATTTATAATATGTTCTGCCGTTTTTTCCTTCTGTTCCTAATACAGAATCCAAATCAGTAAGAATAAGGCATGGAATTCCTAAGAACTCGATAAAAGGGATAAATTTGTAAGCATATGCTCCACCGATTTCTATCAGCGTATAGTACTGCGCAGGCAATTTATACGCCTGAGAATCAAAATCCCCAGCCTTTGCACACTTTTCAATCATGTCTGGAAGCAGCAGACGTTCTGATGCACCTTCTACAAAAATAGCTTTGTCAGCAAAGAATAAATCACATTTGCTTAGAGTTAAATATTTTCTAATGAAATCGATGTGGGTGGGATTTTCCTGAGCAAATGTACTCAGGTTTTTATAAGTTACGCCATCCTTAGTTTTCTGAGTATATCGAATTTTAGAGAAGACCATTGTATTGGCAACATGGGCGGAATGAGAAGTCAAAAAAGTTTGAATCCCGACAGAGGTGATTTTTCCAAGAAAAGCCTCCAAATATTCCGCAAAGGCGTGCTGCATTTGTGGGTGCATATGAGATTCTGGTTCTTCAATGAAAAGCAGGGGAATGCAGGCAGTGCCACACTTTTCCACCTTCTTGGCAAATGCAGCAAGAAGAAACTCCATTTTGATCAGATTTTTATATCCCAATCCGTTGTATTTGCTGGGAAGGCTTTCCTTACTTGCGCCTGCTGTGTAAGAAAGTTGCGTTTGATTTTTTATCTGCTCATCAATGCTTAACTGAGTTGTAACACCCAACTGTAGTTCTTCGCTATTTGGATAACCAAAACCGACCGAACTACTTACAAGGGTACTTAGTATCTCATTACTTTGTTGTTGAACACTTTTGTTTGCATTTTCGACAATCGAACGAAGTTCCTTCACCTTTTTTGTAATGCTTGGGTCTAATTCATCTTCACTCATATCAAAGAAATCCGAAATTAGTGCAGACAGAGAGCTGTTCTGAGTACCATCTTCGCCGAGGAGTCGTTCAGCTGGAATGATATGGAATGGAAAAAGCTCTTTCAGTTCTTTGTGCTTTTTGACTTGCTTTTCTTCTGGATTTTTAGGATTCACCGCATAAACCGTCAATTCAAATAGCTTATAGAAATTCGCAACAATGGCATTGTGGGTGTCATCATCAAGAGTAAAGACTCCGTCTTTGTAATAGCTTTCCTCCAATAGTTTCCACAAAGCTTTCTCATCTGCCTTTAATCTGAACTCAACACGGATTAATGCTGTAGTAGTGCCTACATCTACATCAATGATAAAAGGCGACAATGCTCCCAAGTTATCCTCCGGATCATCGAGAGAGTAATCCACAAGAAATTCTATGGATATGGGTTCCAGCTGCTTGGCAAGCTCCTCAAATGTGATCTTCTTTTCCATGAATAAAGCTATCTTGGTATAGAGGTTCTCTCGCTTTTGCAGCGGGTAATCATTGAAGGAAAAGGGGGCTCCGTCCAGCACATTGCCAATACACTCAAAGCATGATGTTTTGGCTGTGTTATTACGTCCAACAATCAATGTTGTTTTAGGCTCAACCTCCAGTTCGGCATCAATAAGCAATCTGTAGTTTTTAATTTTTATCTTTGATAATTGCATATTTTGTCCTTTCTGGCGACACACAACAAGATAATGCGTGTCGCCTAAGAGACCACTCTGTGTAAAATGCTATTACAGGCAAAACCTTCCGGGATAGTACAATTCCAAGGACTGCAACAAATCCTGACCATTCATTATAATAACATTAGTAATACGGGCTTCATCTCTACCGTCAGGTGTAAAATCAGATGTTGTAATTACCCATGCACGACTTGCATGTCTGCTTCTCATATAACTATCTACTCGCTGAATGGGCGTTGATCCAATGTTATTTCCGGATCGATAACGCTTGCACTGTATGAGTTCAAGCTCTCCTTGGGTATTAGTCGCTAACACATCAACGCCACGGTCACCAGAGTGACCGATAACTTCGGCACGAACAAATCCTCTTCGTAAGAAATAATCAGCAATAAGCTTTTCAAAATCTGCGGGATCCATTGCACACAAATGCTCTCGCCCATTTACATCACGCTTTGTATTGACAGTAGTACGAGCGAAGAACTTCCCTTGCTCAGGGTCTTCAACGGCATAAACATTTAAGAGTTCAGGGATCAGCCTATTTGCAGTGTGCAATTGGTTGATAATCTCTCTACTTCCGTTCTCCATATAAGAGGCAAGATGAATTACATATTCTTCGAATGTAAATCCTTCTCCATTTGCTGTGAGTTCTTCAATAACAACTGGTGCAAATTCACGAAGACGAATTTCTGCGTTCATTTCACGATTCATTAAAGTGTATGGTGACAGTCCAGTTAAGCGATATTGCGCACCATTCCTTGTGGTAAAACGATCCAGCGTTCGTCTGATTTTATCTTCATACATAGGATGCGCTAATCTCATTAATCCGGTTCTGCGTAACTGAGATTGGAATTCTTGGTTGAATCGAGTGATTACAAAAGGATTTCCTTGGTCTGTTGCAGCACTTGTCGCTGCTAAGAAAACAAGTTCATCAATATCAACTTCGCCTTCATACCATCTGCGTTCGCATTCCTGCAGCTTCAAGAAAATAAAGCAAACATCGTTCTTGAATGTCCAAGCTGCGGATGCCAATGCTCGCATCGATGGATCAGCTATTCCTGCAGAGATAGTCAAAAGAGGTTCAAATCCATGACGCCGACCAAAATCTTTTAGTTTGTTAAGATCGCTAACCCAATCCCGCTGTTGTGGTCTAAAGTACAGAACCATGAAACCGTGATCGTCAACAATCCGGTTTGCTTCAATGAATAGTCTTTCAATATCAACGAGGAATTGTTCTTTGCCATGCTTGTCTGTCCTTGACGGGGCGTTACTAATAACTACCTCGTTATGAAGTCTGTCGTTATCTGCACTTAAGGAGTAATTCATAAGTGGATGGACTCTTTGTGCATGTTCAAAGTACTGGGCATTGTCTCCGTAAGGGGGATCAGTCAACAAAAGCTTCACGGTATTAGGTAGAATTGTACGCAAAAAACGCCGATAATCCATAGAATTGACTTCCAGCTGATTTAAATCAAAATTCTGTGCGGCAATATATTCCTTTCGTTCCTTCAATTTTTCCAAGAACCTATGATATAGATTGGTTTCCTTCAGGCGATTTTCAGGACAGTGATTGTCCTGACTTTTGCTACGGTAATCGGTGTATTTACCGCAATGAGCAATAGAAATGAGGGTATCCTCAAAGAATGTACGGGTACCTTCTGGAAGCTCCGCAATGGCATTTTTTAATGTCATCAAAGCAATTTGTTGCCGCTTGGAAAACAAATTCTGATATGCTGTATATTGAGGAGCTGTAAAATTCAAGCGTGAATTTTCGATCAAAGCAACATTAGGAAAATTGCATGGCATGGATTCTACCTGAAGACGCACAGCTTCATCAAAATCATCATAATGCTTTTCCTTACACCCACATTGGCATCTGTATCTGCGATCTCTAAAGATTACGTTTTCTCCATTTTCGCCAAGACGCTCATGCTGTGTAGGATGATAGTATTCGAGCGGCTCCCGATCAAAAAACAAGCCGTCAAAAACCAATTCTGCACCACAGTTTGGACATCTGGTTTTGTAAATGGTGTTCATTGTAGGTTCCACACGTTGTGCAATGAAGCATAATGCATCAGCATACTCATCTGGGGACGGAACTCCACGGAATGGTGCGGTAGACATTTCATAGGCATACGGCTCCCATTCGTTGAAGATCACATGACGGCCAGCATCAAGTGCAGCATATGCAAATGTGCCAGAGCCGCCAAAGGGATCCGCAATAACAGCATTTTCATCAGTAAGGTTCTCGATTAGAGTTCTTGCGATTGCACGACTTTTTCGACCAATGAACGGGAAAATCTGTTCTGATTGATCTCGTGCTTGTCTGTTCATGATTGTACTTTGCAAATGAACCATTCTTTGACGCAGATTTTCTTGTTCTGCATAGTCCAATAACCAATACATTATTATTTGCACCTCCATAGCCCATCTTGAAATACGAAGGAATCGTTGATTACGTCAACGAAAGTTTTAAACTTTTTTGATAGCACCTGTAAATAGCCGTGCTCAAAAGATTCTTTGAGCATACCACAATCATATAGATCTTGAGAGGTAACTTCAACACGTTCAGAAATGATTCTACCTGCACATTCAATCGCCATTTGTTTCGCATCATCAATATCGCCAATAAAGGGTTGAATTTTGATATTGGCTTTCTTCTGGAAAACTACAATATAGTTACCGTCCAATGTTCCTTTTGGCGTCATAATGGCCTTGAATGATTTTCTCGGTGCGGCGCTTGGAATTTGACCACAATATGCCAAGCCATATTCTTGCATCATTTTGAGAATCTCACTCCAAGACTTTAAATCAAATGAGTGGTAGAACATAATGAAATACCCATTCATTTTCAGAGCAGGTGAAATACGCTTCAATATTGCAGCAAAGATATTATTAAAATCTTCTGCATCTTTATTTCTACTTGGAGCATCGGAGACAACCAACTCTGATCCAAGAGATTCATCGGTAAAACCGCTCCATCCCATCACCTTATACCAAAGTTGGTTATACTCAAGATACGGAACTTGGTCCGTGTAGGGTGGGTCTGTTAAAATCAAGTCAACAGTTTCATTCGGGAGCAAATCCAAAGATATATTTTGCGCAGGCATATTTTCAAGGACTACGTTTTCACCGATAAAACAGTGGCATTTCTCGCACAAATAGGCTAAACCTTCCTTGAACGCAACCGCCTTTTTCATGATCACCATAACAGCATTTCTTGATGTGATGTCCTTTTGGGGCAACCAATATGGCATTTGACTGGATGCTTTTTTATCAGAAAGCTTAATTAAGTTAATCGCAGACGAAACGAGCAATTCCAAAATATCATAGCCATATTCACTTTGATGTGAATGAAGAATGCCTATTATACGATCAATAGCAATCAAATTTCTTTTGCAAAAGTAATCAAATACAGACGCACCGTTTTTGACAGCAATACGAGAATTTGGTATCAACGGCAAGTTGTCGATATTTTGCACACAATCCGTCTGAAAAGAACGATAATTCTCAATAAACTCACATGATGCAACAGATTTTTTTCGTCCGGTTAGTTTTCCGTTTTTGCGAGTTTTATACCAGTACATTGTTGGTACGAGTTCCGAACCACACTGATCAAAATGGCATCTCTCCAAAATACGATCTTCGTCGAAATCTTCAAAACAATACAAAGATTCACATGCGAAGGATACCTCTGCACAGAAGGTATCTATTGCCTTCTCTACTTTAGATAGATTCCATCTTGTTAAGGACGCTTTACAGAGTTTATAAGCCAAAAGGTTAATATCTGTACCAATGGCTTTCCGACCAAGCTTGCTCGCTTCGATAATCGTTGTACCAGAACCAAACATTGGATCATAGACGCAACCACCGTCAGGGCAAAACCGTTTAATAATCTCTGAAACAACATTATACGGTTTCCGTGCCATATAATTGTGCATGAACCCTGCGGGATTGTCGACGATGGGCTTAAGTTCTTTTATAACACTCAACTTCTCGTCCACATCATGCACAATCTCTTTTGGACGACAAATAAAGATATACTCATCAACTTTTGATATAGAGCTACGGCCTTGTTTAGAATGACTAAGCTCAACTTTTTCAATCAAGACATCATACCTTTTTTCGGCTAATGCTTGAATATCTGAAATATCTACTATAGAATTATCTGAATAGCTAATCATTAGCCAAGCTCCAGCATTGGAGCATTTTGTGATAAGCGTGTCAAATGCACCCAAAGCCTTTGCTTTTTTACCAAAGTCAGATACACTCCTATCTTCTCTGTATCTGCCAATTGAGAGTTCATGCGTCTGCGGGTTCATAGCCATAGCCGGGTAGTCGTACAAACACACGGTATTCAACACATGATAATATCTGGAATAATGTTCTTTGAAATATGGGGGATCGGCATAAACCAAAGTTTCGTTATTCAAAGAAATTGAGCCTAAACAATCAGAAAAATCTAAGTTATAACAAACAGAAGGTGCTTTTCTATCTGCTGTACATAACCCTGCTTGACGGTATTCTGCCAGCAGAGATTTGCAGCTTTCGATGATGTTGATTTTTCTTTTTCCAATCAAGTTATTACACGTTGCCTTGCTTTTAACCTTGAGATATTGTGCGAAATGTGTCGTTGTAGAGGCACTCGCACTCATAACAGACATTAGCATCGTCAACAAGACATATCTGGTTCGTTCGTCTTCAATCTGCCCAATGATACTTCTTATCGCATCAATCTGACAGCATTGAGCAATGCCAAAATACGCATTGGCATAGTATGTCAAAAATAAGCACGGAGTTTCTACCGTCGGTGCTTTACCTGGAGTCACTTGATCTACTAAATCTAAAATCTCCTTCAAGCGAGGATCATCGCTCTGTGGCATAAACACAGAAGGAGTTTTTTCACAGAACAGCTGATACTGCTTGTAATCTACAGTATCAATAAAGAATTTATTTTCTGTAGTCACCGCAGTACATACTTTTGCTTGCAAAGAAGCTGATTGCTGTTCAACTGCGTTCCAAAAGGAAATCTCATCTGTAACAGAAAAATCGCATCCATTTAGGATTGCATGATTGATAATATATGCGTAGTATTCAAGATCATTGCTGATGATGTTCTTGTGTGCTTTAAGTGCATAGCCTACAGATCCTGTACCTGCAAACAGATCAACAACGGTCTTAATAGATTTGTTTTTGATTATGGGTTCACATATATGAGAAATGATCCGTGTCTTGCTTCCCATATATTGAAGTGTAGAAATTTCATTATATTGATTCATTTCATTCGCCTCAATGTTTTTTCAATTTAGGTTAATATAGTTTAGCCATGTACATCAGTGCTTCCTCTTTTCCAATGCCAACCCAATCAATCGATCTGCCTGATCTACCATGAATAGTGGAATGTTCAGCACATCATCGTCCAGTTTCAGATTGTCCAATGAGAAACGGATGCGAAGCTTGACCTTATCAGGGAACAGTTCCTTGAACTTCTTCATACTCTTGCTGGTTGTGTTGGCTTCGGATTTGACCTCCACAGGGAAGATGTCGTTCTCCCGCTGAATGAGGAAATCCACCTCGTAAGGTGGGTTGTTCTGGCTCCAATAACGGGGCATGACTTCAAACTGAGTAATTAAAGTCTGCAACACAAAGTTTTCGGTTAATGCGCCTTTGAATTCAGTAAACAGGCGGTTTCCTTCTCCAAAGGCAGTGGGAGCCAACTGTGCCAGACGGCGGAGCAGTCCCACATCTACCAAATAAATCTTGAAAGCAGACAAGTCATCGTAAGCTGCAATCGGCAAGCCGGGAGCTGAGCTGCGATAAATTTTATGCACCAGACGGGCATCCACCAGCCATTGCAAAGCATCCTCGTACTCACGGGCTCGTGCGCCTTCCTTGACCACCTTATAGATAAACTTCTTGTTCTCCCTAGCCAGTTGAGAAGGAACAGACTTCCAAATCATTGAGATTTTCGGGAACTCGCTGAGATTAGGATACTTGGCAAAATCACGCTCATAGGCTCCAAGGATTCCGGACAATGCCTCCTGCATGGCAGAAACATCCCGTGCCTCCGTCCACATCAATACCGACTCCGGCATACCACCGGTGACATAGTACATCTTCAGCTTCTCATACAGCGGATTAAAAAAGGCGTCAGGAATAGGTTCAAGGGTATCCACCTGTTCCAGATACTGCGCCAGATTTTCATCACCGTTGGCAAGTAGAAACTCAGCGAAGGTCATTGGGTCAATCTGCATGAAGTTGACCTTGCCTACTGGAAAAGAGGAAGGCTTCGCCAAGGCGATACCTAACAGAGAACCGGCACAGGCAACATGGTACTGCGGTGCATTCTCGCAGAAATATTTCATGGAGTTAATGACTTTCGGGCAGTCCTGTACCTCGTCAAAGATGATGAGTGTCTTTTCTGGCAAGATCTTTTGACCGCTTGCCAGCATAAGGTTTTGTAGAATCCGGTCCACATCCTTGGTTGTTTCAAAAAATTGTTTATATTCTTCGTTTTCGTCGAAGTTAAAGTAGGCTGTATTTTCATAACAGCGTCTGCCGAACTCTTTCAGAATCCAAGTCTTACCCACCTGACGTACGCCCTTCAAGATTAAAGGCTTGCGGTAGGGAGAATTCTTCCAATCTAGCAACTTTTTTAAAATAAATCGTTCCATCGAATCACTCCTCACATTTTTATTGGAGTTTTATGCTTTATAATCACACTTTTATTATATGCGAAATCTATGAAAATCACAACCGGAATCACAAAATTATTAAGATTTAATGCTTATCAATCACACTTTTATATGAGATAGTGAGAAATTTTTTCTACAAAAAGCAATAGAGGAACTAAGAGAAAAATACATTAAAGATCCACCTGAAGGAATGACTGCACAGCTTGTAAAAAACATGAGTGATTCAGATTTACTTGACATGCATTATTTCCTTACTGAAGATGAATATTTTGACGGCGAAGAAGAAGATTTTTATATCGACCTTTTCTAAATATTTACCGTCTTTTTGTTGAGCCCTCTCTTATACGGGCTTTTATATTAGTGTTTTCTCCGAAGGGAGAAATTTCCTAATATTAAAAATAGCCGCTAAGTTATCCCTAACGGCTGTAAATACTATCTGATTATAATTCTCTTTTTCCATTTACTCTTCTTTCCAGAGTAAATATCATATCCTTACCCATAAGCCTTAATCCTCAATCTGCGGAATATTGACCAACTGCTGCAGCTTCTTCTCAAGAATAGTCTTATCCGGTAACTGTAACTGATACTGAGATACCAGCATCGGTGACATCGTTCTGCTCATAGCATATTCTACCACCTCATCATTCTTAGATGCACAAAGAAGCAAGCCAACACTCGGGTTTTCATTCTCTTTCTTTACCTGTCTGTCCAATGCCTCAAGATAAAAATCCAACTTAGAAATATACTCTGGTTTAAACTTACCTATTTTGAGTTCTATTGCAACAAGGCACTGTAATCCCCGATGATAAAACAACAAATCAATACGAAAATCGTCTCCTCCAACCTGAACTTTGTACTCTTCATCAATAAATGTGAAATCTTTTCCTAATTCCAGAATAAAATCCTTCATGTTTCTAATTAACGCTTTTCGTAAGTCATTCTCATGAAACTCATTTGGCAAATCCAGAAATTCCATAACATATGAATCCAAAAATGGATTTTCTCCTAGCTTCTTAACCGACTCTGGTAATAAAGTTTCCTTTGATAACATATACCTTTCATAATATCCGCTATCTAACTGTCTCTCCAACTGACGCTTTGAATAGTTTTCTTTGATACATAGGCGTATATAAAATTCTCTTTCCTCATCAGTCTTACAGCCTGACATTATCAACAAGTGATTCGTCCAACTAATTTGTGTCACCAGTGGTGTCACAATCTCATTATCCTTATAGGTTTCATAAAATTTTTTCATTCTATAAAGACCTCTTCGATTGAATCCCTTTATTCCAGGAAACGCCTCCTGTATTTCCCTTGAAATTTCATCGATATATGCATCACCATACGAAGCCCGTTCCGTTTCCTTACTTAAAAACTCACCAACTTTCCAATACATTTTGATAAGCTCTTCATTCACTTTCTTCAATGCACTTTGTCGTGATTCTTCAATTATATGAATTAATCCAGCTGCTGATATCAAATCATTACCCATACAAATATTCCACCTTCCGAATTGTGACACCAGTGGTGTCACAATTCCATTTTTGCCATTTTAACAAGACTTTATAAATCTTTTTCAAAATTAATACATTTTAATTATATCAAGACATAGCAATCCTCTCAATGACTTTTTACTGATGTTTTTCCTTTTTCATCATCTCGATCTTCTCATGCAGGTTGGTGTTATACAGCTTGTAAAGGTCTGTATTTGCCTGCTTGCGGAATTTTACTCCATACGACATTTCTGGTATGATAATGATTTCTCATTGAATCTGTAATTGATATATTTTGATTTTTACCTCAAATTGATAAAAAAATAGGACTTAAATCATTCAAAACCCTTTATTTATAAGGTTTCTCTTGATTTAGTCCTATTTTAACGCATGCCCCCTTCAAGATTAAAGGCTTGCGGTAGGGAGAATTCTTCCAATCCAGCAATTTTTTTAAGATAAATCGTTCCATAGGATCACTTCTCACATTTTTATTGGAGTTTTATGCTTTATAATCACACTTTTATATGAGATAGTGAGAAAATTTTCTACAATAAAGGCAGACCGCAGCCTTTTCCGCCAACTATCGTAACGAAAAGGTGATTTTTAGCCGAAACGCAAAAAGCTGTAAAACTCAATGCGAATTTTACAGCTTATAAATAAATGTGTGCTGATTACAGAGATAAAAGTGTGCAGGATTTTTGAATTACATTATGTAAGGATATGCGAAGCAGCCGTTCTTCCAGTACTCCGCATATCTCAAAAAAACTAGTTGATGTAGTTAGCTGCTGCTCCCATATAAGCGATTGCTTCATCAGCTGTCAAATACTGACCTTCCATAACAAGGGAAAAATCTGAATTTGCAATTGCAACGGAACCGTCGTCTGCTTCTACAAATACTGCTGAGAAATCATCACCTGTATAAACATCTGTTGTGCTGATCTCAGTCCAGTCAATGTTATCTTCATCTGTAACATTTGTTACATTAGAATCATCATATGCTCCACAAAGGACATCTCCCTGTCCATCCTGTGGAACGATCATTAATGAAACATAGCTATATCCATCCGGATCTCTAAAGAGTGTGATCACATACTCTGTATTATCATCATCCACTGCATATAATGCTGCATCAACAAGATCTGCTGTTACATCAAGAAGGGAAAAGCCTTCTTCCTCTGTTGTGTCTGCTGCTTCTGCTGCATCTTCCACATCCACTGCATCCTCTTCTGTATCTGCTGCATCATCAGCTGCTGTGTCTGTTGTAGTTGTCTGCTGGTCATTGTCAGCTGGTGCTGCTGCATCTGATGAACCACCACATGCTGTAATATTAAGAGCCATTGCTCCAACAAGTAATGCTGTTAATAACTTTTTCTTCATTTGAATCTCCTCTTTCTATTATTCATTTTTTTGATAAAAATAGAATTTTTTTGTAAATTTCCTGCCCACTTTTATCTCTGTAATCAGCTTATTTTTTCATTTTAAAAATTATTTGTGCAATGCCTTATCTGGCATGGTTTCTTTTTCTTTTCGCAAAAATTCCTGCAAGTCCTGCGCATGAAACCATCAGAAGTACTGTACAAAGTGTTCTGCTGAAATCTTCGCCTGTCTTTGGAGATTTTGCACTCTGGTCAGCGTTTTCGGCTACCGTAAAGTTTGTTGCCGCTGTTCCGTCTGTCCAGACAAGTTCAAAGGAATGATTTCCTGCTGACAGACTCTTAAGGTATTCCGGTTTGAAGGTAATGATGGTAGATCCTTCTGTGACCGTATAGTTGACCGGATCAACTGTAACTCCGTCCACCTTGACCTCACGGAATTTTGAAATCTCACCGCTTCCTCTGATCGCAAGGCTTCCATCTGTATTCTGTGTCCATGAACTACCCGCTCCATCCAAAATATCATACGTTACCTGAGCCGGTGCCGCAGCTGTCGAAGCTGTTGTGGTTGATGCAGCCGGTGTTGATGTCGCCGGTGCCGGATCCGGTGTCGGGGTTGTTGCTTCCGGTGTCGGATTTGGAGCCGGGGTTGGTGTTGGCTCTGGTTTTGGTTCTGGATTTGGTTCCGGATTCGGTGTTGGTGCTACATCTTCTGTCACAGTCAATGTAACGCAATCTGAAATGGTATGACCGGTATGACCGCTTGGAATGCTTACCATACACTGATATCGATATCCATTATATTCTTTACTAATTGCATTTAACGTGTAACTTTCACTAGTTGCTCCAGCAATATCAACAAATCCTCGATTATCATTTTTGTCAACCATCCACTGATAACTCAAACCCTCACCTGCTGCCTCTACAGTAAACGTTGCCGTTTCTCCGACTTTCACAGATACAGGCTGTGGCTGTTTTGTGATTGTCGGTGCTTCAACAGCTGCCTTTTTTTTCAATACAACTTTGCAATTTTCATCAATAGCTGTTTCGTAATCACTATTATCAGAAGAAAAACCGTTTACACTTACGGAATCACTTGTAATCGTAACCGAAGAATCGTTTGTTGGTGCAATCTGTGTAGTCACGCCTATCTCAGCTCCGCTTGTCAGTCCACTTGCAGACACCTGTTGACCATTCCAAAGATACAGATTATTAGGTGTTGTTCCAACTTTATTTTCAGTAATATTTACCGTACCACTCATTTTAAAAAGTTGTGACGATGAATAACATACTCCTCCACCATACGATTCTGAGCTATTACTGGTTATTTCACCTCCGGACATAGTGAATGTGCCGGTGTTAATAAATACTCCTCCGCCATACTCTTTTGCTTTATTACCGGTTATTGTACCTCCGGACATAGTGAATGTACCGCCCTGACTAAATACTCCTCCACCTGACAAATTTGAATCCGGACCAACTAATTCATTGCGGGATATTGTGCCTCCGGACATAGTGAATGTGCCCTTGTCATTCAAGACACCTCCACCACCATATGCTTTATTCTCACTAATCGTTGTTCCAGCAGACATAGTGAATTGGCCGCTGTCATTCAAGACACCTCCGCCACCGACAGTAGCAGTATTTTTAGTAATTTCTCCTCCGGACATAGTAAATGTTCCTTTGTTAATATATACTCCTCCACCATACGCAGTTCCATTCGTTTGTTCTGCTTTATTACCGGTTATTGTGCCTCCGTACATGTTGAATGTTCCTTTGTTAATATATACTCCTCCACCGTTTATAGCGATATTCGAAGTGATTGTGCCACCGTTCATGTTAAATGTTCCTCTATTATACACGCCACCGCCCTGATCTGCTGTGTTGCCACTTATACTGCCGCCATACATAGTAAAGGTACCTTTTACGTTTACACCACTGCCACTGTATTTATTCGTGCCATCCGGCTTAGTACCATGTGTGACCTTACCCTCGCCCTTACAATCACATAGTGTAAAGCTATTATTACTGTCTACCTCAATCACTGCCTTATCATCAGCATTCATTGTAATTGTCTTACCGTTCAGACAGAGTACTACACCATCCTGTGGTGTCCAAGTCTCTGTCAAATTAACGTTATCCGTCAAATAGTAATAACCTGCGCTTAAATCGTTATCTAACGAATTTATGCCTGTCCATGTTGCTCCCTGCGGCAAATCAATTAAATGTGAACCGGTATGTTCCTCAGCCGGTGTTCCGCCGTTTTCTTCTGTCGCCTCAACAGCATAAATCAATCCATCTGATGTCGTCTCTAGCCAGATTTTGCATTTAGATAAATCAACATCTTCGTAAGGCAACTTCACATCTTGGCTTCTTTCAATCGGACAACCATAAAGCGTTTCTTGACCACCCGATTTATATTGAACGATAAGATTTACCGTATCCGCCGTATCTCCTCTGTTGACCTTGATTTCTTTTTTTAAAACATTATATGTTGCAGTACCTATTCCCTTATTTTTGCCATCCAAACGAAGCGTCATTGCTTCTTCTATCTTTCCGGACTTAACACTGACTGCCGATGCAAAAAGGACATTTGACAAGTTCAGATTGGTGGCTGGTCTGATTGCTTTTGTCTCATCAACATACTTATCCTTAACCTTCTGCTCCTCCGTTGATGTACAATTTGCCGCATAATCATACGAACCCAAATAAGAAGATTCATACGGAGAACGCAGCCAGAATTCATCTTCACTCCAATATACACTTCTTTGTAGCTGCACGCTGTTGTCACTTCCCGCTTTTAGTATGATAGCATCACGAACACCTTCAAGCGCATATAATTTATCTGTAGTGGTATAATCTTTCTTAGCCTTTGTATCTGTTGTAGCAACAGTTGTTGCCTGCATGAGTGTCTGCTCTGCATCTGAAAAATAGTCTTTATTACTCGCCATTCCCTGCAAAGTAACTCTTAAATTGCTCGCTCCATAATGGTTGGCAGCACATTCCTCTGCAGAATCACCGTCTGTATACGTTCCATAATCTTTCATGTACGCTTTATTTTTTTGTTCATTATTAAATTTGCCTGTTGCTATCGGGCTAGCTGCAAAAATAATAGTATTATCTCCCTGTACGCCATTGTCTTTTCCTAAGATATACCATCCCTGTGCTGTATCAGACGCATTTATACCAAATAAAAGTTTTCCAACATTTGCATTCGTTCCACTTGCATCCGGCGTAAACGCTGTCATTAACTGCTCTTTTGTCGCATATACTGTCACACCCGGCTTGCTTACATCCGCAGCCTTCGCATGCACTGTTTGGTCCGGTGCTGCAGGAACAAGTCCTGCCACCATTCCGAATACCAGAAAACCGGAAAGAATTTTTGCAATTCCTTTGCTCATTCTCTTTTTTCTTATCATGT
>ERZ780144.620-NODE-620-length-47846-cov-9.333285_pt1 | contig 47846 bp, 73 predicted proteins | sample MGYA00511380_ERZ780144 | MGnify/ENA primary metagenome ERZ780144 (study PRJEB29588, sample SAMEA1965858) | human gut metagenome | biome: human gut; feature: human-associated habitat; material: faeces | place: Denmark | collected 2008/2010 ... | reverse complement strand
TGCCATCGTTGCGCAAGTATGGATTCGGGAAATCCCTCCAATTGACAACTGGTGTATAAAATACATCCTATTAAAGAATTAAATTCTAATATTAACAAATGTAACAAATTGCCTTCTTGCTGAAATCAGACTTATACATAATTGTTTATATATGTAAGAGAGCTTAAAAAGAGAGGACGAGAGAGATGGCAATTTCTAATATTCATGAAACATTGTTGCTTTATACAAAACAAAAATCATTGATTAATGATAAATTGTCAACTAATATGATGAATTTATTGAATTCGTCTAAGCAAACAGCTGAAAATCAGGCTAAGTATAACGATCAGATGGATAATATTTACTATAATTACTATGAAGATGATCCTGAAACTTATGAATTGTTAACAGAGCAGCTTGAACAGGAACATGAACTGGAACTGGCTAATATAAACTCCTGGGAACAAGAGTTGGAATTAGAAAAAAATAACTTAGAAACACAATTAAATGAAATAAATACTTTTGAATCCAGTTGGACTAAATTATTACAAACTAATATTAAGAGCGACTTTTCATACGGAGGTGTACAACAGTAAGTTAACACAATTAAATAGCGGATTTCAAAAAAGCGGGTTTAGACCAGCTTTTTTGTTGTATTATAAATATATGCTTGATAATGGAGAAAAACTCGGAGCTTTTATTGTTCCTACAGGGATTGGTGCTTCAATCGGCGGATATGCCGGTGATGCATCGGCTTATGCCGCCAAATTTTCCGAAATTTCAAGACTTATTGTAAATCCTAACGTTGTAAATGCGGGATGCTTTTCGGGAATTAACAAAAACATGTTTTACGTTGAAGGGTATACAATTGATGAGTTTTTTAAAGGTAAAGTGAATTTAATACCATCTGTAAAGAATAAAATAGGTGTAGTATTTGATAAAGCTATACCCGAAGATGTATTAAACATTCATATAAATACTATAAATGCCGTTAAGTGTGTTTACGGTACAGATATTCGGCAATGGGTTATTACATCGCAAGATGTCGGAGTTGAGTTTAAAATTGAGGCTAACGGTATTTCTACAGGAAGTGTGCGGAATATAAAAACAATTCTTGAAGCTTCAAAAAAACTTTTAAGCTGCGGTTGTAATGCAATTGCGCTTGTTTGCCTGTTTGACGAACCCGGGGATGATAATCCGCAATACAGTCAGGGGATAGGAACAGATCCTGTAGGCGGGGTTGAAGCTGTTATATCTCATTATATTTCTAAGGAATTAAAAGTGCCCTGTGCGCATTCACCTGCTTTTGCAGATTATAATATTTATCCTGATTTGGTTGACGGACGTGCTGCATCGGAATATATTACTCCGACGTTTTTGCCTTGCATACTTTTGGGTTTAAGTAATGCACCTGTTATTTCTACACAGAATGGTTTTTCCGTTTCAAACCTTGACTATCTTGTTATGCCTTATGACGCATTGGGCTCGATCCCCGTATTTGAGGCTGTTAAAAGAGGTATTGATGTTTTTGCGGTTAAAGAAAATCTAACAGCTTTAAATGTAACCCCCGATAAAATCAGTAATTCTATTATTACAGTTTCTGATTATGATGCTTGTTTAGATTATATTGTTAAAAAATGTTAATATAATTTTGCCTTTTTCCTAAAGATTTTATCATTAACGTCCGATATGTATAACGTGTACGTGTGTAAGTATAGAAAGGCGGTAAAAATGGTTGACAAAACTCCACAAGTCGGGGGGGGGGCACCCTTATCCGGTCAGCAGTTCAGTACAAAAGGTATGAAACTTTCAGATTTAAAAAATCAAAACAAACTTCTGTTTGATTATTTTAAAAACAACGGTTTTAATGAAAACTCATATGTTTATTCAACTGACATTGAAAAGCTTAAAGAGGCATATGATAAAAATGATAACGGGAAACTTTCAAAAAAAGAAGCCCGTGCAATTTTCGGAGAAGATGTTTCAAGACGCGATATTAAAAAAGCAATCAAAGCTCTTGATGTAATTGCTGCAACTGATCTTGAAGGTGACGGACAATATCCGGTTAAAGTAAATGATAACGAAACCCAATATTATACAAAAGATAATAAGCTTGCGGGTGCTGTCTGTCAAGACGGAGATAAAGAAATCCGCGAGTTATACGGACCAAATAAACAGATAATAGAACAGCTAGTCGGCAGGAAAGGTCAGGATAATTCCTTTACACCCCTCTACCATACTGTAAATGAGTATAATAAAGATGGAACAATTTACAGCCGTCAGGAACGATTTTTCGGAGATAACGATGAATTCACTGAAACTAAAACAACATATTTAGACGGAGATGAAAATAAACCTTTAAAAATAGAGCAAGATATCAATGGTAATAAAAAAGCTACAAATATTGAATATAATGCTGATGGCAAAAAAATCCGAAGTCTGGAAATCGGCGGCGGGCAAAAGGCTGAAGTTGTATATGACGAATTCGAACGACCAATGAAAAGATTTGATACCGTAATTGCTTCTGATGCAATGACAATTCATGAATATAAATATAAAGGTTCTAATACAAAACCTTCTGAAATATTGACCACTAATCCCGACGGAACACAGGAAAATGTTGCATATGATGAAAACGGAGATTTTGCATACAGAGAGCAAATTGTTAAGCTTAATCCTGAAGATATAAAATCTGAGGAAGAAAAAAGTCCGGTTAAGAAAACCGTATCTGCAAAAGTTCATGTTCCTGATGATTGGGGCAGGGTTCCGACAAGTTTCAGACATAATTCCGGTATTACCGATGCTAAAGACGCTGAAGAAGCTTTAAAAACTTTGCTCGAAACTCGAGGTATAAAAGAAACAGATGTTGATAAAGATAAATTATTCGCTGATTTGGTAAAATACAATCCGAGTTTATTTACCAAAGACGGAAAAGTTAAAGATAATGCTAAATGGGACAGACTGGACCTGCCAAAAGATTTACAGGGGCAATACGGAGTTGCCCAACCCGTCAAATCAGAGCAAGAACCTGTTCAAAGAGGTTATGTCCCGATAGACAGCTCTCTGGAAGGTATTCCGGATCCGAGAGCAAGATTTTTTCAAAAATAAAGGTATATAAGCTTAAAAAGCGTCTGAGTAATTCAGACGCTTTTTAAATTTGGTAAGTTTTTCAGTTTGTAAAAGAGCTTTGAAGCCGTTTTAAAATTTTCAGGATTTGAGCTTACATAAAACTCTTCATACTCAAATTTATTGTTTAACAAATTATTTTTTTTCAAATCATTTTTTATGTTTTCTGCAAAATAAACCGAAGGATCAATAAACTTTTCTGCAGGCATGAATTTTTCTAAAATACTTGTTAAATAAGGGTAGTGAGTGCAGGCAAGAACAATTTTATCAGGAGCAAACTCTTTCATTACATCTAAAATTTCCTGAACCTGCAAGATACTTTGAGGAGCATCTATTCTGTGTTCTTCTACAATTCTCACCCAATTCGGTGCGGCTAATTCAAAAACTTCCATGTCAGGATTATATTTTTTTATTTCCTTGTAATATGTGTGAGTGTTTATTGTCGCTGGAGTTGCTATAACCCCGAGTTTTTTTACATTTTCAAGTTTTGCAATCGTTGAACAGACAGATTGAATAATCGGATAAACTTTAAAATTATAGTTATCTTTCAATTTTTCATAAGTTACTGCCGATGTTGTATTGCATGCCATTATTACTGCTTTTGCTTTTTTTTCTTCAAAGAATTTAAAAATTTTATCTGCAAATTCAATAAGCTGTTCTTCAGATTTTTCTCCGTAAGGCATGTTTTTTGTATCACCAAAATAAAGGCAGTTTTCATCGGGAAGAAGCTTTTTAACTTTAGCAAATACGGTTAAACCGCCTACTCCCGAATCAAAAAATGCTATTGGTCTTTTATCGCTATTTGAACTGTTTAAAATAATTTTGTACTCCGTCTGCTATTGATTTCGCTGTAGCCTGCTTACGTTTTTCGCCAATCAACTGTGCTCTTTCTCCGCTATTTGATATGAAACCTATTTCGACTAAAATCGCAGGTACTGTAGTATGATTTATAACATAAAATTTAGATTTAAACAAACCGCGGTTTGGCGACTGTACTGCACTCGCAAATGATGAATGAACTGTCTGCGCAAGTGCCATACTTTCCTGATGATAATAATGTGTTTCAACACCGGTAATTTCAGGTCGTACGCTTGAATTTACATGTATACTTACAAATATATCAGGATCGTTCTGTTCGCTTATTGCTACTCTGTCCTGCAATGAAACATATGTATCATCAGGTCTTGTCATTACTACCTGATAGCCTTTTTGTTTAAGAAGCTTTTCAACACGTTTTGCAACGTCCAGTGTAATATCCTTTTCATAAATACCTCCGCTGGTTGCCCCGACATCGGTACCTCCGTGACCTGCATCAATTACAACTTTTTTCTTATCTCCGGAATGTTTATTAGTATTATTTGACGGATTTAAGATTATTGAAGGTGGAGTAACTATCTGCTCTGGAGCTTTCTTTTTGGCTTCTTTTACTTTTATTTTTATGCTTCTTCCGTCAGCACCCAGATAGGTGCTTACCAGTGCATCTTGTTCGACAGGTATTGTAAGCTTTAAGCCTATTTTAGGCATTAACGATATTTGTGCTTCACTGAATAAAGTGTTTTTATATGCAGCTTTAAAATTTTCATCATGATATTTAGATACGTTATAAAGATAAAGAACTATTTTATCCTGATAGCGGTCTAAACCGTGAACAACAGGAGCATCAAATTTGAGTATCATAGATTCTGTCAGAGAATCTGTTTTTTCTTTATTATAAGCTGTTGCATTACTGCTGCTGTTAAATAAAGTAGAGTTATTAGTTTTTTTATAATTAGCAATTATTAAAGATTGATTATCACTTGAATAAATCGGTATATAATCGCTTACATCATCGGTTGTTATTACTATTCTTGCTTTGTTAACGGAGAACTGACCTATTTTAACCGTTTCTGTTTCACTTATACGATATTCTTTGTTTCTTATTTTCATATCTACGAGAGTATTCGGCAGGTCGTAAATAATCCTTGACGGGTTTGTTAAAATCATAGGTTTTTCAATCGTAACCGCGCCAAAACCGTTTATTAATACTCCGTTCGGTCTCGGGGCTATATTATTAAGATAATATTTTGTGTTTAGTTTAAGTTCTTTTCGTGCCATTATTTGTTCGGCTTGAGTATTAAAAGCATCTTGAATTTGATCAACAATGGTGTCATTTGCCGGAGCAACAGGCATCATTATTGTCAAATATTCATAAAAATCGCTTGATGAAGAATGCTCATCCCTGTATGTGTTATGAAAATATTCATTGTCACACATAGTACCGTTTTTCAACTTGATTATAATATTATTCTTTATTCTTAAAAATTTAATATTATCAGGGTTAAAGTCATTATCAAAATACATTACGACCCTGACTACATTCGGATTTGTCGAGAACTGGTTAATTTTAACTTCTTTAATTCCGCCGCTTTGAAATTTCCAATCCTGCTTCGGGAATGTAATAATAGAGGAATCAATATCAAAATAAGCTCTTGACGGGTTTTCCATTTTTACGAGTTTTATATTTTGCAAGGCCGCACCTGATGGAGTATCCTGCCCTGACAAAACTATTATTGAATTAGATGTGTCGAAGTTTGCAGACGTAAATTTATATAATTCTTCCGCGCAAGCTTTCTGGACAAATGTAAACAGAGTAATAATGAATAATGTAAATAATATAAGTATTTTTTTCATAAATAAAATCTCGCTCATTATTATTATATAACGGGCAAGAAAAGCTATCAAATTGTAACAATTTTATTCATCAAGCAGATTATTTTTAACAGCTATATACACTGCATTAGTTCTGTTTTTAGCATTAAGCTTTCTGATTATAGAACTTATATGTGCTTTAACAGTATGTATACTAATAAAAATGATTTTACTTATCTGGTTATTCCCATAACCTAATGTAATTAATCTTAAAACAGCCACTTCTCTTTCTGTTAATTTTTCCATAATCTTACCTCACAGTTAAAGAATAACATATTGTATTTTTAAAAGATTAATTATATTGCCTTTTTTATTTTTTTTATAAAAAAACTTGAAAATAAATCTTTTTTTGCTAATATATAATTTGTAAAACCTATAAATGCGTGTGTAGCTCAGTTGGATAGAGTGTTTGGCTACGAACCAAAAGGTCGGGGGTTCGAATCCCTCCACGCGTAAGATTTAAAAAATAAGTGTTTCAAGCTATTTTGAAACACTTATTTTTTAGTAAATTATAATAAAAAATTCAACTTTAGTTCAACTTTTATATTATTTCTTAAATAATACATCTGATAAAATATTAGATGCGCCTTCGTCTGCTTTTTTCATTATATGACTGTAAATATCGCTTGTTGTACTTACCTGTGAATGTCCAAGCCTTTTACTTACGGTTACGGGGTCAACTTTCATAAATATTAATATGCTCGCCTGAGAGTGTCTGAATATATGCGGAGATAATTTTATTTCCCTTTTTTGTTTTATTTTAGGTAATTTTTTGTTTTCATCTTTTATTTTCTTGTTGTATTTATTTTGCAATTTTCGACAGTAATTTGTTACAGAATCTGGATGCATAGGCAGACCGTTCTCTTGTGTGAAAATAAAATCATCTTTCCCTATCCATTTATTTCCTATGGATAGTTTCTGTTCTATATAGATTTTTTTATATTGTTTTAATAGCTGAATAGTCTCTTTAGGTAATTTAACGTAGCGGATTGAGCTTTCTGTTTTAGGGCTTTCCTCATATATTCCCCGCTCTTGTGTGTATAAAAGATTATTATTTATATATATTGTATTTTCTTTGAAGTTGATTTTATTCCATTTTAATCCTAAGATTTCACCGCGTCTTGCCCCTGTAACAGCAAGCAGCTTAATTAAAACTTTCCATTTAAGCGGTTCTTCTTCTAGTATATTAAAAATAGTTTTTATTTCATCAATTTCAAGATATTGTGCAGGTTTTCTTTTGTTTTTTGGAGGGCTGGCTTTAGATGCGGCATTGTAGGTTACAAGCATTTCCTTTTCTGCTTGTTTTAATATGGTACTTATTAATGCATGATGTTCTCTGATAGTTTTTGCACTCAACTTCCCACCGGTTGTTAGATTTGTATCATTTCTCAATTGTTCGTAAAATTTGTTTAAATGTTGAGGTCGTATGTCTGTTAATTTAATGTGACCTATTGCAATATTTATCCGTTCAAGCAAATTCTTATATAAAGTTATTGTTTGATGCTTTATACCATTTTTCTCTTTTAAATTGATAACATATTCTGCATATTTTGAGAATGTTTGTTTAGTCTCAGGAGATAAACCTTCTTTACATTGTTTTTCAAAAAGTATTGCAGCTTTTTGAACTTCCCGGTCAATTTTTTCAGCGCTCCACCTGGGATCAATATCAAAAGTCATTGTATAAGGCTTTAGTTGCTTCCCATTGTTATCCCGACCTTTATACACTCTTATTGAATAAGATATAATTTTCCCATATTTATTTTTCCTAGGTTGTATATTCGCCATTCCTAAACCTGAAATTTATGCTGATAGTACAAGATTATCAAATACATGCAGCAAATAAAGCGTTCATGTATTTTTATTAAGTAATTATTCTGGCTTTGCAGATTAGTTAATTTTATTATTCATATCAACAATCAGCTTCTGATTAATTCTTGAATACCCATCGTCAGACTGACTTATAGCAGCTTGTGATTTTCTTCCGTCAACCATTGAAGATGCTTGAATTGCATAATCATTAGCTGACATAGTATCTCCGTTCATCGTTTCACTATTAGAAAACCAGATACAATTGTATATTTGAGATCCATTCTTTACTAAAGTTCCAATAAAGTATGCATTTTCAAAATCTTTTGATTTTGTTACATAGATTTTATTTGTATCAACAATTTCCCAATTTTTATTTAGTGCAAACTTCATATTTTCTACTAATTGAGTAGATGCGGTATTTACAGGGTTAACAGTTTGTTGCTGCTGTACCGGCTGAGGATTTTGAACTTCCTTTTGACCACATCCTGATAAAACTAAAACAGATGCCAGTAATATTGTTGATAATGTTAAATTTTTCATATGGACCTCTTTTCTCTTATAAAACAAATTATCAGTATTTATAAAAAAAATAAAGTTATTGTATAGTTTTGTGAAGCTCTGTTTAAAACCCTTTAAACAGCCATTCAAGTGAAATATTAAGGGCTTTGGTTATTTGGTACAGAGTATCAAGAGTTGCCCGTTTTTCTCCGCGCTCAATATAGCCTATATGATTTCTGTGTAGGTTTGTTATTTCAGCCAGATACTCCTGGCTTAAGTTCCTTTTTTGTCGTTCTTCAGCTATTCTTTTCCCTATTATTACATATAATTCCTGCATAGTATTATTTTAAAAATTTTTATTCAGTATTTACACACCCGTAGTATGTAGAACGTTGTTAGACTTTATGGCTAACTTAAAATTATTAATTAGCCATTCGGTTATGGAATAAGAAGGGAATTTTTTATGAAAGAGATTATGATAAATTTGTCGCGCCGTTTAAGTCTTATTTTGAAAGAAAAATCCAACGTAATAATAATACTTTTGGTACTGAATCTCTGGCTTGTCCTGTACGTTTATGTTGAAATTTTGGATGCACAATATCATTATTATATGAATAATAAGACATCTCTTGAGCAAATACATAACGTAACGATTGATAATTATAACGGACAGCTTGAAAAACGACTATCAACAGAAGAAGAACTGATTAGAAAAAACAACAGGAAATTTCATTTATATTATTTTCTTAAAAATTTTATGTAAATTTCTTTGCCAGTTTTTTTAATGCTGCAATTTCATCGGAACTCAGCTCATCAGCAGAGGTTGAACTATCCTTGCAAAATCCTTTATTAAACAGGAGCATATTAGCATCAAACGCATATTTTGAGCGCAACTTAATAAATTCTTCCATTGTGATTGCGGCATCTCCAAGTCCTATTTTTTCAAGCCTGCTTTCTGATATTCCGGTTCTTTTTGAAACCTCGTAATCAGTCGTGTTTAAATCGGCCAGCATTTTAGTGTAGCGCTTATGGAAATTTTTAAAGTTCTCTAAAATAGCGTTGTCATCGCATTCTTCAACTTGTTTTGTTTCCGGTGTTATAAACATTGTTCCTTGACCGGTATACAAATAATGAAGATTTACATTTAGAATATTGACAAGTTTTGATAAAAAATCAGTAGGGTAAACTTTTGCTTTGTACTCATATCCCATGTATGTTCTTAATGGAATATCTAATTCATCAGCCATTTTCTGCTGATTGTAACCTAATGTTAAGCGTATTTTTTTAAGGTTTTCTTTCACTGTATACGTACTTTCTGATGCATTTAGATGATTTTATTTATCTAATATTGATAAAATGCTTGACAATTTATCTAAAATAGATAATAATAAAACCGAAGAGCATTTAATTTTAATTACATAATAACACAAGACAATATTTTAATTGTCTGTTTAAAGGCGTTTGTTTACAAAATGTAATTGACGTTTCACTGTGTTGCGGTGAATTAAAATTTTATGCGCAAAGAGCAGGTGAAAATGCAAAATAATATTTTAACTTTTAAAATTCCGACAATGCTGACAATTAAAGAAGCCGCAGAAAAAACCGGGCTGGCTGTTCATTTTGTCAGAGATTTGGCTATCAGGAATGAAATTGTGCATGTCAGGTGCGGGAAAAAATATTTGATTAATTTTGAAAAATTTATTGAATATTTGAATACCTCAAAAGGTTGTGATAAATCTGACGCTCCGGAAACAGATAACAAGTTTAAAATTACTCCGGTAAAAGTTCGATAATCATTAGTAAAAGGAGGTTTTATGAACAAAAAATTTGACATACCAGAACCTGCGCTTGATGCGTTTTGTTTTTATCTAAAAGACAAAATAATTGAATTTTATAAAAATCCTGAAAATCAGGCAGAGTTTGAAAAATGGTTAAGTAAAAGAAATTTAAATAATAAAGGAGATTAAAATGTTTAAATTTATTGAGAGAGTAATGCGGGAACACAGATTAAAAAGCACACCTTACAATGTAAAGCTTAATGCCGTTTCAAAAGTTGTAGAAAATATAATTCGTGAAAATCCTGATGAACTTATGCCGGTTATTACAAGGATAGGTATTGTTATGAATTATATTTTAAATAAGAGACTTGTTAATTATTATTTTGCAAACAGGAGGCTTATTCCTTCATTGTGTGCAGATTTAAAATGCTTGTAATTCGTAATTTTGCATACCAACTATGATTATCTGCGGCTTTGACAGCCGTCAAAGCCTTTTCTTAAAAAGTAAGCAGGGAAGGAAATAAGATGGGAAAGTCAAAAAAAGAATTATATGCAAAGCTTCAGGCGTTAAAAGATGAGCTTCCTAAACGCGAAGTCATTGCAGCTTTATTGAATACAGAAGGTTTTAGCCTTGCGATAGAGGAATATAAAGAAAAATTCAAAGAGGCAGTCGATGCAGAAGACAAAAAAGAAATTTCTGTGTGTAAAAAAATATTAGATTTATTAATCGACTTTCGCGGGTTTCTATATCAGCAGCAGGAGCGTGCTGAGAAAATTCCCAAATTAATAAATGAGATTGAATGGAACTTAAGCCAGGGAAATTTGTTTGAATGAAAAATGTAACAGTACAATATAACGGTCGCGAATATCCGGCACTTGAAACAAGAAATATCACCGCCGGCAATGCTGTCTGTAAAAAATACGACGGATATAAAATAAAGGGCTGCCACAACGGTCTTATATCAAAATTCACCTTAAAACCGAATTCATATTGGGATGATGCAATTTCAGCCGGGTCGTTTCATTACGATTTGAGTAATGACAGGATTACATGGTTTTTGTGGTCTGATTATGATCCGGCTTTTCTTTTTATTTTTGTTGATATGGTTAAGGTTTTGGATGACTGCGATGTTGTTATTGTTTCTGTAAAACGCGGCAGAATGATTGACCGATACAGGATTAAGGTATCAGACTTATGTCCGTTAATCGGTGCCGGTACGACAAAATACGGTTTGTATCCCGTTAACAAAGACGGATTTGAAAAACTTAAATCAAAAGTATGGCGGGGAGATTATGCGAAAAGATGAGCTTGTAAATGAAAACCGCCGGCTGAAAAAAGATCTTTCTGAGGTCTGCGAACATCACAAACGGCTTACAAAAATTCTTTATCAAAAAATAGATGAAATATGTGAATTAAAAAAGCGTCTGACGAAGATAGAAAGTCTGATGAAAATTGACGAAGAGAGTAGAAGAGGAGGCGGAGCCTCTGGCAATAATATGAAAAGTCTAATGAAAACTGGCAAAGAGGGTAAAAAAGCCTCTGACGATAATATAAAAAATTCAACGGAAGCCGGCAAAGAGGGTAAAAAAGCTCCTGACGAAAATATAAAAAGTCCAACGAAGGTTGGCAAAGAGGGTAAAAACAGGTAAAAAATGCAAAAGAAATTAAGTTCCAGAGAAATTGAAGTGTATGAGCTGCTAATAAGCGGCAAAACAAATAGAGAAATATGCAGAGAGCTTTGTATATGCAGAGGAACGCTCGAAAGACATATAACTTCGATATACCGGAAGAAAGGTGTTAAAAATCGTTTTGAACTGGTATTTAAGTCAAAAAAACAATCCGGAAATAAATAACAACAGATTTGTGAGGTTACTAATGTTAAAAACTATATTTGAAATTATAGCAGGAATTCTTGTACTAGGTATATTGTCATTGTTTGTATTCATTGACTTAATACACGCCTATTGCAGGAAGCATGTCGACAATAATGAGGATAAGCGATTTGAAACAGAGAAATAATTTGCCTGCCGCGGATTTTGGCAAGAGTGAGCGAAGCGAAACTCGTCCAGGCGAGAGCTGCGTTGAGCCGGTCGAGCCGCCAATAATCCAAGAAGCGGATTTGCGAACGGATGAAACGAAGTGTAATCCGGATAGCGAACAGATTGAGCTGGCTGGAGCAATGCTCCACTGGCGAAACTCTGAGAGCGTGGAGCAAATCCAAGAAGCGGATTTGCGTACGGATGGCGCAACCGCAGAGGATGACGATAATTATTCATCAAGCGGCTGGGGTTACAGCTATATTTTATCCTGGATAAACGATGCAACCCGAATGAACAGGCAAGAATATGAAAACTGGCGTGAAATTCAAACACTGCAAAAGAAAGACCCGAATTTTATAAAGAGATACTTGATGATACTTAAATCTGAAGAAAAAGTGAGTATAAAAAATCTAACAAAATTTATTGAAGAGGGTAGAAGAGGAGGCAAAGCCTCTGGGGAAAATATAAAAAATTCAACGGAAACCGGCAAAGAGGGTAAAAAAATGGAAAATATTGATAAAAAAGAAGAGCTTTTAAAGCTTTTGAATGATACCGAAAAGAAAATTATAGCGGAAATTGTAAAAGGCACTGACTTTAATAAAATCTATCAAAAAGTCGGAATTTCTTCTAAAACTTTTCCTTGCTGCATGTCTGATATTTACAGGAAAACAAAAAATATAATCCCTTATGGAAAGAAACTAAAAAAGACCGTATTAATGGAATATTTGTTTAATGAATGCAAGTCTGGACGCGGTGAGGTTATTATTCCGGAAAGCACGCTATCCTCTGCTAAACCTGTCAGGCGTGATACAGCGGCAGAAACTGAAAAATGTCTTAATAAGCCCGTTTGTGAAGAATCTGAAAAGGTTTCAGAACAAAATGCAAAAGTTTTGGAAAATATGCTTGTAGATATTGGCACTCACAGGATCCTTGACGGTTTAAAAGTATCGCGTGACTTTTTACAGGGTAAATATAAAAAGTTATGTGAAACTCTCGGGGATTTGCTTGTACAAGGCTTGGCGGATAAAGCTAAGGAAAGTCCTGATTATATGCTTGCACGTGATTATGATGATGCCATATTCGTACTGAAAAGCGCTATTAAAGAATTGGAGGGCGAATAATTATGGTTGAAGAAAATTGTGCAGAAGAAAGACTTGAAGAACTGGAATATAGATTACATCAGATAAAGTGCGATTTGGAATGCGGTATTCCAAAGATAGTTAACAGTTACAGTGCAAAGTCTGTTGTAAACGAGTTATGGCAAATTCTTAAAGATTAGATAGAGGTCAAAAATGCAGATAAAAGTTAAAGCAAAAGAATTATTAGAAGTTTTAAATAAAATAAAGCATATTGCAAAGCCCGACAAGTCCTGTCCTGTATTAAGCTGCGGAATATTTGAAACAATCGGCAATGGAGTTCAAATAACAGCTTCAAGCCTGATAAGCTATGCAATAGTAACAGCACCGGCAGAAATTATCGAGCCGGGGAAATGCTTAATTGAAATCGGCAAACTTGCAACCATACTCGCTACATTGAACGGGGATGTCATAATCGAAGAGAAAGATACAACAATATGGATTAAATGCGGTAATACAAAATGCCGGCTTGAAAAGCAATCACTTGCGCAATATCCAGAAAATCTGCTTAATATGAAAGATGTTCAATGCAGCTTTGAAATGTCTTGTTCCGGATTAATCGAAGGCATAGAAAAAACTAAGAATTTTACTTCAAATTTTGCAACCTATATCTTGAGAGGTATAAATCTGAAAACCGAAAACAATATTGTCAAATTTACCGCCACAGACGGGAACAGGCTTGCGTATGTTATTAAAGCTTATAAAGAAAATATGAAAAATTCAACGGAAATTGACGAAGAGGGTAGAAGAGGAGGCAAAGCCTCTGACGAAAATATAAAAAATTCAACGGAAACCGGCAAAGAGGGTAAAAAAGCCGATTTATGCTGTGATGTTATAATTCCTCTTGATGCTGCAGCAAATTTGCTGCCTTTGATTATATCTGACGGAGATGTTGAGATAAGCATTAATGAAAGTGTGTGCAAATTTGATATTAAATCCGATCAGGGAAATATAATCTTTTGTACAAGGCTTATTGAGGGGCAATTCCCTAAAGTTGAACAGCTTATTCCTAAAGAAAGCGCGATTAGTTTTAGCTTAAATAAAGAAGAACTAAAAAATGTACTTGAACGAATTGGTGCAGTTGAATGCAAGGAAGACCAGTTCAGAGTTATGTTTTCTATCAAAGGAACCTTTGCTACCATCGAAGCAAAAGACTATAAATGTAATGATGTACTCACATTGTCGGAAAAAAACGGGGAAGATATTTCTTTTATCCTGAACCGTATATTTTTGGATGCAGTTTTGAATGTGTTGAGAACTGATGTTGTTAAATTTAACCTGAATTCTCCAAAATCAGCTGTACTTTTTTCTGACATGGAGCATAAGTATATGATTATGCCTATGGCGTAAGGGCAGATAGTAAGAAGGTAAGAGGGTAGAAGAGGAGGCAAAGCCTCTGGTGATAACATGAAAAGTCTAATGAAAACCGGCAAAGAGGGTAGAAGAGGAGGCGGAGCCTCTGGCGAAAATATAAAAAATTCAACGGAAGCCGGCAAAGAGGGTAAAAAAATGTTTGAAAAATTTGAAAAATATGCAGAAAAAACTTTTGTAGGATTTTGCACAGAACCTGAAATTAAATATTCAGATAAAGGTACCGCAAGCTGTAAGTTTTCTATTCCATTGAAAGAAACAAAAGAAAGTAAAGACTGTTTGTGGCTGAATTGTAAGGCTTACAAAGAAACTGCAGAAGCTTTTTGTGAAATCTGTAAAAAGGGCTGCCTTGTGAAAGTTTCGGGTCGTTTTTTACCGGTATGAATATAATTCCAATATTTATACGGAATTTTATGTACGTGAGTTTTTGAAACTTTCTGCTCCAATAGAAAAACCAAAAGGAGAGGTGAAAAATGGTTAATAAAATTAAATTTGACTGTAATTATCCGAAATTATGTAATCAGGCTAAGGCTAAGCTTGTGTGGGTGGATTTGGTTTTGGATGGGGACTTTGTTATGGACTGTAAAGTAAATGCTTTATTGGAGTATGATACAAAACGACCTGACGGAACGCAAAGAGATATAGAACAAGGAAATTATTATCTTCTGTTTTTCGTTGGAGACAAGGGCATTATGTTTTCAACATTACGAAAAAGAACTAAAGAGAATAATAAATATTTAACAAAAATTGGTAGGTGGTTTGATATTGAGGTTAAAAATGACAACATTTGATAAAAAACGACAAGAAATATCAAAAGAATATGTAAAATTTTTGCACAGACTTTATGACCATGGAATAGTCCGCGGGATTATAAGATGTTTCGGGCTTTTATTGGCGCAGCATGCAACGATTACAGAATATAAATCAGCTCTTGAAATACAGAATTGGGTCATTGATATGGAGCGGAAAAATTCTGACGGACTTTTACGGGAACAGCTATCGTTAATGCAGACAAATAATAGATTAAAAGAACTGCTCCGCTGTCAGTATGAGAGGGCAAAAGCGTCTGAGGCAAGAGAAGAAAGACTTTATAAATTTATTCATGAACACATCGACTGCGGCAAATGCGGTATGCAATTTCTTTTTGAAAACGGATGCGGCGGTGATTTTGAAGATTGTAAAAGCAGAATTGAATTTGCGATAAGAAGAGAGGATTTTAAAAATGACAGAAAAAGAAGTAACATTTAAACCGGGTGAAATTCTGCCCGATGATTATCCTGTGTATGGGGATTATTTGTATTTTGCGGATGATAAACTTATCCGCTCGGATATTTTTGGTGATGTTTCTGATTTAAAACGTGATTTAAAAAGTCAAAATATTTCTTTTGAAAATATTTATGCCGCAAGATATGGAGAATAAGAAATGATAATTTTTGTATTTATTTTAATAGTATTTGCATTATGGAATGTTTATATGCTTTTTAGGAACGAAGCCGTATATAGATTTAGGGTAAGAGTTTTAAATGAAGATTACGCTAATTATTCTAAACTTCCGAATTATAATGATATGGTTTACAAATACTGGTATGTATGGGATTTCGAACGCTTTAAAGCTGAGAATGAAAAATTTTAATAACGGATTATTGACAAAGGAAGATTGAAACAATGACAGAAAATAATTTTAATTTCACAAATGGTGTTAGCTATGATGTTTGGTACGAACAAAAAAGGTTAATCGACCAACTCAAAGATGAAAACGGCCGCTACCTCAAGGCTCTGGCGGAGATTGAGCGTATTTGCGTATATTTACAAGAACGTCCTATTTATGCTGAAAGTATTATTCCAACTTATTTAAAGCCCATAAAAATTCAAGATGATTTTGAAGATAAAATTTTAGACATCATCAGCAAGGCGAAGGGGGAAGAATGAAAATACTTAACCTTTATGCAGGTCTAGGCGGCAATCGTAAATTATGGGGTAATGAGCACGACATTACAGCGGTTGAAATTAATCCTAATATTGCTAAAATTTATCAAAATTTATACCCCAACGATACGGTAATTATAGACAATGCACACGAATACTTAAGACAACATTTCAGAGAGTTTGATTTTATCTGGTCAAGCCCGCCGTGTCAAACTCATGGCAGTTTCAGGCAAAATATCTGTGTAAGGTTTAGAGGAACGGAGCCTGTTTATCCTGATATGAAACTTTATCAAGAGATACTATTTTTAAAGGCAAATGCTGAATGCAAATGGGTTGTTGAAAATGTAAGCCCGTATTATAAACCCTTAATAGAGCCGAATATAAAATTACAAAGGCATTTGTTCTGGAGTAATTTTGAAATTTCAAGTCATATATTTGAAACAGATAAAATACGAACTGCTCAAATAGCAGACTTGGAAAAAATGTACGGATTTAATCTAAAAGATTATAAATTAAAGAATAAAAGGCAAATTCTTAGGAACTGTGTAAAGCCGGAATTAGGCAAGTATATCCTCGACATCATCAGCAAGGCAAAGGGGGAAGCTAATGATTAGAGATATAGGAAATTGCAGAGAAGTTCATTTAGGACATGGAACTGTCGGTGTCGCGATTGACACGACCGGAACTGTAGAAGTTTTATACAATAAACCTTCTACACCGGTAGGCAGTCCCAGCAATGAATTTGCAGGCAAGTCCACAATAGAACTAAAAGAGAAAAATGTTTGTTTATTTTTTGACGGCAGAGAGGGAATAGCTGCTTTAGACATATTAATTCACGACCTGCAAAAGATAAGGATAAAGTTAAAGGAGAACAAATGAACATAGAAACAAAATTAGACGGAATAATTTCAGAATTGAATTTTATAAAAACAAATTATAAAGAAGGACAGACTTTAGAAGGATTTTGTCAGAATTTTAGGCTTACATTAATTTCAAAACTAGAGCAAATGGGCGCAATATATGACCCGACACTGGAGTTTGAATGGAATTCATCTGGGAATAACACTACAGATAAAAAGAAATTCTTTTTATTCAAAAAATCTGACGTCCCGACTGAACGTGAAATCCTAAACAGTTTAGACAGCGTTCGCAGAACTCTTTCAGGTTATATGGCGGAAATTGGCGATTTAAAAAACTTATCTTTCAATATTCAAAAAATTGAAGGCTTAAGAGACCGTGACGCATTTTATGATTTAATCAGAGGAATTTTAGTTGTGAAAGAGGTGAACAATGGCAACAAATAACTTATCGCGTAAGCTGTGCGAGATTTGCGGGATTGAAGGGAAATGGGTTGAATATACAACAGAAACAACAGACGGTTGTGTCAATTTGGGGAAAAAGAGAGTTTTCCCCGACTTCACGCAGCCTGAAAACTTTGTAAAGCTGGAAGAAATAATGCTTGCAGAATTGGCAAAGCAACGCCTTACAGTTGTAAAATACGTGCATTATTATTCAGATAATACATTAATGCATGAATATATTTTAATCACAAAATGCGGTCATAAATTTAAATTCACGCACAATGGTATTAAAGTCGATAACTGCTTTGTTGAACGTGAAGACAGAACAGAGTGCTTAATTTTATTTATACTTTGGAAAGTTTTGCCAATTTGCGGTGAAAGTATCAAGCAGGCAATCGAATCGGAGGTGTGGAAGTATGACTAAACCAATATTAGATGTTTGCTGTGGCTCCAGAATGTTCTACTTTAATAAAGAAAATCCTAATGTCGTTTATATGGATAATAGGGATTTCGAAGATATATTATGCGATGGACGACAATTAAAAGTTCATCCTGATATTGTGGCGGATTTTCGTAATATTCCTTTTGAAGATAATCTATTCAGCCTGGTTATATTTGACCCGCCACACTTATTGAAAGTTGGTCAAAATAGCTGGCTTTGTAAGAAGTACAGCAAATTACAAAAAACGTGGCCTGCCGATATTAAAAAAGGTTTTGAAGAATGTATGAGAGTTCTCAAACCTAATGGCACCTTGATTTTTAAATGGGCGACACGAGATATAACCCTTAAACAAATTCTTGATGTAATAAAAGTACGTCCAATAATTTTTCACAAGAATAACAGAACATTTTTTTTAGTATTTATGAAAGGGTTAGTTAATGACTAACGAAATAGAAAAGAAAATTTTGACAGCAAAACCAAAAGTAGCATTGTTTGATTTGGACGATGTATTATTTTACACAAATCCGATTTTTGCCCGTGCAGAAGAAGTGGGATTGTCGGGTGACGATTTATGGCAGTATTTTCATAAAGAGGTGCGTAAATGTCCTGTTAACGGCTGGTGCCGTGATTTAATTATGGCTTTGAAATTTTCTGGCATCACGCCTGTTTTTATTACCGCCAGAAGTGAAGAAATAGAAAATACTACACGAATGTCTATTATTGAATGTTTGAATACTGTAATTTTTGACTTGTATATGCGTAAACTCGGCGACAAGCGTCCGAGTGACCTTGTTAAAGAAGATATTCTGTTCGATAAGATTTTGCCGAGATATGCTGTTTTATTTGCACTTGATGATGACATCAAAAATTGTGAAATGTACGTAAAATACGGCATTCCCGTTCTGCATGTTATGAACGCTGAAGGTAAAGCAGATACGAACATCGTTAAATATAGTAAAACGGTTGATAGGTGCGCCTTTCGTGGAGATTTTATGCATGTAATAAACAGGAGAGGGTTTGAAAATGGATAAAGATATGAAAAATTTGCGGGATGACATAATTAATAAAAATCCACTAACAACAGACGCCGGTTTGGCATTGCTTGCAAAAAGTATCGTGTATCTGGCAGATTCACTTCGAAAAAAGGAAATAGTATATGTCGAAAGGGAAGCGGAAGATGGAACAAGGCCGCGAATATTTTGTTAACCAATATAAGGAAGATTTATGGATAAAAATTTATTAATAACTCAAATAAAAAAAGCTCAGCAGGATGCCGCAAACGCGGCATTATGGATGCAGGATGCTATTGCAAATTTTCATTACAAACGCGGTTATCTTGTTGCATTGCAAGCATCTTTGCAGATTAAAGAAAATAATCTGGAAAAACATGTGGAAAGTCAGAATTAAGGTATAAAAAATGGAATACGGATTTAATGTAATAATAGCAGAGAAACTAGGTGTTAATGAAGCCATTATGATAAAAAATTTTCAATTTTGGCTTAAAAAAAATAAAGCTAATGAAAAAAGTTATTATGAAGGCAGGTATTGGACTTATAATTCAATCGGGGCTTTTTGTAAAATATTTCCTTTCTGGTCGCGTGATCAGATTAGATATATTTTAAAAAAGCTGACTGATAAAGAAATTTTAATAAGCGGAAATTTTAATAAAAGCCCTTATGACAAGACACTCTGGTATTCTTTGAATGAAGAAAAGGTTGCAGAATTATCGAAAAAAGATGTTGAAAATATCCCAAATGCAGATGGGGAATTTGCTAAATCGAGTTGGGAAAATTCCACCATCGATGTGGGAAATTTCCCAACTCGAGAAGGGAAAATTCCCAAACCTATACCAGATATAAACACAGATAATAAACCAGATATAAACACAGATACACATGAGCGTGTGTGTGAAAATTTTTCACAAGGTCAGAGTGCGAACGAGCCCGAAAGCTTAAATAGCTGTGATGAGTGTAAGGAGTATGCGTACCCGAATAATCAAATATCGCCAAACAGCAGAGAAGTCAACGAGTTTTGCATGGATTACAAAGCTTTGAAAAACAGTGATTTTGAACCTTCGCAAGATGATAAAATTGCAATAGCAAAAGTTCTGGCAAAAAATGGCGGTTATGGAGCGGAAAAACGTGAATACTGGTGTGACGTTTTTAAAAAAGCTTCGCGCGGCTGGAAAATTATTGAGCGTGACATAACCCGAATTGTGCCCTGCCCTCTTGACAGAGTTCTTAATGAGCATTCCAGAATAAAAGCTAATGAACTCGGGCTTTTGCCGCCTAAAAAGGATGCACCGAAAACGGAAACGCCGCCTGAGCCCGAAATTATTGAGGATGAAACTCTGACGGAAGCGGGACGGCAAAAAGCGAGGGCAATGGTTAACAATTTAAGACGCCTTAACATGCCAATCGGATAAAAAATGATATTTGTACATTGAAAAATTTAATAAAAACCGTCTCAATACCTTTAGGCAAAACGCTTACAACCGATTTTAAAAATCATGGTTTACCACGATGTTTTTTATTTTGAAAATCGGTTATAGTGAAAATGCGTTGAGGAAAGTTTGGAACTTTCGGAGCAGTTTTTGAAACTGGTTGAACCTAATTCATAAAGAGTTACGGCGAGCGGGTCTTCCGACATCAACAAAGACAAAAACGGAAGAGAGAAGTACTATGCCTGAAATTCTTTGTAATAACAACGGCTGTAACAACCATAAATGTGTTATAGACCAGACATTTGTGATTGTACCGAAAAGCAAAAAATATGCCTTTGCTTTTATGAAAACGGCGCATTGTCCGATTTGCAAGCGCCATTATACGCTTATTACTAATTTCCAGTTTGTAAAAGAAGGCGTTGACAATCAAAAACGGGCTTTCGGCTGCTTCTCCCCCGTTCACAAAATTTTTACGGGAAAAGATGCGGACAGTGTTTTTGAGAAAATTTATGAACATCAGAAAGCTGTTCTTTATGAAGTTTTAAAAAATCAGTCAAATGTAAAATCGGGTTTTTATTTGAATTACTCTGAATACGGAACTGTAAAACGCTGTTATTCAAATCTTTCAAGTTTGATGCTCGGACGGATTAAATATAATTTTGAAGATTTGGGAAAAAGTAGATTATTGTTCACATAAATCGTTTTTGTATGTACATTAAGGGAATAGCTGTTATGAGTTTAAATGAGGCTTATTTAAAAAGCGGAAGAACTAAACAGTCTGATGAGTGTTATACTCCGCGTTATGTTATTGAGCCTGTTATTAAATATCTGAAAGCTGCAAATTATAAAACAATATGGTGTCCGTTCGATTATGAGCATAGTTTATATGTAAGAGTTTTAAAAAACGCCGGTTTTGCTGTTATTAACAGTCATATTGATACCGGAGGCGATTTTTTTAATATAAACGCGGATACTCTGGATTTTGACTGTATTGTTTCAAATCCTCCGTTTACAAATAAAGATAAGATTTTAAAACGTTTATATGATATTGGTAAACCTTTTGCTGTCCTTCTTCCGCAGAATAGCTTGCAATCATTAAAACGTACACCTTTATTTATAAAATATGGATTGGAGTATCTTGGATTTGATAAGCGTGCCTGTTTTTATACTAATGGAAATTTGCAGAAAATTAAATTCGTAAATCATTTTGCGTCAGGATACTTTTGTAAAAACGTTCTTCCTGAAAAATTAATATTTGAAGAGCTGCATCCAATACAAGAACCTTATTATTAGGTATATTTGAATGTTTAATGTTGATTTGAAAGATATAAAAAAGCTAACGGATAATTTAAGAAAAAGTTCAAAAGGTGATTATCCGCTTGCAATACGTGGAACACTTAACAGTTTGGCTTTTGAAACATCAAATATTTCGAAAACTAAAATTATACCAGAAGTGTTTACAACAAGAAACAGTTATATTCAGGGAACAGTCGGGTATAAACGATGTGATAATACGTTTAATATCGCATCAATGCAGAGTTTTGCAGGGCAGTTTGACGTAAGTAAAGGTAAACCGACCGGTCAGCTTGCAAAACAGGAAACAGGAAGCCCGATTGTTGCTAAAGGTAATTATACATTTGCTGCAACTCCTTCTGCCCGCGGCGGGAGTTATAAAAAAGCTATAACAAAAGGGAATTTATTCAGCAGGTTAAATGTTAAAAAATTATCTGATTTTGTTGATAATCCCACACATGAAACGCATAAACAAATCAGGCAATCGGAAGCTTTTGCAGCAAGACAAGGAAAAACCGTAAACGTCCTGCTTTCAAACGCAAGAGGGAAAAAAGGTATATATACTATATCCCCCAAAAGCGTAAAACTTTTATACAGATTGAATGACAGGAAAACAGATATAAAAAGACATGAATGGTTAAGACCCTCTGCATCTATTGCAACAGCAAAGGTAGAACAGCTATATACAAAAGAAGCTCATAAACGTCTGGAAAAGAGTTTATCTCGCGGTTTGCGCCGATTTTGACGTCCTTTCCCGCCAGAAGGTACTGCCTCAGCCCTTCAAACTTTCGGGGTTGTTTTTCCGAGCCCCGGACTTTAAAAAGTCCCCCAAAATTTTTAAAAGCATGAAATCATGAAATAACAAGGCTAAAATGCTGATATATTGGGCTTTTTATTTTAAATCCATGAAGAAGGCATGAATAACCATGAATAAAATAACAAAAGCTGAGTTAGCAAGACGCTTTAACGTCAATCAATCAAGGATAAATGCCCTATTATCAGAAAAAAAAATTTTTGAAACTGATGACGGTTTGATTGATTTAGATGATTTAAGAAATCAGGCATATATTGAAAAAAGAAAAGAAACAGTTCCCAAATATACTGGAATTCCAACAAGAGAAGAACTTTTGGATGAAGATGATATTGAGGATAAAGAATTAATTCGTAGGCCTGGGACTTTAAAAGATGACCCGCTTTATTCTGAAAAAGTAAAAAAATACCAAAAAGAAAATGAGTTGCTTGATTTAAAACTGGCTACTGCAAAAAAAGAAGTTGTAGAAACAGAAGTTTTAAACAAAATAATTATTCAGTCTTATGAAATATTTCATAATTTGCTTTTAGAAGCTCCATTACAAATTATTGATGAAATAAGAAATTTGGTATTGACAGGGCAGCATCAAAATGATTTAGATTTAAAACTTTTAATTTCTAAAAATGAAGAGATTTATAAAAATGGGCTTGAACAGGCTAGAAAAGCTTTAAAACGATTTTATGATAGTTGATAACCGTGATGCACAGATTGATAAAATTATTGATTCAGCTTTAAGTTTTTCCAAAAAAGATATTTTGCCAACTGTTTCAGAGTGGGCTGAAGCTAATAGATTTTTAAGCAGTAAAGTTACTCCAAAACCGGGTAATTTTAAGTTTGATTTTGCTCCTTATACTCGTGAAATTGCAGATTGTTTCTCTAGAACAAGTAATGTTAGAGAGGTTGCGGTAATGAAAGGAGTTCAATTAGCTTTTACTACATCTGTTTTTGACAATGCAATTGGATATCATGTTGCAGAAAATCCGTCTGGGATAATGCTTGTATCTGGAAGTAAATCGTTACTAAAAGATTATAAAAAAGTAAAAATTGACCAATTAATAGATGACTCGGGTTTAAGAAATCGAGTTATTGCTGATACTGGAAATAAAAATAGTCGTAGACAAGGTGATACAGCCTCTTTGATTGAATTTGTTGGAGGATTTTTAAGAATTGTTGGAGCAAAGAGTGCTGATGATTTACGCTCTTTCCCTATAAAGATATTATTACTTGATGAGTTAGATTCGTATCCAGAAAAATTAGGAGATGAAGGTAATCCAATAGAATTGGCTGTATCACGTACAGACTCATTCGGTAAAGATAAGAAAATAGGATATATTTCTACTCCATTATTAAAACACTCAAGTCATATTACCAAATACTATGAAAAAGGAGATCAACGGAAATATTATGTTCCATGTCCTTTCTGTGGAGAATATCAGGAATTAATATTTTATTCTAAAAATGGAGGTTTATATCCTGAAGAAAAAGGGATTGAGTGTGATGGTGTTATTTTCAAGCCTTATGGTTTAATATTTAATTCAAAGGAATGCAAACAGGGGTGTTATGATTCTGTTGTTTATAAATGTAAGCATTGTGGAGAATTAATAAATGAACATTATAAACCATTTATGGTTAGTAAAGGTTACTGGAAACCTACAGCTATAAGTAAAGTGCCATATTTTCAATCTTATCAAATATCTGGGCTATATTCCCCGAAAAAAGAGTGGTGGGAAATTGTAAAAAGATTTATTAATGCAGGAAATGATCCTGAAAAATTAAGAATTTTTTATAATCTTGATTTAGGTTTGCCTTTTGAAGATACAACAGCAGGTGTAAATTCTGTTTCAATTACAAAATTAAGGGACGGCAAATTTAATAATGATGAAATTCCTGAGGAAGCATTATTTTTAACAGCTGCCTGCGATGTTCAGGATAACAGGCTTGAGGTTGAAGTTAAGGCTTGGGGTGACAGGTTTCGAAATTGGGGAATTAATCATATTGTCATTCCTGGCGATACTTCAAATCCTATGGATCCATGCTGGCAGGAGTTATTAGATATAAAAGATAAAATTTGGGCAGGCAAGCAAATTTTTTATATGTTAATTGACTCTGGCGATGGCGAAAAGACTGATTTAATTTATCGTTTTTGTGAACAGTATGGAGAAGGTGTAATATTCCCGCTAAAGGGTATAGGTTCAACATCAAAAACGGGTGATAAATATAAGATACGTTCTCTTGATAACTACTCTGTTAAATTAGTTGAAATTTATGTTGACTCTTACAAAAACCAGTTAGCTGGCTGGTTCAATCAAGACTGGCGGGAATCTGATGAGGATTATCCGGACGGCTGGTCAACAATTGCAAACGGATATTCTGATGAGTATTTACGTCAACTGACAACGGAACATAGGGTCAAAAAAGTTTCTGACAGCGGATTAATCAGTATAAATTGGGTTGCACATGGACGGAATGAAGCATTTGACTTGAATGTTTATAACTTATGTGCGGCAGAATTAGTTATTAGTGAAATATCCCGAAATTACCTGAATTTGCACGCTTCAAATTCGGGCGAAGTATTTAAAATTTTAAAGGCGGCCTGATATGACAACACTGGAAGAACTTAAACGGCTTGAACAAAATATCAAAAATATTGATACTGCTATAGAGCAGGCCTCATTAAACGGCGGTATCAGTAGTTATACATTAAACAGCGGTCAAGGCTCGACTAACATAAAGCGTGCAACTCTGAAAGAGCTTATTGATATGCGTAACAATCTTGAATATCTGTATAACGAGAAAAAAGAACACTACTCAGGCGAAAATATATCAATCATAAGGAATAGTAATGTTTATTCAGGACATTTTTAAAAAGTCTCAGAAAACTAAAATGCGAATTCAATCTCATATTGAGCCACAGGCATATTCAGGAAGTTATTCTTTGTGGGACTATTTCAGCGGTGAAAAAGATTATTTCGCTATGGACAGCGGTAAAGAATATAATGTTAATTATTACAGCATGGCAACTCGTGCTTATAATCTTTATCAAACTAATGAGTTTGTAAAAGCTGGTGTTGACAGAATAGTTCAATTTCTTGTAGGTACAGGTTTGGAACTTTACCCGACGCCAAAAGAAGATTTTTTAAAAAGAAAATACGGTATAGAGCTAAAAGAGAGTTTCAAAAAAGATATAAAAGATTTATGGGAGCTTTATTGTACCGAAAAAGAAGTCTCGGCTGATAAGCAGAATGATATTCACCAGCTGGCAAAAAACATTGCTTTTAATGCTGTTGTCGGCGGGGATGTTTTAATTATCCGGCGTGTGGTAAACGGTTATAATGAATATCAGCTTGTTGACGGACGTAATGTATATTCAAATAAAACTTTAAACAGCGATACGGGCAACAAAATCAAAAATGGTGTAGAAGTTGATAAAAGCGGACGCCATGTTGCTTATTATGTAGTGGATGATGATGGCAAGGAACAGAGAATAAAAGCTTTTGATGAAAACGGCAATTTATATGCGTGGCTTGCTTATGCTAACAAAATCCGTATTGGTTCAACCCGAGGATATTCAATCCTTGGTGCAATAATGCAAAAAATGGATAAAATCGGGGATTATACCGAAAATGAAGTCCTCGCAAGTGCATTAAACGGTAAATTTGTAGCAACAATTGATCAGGATGCAACTTCAACCGGTGTAAATCCATTGAATAATAAAACGCTAGGCGGAGCATCAAAAGTTCTACCGGAACTTTCTAAGGAAAAATTTGAAGATAAAACTTTAATTGACAAGATATATACGCAATTACGCCGTTTTACAAACGGATTAGTGCTGCACATGCCAAGAGGTCAAAAGCTTCAATCTTATGACACAAAGCGTCCAAACGTTAATTTTGGGGTGTTTCTTGATAATAATATGAAATATGATTATGCTTCAATGGGTTTACCTTTTGAAGTTGTATTAATGGTATTTCAGAATAATTTTTCAGCATCCCGTGCTTCTTTAAAAATGTTTGAGGCCATTTTAAAATTCACCCGCAAATATCTTTGCATAGACGGATTTTATAAGCTGTCTTATGAACAGTTTTTTGATTTAGAAGTATTAAAAGGAAATCTTGAGGCCCCGAAGTATATTGAATTACGCAATAAACCCGGTTATGCGGATAATGCATACTTACTTGCAAAATTTGAAGGTATGCCGATACCGCATATTGATCCTGTTAAGGAAGTAAATGCTGTTGTTACAAAATTGAAGAATGGTTTAGTCGATTTTGAGGGTGCATTGCAGGAGCTTGGCAGTAAGACGAATTTTGAGACGTTGTACAAGAGTTATTCGGAACAGATTAAAAAACTACACGAAAGTGGCATTAGCCTGCAAGGTATAACACCAGATAACGAAAAAGATGAGGATGATAATAATGACAGATGAAAGAATGTTTACTGAGCTGTCGCAGGATGAGCAGCAAATGATTATTGATGAGGTAAAAAGATTAAAACTTACATGTGAACCCAAAAAAATGAAATCTTCGGAACTTTATGCCTTAATTGATAATGCTGAAAAAGAAATTGTCGAAAACACTGAAAATACTGGAGGTACAGTTACAGAAATTGATAATTCCACGCAGGAGCAAAATTCGGAAGATGATACTTCTGTAACAGATGATGCTAAAAACTCTGATGATGTACTGGCTAAAATTCCTGAAACAGAAAATAAGCCTGAAACTCCTCCCGAGCAGCCCGTAAAAAAGTCTAAAAAAGATCAGGGGCTGTGTATCAGTTGTTATTCTAAAGTTTACGATAGCGTTTGTTCTGGATGCGGGAGGCGTTATTAATGCAGATAAAAATTAAAGGTGAGATTGGCTGGGATGTTCTGGCTGGTGATATAGAACGCCAGTTAAAATTTGCAGACGGTGATATTGATGTCCTTGTCGATACTCCGGGCGGCGGAGTATATGAAGGTTTTTCTATTTATAATGCATTAAAAAATTATGCAAAAGGGAAAATCCGGGTTATTGTAACTCTTGCAGCATCAATGGGAAGCTATATTATGCTTGCCGGCAAGTTACCGGGGAATGAGCTTCTTTTTGAAAAAAACGGAGTTGTGATGATACATAATCCGTCAGGGCTTGCCTGGGGTGATTACAGGGAAATTCAGAGTTATGGAATACTTCTGGAAAAGCTGGCAAATCATTTTCGCAATAAATATGCTGAAGATACCGGTTTAAGTTATGACGAAATAAAAGACATGATGGACAGTACAACTTATTTTGTCGGAAAAGATGAGCTTACAACATGGGGTAAAGTGCTTGAAGCAGATAACAACAATGATGTTGTAACTGATACAGATATTTTAACCGCATCTGCAAAAGAACGTATTCAGGCTTTAAATGCCAAAATGACAAAGGAATTTGTGAAAGCAGACTTCGATAAGGTGGCAAAAATGTTTGCTGCTCCAATAACAGCGTTAGATACAAAGCAGCTGGCAAGAAATAATTGTATAACAAATCAAAAACAGGAGGAAAAGATGGATTTAAATGAACTAAAAGCAAAGTATCCTGATATTTATGCACAGGCAAAAACAGAGGGATACAAAGAAGGTGTAAAAGCCGGATGTGCAGAAGAACGAAAAAGAGTTGAAGACCATTTGCGTTTTTATGATGTGGCTAAAGATGAGGCAGAGACTGCTATTAAAGAAGGAAAGACTTTTGCCGATATGATGTCAGCATATACACATAAACAAATATGTGCAAACACTATTCAAGCAATGCAGGCACAATCTCCTGCAGCTCTTAATACTGACGATCCGACCAAACCGAACGATGAAGATCCGAAAGATGCAGCAAAAAAAGCTGAAATTGAAAACTCTTTAAAGGCTCGTGGATTAATGGAGGTTGAATAATGATTACAGCAATAAATTGTGTTTATACAGAAGCAACATTAAGAATTGCTACGAAAGGGACAGTAAAGGCAGGAACTGTTCTTGGAGAAATTACTGAAGGAAATGTTTTGACCCCATACAAATCAGATTCTGTAGATGGTAGTCAGACTCCTTGTTATATTCTTGCTGATGATGTTGAAAATACCACATCCGGCAGTTCAGATGTAAACAATGTAAGGGTTATAGCTTACGGTCAAGTTAATGAAAAAGCGTTAGTACTTGCTAAAGTTGAAGATACTATTGCGGCAATAAAAACAACATTAAAGAACAACGGAATTTTAGTAATGAATGTTCAGGAAGGAATAGGTGAGTAGATGCCAGTCGATTTAAACACATATTTTGCAGGCGGTTTTGAAAGAAAAAAAGCAACTCCGCAATTTCTTACAAATTTATGTAAAGAAGTATTGACGAATAAAGCTACTGTTGAATTAGACAGCCGTGTTGTCAAGTCTTTATATTCTGTAGACTTGCCACAATGTACAGGCGGTCGTTTTCATGATTTGTCGGGTTATGAAAGTTTTAAATATAAAATTCCACAGTATAATGATTATACTGCTTTAACTGATAAATGGTTTTTAGAACGACCATTTGGAGCAATCCCTTATGGGGAGCGTGTTGCTGATGCAGTAGAAGAAGTTGCTAAGAATCAGGGGATTTTTTCTTCTTATCAGGCAAATGCTAAAAGTAAGCAGGTTTCGGATGGTTTATTAAATGGTGAACTTACATTACTTAACGGTGACAAAATTAAATTTAATAAAAAAGCAACTCATGACATAGCTGCTGTGAAAAAATATTCAGATTCTTCCGCGAAGATTGTAGATGAGTTAATGAAAGGTTGTCAGTTAATTGTTGATGACGGCAAAGTTGCTGATTGTGAATTTCACTTTATTTCAAACGGTTCAGTAACAAATCCAATTTTGCTTAATGATGAAGTCCAAAAATTAGCAAAAAGAATGGATGGTATTGACCGTGTTGCTATTGGAATGCCTGTTGAAAAATGTCCGGGGGCTTCTTTATCCGGTCATTTAGTTGGTGACGGTTTTACAATTTATATTTGGAGCTTTAAAGGCGGGTTTACTGTTCCAACAGGCTATAAATTTGCAGGAGAAGGTACCACTCAACGATTTATTCCGGATGACAGAGCGATTTTGCTGCCTAAAAATCATGATTTGACAATGTTCTATGGCGGGCTTGTAACGTGTCCGAATATGTCTCCTAATATGCAAGATGTCTTTAATTCTATTCAAATTATTAAAGCAAAAGAATATGCATATTGTTATCCTAAGGCTAATGCTGGAACAACAACGCTTGAACATGGGGTAAAAGCCGCTCCTTTGTTTATTCCTACAAATCCGGATGGCTACGTATCATATTCAAATCTTATGTAGGTTAAAATATGAATGGATTTGAAATGCTTGAAATTGATAAACAGGCCGTTATTGATAACGGTCTGTTTTCTACAAAATGTATTTTATACAGTCCGGATGGCAAAGTTCAAGGTCGCGGCTCAACTTTATCTGAAGATGATCCGGATTTTAACAAAGATGATAAATTAAATTGTTTTGCTCCGTTTATAGGAATTGACATAAGCACTGACACCGGATTGGGGATTTTTGCAGACAGAGCAGAAATAACAATAAATCTGTCAAGTGTAAAAATCGGGGTAATAAAAGAGGATTGGCTTATTGATGTGTATTTTCATTCAATAAGAAAATGGAAAAAGTTTAAATGTGAACATATTGCGATAGATAGGATGCTTGGGCTTTATTTGATTAAACCGAGTATTGCAAAAGAAATTCCTGATATATCGGCACTGAGAAACGGCAGGTTTTAATGAAACCGATTTTTGACGAATTAATACAGCCGATGATGCAGACATTTGCTGTTGATTTGATAGCAGAAATAATATCTTCCGAGCGCGACAATCAAGTTCAAATTGCCCGTAAGATGGGGAAAAATGCTGACTGGATAAAAAAGTATATTGATTTTGAAGTAAAAAATCATGAATTCCGAAGCCCATCTGAAGACAGCATGGCTTGTATTTATATTTATTTTACCCGTTCGGATTATGACGGCAGCCAGACAATGTCAAAACTTCCGTCAACAAATCAATTGGTAATAGAAGCTTTTGCATCCGGAGAAAATGATTTATTTGATGAACACTGTGTAAAAACGTCGTCTGATACTGTAGCTGATATAAGATTAGATTACCTTGTTTCACAGATAAAGCAAATTATGATGAGTGAAGCTGCTGAAAATATCCGCATTAAAGCCGGTATATCTTCAACAATTTTAAAATCAACAGAGCGAACATTTTATCCGGAAAAAGAAAATATTTCAAAAAGTGTAATGTCTCAAAAAATAATATTTGAGCTTGATTTTAATGAAAAAACAAAATATTTAACAGGTACAAAAATTAAAGAGTTATATATTCAAAACCATATTCGTGATGAGCTGTTTTCAATTCTTATTACGGATTTATAAGGAGGATAATTAATGGTTGTAAAATCAATTTCGTCTGATGCCCGGGCATCGGCGACAGGTGTTGCATTTTATCAAAGGGCACAAACTACGGGAGCATATCTGCGACCTGAGAAATTGCTGTTTTTAGGAAATTACCAAACAGGCAAGACGATTGAAAAAAATGTAATATATTCGGGTTCCGGCAATGCGGATGATGCTGGAACTATGTTCGGGTTCGGTTCTCCAATGCACCGTATGGCTTTAAAAGCATTTCCTTCTGACGGGAGCGGTGCTAATGTGGAAACATACTTTTTGCCTGTTCCTGAAATTGAAAGCGGAACAAATCATAAGTTAAATTTATCTGTAAATGGTACACCGACAAATAATGCAACATTATATTTAAGATATAAAGAGCAGCTATTTGAAGCAGCGGCAGATATTGCGTCAAAAGTTGCAACATCTGCACATAGCAACCCGGCTTTGGATCCAAAGGGAATAAAGCTTAATGCGTATAACTATGAAAAAATACCTTTTACCCTTGAAAAGGGAAAAAGTGCAAAAGAAATTTTGACAGCAATAAAGGAAGCACTTGATGAATATGTTGAAGTGCCATTCACCTCTGTAGTTGATGACAAGGCTTCGGCAACTGCAGCAAAAATAAAATCTTCTTTAGCAATTGATTGTACCGAATTAACAGAAGATGACTACTATGCAGCATATTCTGTTGACGGCGGTGAAAGAAAAGAAATCTCAATCGGTACTATATCAGCAGAAACGGCAGAAGATGTGATTACTGCTATAAGCGGGCGCTTGAGCGGTTTAACAATTTCTGCCGACAGCTCCGGAGAGGCAGTTTCAACTTATACTCTTACTTCTCAAACAAGCGGGGCATCCTCAAAAATTGAAATATTAAGTCCCTCAACCGGTACGGATTTGTTTGCTGCATTGAATATTTCAGGAACAGCAAACGGCATTTCAACAATCGTTTTAACTTTAGAATCTAAAATTAAAGGCGAAACCGGAAAATTTGAAATTGATGTTGTAAATTCAGAGTATAAACCTGTAACCGAAGCGGATTACGGGGTAAGTTTTTCAACAGCAGTTACAAGCGAGGCTGCCGGACTTGTAAAAATTGATGATTACCTGGAACTTATAACCGAAGAACTCGGAATAACAAGAGTATGTTCGCAATTCAATGATGACAATTCTCTTGATGCGATGCGTGAGTATTTTCAAGGCTGGCGGACTGATACAAAAATCGCTCAGTATGTAATTTGTTATACCGCAAAAGAATTTCCAGAAGACAAACTTAAAGAGGGAACCGTTGATATTGATGAACTTGTTAAGTTTGGCAACAGCCGCAGAGATGATCAGATAAATGTACAGATTTTCGGTGATTACGGCAAGCTCAGACCCCTTAAATGGGCATTGAGAGATAAACTATTAAAAGCCGGCATTCCGAATCTTGAGCCGCTGGCAGACGGCGGTTACCAAATCGGGGATTTATGTACTTTTTATCATCCTCAGGGCAGTAAAAAAACTTTGTATATGTATGACAGAGATGTCTGCTGTCTTGGAAATATTGCTTATAATATGCTATATCCGTTCAAATATGACGAAAATTGGAGATCTGTAATTGTCATAGATGATGAGGATGAAGAATCAAAGACTACAAATCCTAAAATTAAAAAAATTAGTGCTTTTGTTGACAAAATTAACAGTATAATTCGTGTACTAGGTGAAGCCGGTATTCTTGCAGGTATTGAGAAATCAATAGGATACACTATCGGACAAATTGATAATACAAATTCAGATCGTATAAATATCAATACATTCCCGACTTTATCAAGTGTAAATCGTATTGTTGATATTTGTAACATGGTCGGATTTAATTATGGAGGATAATAAAAATGGCAGGATATTTAAAATCCCTTGCAATAGATGGGTATAATTTTGGCGTTCCGAGTGATTGTGAAGTTAAAGCCCATATTGGCGGCGAGCAGATAACTGAATACGTTACATTTGGTGATGGAACAACAAGAGCTGTAAAAAAAATAGTTCCTGGACGTATAGAAGGGTGTCAGGTTGATGCGAGTGAACTTAGTGTATTAGAATCATTTCTAGGAAAAGAAAAATTACCGATAAGGGCAGAAACCGATGAAAAATCTTATACTTGTGAAGGGATGATTGTTAGCGAATCTTTAAATATAGCTATAAAAAATAATGTTACTGAAGCATTTGATATTGTATCAAATTCAGGAAAACTTAAACATGGTTAATATATATGCTGAAACGGTATTCATTTTATCGTTTCAGCTTTTTAAAAGGAGAGAATAATGAAAATAGAAGAAAAAATGTCAAAAGATGAAGCAGAACGTTATATTGATGAAATGGCTGAAAAACTTGAAATAGATTTGCTTGATTTTGGCATAAAAGAAAAAACAGAAGAGGAAAAAAAATCATCGGCCAATCTATTACAAGGTGTAATGGCAGGGCTAGTATATTATGATGAAGAAAAGAAATGTCTTGTTCAAAAATTAACAAGAACTATTCGTTCAGGCGACTTTGAACGTAATGAACTGTATTATAAAAACAAGTTTAAAGTCCGCGATGCTAAAAAATTGAAAGACGGTGGTTTTGATGCTTCAGTAAAAATGTTGTCAAATGTTTGCGATGTTCCTGAAGCTATTATAAATGAAATGCATGGTACAAATCTTGAGATTTCGATGGCGTGTCTTGATTTTTTCTTGAAATAAGGCTGCCTAAAATATTGGCAATGGCAGATTTTCTGTGGATTGAAAGATTTGATACATCAACGAATGTTGATAATATGCGGGCTTGTGAGGTGTTAGAAAAGGCACCTCTTGCTTATAGATACGAAACTAAGAAAAATAGTGTTCCGAAAGGTTGAATATGTCATTTTCTGTTTTTACAAAATTTAAGGCAGTTGATGGTGTTACTCCGGCTTTTAAAAGTATGATTGTGCAAGGTAACAATTTTCAACGGCAGGCGGGCAGAATTCAAAATGTTTTTGCCAGAGCCTTTCGTTCTATTGGCAGCGGCTTAAGATCTTTGAAGAACGGCTTTAATTCCGTAACTGATAAGATATTTACAGTTAAAAATGCAATTATGGCAGTAGTTGCAGGACAAGTGATGCAAAAGATTGCATCACTTGGAAAAGCCTGGATAGATTTTGCGTCAGATCTGACAGAGACAAAAGGTAAAGTTGATGTTGTATTTGGTTCTATGAGTAAACAGGTTGACCGGTGGGCAAAATCATCAATAAAAAGTATGGGTTTAGCACAACAGACTGCGTTAGATAGTGCAGCACTGTTTGGTGATATGGGCACAGGTATGGGAATGTCTCAAAAGCGGGCTGCAGAAATGGCAATGTCCTTAACTCAGCTTGGAGCGGATATGGCCTCTTTTAAAAATATTACAAATGATATAGCAACTACAGCATTAAAATCTGTTTATACAGGTGAAACGGAATCGTTAAAAAATCTCGGTGTTGTAATGACACAGGCTAACCTTGAAGAATTTGCCAGAAGCAAGGGACTGCGAAAAAAAATAAAAGATATGAAAGAGGCAGAAAAGGTTGAACTGCGTTATCTTTATGTTATGGACAGAACAAAAAATGCCCAGGGGGATTTTTTAAGAACCGGCGGGAACGCAGCAAACCAGATGCGTATGCATTCCGAGATGTTGAAAGAAATTCAAACAAACTGGGGTATGATAATACTGCCTGAATATACAAAGCTTTTAACAGAAGCAAATCAGATGCTTGTCGATAATATGCCTGTAATACAGAAATCTTTTGAAGATTTTTATGGTGTTCTTAAGCGCTGCTATCATATACTGGTTGATTTTTACAAAACAACTGTAAATGTATATAATTCTATAGTCAAATTTGTTTCAGAATACATTGGTGTTCTGGCCTTTGTTGCAACTCTTGTGACACTAATGAAAACATACTATGCAGTCGCCGCGGCAGTCGAATTTTTCAGATACCAGCAATATCTGGCTAATGTTGCAATGCTTAACGGACAGGCTATAACCCCGTTAATGCTGCTGGCCCAAGGTAAACTTATCGGTGCTTTTAAACTTTTGGCTGCAACAACATGGGCAAGTGTAAAAGCTATATGGGCACAGACAACAGCACTCCTCGCAAATCCGTTTGTTGCAGTTGCCGTTGCTATTGCCGGATTAGTAGCCTTAATTGTAACACTGATAAGGTATTGGGATGAGTTAACCTGGCGTTTTAAACAAAAATTTGAAAATCCATTAAAAGATTTAACTCCGGAACAGCAGAAAAAACTTGATGCTTATAATAAGAAAAATGGTACTAATATATCAACTAAGCTGCCCGGATATGCTTCAGGTACTGACTATTTCCCGGGCGGTCTTGCACTTGTTGGGGAACGCGGTCCAGAAATTGTACGTTTACCATCAGCTACAAAAATTTACAACAATAACAGAACAATGCGAATGATAGAACAGATGTCACAGCCGAGAAAAAATAATGTTATTGACTTTGAAAAATACCTGAACAAACGTTCTGAAATAGAGATACCTCGTTATAAAGAGGCAAACGGCGGAGTTTTAGAGATTGAACTGACTGCCCCCGAAGGATATGATGCTAAAGTTGTTAACGCAAAAACTCCTGACGGCAGAGAGTTCAAAGTTAAGTTAAGAGGAAAACGCAAGCAATAATGAATTATTCTGCCAGACAAAAAGAAATTATATGGACATCTCCTTCGGGTAAAAAATTTGTCCTTGAAACAGACGGGAATATAAAATATTCCAGAAAACGCAAGGGAGAGGTTAAGAATAACCCGACACGCAGCTACGGAAAGAAAAATAACCGGACATCATACAAAACTGTAAATATGTCTGATGATACATTTCAGGATATGGGTGTATCAGGGCGTGAATTTTCATTGAAGCTTTATTTTTTCGGGGATAATCATGATATAGATGCAGCAAATTTTGAGGCAGCTTACTGTGAACGCGGGAAAAGCCGCTTACAGCTTCCTTACGGTAATATAATGACCGTTCAGGCACTGGATATAGATTTTGAGCAGAACACAGTTGAAAGGACTTCACTAACAGAGGTTAATATTTCCTTCCATCAGTGCGGCGGTACTATATATCCGATAGCAAAAGCGGCTCAGGCATCCGCGCTAAAAAAGAATATCAGTCAAGTTAAGGAAGCAATGTCCGAGGAGTTTGCTGATACTGTGAATACTCTTGCAGATAAACAGACCTTTGCAGAGCGTTGGTCGCAAAATCTTGATAAATTAACGCAAAAATTTATTGATGTTCAAAATTCGGATTATTTAGGAATTTTGTGGGATATTAAATCCCAAAACATTCTGAATAACCCGCTTGTAATGTCAACACAGCTTGGGATGCTTTTGAAAAAGGGCTTTTTAACATATGAATCCGTTTCAGATGTAATAAGCTCTGTTTCAAATTTGATAACTGATTTTTTACCCTCCTCCGGTGTTTCAAAATCAGAATATACCGCAGATGATATATACATGAAATCTACTATTATAGCAGGCTGCGAAGTAGTAAACGACAGTGACATTGAAACCAGAAAAGATGCGGTTGAGGCGATTGAGAATATTCAGGATATAAATGACAAATATGTAGAACAATCTCAGGAGATTGAACAAGTTATCAACAAAAAACTTGAGGACACAATTATAAATGAAGTTGATACAACTGAAATTGTCAATAATACGATTGCATCGGTAATAGAAAAAATTGACGATTTAAAAATTGAAAAAACAATTATATTAAAAGAGCACTCCAATCCTTTAATGCTAGCCTTTGAATATTACCCTGATATGTTTAAGTCGGATCCTGATGCTGCAATAGAATATGTAAATAAAACAAATGATTTTACAGGCGATGATTTTCTCTTTTTAGAAAAAGGCCGGAAGATATTGATTTATGTTTAAGAAAGTTTTTAAAGGTGAAACCGATTATGACAATATATCCCGTAAAATTTACGGCACTCCTGATAAAGCAGGTAATCTCAGCAAGATTAATAATAACACAGACGGATATATTATTGTTCCGGTTGATGAGGAATTTTCCGCAGATGGTGAAGGTGTATGCTGTAATATAGACGGAACAGTTTATCACAGTTTCTATAACTACCTTTTGATAAATATGCTCGGAGCTGTAAAGGGGGTAATTTTAGAGTTTGACACTAACCCTGAAGAATTAACATTCAAACGGGGTCAGGGCGCGGCGGTAAGTGACAATGACGGATTATTTTTAAACGGTTATATTTCGGATATAAAACCACAAAAAAACGTATCAGGCTGGAATACATTAGTTTATATAATGTCATCGGCAGGAATTTTACTGGATACAGTTGTTCCTGAACCGTTGAATTTTTCTTATTTAAGTATAAAATCGGTAATACAGACAATATGCGCATATTTCGGTCTTGCTGTTGAATTTGAAGATGATAAGAATCTTGATTATGTACTGCAAACAGAAATCGGGAACAGTTACGGCGCACATGAGGAAGAAACCTGCTGGGAATTTATAACAAGGCTTGCCTCATCAAGGGGCTTTATCGTAGATGATGACGGGGCAAAACTTTATGTCGGGACTATAAAAGACGAAGATGTAAAAATGTCTTTTATTGAGGGTGAAACTGTCGGTGTAACTGATTGGCAGGCTGCTTTTTCAACCGACAGCCTTGCGAGATATTATGTTGCACTAAGCCAGTATCCTGAACCTTCTCACGCAGTAGCGGAAATCCCTTATAATTTGCCCGTAACAAAACGAGTGCCCGCTGATGATACGTATTCGGGCAGTCTTGCGGATTTTGCAAGGTGGACAGCCTGCCGTTCAATCGGAGATGCAATAAAGGTAAAGTTGGCTGTTAATGATTTTTTTAATCTTAAAAAGGGTGATTTTGTTTATTTGCAATCTCCGTCGTGTTATATTTTTGAAGAAACAAAAATGATTGTGGAAGAGTTTGAGCAGGACGGGAATAAAGGAAATTTTATAATATTGACGCTTCCATGCGCCTACACAGGGGTTATACCGGAAAGTTTACCGTTATGTTAAGAATAACCAGAATATTAGATAAAACAATTTCGGGATTTATAAGGAAATTTAAAACAACACTTTACGGCTCTGATGCTTTGTACCTTGAACAATTCCACAGCGGCGGAGATGACTATAACCCGCCGAAAAATATTAAAGCCCTGTCATCTTTCTTGGGTAATAATCCGCGCGACGGAGTTATATTTCTTTTTCGTGATGATACCGAAAGAAAATCAGCTTCCGGAGAAAAAAGAATTTATGCGACTGATGCAGCAGGAAAGATTGTTGTTGCAGAAATACATTTAAAAAATGACGGTACTATACAAGTTGATTGTAATCGTTTCGTTTTGAATTGTATAGGAGATGTTGAATTTAATTCGGGAGCGGGTATAACTCTTAATTCTGCATGTACAAAAGTAACAGGCAATTTAAGTTCTGATATGGGCGGCAGTTCTATTGTAATGAGTGCGGGTGATACTCTTACTGTGACATGCGGCTTAATAGATAAAAAAGGTTAAATATGTCTGAGATTAATACAACCTACATTGATAATTTAACATCACAAATACAAGGTATAAATAATTATATTGATAAAACTGCCGCAAGTTTTGAAGGGCTTTCGCAGGACGAAATCAATAAAAAAAGTGCAGAATTGGAAGCTTACTTAGGCAATAAATTAAATTCGATAAGAAACTCTGTAGTTTCTTTTTTAAGTTCTCAATATTCTGCTATATTAAAAGAACAGGAATTGTTGAAACCTTTAGTTGAAGCTAATCCTGTTAATTTATCGGACGTTGTGAGCTGGATTAAAAGTGCCATTACCTATATTTCAGGTCCTTATGGAAAATTTGCCGTTATGCAAGCTGAAATATTAAATTCTTCAACAGCCTTATCAGCAGAGCTTCAAAAAGCCTGCTCTCACACTTTTGAGAACCCGAATATCCCAGAGCTGAATGTAGAAGTTGAACCAATAAGTATTGAGGATATTATATCCTAAAAAAGGAAATTTATGTCTGATTTTTTAATGATAGAAAACGGCGACGGCGGTGAACTCGATATAAGCGCTGACGGCGATATTATTCTTAATAATACACTTTATAACGCAGTTTATTTAAGTATTTTTGGCGGTAAAGCTTTTTATGATGTGTTTGATACTGAGGATACAGAAACTGACAACGACGATATAGAAGCAGAATTAAAAAGACCGGTAACAGTTCCTAACTTAAATAATCTTGCAAGCCTTGCTGTTTCAAAGCTAAATTGGATGATAAATGCAGGGATTGTAAAAAATGTTGATGCCTCTGCAAATGCAAGAATTGATAAAATTACCGAGCTTATTATTACTATAACGCGTCCTGATGATGTAACGGAAAAATACGGTATTAACTGGGACAGGGAACAATCTGAATTAAAGCGTTTCGGAGAAATATATGGCAGGTTATAAAAAGAAAACTTTAAAAGAAATTCAATCTGATATAATAAGTGACTATACCACAAGAATAAGAAAAGAAACCGGTGTTGATGCTCCGCTGCTTCCCAAAGCTGTAGTTCGTTCAATTGCGTGGTCTGTTGCCGGTATTGCCTCATTGCAGCAAAATTTTTTAGCATGGACATATCTTCAAATTCATCCCCGTACGTGTTCGCCATCTGTTTTAAAAATGTGGGGTTCATTACTGGGGATTGAATATAAAACAGGAACAAAAACTACGCTTCAGACTGAAATAGATAATGTTACAGCGTCATCTATCATTTCGGGAACATTGTGGAAAAGTCCTAAAAACAGCATTGTATACAGTTCTCTTTCAACTGTTTCCCCAATTAGCGGAACAGTAGTCTTAAATGTGGAAGCGAAAACCTCCGGTCCCGCAGGTAACTTAAACCCGGGTGAAGAACTCGATATTACAAATCCTTATGAGGGAATACCGGATAAAGCTCGAGTAAAAGCTGTTCTTATATCAGGAAGTGCGGATGAAGATATAGAAGATTACAGAAAACGTGTGCTTATTGCATTTAAACGAAAAGCTCAGGGCGGCAGTTTAGTTGATTATTATTTATGGCCAACTGAAGTTGCAGGGATTGTTGATGCATTTCCGTATGTTTTGGAGTCTGGTACAATAGTTGTTTATCTGGTATCAGCCGGCAGCGGAAAAGACAGAACACCTTCCGGCAGTGTTACCCCTAATCCTTTTCCTGAATGGGAAAATGGTAATATGAAATCAATATCAGGCTCAGGGCTTTTTTATCAAGCAGCAATGGCAATAAACGGTACTGCTGACATGAAAAATACGAGACGACCTGCAGGTGCTGTTGTAGAATTGCGGATGCCGAATTACACAGGCTATCGTGTTGAAATAACAGAATTAAGCCAGGCAACAAACGATATAAATGCAAAAATAAAAGATGCTATTGTTTCGTATTTAGACACAAAGAAACCTAATATTTTGGCATTGGGTTATACAAAGCAGGATGCAACGATTAATTCAAGCAAATTGAATGCAGCAATACAAAATGCGATTAATGCAGACGGCGGGACATATAATTCATTTGTTTTGAAAAATTCAGCGGGTGAAATAATTAATGAGGATATTTTGGGGATAGGCTGCCTTGCCTATCTTGAAAAGTTAAAGATTAATAATGCGGATATTGTACTATGATTTTTCAGAGTTTTAAAACGCTTCTCGGTAAAGGACGGGCGTGGAGGCTGGTAAATGCCAATATAAGCGCGCTTGTTTATGCTCTTATAAAACCGTTTGAAGATATAAGAAGGTCTGCATACAGAATTGTTTATGCTCCTTTCCTTACATCAAATACTTATGCAACTAAAGATGAGCAGCTTACAGATGTTGAAAATTATGAAGATCTTTTCGGAATTGAAGTAATCTCAGACATATTAAAAGAGCGTCAGGCAAATGCAGAAGTTCAATGGTCACTTCGCGGCGCTCAAGGGTTCGGATATATAGAGCAGGTAATGGCACGTGCGGGATTACAGGTTAAAGTCGTTGAAAATATCCCGATGAAAGACCTTACTTATCTGGGAACTTTTGAATACGGACACGCGCAGTACGGTCAGACTGTAAATGACACAAAGGTACAGTACGGAGCTTCGGGGTACAAACTAATCTGCAACGGAGCTTTATATTACGGTAATGATTATGATGATCCGGCAAAAATAACCCGATGGGATAAAGTTTTAATTATAACGGTTATTAATCCTATGACATACGGCCAGTATAAAATTTTTATGGATTTGCTTTTAAAAGTACGGCCAGCCGAATATGTCTGTCTTTGTAAAATTACTTTGTATTAGAGGATATTTATGAAAAATTTATATGACTATGAAAAAACTCAATCAGCAACAGTTGATTTGCCTTTTGGTGCATTTAAAAATGAAAGTTCTCCAGGCCAGCAAGATGGAACGGATATTGTAGCAGAGCACATTCAGGATATTGCATATTGTTTGTTTCAGGTTTTGCAGCTTGCAGGAGTTGTTCCTAATAGTGAACTTGAAGACGGCAACAACAAAACCCAGTTTATCAATGCACTTGCGAATATTGGAATATTAAAACATTCAGATAAAGTTTGTTATGATGCATCCGTTTTTGTATGGACAATAAACGGGAGTGATTTTATCTTGTATCGCTCTAATAAAGCATCAAACACAGATGATTTATCCAATGCGGAAATGTGGACAAAAATTCTGACAATTAATAATAAGAATAAAATAATTTTCCACGTACAAACGAATATTTCAAGCGGTTCCGGAAGCAGTATGCCTGTATTTTGTTTTAATTCCGGACCTGTAGATGAAAGCGGAGAACCGGCATTAATAACGCTGTCAGAAAATACATTAACCCTTAATGCGCCTGCGGTTTGTACAACAGCAGGTGGCGAAACATATACAATAAGCGATAATATCTCACTTGATATATCTGAACTGGCGGACGGAAATTATAATTTATTTTATAATCCGGAAACCGAAGGACTTGAAATATATAATAATAAGATTTATATCCAAAAGTCTGAGCCTTCTGAAATGCAGATAAATGATATATGGGTAGATACGAGTGTAATGCCTTATAAATCTTATAAAAAGATTTCCGCTTCTGAAAAAGAAAATGTTAAAAATGTCCCAAATGCAGTCATATCAATACTTTCAAGCTCGGGGGGGGGGCAACTCTCAGCGTAAATAAATACAATATTTTGCGGGAAATAGAAGAACTAAACGCCGTCAAGGCAAATATTGATGCGGATAACTTCACGCAAACCGGCAAAGCCAATATAGTATCTCTGTGTATGCCTGATTATGATAGAGGAGTAAAAGGAGTTATTGCAGCTTGGACAACTGTGGAGCAAGATTGTCTGGTTGTAGCCGGAGCGACCCTGAGAGGCAAGAGCGCAGGTGAAGCTCAAGGCATGGAGTGGCTAAGTTTGAAAAACTCATCAGGTCAGCTTATTCCGACATGTTCAGTTGAGGACAACGGCTGGATAAGTACATATCAAAGCATATTTAGTGACGGCTATGTAACAGTTCAGGCGTTTATTCCAAAAGGCTACAGCTATTATTATCATACCGGACGCACAGAAAGTCAGGGAATTATGGTTTACCCGCTGAAAGGAGCAGTCTAATGACAACAATATATTTTGACGAAAACAAAGAAGCATATGCGCAAATAGAAACCCTTGAAAGGTGGGAGAGAAGTTTACTTTTTCAATGCACTGATGAAGAATATCGGGAATATTTAGAAGGTAAGCGTATCTGGCAGAATGGAAAACTTGTAATTAATCCGAACTACGCCGCAGAACAGGCAGCAAAAGAGCGAGCAGCGCGCATTGAAGAAATCAAAGAGGCATTAAACGAGCTGGACAAGAAGCGCATCCGCGCAATGTGCGAGCCATCAGAATATGCAAAAGGCGTTTCATGGCTTGAATATTATAACGAACAGGCGCGGGAATTGCGCGCAGAACTAGCCGAACAACAATCAACGTAAACGCGCAAGACAACGTGAGGCGCAGAACTTCACGAGGCAGAAAGCTGCTCCTTATTATCAGAAGAACTAATGCTGTAAAGTTTAAAAATATCCATTTTAAAATATCTTGCAGCTAACTCTAAAGCGGCAACATATCCATAATTTCTGATAGTTTCAAAAAAGATTTTGTGCAGTTCCAAATCCCGCACAGCCATAAGCCTCAACATTATATCATTCTGATAAGTATGTTCTAATGAATAAGTAAAAGCCTGTGCGGAAGTTCGAAAAGCAGTGTAGCCAATATTATTATTGTGGCTTTCTATCTTAAGAGTTGATTTATCAACTTTGACAGGGTATTCCCATTTTATAATGTATTTTTTCTTTGTTTCCTCAATTATTGGACATTTGCAAACAGCATGAGCTTTAGCGTTGCTATCAGATATAATAACAAAAAGCTCTTTTAATCCAGTCTTACAAAGTTTCTCTAATATCTCTGTACTATCATTGCAGTAAGAATGTTCCCAAATATCCGGGAGCGGAGTTTTCTCTCTCATAGCTGATAACAGTGTATTAACAGCAATTTCTTCCTCAACAGACAGCCTGTAATTTTTTGGCATTTTATTATTTGATTTTGTGGAACCTTTCGGTCTTCCTCTTTTTCTTTTTTCCATAAATAAATTTTATCACATATTATTTGTAAAGACAAATAATATACATGGTGCGTATAAAATATTTATCTGTAAATACAAATAATTCCCGATTAAATATTAAATACTGATTTAAAAACAGAATTAAATGTATTTACAAATAATTTATTAAAAAATTTTTAAGCATTTTTTGTAAAGACATTTAATTTGAAAATTAACAAAGCATAACATGATAAAAAGGAACAGCAAATGACAGTAACATTAAAAAATAATCCATATAATAATCCATATCAAGAATACGGTCAGGCTTACGATATTTTACATATAGCGCTCTGGCAGGGTGAAACATTACCGGATAATTATATCTGGTATGGTTTAGGGCAAGAAGCCCAAAGGTCCGAATATCCTGAACTCTATCAAGCGGTTGAAAAATACAGCTGGCTGGTATCAGAGGAAGAATGGCAAGCAGGTCATTACGGCAAATTTTCAAGCGGCGACGGCAATACCACATTTAGATTTCCTCTAATCCGTGACGGAGATGTTTTAAGTTTCACAAACGGCACAACAATAGAAAGCGGGATGAAAATAGAGCCGGAACTACCAAACGCGACAGGTACAGTATCTTCTTATGTCGGTTATCCAACAAGCGGAAGTAATAAAGCCTTATATTCTTCTATTGGTGGAAATACAGGCGTTCAGGGTGGTGCAGGTGTTTGTACATCAAATTCAATAAACATTGATTTATCTCGAGCAAGCAGCATATATAAGAATAATGGTAGAGTAAAGCAGAGCGCTATAGCATCAAGATTGATAGTTAAATATAGATAGGAGATAACATGAAAATATATTTATTTGATATGGACACAAAACGCTATGTGAGTGAGGGTGAAGCAATTTTTAACCCTGTAAATTCTTCAAATCCTCATATACCGGCATACGGAACCACACTTAAGCCACCGGAATATGGAGAATTTGAAGCAGCGTATTTTATAAACGGTCAGTGGGAAATCCGCCCGTGCTATTACGGGAAAAAAGCTGTTCAAGTATCGAGTAAAACTATTGAAACCGTTTATTATGACGGAGATTTAAAAGAAGGGTGGCAATATGTAGATGATGATATTGCTAAAGAAATAGAAGCCAATCCTACCCTTTATAAATCTGTTAACAATCAGCTTGTAAGACTATCCGATGAAGAGTATGGCGAATATTTAGCAGTACAAAAAAAAGAGCATGAAATAGAACAAATAAAATCTCAATTATTGTTACTGGATGCTGAAGCTATCCGTCCCTTGCGCGCAATATTGGCGGGAACAAACACAGATGAAGATTTGTCAAAACTTCAAGAAATCGAAACCCGTGCAAAAGCATTACGAATAAAAATGCAGCCTTTAAAAGAACTCTAAAAGACATCATTTTTTGTTATAACAATTAATATTATTTGTTACAACAAAAAAATAGAGGATATATTTTCTAAAAGTTCTGAAAAAGAACATGCTTATCAGTAATTCAGGGTTTAATCTAGTTTATAGCAACGTTTTTAAGAATAAGCATGACGCATTTTGCTGGTTGTTAAGCAGAGTTTTTAGGCATCGTGTTATAAAACAGCTGCAGGAAACAACCAATTAAAAACTTTATGAAGTGTTTTTTGATACATTATCTCAATACAGTGAGGTAGAAACATTAGAATATTTCTACAATATTTTAAAATGCAATTATATTCAATTTGCAGATGATATGGATTTAAAGTATTAGGTTTCAGGATAAAATTAAAAGTTTAAAATTCCTGTTCAGAAATAAGTTTACGTATATTGGTAAGCTTAATTTATTTTGTGTCCAATAGAGCCAATTTGTTAAAAATGTATAATAAATAAATGCAAGCATTTATTTAAATTTTTAGTGTTAGATCCAAAAAGAAAGTGAGGAAATTATGAAACAATTTCAGACACTGATTTGAGAAGTGATATAGAGGAAAAAGAATAATAGCTTTAAAATAGACAAACTGGCAGGATTATGGTAATGTAATCTTGCAGGGTAAAAGATGCCTTTTCTATAAGAAACCGACTAGCAAATATAGTTAGACTTTCGGGTTGGTTTCCCGACTAGAAAGGGGGTCAATATGAACGATTTCAATTTGACTTTATTACTAATCTTTTTGATTTTGTGCATATTAAAAAACGGCTCTCAACTAAATAGTTAAGAACCGTTAGACTTTCTTCAAGGCATCCGGCAGTCTGGTAAACTGCCACCCTGTGTTTATATTATTTACTATTTTCTCCGGTTTGTCAAGTGCAGCGGATTTTCGGTAGGGCGCCGTGTGAGCGAAGCGAACCCGGCCCGTAAGGTGGAGCCGGACGTTACTCCGGCGACAACCCGAATAATCCAAGACAGGCAATAGAAAAATTAAGGAGGAAATTATGCAGGAAGAAAACAAAGCCAAATTAAAACAAGAGGGTTGGGGATTGCTCAAGGATATTTTAAACGCTGTAGCAAACAGGGGTTATAACATGCTTGAGCTTGTAATTAAAGACAGTAAAACTCTTTGGGATGATGCGTTATTGCCGGCATTGGAAAAAGTCAGAGATTTTGCTTTAAACGCTATAGGTAAAATCGGAGTAAAAGACGAGGTAACGACTTAATGAGTTTTATTGAAGCAATTGGAGAGGCTCTTACAAGCCTCTTCAACTATTTTAAAACAGCAAAATCGGTTCAATCAGAAACAGAGGTAATAAAAGATAAGCATAAAGCCGAAGAAGCAAACAATATTGCCGAAGATATTTTAATGCTTGTTGACAAATGCCGAAACGGCTTTACTGATGATGATTGGAACGAATATTTGAAATTAAAGAAAAAATTTAATAATAAGGATTAATATGACAGAACAGCAATCACAAGAATGTTTTGAACATCACATGTTGTTAAAAGACCAGCTTGTAAAAATAAATTGTTTGCTTTTCGGCTGTCCGGATAAACCGAATGAAATACCGATGAGTACGAAAGTTAACATAATGTTCGGCATAATGATATTTTTAGTCATCAGTCTTTGCGGCACTCTCGGCACACTGGCAAGCTTAACCTTTAAAGCGGGAATGCAATTAAATGAAATCAAAAATATGTCTGTTGCTCTGGATAATCATCTTGAACAGGCAAAAGATATGGAGCGCAGATTAGATAAAGTAGAATTGCTTGTATATAAGCAGAAATGAGGATAATTTATGAAAATCTTTTTAAACGCCGGTCACGGCGGTAATGACCCGGGAGCGGTATCAAAAAACGGATTAAAAGAAAAAGATGTTGCAAAGAATATTTGTGATATTCTTGCGCAAAAGCTCCGTAATGCGGGGCATTCTGTAATGGTTTATCAGGAACAAAAAACATTTACGGAAGTTTCAAGAGAAGAAAACAAAAGCGGTGCGGATTTGTTTGTTTCTGTTCATTGTAACAGCTTTTCAAGCTCATCTGCAAACGGGGTTGAAACGTTGTATTATCCGACATCCGCCAAAGGAAAACGTCTTGCACAATGTGTTCAGGATGCTTTATTAAAGCAAACCGGACTTTTCAACCGCGGATGCAAAATGCGTAGGGATTTGCATGTATTGAAAGCGACAAAAGCTCCGGCTGTACTTGTAGAAACCGCGTTTATTTCAAACCCTGTAGAGGAAAAACTATTACGCGACAAGCCGGAAATATTTGCGGAAGGGATTTTTCAGGGGATAAGAAATTATATAAGTTAGCTCTCTCTCTTATTTAAACGACAGCCTTGATTTTCATTAATCAAGGCTTTTTTTTGTTATTCGAAATATTAAAAAAAAAGATTAAACTGTTATTATGTATTTTGCCGTAATAACAGATAAAATCCGAAAAAAATATATAGTTGTAAAGACTATATATATAGAAGCATTGGAGAGTATTTTTATTCAACAGAATAAAGAAGTCTATTCTATGCAAGTATTTTCTGATCGCTATAATGACAGATTGGAGCGAATAGAATATATAAAATTTTTACGTAAACGCGGGTACAGATTTAAATATAGATTACTATTTGATTTTTTGAAGTGAAAATATTTTTTGCTAAATATTTTTATATAAAAATAATTCAACAAAAATTCAACTTTTTTT
>ERZ780144.607-NODE-607-length-48482-cov-3.590910_pt1 | contig 48482 bp, 40 predicted proteins | sample MGYA00511380_ERZ780144 | MGnify/ENA primary metagenome ERZ780144 (study PRJEB29588, sample SAMEA1965858) | human gut metagenome | biome: human gut; feature: human-associated habitat; material: faeces | place: Denmark | collected 2008/2010 ... | reverse complement strand
AACGTAGTGAGGAGTTCCGCCGGTCAGAGAAGGAAAGCCTTAACGGACCGGTCCTGGCGAACCGGTCTGACGGTATAAAACCCGGAATCGGAATAGAAAGAAAAAAATAAACCTAGCATTTTTTGTACTTATTCGTCTTCGGTATTCGTATTTGGAGAGCGGTATTGATTGAATACTTTCGAAAGGATCCATCAATAAAGATTCAGTTTATTTATCCTGGTTTCAAAAAGAGTTTTATTGAAGAGTAATATTCATTTTACCTTCTGCTTCAAGTAAAAGCCTGAGGAAGGTAGTTCTTTGCCATATAGTAAATAGGTAGTTACCATATAGTTAATATGTATTAACTCCAATTCAATTCCAATTAATCTCCATTTCAACACCAATTAAAATTGGCATTAAATTGAAAATAAATTGGAGATTTAAACTTTTTTTATTATATTATCAACTTCAGAACTAAATATAAACATCATGGCAAAGGTAATTTCTTCAGGGAGCGGGTATGTTTCTGAACGCATAGGAGACCATTGGAACAGGACCGTTTTAGACGCTCCGGTCTGACGGTATAAAACCCGGAATCGGAATAAAAAGAAAAAATATAACAACCTTTATCCGGTAGAAGCGGAACGGGTATTATATGCTGGAGACGGGAAAGATATAGTGATTTTTATGACAAAATCTGAATCGGGTTGAATGCAGGTAAACTGATCGCACTTCTTAAATATCGAAAGTTGGGATGGAAATATTGTTCAGCAAAAATTGATATTTGTAATTTGAAAGTTAATTTTGCACGATAGGAATTGAAAATATAACTTTTAGATCATGAAAAAAAATGTAGTGGTGATTGCAGGAGGAAATTCTTCTGAATATGAAGTATCTATAAAATCCGGGAATCATATCTTTTCAGAAGTAGACGGAGAAAAATACAATAAATACCTGATGATCTTACGGGGCAGAGATTGGATGGTGGAGATCGGAGATCAGAAATTTCCGGTAGATAAAAATGATTTTTCATTTGAATACCAGGGGAAGAAAGTTGTTTTTGATTTCGCCTATATCACCATTCATGGTAATCCCGGTGAAAACGGGATGTTGCAAGGTTATCTCGATATGATGGGAGTGCCTTATTCAACCTGTAATACTTTGGTGGAAGCCATTACTTTCGATAAATATACCTGTACGAATTATTTGAATGCTTTTGGTATCAATACGACTCATCCGATCATGCTGGTCAGAGGAAAGGCTTTCGATAAAGAAGCGGTGCTGAAGACTGTCGGTTTACCTTGTTTTGTAAAGCCCAATGCCGAAGGCTCGAGTTTCGGTGTGTCTAAAGTGAAGACAGCTGCCGATTTCGATACTGCGGTCGAGGGGGCTTTCAAGATGTGCAGAGAGATTTTGGTCGAGAGCTTTATCGATGGGATAGAGTTTACCTGCGGTTTATACAAAGTAGGGGATAAAAAAGTGGTTATGCCTGTCGCCGAGGTCGTTCCCAAAAAAGAATTTTTCGATTACGAGGCTAAATACGATGCAAAAATGTCGGATGAGATTATTCCCGGACGTTTTTCTGCAGAGATCACCGACCGGATTCAGGATATGGCTTCCGAGGTATATGACATCCTGCGGTGTGAAGGAATCGTCCGTATCGACGGTTTTGTCCGGGGTGAAGAAATCATCATGTTGGAAGTCAATACCACGCCCGGTATGACCGCCAATAGTTTCGTTCCTAAAATGGTCCGCGTTATGGGTCTCCCTTTACGGGATGTGATCACCGAGATCATTGAAGAGAAACTGAAAAAGCCAAGAAGCTAAAGGTTTTTAGCTTATAGCCTCTTCTATCACCCCTCCCCCTACGACGTCTTCTCCTTCATAGAATACGGCGCTTTGGCCGGGGGTGATGGAATCCATGGTTTCATGAAAGACGACACGCAGGCGGTTGTCTTCCGGATATAAAGAAGCTTTCTTCCCTTCATTCCGGTAGCGGATTTTGGCGGAGACTTCCAGTCCGTCGGAAATTTTTGCGTATTTCATGAGATTGATCTCTTTGGCAAAGAAAGATTTCCCTTGCAACTCTTCCTTAGTGCCTAGTACGACTGTATTATCTTCGGGATGAATGGCTATGACAAACATCGGCTGGCCTAAAGCAATACCCAGTCCTTTCCGCTGGCCTATCGTATAGTTGGGGTATCCCTTGTGTTCGCCCAGGCGTTTACCACTGGTATCGACGAAGTTCCCCGGGCCGTATTTTTCCGTATAGTTTTCGACTTGTTCGGCCAGAAAAGTCCGGTAGTCATTGTCGGGAATGAAACAAATCTCCTGACTTTCCCCTTTTTTAGACAGTTTTTCGTATCCGTGATCAAAAGCGATCTGCCGCACTTCGGTTTTGGTCAGTTCGCCCAGTGGGAAAAGTGTACGGGATAGATTTTCTTGAGTCAGGGTCCAAAGAAAATACGTTTGATCTTTCGAGAGGTCTGCTCCTTTCCGCAGATACCGGCGTCCATCCTGATGACCGATGCGGGCATAATGGCCGGTAGCGATATAATCGCATCTCATTTCGTTGGCCGTCTCGATCAATTTCCCCCATTTGATCGTCGAATTGCAGATGACACAAGGGTTGGGAGTGCGTCCTTGCAGATATTCTCCGATAAAATTGGTGATCACCGTATCTTTAAATTCTTGCCGGATATCCAGAATATGGTGTTCGAATCCCAGTTCCTGAGCCATACGTTTCGCTTCGAACAGAGAATCGACGCTGCAACATCCCTTTTCTTTCTCCATACATCCCCGGGATATATTGTCGAAAGTACGGTAAGTTACGCCTACCAATTCGTATCCTTGCTCTAGTAATAACATGGCGGCGACCGTACTGTCGATACCTCCGCTCATAGCCATCAATACTCTCTTCTTTTCCATTTTCAATTATTCCTGATTGCTTTATTTCCGTGAACAAGGTGACTGTTCATATAGCGTGTTTCGCTGTGATAATCGTCTTTTTCTATTTCTACGTCGGGCTCGGTCAGAGGGATGTCTTCTCCTAAAGAAAAACGGAGATATTTGATCTGTTTCCCTCTCGATAGCCACTGTTTTTCATAAAATGTTTTAATGCTCAAAATTTTATCTTCCCAGCCGCAGCCGTACAGGTCTTCGGTTCGGACTTCTACCGGTAAGTGGTTGAGTTCGATCAGAGCCGAGGTGTATCGGTATAAAAACAGGCTGTCCGTTTTCAGATGGATCACAGCTTGTGGGGCCAGTATTTTCCGGTAGAGACTCAAAAAGCGGGTCCCGCTAAGGCGTTTACGGGCTTTAGCCATTTGAGGATCAGGGAAGGTAATCCAGAGTTCTGCAATTTCTCCCGGAGCGAAAACCGATTCGAGCATTTCGGCATACATACGCAGGAAAGCTACATTATTCATTCCGTCTTCTACAGCTGTTTTAGCCCCTTTCCACATACGGGCACCCTTGATATCCAGTCCGATAAAATTTTTTTCGGGATACAATTTTCCCAGTTCGACCGTATATTCTCCTTTGCCGCACCCGATTTCCAGAATGATGGGATGATCGTTATGAAAGACCTCCTCATTCCATTTTCCCTTCAGGGGGTAATCCGTACGAAACACCTCTTCATGCTTGGGCTGGAACACATTGGGTAATACTTCCATTTCTGCAAATCGTGCCAGTTTTTTCTTTGCCATCTTTTTTCTATGAATCTGATTAATCCTTATCCCTGAGTTTGCACTTTCTCGATCTTTATCCCTACATCTTTTACTCCGGCCATTTCTTCCATCCGCATGCCTTGTTCGATCCGGAAGATTACATTTCCTTGGGGAAGAGTCACCGGATTACGATTGATCGGTTGTTCCAATGTTTTAATGCTGTTGCCTTTTCCCAACCAACGGCCGTCGGGTTCTGCTATTTTCAGGTTTACCGTATCGGATAATTGCTCTTGTCCGTGACTGCGGGTAGAGACGAAACACCAAAGATTGGCCATCTCGTAATCGGTGGTATGCCGCAAACAGAGTTTCACTATATATTGTCCACTGTCCGGGATGTCGGCTGTAAATTCGACGATATGATACCGGTTCCAGACTTCGTCGGGTTGTTCTTCATATTTTTCGAAGACTGCCGGTGATTGGCAAGCTCCCATTAAAATAACCGATAGGAAAAAGATGTATTTTCTCATTTACAAGCTTGTTTAATCATTTTGAAAATGGATGGTAGTTCCGGTAGCACTGATCTCCATTTCGATCGTCGAACCGATGATCAGAGGAAAATTGTTCTCTGCATGTCCGGCCGGAAAACCGAAACAGATCGGATAGGCATAGTCGGCGAATACTTCTTGTATGATTTCATAAGCATCTTTCCCGAAATTGAGCCCTTTCATTTCTGTAAAGTCTCCGACAATAAGTCCCTGAAGTTTTGAAAACTTATCCGTTAGCTTCAGGCTTTGTAGCATGCGGTCGATCGAATATAGATTTTCCCCTACATCTTCCATAAATAGAATAGAACTTTGGTGTTTACATTCCAATACCGAAGAACGCAGACAATGTAAAAGAGTCAGATTTCCACCCGTCAGTTCGGCCTGTACGATCCCTTCTCGGTTGAACGGATGGGGAGGAAGCCGGTAAGAAGATATTTTCCCGAATAAAAATTCTTTCAGTCGTAATAAGGCTGCCGGATTTGTTGTGCGAAAACTTTTAGGCATAGGGGCGTGCATGCTTTCAATGCCCAGCGTGTTGAGCTTCGAATGGAAAACGGTAATATCGCTGAATCCGATAAGCCATTTCGGGGAACCTTGAAAAATAGAATAATCCAGTTGTTCGACAATGCGTAAACTGCCATATCCGCCACGGGTACAAAATATGGCCCGGATGTCTTCGTCATCGAGCGCCCATTGCATATCCTGCAGGCGTTGTTCGTCCCGGCCTGCAAAATAGCCGTAGGTAGCAGCCGCGTTCGGGCCTACGATAGGATTCAGTTCCCAGGAACGTAACACTTCTACCGCATCATGTATCGATAGCGGATCGATGATACCTGCCGGAGAAACCAGGGCGACTTTATCGCCGGATTGAAGATATGGTGGTCTGAACATACAGTAAAATTAAAAAGTAATAAGCTATAGGCTAAAAGCTATAAGCTATAGGCAGAAAGCGATAAGGCTTTTCGGGTGCGAAGATAAGTAATTTTCAATTTTCAATTTTCAATTTTCAATTATTTCTTACCTTTGCACACTGCAATTTAAGATTTTGAAACTGAAATAACAAGAAGAGATATGGCTAAGTTCAAAAGGAATCTGATCACGACGGCATTACCTTATGCTAACGGGCCTGTGCATATCGGTCATCTGGCCGGTGTTTATGTTCCGGCCGATATTTATGTGCGCTATCTGCGGCAAAAAGGAGAAGAAGTAGTATTTATCGGTGGTTCGGATGAGCATGGAGTGCCCATTACCATCAAGGCTCAAAAAGAGGGAGTGACTCCTCAGGATATTGTTGACCGTTATCATCAAATCATCAAAGATTCTTTCGAAGAGTTCGGTATCTCTTTCGATATCTATTCCCGCACAAGTTCGAAAACACATCATGAATTGTCTTCGGCTTTCTTTAAGAAGTTATATGACGAAGGAAAATTCATCGAGAAAACTTCTATGCAGTTCTATGATGAGAAAGCCGGACAGTTTTTGGCTGACCGCTATATTGTAGGGAAATGTCCTCATTGTGGGAATGAACGGGCTTATGGCGATCAGTGTGAGGCTTGTGGTACCAGCCTGAATGCTACCGATCTGATCGATCCTGTATCGGCGGTTACCGGTAACAAACCGGAACTTAAAGAGACGAAACACTGGTATTTACCTTTGGATCGCTATGAGGATTGGTTGAAAGAATGGATTTTGGAAGGCCATAAAGAGTGGAAAAGTAATGTTTACGGACAATGTAAATCGTGGTTGGATAATGGTTTACAGCCCCGTGCCGTGACCCGCGATTTGGATTGGGGGGTGCCCGTACCGCTCGATGAAGCGAAAGGAAAGGTGCTCTATGTCTGGTTCGATGCTCCTATCGGATACATTTCTGCAACGAAAGATCTGACTCCGGAATGGGAAAAATATTGGAAGGATCCCGAAACCCGGATGATCCATTTTATCGGGAAAGATAATATTGTATTCCATTGTATTATTTTCCCTGCGATATTGAAAGCAGAAGGTAGTTATATATTGCCCGATAATGTGCCGGCCAATGAGTTTTTGAATCTGGAAGGAGACAAGATTTCGACTTCCCGGAATTGGGCCGTATGGTTGCATGAATATTTGCGTGACTTCGAAGGTAAACAGGATGTGTTGCGGTATGTGTTGACAGCCAATGCTCCCGAAACCAAAGACAACGATTTTACCTGGAAGGATTTTCAAGCCCGGAATAACAGTGAGCTGGTGGCTATTTACGGCAACTTCATCAACCGCGCATTGGTGCTGACGCAGAAATATTTCGGCGGTATAGTGCCTGAGCGCGGAGAACTGGCGGATTATGATAAAGAAGTATTGGCTGAAATTCCTGAGATTATCAGCCGGGTAGAGAAAAATCTGGATAATTTTCACTTCCGGGAAGGACTCAAAGAATGTATGAATCTGGCCCGTTTGGGAAATAAATACCTGGCCGACACGGAACCCTGGAAATTAATCAAGACCGATGAAGCCCGGGTGAAGACTATTTTGAATATCTGTTTACAGATTGCAGGGGACCTGTCTACTTTGACCGAACCGTTTATTCCGTTCAGTGCGTCGAAATTGAGGGATTTCCTGAATATAGCTCCGATCGCCTGGAACCGGATGGGAGATGAGGTGGTGCCGGCAGGGCATCGGCTGAATGAACCGGGATTGTTGTTCGAGAAGATCGAAGATGAGCAGATTCAGCGACAAATCGATAAATTGCTGGCTACTAAAAAGGCCAATGAGATGGCTAATGCACAAGTAAAGCCGGCGAAAGAAAATATTTCGTTCGATGATTTTGCTAAACTGGATATACGTGCCGGAAAAATCATTGCTGCCGAAAAGGTGGCGAAGACGAAGAAATTAATGAAGCTGACGATCGATACCGGTATAGATACCCGCACGGTCGTATCCGGAATCGCTGAGTATTATACACCTGAAGAAGTGATCGGGCAGCAAGTGAGTATCCTGGTGAATCTGGAGCCTAAAGCGCTCAAAGGCATCGAGTCGCAGGGTATGATTCTGATGGCTGAAAATGCCGATGGTTCCCTGGCTTTTGTCCGTCCTGATAAAGAGGTGAAGAACGGTTCCGAAATCCGTTAAAGAATCATCCGGGGACAAAGTACTCTATTGTTCCCGGATGATATATCTATTCCAGTCGAAGGGAGAAATAGACAAAACGGGGCAGTTTGAACTTTTCCTGCCATTGCTTCGGATCTGTTTTTGCATACCGGAGACCGCAAAAATCATAAGCATCCATACCTTGATGAATGCGTTTGATACCGGTTGTATAGGCTACCAGATTTATTTCGTCGCTAGTCGTGTAAGGTGTCGGCGGAAGGGTTTCCATTAAAATATAAGGTGTCGGCGGAGCAGTACCGTTCTTCGTGTCAATGGCATATTTTGTCTTAGGCATACTGTATCGGGGGGTTTTACAAACAAGAGTCAGTGTGTCGTTTTGATCTTGTGCGATGAAAACGAAAGTGGCCAGAGTGTCGGAAAATTCAAATGCATAAGGAAATAAGGATTTAGACGTAATTTTACCTTCATGGGATTCGTTCACCCATAGTTGCCATTTTTTCCCTTTGATGTCTCCATGAATTTTCATTTTCATGTATTTTATATCTAAAAAATCCATCAAATCCAGAGTGGCCGACGGAATAGAATCGGGGGATACATAACTGATTCTGACCTGATTTTGTGCAAAAATGCCAAAAGAAAATAAAAGGAACAGAGAGGTCATAATGGTCTTTTTCATAAATTATAGCCAATTAATGGTGATTCATCTTTTATTCAATACAAAGGAAGACGCCTGTTTTTTATGGTTTTACGGGCACTCGTACAAATTTATTCAAATTCGGCAGACTTTTCAATTTTCAGGTAGTAAATCGTCGAAAGACACTCTATTTTGTTTACAATACGGTTTGTAAAAAACAAGAAGGCGCAACTAATTGCGTCTTCTGTGTTTTTTAGGGAGACATTTCCTTGAGACTTTAAAATTGAAACAGGCAGGGATTTTTGAAAAGAAATTATTATATGTGCGTCTGTGTGGTGTGTGCGTGGTGTAAATATCCCGTGGTATACCTTTTCGTCATTTTAAAGAACTGCTTTGGAAATCAGCTTGTTTTATAAACTTCCTCTCCCCGTGGTGTGTGCTAAATCATGGAGTTATACGCCGAAAAATGAGAAAGAGTTACAAAATGCCGGATTTTTTTTGAATGAAATGTGATTATTTTTATAATCATTTGTTTGTTAATGTTTTATATGCCGGTTGCTAACGAAAAAATAAACCGGATAGTTTGGCTTTTCTCTTTTTTTGTCTTAAAAGAATCGATATAGCTATTTTGTAATATTAATTCTATATTTTTACGGCGTCAAAACGGTTATTATTATAAAAAGTTTTGACTTTTATATGTTTGTGTTAAATATTTAATGTAATTCCATTTTTATATATAAAATTATACGTTTGTTTTTAAAGAGCGTTGGTGGTGTGAAAAATAGGGTTAAATCATTTATTAATATTAAGAGATGTTATTGTATGAAAAGTTTATTTACTAAGGCTTTATTACTTATGCTCTCTTTGTGCCTCATGTCGTTTATGACGGTGGCTCAAGGGACGATTAAAGGAAAAATTGTTGATTCTCAAACGAAAGAACCTTTGGTTGGGGCGACAGTGATGCTGGAGGGTACTTCGGAAGGCGTAGCTGCCGATCTGGATGGTAGTTTTACGTTGAAGACCGGTCAGACAGGCAAGCAAACTTTAACTTTCCGTTGTGTCGGTTACAAAGAATTGAAAAAAGAGGTGACCTTGGGAAAAGAACTGAATTTAGGAACCATTGCTTTGGAAACCGAATCCATCGGTTTGGGTGATGTGACGGTTACTGCTTCGGTAGCTGTTAGCCGGAAGACTCCTGTAGCTGTGGCTGTGATCGATCCGGTAGCCATAGAAAATAAACTCTCCACTCAGGAGTTTCCTGAAATTTTAAAATCTACACCTAGTATATATGCTACGAAACAAGGTGGAGGATTCGGTGATTCCCGGGTAAATGTACGTGGCTTCGAAAGTGAAAATGTGGCCGTTATGGTCAATGGAGTGCCGATGAACGAAATGGAAAGCGGTAAAATCTACTGGTCGAATTGGGCCGGACTTTCGGATGTTACCCGTTCGATGCAGGTACAACGCGGACTCGGTGCGGCTAAGGTGGCTGCCCCTTCGGTAGGAGGTTCTATCAATATCGTGACCAATACGACCGACGTCAAAGCCGGAGGAGGTATCTCTTACGCTGTAGGAAACGACGGATTTAATAAGATCGCATTCAATGTTTCTACCGGTTTGCGTAACGGGTGGGCGATTTCGATATTAGGTGCTAAGAGCTGGGGAAACGGTTATGTACAAGGGACCGAGTTCGAAGCGTACAGCTATTTCGGAAATGTATCCAAGCAGATCAATGACAAACACATGATCTCGCTGACCGTATTGGGGGCTCCTCAATGGCATAATCAGCGAAATGACAATCTGTTGATTTCAGAATGGCAGAAACATGCTAATAAATATAAATTCAATGCTGTTTATGGATTCGGACTGAACGGACAGCGGAAAGTGGCCGGATATAATAAATTCCATAAACCTCAGATTTCTTTGAACCATTACTGGACAATCAATGAAAAATCCAGTTTGTCGACAGCCTTATATGTGTCTATCGGTCGGGGAGGCGGTTATCGCGGACAAGGAAACAGCACTTATAAAAATAGCTGGTATGCTACGGCTTTGGACGGAACGTTGAATACGCAATTCCGGGCTGCTGACGGGACATTCGATTATGCAGCCATTTATGATTTGAATATGAAGAGCGAGAACGGTTCGCAGATGGCGATGTCCAATAATATCAACAACCATGAATGGTACGGTTTGTTATCGACTTACACCACTCAGCTCGGTCAGTATTTTAATGTATACGGCGGTCTCGACCTGCGGTATTATAAAGGAACCCACAAAGCTGTCCTGGTGGATCTTTATGGAGGCGATTATTATGTCGATTCGGAAAGCCGTAAAAATGTAAAAGCTGAAAATAATGCGTTGGCACAAGATGCGAACTGGAAGAACGAGAAGTTGAAAGTCGGTGATGTCGTATACCGGAACTACGATGGTTTTGTTACGCAGGAAGGAGTATTCGGACAAGTAGAATTCAACCGGAATGCCCTGGCTACATTTATTGCCGGTTCGGTATCCAATACGATGTATTGGCGTTATGACCGTTTCTATTACGACAAAGCACATGCAAAATCAGGCAAAGCCGATTTCTGGAGTGGAACGGTCAAAGGAGGTGCCAATTATAATCTGGATGAACACAACAATGTATTTGCCAATATCGGTTTTATTTCAAAAGCTCCTTTCTTCGAATATGCCGTGTTCCTGAATAAGGAAAATAGCAACGAGCTGAATAAGGATGCTGTGAATGAAAAGATCTTCTCTGTAGAATTGGGATATGGTTTCCGTTCTCCGGTATTCACCGCTAACCTGAACCTCTATCGTACGGCCTGGATGGATAAGAGTATGGGAGCCAGTGTCACTTTCCAGGATTCTGACGAACGGGGACGGATCAATATGACGGGGGTAGACGCTTTACATCAGGGAGTAGAGCTCGAGGTAACGGTGAAACCTGTGCGTAATCTGGAGCTGACAGGTATGCTGTCATTAGCCGATTGGCGCTGGAATAGCAGGGCTACCGGTTATCTATATAATGACCAGGGAATACCTTTGACCAAAGATGGGGTAGTGACGACAGAAAAGAGTAAAGAACATGCGAAAGTGGATGTCGATTTGAAAGATGTGAAAGTCGGCAACTCGGCACAGACGACTTTTGCTTTCGGAGCCAATTATCAGGTGTTGAAAGGTTTGAGATTGGGAGCCGATTATACCCATTGGGCTCGTAATTATGCCAAATTCAAGCTGCAGGGAAGTGATTTATCCAAGGAATTGGGTAAAACGATGAAATATGATACTCCTTGGAAAATTCCGTCTGCCGGAAGTATGGATGTGAATATGAGTTACCGTTTCCCGCTCGGAAAAGTTTGGGGAATCATTTCGGCTAATGTAAATAACGTATTGGATCAGGAATATATTTCCGACGCAGAGGACGGTACGACACACGATTGGACGACAGCACAGGTATATTATGGATTTGGCCGTACTTATTCCGTACGTTTCAAAATAACTTTTTAAAGATAGTAATGAAGTTTATAATTGGAAAAATGATGAAGAAAATATATATCCTCAGTACAATATGGATGGCTTTCATCGTGGGGGCATGCGATTATAATGATAAGAATTTCGATGGCCTGGATGATATCGTGAAGCCTGCGAATGTGGTAAAAGAGAAATATACCTTGGTTGAAGCGGATTATGCGGCTATCAGTGACAATAGTACGAATAAGAGTATCGCTAAAAAAGAAGGTACCGATAAGGCGTTAGCTGCAGTGAAAACCGATTTGTACCTTAATGAAACGGTTCCCGGCCCGACTTATCTGCCGGCATTTTTGGCGGCTAAGTATTTTACTGCCGATGAAGGTTCGAGTGTGAAAGTAACTTATAGTTACCGGGAAAATAAGTCCGAATTACTTTCAGCCTATTCTTCGATAAAATCCTATAAGGCTGGGAATAAGGATTATCGGGCAGCATACGGAAATGCAAAGTTCGTGCCTTACCTCAATGAGAATACAAAAAATAAAGTGGCCGATCTATTGATCAACGGGTATGAAGAGCCCGAAGAGGGAGATGTTGTTTTAGTCGAATATAGATATAATGCACAAAGTAACAATACTTTGGAGGCCCCACAACTTTGGGAGAATTTTGAAGATCTCGGGACGGGTAATTTGACCCGGCTGAAAGATTGGGGATCTGAAAAAGATTGGTTCGTCAGCTCTACAGGAGGCACACAGTGGAAGGTGACTGCTTATAACAACAATCAATACATACAGTATTCTGCTTATAAGACGGAAGGAGAGTGCGAGGCTTGGATGGTTACGCCGGAAATGACGGTCGGTGCTGACGATAAACTGAGTTTTGATGTTTGTGTCGGAAACTGGAATGCCGATTGTCTTACGGTATGGATTTCGGAAGATTTTGACGGCAAGGACGTAAAAAAGGCAACCTGGACTGATATTACTTCTCATTTTACTATTCCGAGTGCACCCGCAAAAGGATACGGTAGTTTCGCTTCTGCCGGTACTTTTCCCCTGGCACAATACGGTGGTAAAAAGGTGTTCGTTGCTTTTAAATATTTAGGCGACGGAGTGAACAAAAAGACTACAACTTATCAGATCGACAACGTGATGATCGGTTCGAAAATTCCGGAAGGAGAGGGATTGAAAGCAGACGTGGCCTTCGATTTGAAGGTGTTCGACGGAAAGAAATGGAATAATGCGGATAAGAATGTACTTGTTTTGTCGGTACAGGACTATAAAGAAATGGGACAAAACCAGTATTGTTTCTCCGAAAAAGTTCCTGCTGCGGATTATTTGCCGAATTATTTGGCAAAGGCAATCGCTTATCCGGTAGATCAGGAAAACCGTGTGGTGGTTTATCGCTACAACAATGGCAAAGAGGTGAAGAATTATAGCGATGAATATACCTATTCCGCTGCGACTGGCAGATGGACGCTGAATACCCGGATTGTCGACCTCACACAACAGTATGTCTTTGCCGGTGGTGTCTGGAAATTCGATCCGAGTATGACAATCACGCTGGAAGCTGTCAAAGGAAATGCAGAGTCGGCTGCTTTCTATCAGGCTATCGTGGATTATGTCGGAAAGACTTTCGGTTCCGATTACTATCAGACGGGTTATACCAATGCCGAATTTTATTACGGAGCTTCTTCTTATCAGAATAACTTTAGTTTTTATCCTTATTCTTGGAGGGAAAGCAATAAGGCCGGAGCTGCCGCGTATCAGCATCTTTCGGATGAAGAGCTGACTGCACTGATGTTCGAACGTCTGCCGGAAGCGGTTCGGATCGGTTTGGAGGCTATTTACAGTGATGCCGATGTGGTGACGGGCGTCGAAGTGACCTATACCGTCAACTTCTCGATCTATGGGATCAATGGTACGAAAGATACGACGGTGTATACCGTTAAATATGTGGTGACCGGTAAAGCTGAATTCGAATATGTCGAAGATTCTTTGAAAGCAGTCGGGTAGAGCATGGCACTTTCAATCATAAAAGACGGGACTCGTGATGAGCCCCGTCTTTTGTGATTCATTCTGCGGAGTGATGAAGTAACTCAATGGCTTTCGTACATGATTTTATAATCCCGTTTTTTGCCTGCCTGAAACCAGGCCTCCGGAATGACTTTCCAATCGTTGCGGCAACGCGGAGTCAATACTTTCTTTTCTTTAATGTATTCCGTGATATAGTAACGCACATCTTTGTCCCAGATTTTTAGTATCCGCTGATTGATATCCGCTTTTGTCCATCCTACTCCTTGGGTAAGATGCCCGCCTCCTCCGTTTCCCCGGTAGGAATTGATTGCAACGGTGTAAGTGCTGTCGGCATGGAAAGGGCGGCCGTCGCTCAGGGAATGGATTTCTACCCGGTTGCCGGGTTGCCGGCTGACGTCTACTGTGTATTTGATTCCGGCTGCACATGAATAGTTGAAATAGTCGGCGGCTAATACATAGTGACCTTTGGGGTTGCGAACGATATTTCCCTGTTCATCCTTTTTGAAATTCAACAAATGATCTTGGGCAGAAGTCATGGTGTTATATTGCAGTTGATAAGCATATTCCAGGTAGCGGTCGATTTCCTGTCCGGTGAATTTCATCAGGTAAAGTCCGTTTTCGTATTTATAGAGATTGAACATGTCCCGGATGGTAATCTCGCCTTGGGCGATTTTAGCGTCCATTTGCAGGACAGTACTGAACGAAACGTCTGCCCGGGTTTCCCGGAGTTGGGCATTATGTATGAAGTCGGTAAAAGCCGAAGGACCGAACAGGCCTTCCCGCCCCGATAATGTTTCGGTAAATTCGCCGATGGGAGTGTCGATATAGGCTTTCACCTGATTCAGGGCCGGTGTGAATTTCCGGAGATAAGCCGTATCCCGTGGGGCTTTCGCCGGATCGATCAATTCGGCGGTATAGGTCTTGTCGTAATGTCCGGCATGCCGGGTCAGGCTGACGGTGATCTTGCCTAAAGCCCGGGCATGCGAACGGGCATCCACGATCAACACTTTATGTCCCGCGTCGTTTGTGATTTCTTCTACCTTTTCCTGATGATCATGGCCCGAGACGATGATATCGAAACCCTCTACTTGCCGGGCCACTAACATCGTGGCATTTTCATTGCGGGGAGTGTCTTTGTTTTCACCGGCATAGTTGTAATTGTAACCGGCATGAAACAGGCCGATCAGCAGGTCGGGGTGTTCTTTTTCCTGAATCAGAGGTACCCATTTCCGGGCCGTCCCGATCATATCTTCGAATTCGATACCGTCCCACAAATGCTGGGGAAGCCATTTGGGAATACCCGGGGTGATCATTCCTAAAACGGCTATTTTGAGTCCCTTGCGGTGGAGTACGGTGTAAGGTTTGAAGTAAGGTGCTCCGGTTCGGGTATCTATTGCATTCGCTGCTAGCCAGGGAAAGTGAAATTCTCCGGCCACTTTATCATAGACCGGATGGCCTGCCTCGATATCGTGATTGCCTACGGCAGCGGCATCGTAACCCAGATCGTTCAGGACCTGGGCGGTAATATTGGTCTGAAGGGTATCGATATAATTGAAATAATAGTTGGAAGGTTGTCCTTGAAGGATATCACCCCCGTCTAATAGAATATACTCCCTGTCACCCGCTTTACGCTCTTCCGAGAGATAACCGGCTACCCCGGCCAGACTGTATAAAGTAGGGCGGTTTTGCTTTAAATCGAAGTCAAAAAGACTACCGTGTACGTCGGTAGTACAGTAAATGGTGAGTGTCGCTTTGTCCGGCTTCCGGGTACAAGAAATAAAAAAACAGACGACCGAACAGATACACCACAGAATGAGAAATAAACGTTTCATGTATAAATCGGATTTGATATTAATGATATGGATAAAAAACATGGCAATGTATAAAAAAAAGTTATACTCCCCCCTTTTTTATTCATTTTTTAGGGCTAAATTGCAGCTCTAAAATCTGAGTTATGAGTGGTGTGTTAAAGAAAGCTTGCTGGCTTTTGCCTGTATTGTTTGTGGTGAGCCCTGTGTTGGCTCAGCAAGGTGGTGGTATACAATCGGCTGCTAATATTGAAAGTCATATCTCTTTCATGTCGGTATTCCGGGGATTACTGGGGATTGTTTCTTTGTTAGCGATCGCCTGGTTGTTCAGTAAAGACCGGAAAGCTATTTCCTGGAAAGTGGTGGGGATCGGTTTGGCGATGCAGTTGGTATTGGCTGTCGGAATTCTTTATGTCCCGGCTGTACAGGCTATCTTTGAATTTTTCGGTAAGATCTTTATCCGTATTCTCGACTTTACGCGGGATGGAAGTATTTTCTTGTTGGGGGATCTGATGGATACCACCAAAGCGGGATATATCTTTGCTTTTCAGGTGTTGCCTACGATTATATTCTTTTCGGCTCTGACCTCCTTATTGTTTTATCTGGGCATTATTCAGAAAGTGGTTTATGCCATGGCTTGGGTGATGACTAAGCTCATGAATATCTCAGGGATGGAATCGTTGTCTGTGGCCGGAAATATCTTTTTGGGACAGACCGAAGCTCCGCTGATGATTAAAGAATATCTCGACGATATGAGCCCTTCCGAGATTTTTCTGGTGATGACCGGAGGAATGGCGACGATAGCCGGAGGAGTATTGGCTGCCTATATCAGTTTTTTAGGTGGGGAAGATCCGGTACAACGGTTGATTTTTGCCAAACATTTACTTGCTGCTTCAGTGATGGCTGCTCCGGGGGCTGTGGTTTTCGCTAAAATGTTGGTACCCCAGACCCGGCAGGTGAATAATAATATTCAGATTTCTAAAAATAAGGTCGGTAAGAATATTTTGGATGCCATATCCAATGGGGCGGCCGAAGGGGTGAAATTGGCTGTCAATGTTGCCGGCATGTTGTTGGTATTTGTGGCTTTTATCGCTTTTGCCAATTATCTGTTTACAAAATTCGGTAGCCTGACAGGAGTAAACGAGTGGATTGCTCAGGTTACCGACGGACGAAGCAAAGAACTGAACTTACAATTTATTCTGGGATATGCGATTTCTCCGTTGATGTGGCTGATCGGTATCGCTCCTCAGGATATGATCCATGCCGGTAGCCTGTTGGGGCAGAAGATCATTATGACCGAATTTATCGGATATGTCGATTTGGCCAACCTCAAAGCTGCCGGAGCTTTTGCTCAGACAAAGTCGGTCATTATGTGTACCTACTTCCTTTGTGGATTCGCAAACTTTGCTTCGATCGGTATCCAAATCGGCGGAATCGGTGGTTTAACTCCCAAAAATAAACCTCTGCTGGCTCAGTTCGGAATGCGGGCATTGTTAGCAGGCACACTCGCTTCTTTATTATCGGCTACTGTTGTCGGAATGATTATCGGTTAAGTTTTTTCTGACCAGATGGGTAGCCCAGAAACTGGGTATCGTACACAGCATGATCCAGACGAAAAAAGCCCGGTAACCGATCGATTCTTCGATCCAACCCGATATCATACCGGGGAGCATCAGGCCTAAAGCCATGAAACCGGTACAGATCGCATAATGGGCGGTTTGGTGTTTGCCGTTGCTGAATAGCATCATAAAATAGGTGAGGGAAGTGAATCCGAAACCATAACCGAATTGTTCGATGGCGACGCAGCCCGATATGATTCCTATACTTTCCGGTCGGGCGAAAGAGAGATACAGATACACGATATTGGGCAGGTTCATGGCAATGGTCATGGTCCATAGGCAGGACTTCAATCCCCGCCGTGCCATAGCGATTCCTCCGACAATTCCTCCGATCGTCAGGGCGATGACGCCGATCGTACCATAGATAAAGCCGACTTCTGCCGTAGATAGGGCAAGCCCTCCGGTAGCCGGAGTATCCAGCAGGAAGGGAGAAGTGATTTTCACCAACTGCGCTTCGGCGAACCGATAGAGCAGGATGAAGATCAGGGCACTGACGATGTGTTTCTTTTGGAAGAAAGAGGTGAAAGTACCTAGAAATTCTTTGAACACTCTTCCGGCAGAGGCTTGTTGAGGTGGAAGGGTACAAGTATCCTGCCGGGGGTGGGGTAAAAACAAATAGTGATAAACGAACAGAAGGGCAAACAGGATTGTCAGCAGGTAAAAAGTCAGCGACCAGGCTTGGGGGATGGCTGCGGTTTCCGGCATCTCCCTGGCGTAGCGTTGTTCGAGCCAGCCGGCGAACATTACCAGTATACCCTGGCCGAAAATAACCGCAAAACGATAAAAAGTATTGCGGATACCGACGAAATAAGCTTGTTTTTTTTCATTTAACCCTAACATATAAAATCCGTCGGCAGCAATATCGTGGGTGGCCGAACTGAATGCCAGCAACCACATGAAAGCCAGGCAATACCGGAAAGCCAGGGGGCCTTGGATCGTCAAGGCGATTCCTGCCAATCCTGCACCGACCAGGATTTGCATGACCACGATCCACCAGCGTTTGGTTTTCAGCAGATCGACCAAAGGGCTCCACAATGGCTTTATCACCCAGGGAAGATTCAAACCACTGGTATAAAGGGCGATATCGGTATTCGACATGCCCATGCGTTTGAATAGAATGACTGCAACGCTCATGACGACGACGTAGGGAATACCTTGGGCAAAGTATAGAGAAGGCACCCATTGCCAGGGAGAAACCGCTTTGTTTTCTGTTTTCTTATTCATACATTTTTATTAACTCACACCCTTTGAAATAATGTTGTAAAATGGCCTTATAATTATAGCCCCGGGCTCCCATCACTGCGGCTCCTATCTGACAAAGCCCGACTCCATGCCCCCAGCCTGCACCGTGGAAAGTGAATATTCCATCCTGCTTTTCGACGATAAATGCCGAACTATATAGATGGGATTCTGAGAAAGTTTTCCGGATGATCAATTCTTTACCTATGACCAGCGTCTTTTTGTCTCCGGTGATTTTTACACGGATCAATCTGCCCGATACACCTCGCTCGATGGGCTGAATATCCCGGATCGTACCGAAATCGATACCGATTTTCCGATAGACCAATTCCGATAATTGTTCGGCCGGATAGCTGACTTGCCAACGGAAAAAATGCTGGGTTTCCTGGTCATAGTCGTTCAATACCTGTGACAATATTTGCCGGTCGGTTGTATGGCAGAAAGCAGGCGGGAAAGAAAGGATCCACTTCCGGGCTGTCTGTTCATTCCGTAAGTCTCCGGTTTCCAAATCTTCGGGTGCGTCTGTGATCTTATCCAGATAAGGATGTACTACCGGTTCCCAGGTATTGTCGAAGCGTTCGGTGGCTCCTCCGCAGCATTTTGAAAAGCGGGCGTCACAAATGGTTCCTTCGTAGGTAAGTACTTCTCCCCGGGTAGCTTCCAGCGCTTCCCGGACAGCAGGGGTATAGGCTTTACTGATCCCTTGATAACGTTGACAATGATCGTCGGCGCAGACATCGAAATGGGCATGGTCTTCCCGGTCGTACCAGCGAATGTATTCTTCCTGATCCACCCGGCAAGAGCTGTATGTGCCCCGTACTGTTTTGGCTTTATCGATCTGAGCGAGCAGCCAACTCCGGGAAATAACGGCGTGGGCTTTCAGAAATTCAGCTGACGAGGTGGCACGCATTTCAGAAGATATCACACTGAGTAGATAGTCTTCCAGAGAAAGGATATTTATCGCTGTCAGGTGTTTTTGTTCGTCGATGATTTTTAGCTTCCCCTTAAACTTTTGATTTTCCTTACGTTCCCAATGAAATTGAATACCGATGACGACATCGGTTAAATCGAAGTCGGAAGTCGTGTCATCTTCCGGTTCGAACGTCAGAGGTAAAGAAACCGGTTCCCGATGATCTGCCTGACTTAACAGGTAACCGTCCTCTGTTTGCCGGATGTTATATGCTCCGGTATATTTTTTTCCTGTAGTCCGGCAGGTGAAAATTCCGTTCAGCCGGAAACAGATTTCCGGTGAAAACAGGATACCGACTTCCAGTTGTGGGAGGTGTGAATATTTCTGCATAGGCAAGGTTAACTTATAATCGGATTAATTCTTTTTGTATCGCTTCCCAGCTATCCGGGCCGGCGGTTACCTGACTGAACATATCGGTCAATAAACCGGCTGAATATTTCCGGAAATCTTCTTCCCGGGGAGAAATGATCAGGCCGGCCATATCGACACATCCCGGACTGAACAATATTTTCTCCGTTCCCTCTGCATAAAATTGCCGGGGACGGCGTGTGCGGCGGGGAAAAAGACAAACGGTCCATTGACAGTTGTCGAACCAGCCGAGCAGGTTGATCATCGGTTCTTCTTCAAACGGAATGGATCGGCCGATGATTTCCATGGTCTGCCGAAAGAGAACCGAAAGGAGATGGGAGTCGGAAGCTTGTAAAAGGATCACTTCGCGAAGATAGTCCTTTAATATAGAAACCGAATAGTAGTCTTTTTTTACCAGATAACGGCGGAGCTCTTCATTGGCGGCATCTTCTTCCAAAGGCATAAGATGCCGCGGGCACATTTGAAAGTGAAAATGGTCCGGGGCAGAAGCGCCGCAAGTGGGACCGTTATAAAATAAGGTATACCCCTGAAAATCGAAAGTGAGATCCAGCAGGTCTTCAAATCGTCCCCCGATGCATTGAGGTTCATGGTGGCGGGAAGGTACCGTAAAATGACGTTCGAAAATGGGATAGGGATTTATAAAAATAGAATAACGATCGTTGTAACGGATTCCTTTTTGCGCTTCCGGCATATGCTCCCGGCATAGAAAACATTTCCGGTTCTGTAATGTCCGGACATCTATTCTGGCATTGGTAGAAATCATTCTGGCTGGATTATACTGGATCCGGAGACGAAAAAGATCGAATGGAATATCCCGGTAGACGGCTTGTTGCAGATCGGTATAATTTTTTTTAGCCAGTTCGAATTCCTGAAGTTGGCCGTTATAGAGTTGAAGTAAATCTTTACTATTCATGAAATTAAAAATTTATTCCGGTTATTTCCCGGAAATTCGGGCCTGGATTTCCAGGGTCCTGATTTTGTCTTTATAAAAATTATAGTTGTTCAGTTGCTGTATGTCCAGATCGTGATCTGAATTTTCTTCCCAACGCCGGCATAAATACAGGGGATCGTAAATACGGGCGATGGGGTATTTTCGTGAAATGGCCAGGGCGGTTGCATAGTCTTCGCCGTAGCTCACATTCGGAAATTTGATTTGCCTTAACACGGGAGTGTAGAATGCCCGTGGTGCGCCGAGCCCGTTTATGCGCAGGGCATTATTACGCCCGTTGTCTGGAGTCCATTCCCGGTGGGCGATAAGCCCTGGCGGAATTTCTTCCAACTTGAAATCGACCATCTGATAGCTACCGATCACCATGGCACAATTCTCCTGATAGAAGGTGTCGACGATACGTTGTAATACATGACAGTCCTTATACAGATCGTCGCTGTCGAGTTGTATGGCGAATTTACCGCATTCCGGTAATAGGATCGCTTCCGTCCAGCATCCTCCGATGCCTAATTCGGTGGAAGCGGGGATGTGATGAATCAGATTGGGGTACCGCCGGGACAATTCTGTCAGAATCTGACCGGTGCCGTCCGTAGAGTGATTATCTACTACAATGACATTAAAAGAAAAATCAGTTTGTTGCTGCAAGGCCGATTCTACAGCTTCCGCAATGGTACGTTTGCGGTTTCTGACGGGAATAATCACAGAGGCTTCCCGGGCGAAATTCTCCTGTCCGAAGTCTATACGCTGAAATTCGGGAGCTAACCAGGCTCCGATCGCCTGGAGGTGGGCTGTACAAACGGCTTCCATCTCCAACTGCACTTCCCGGTTGGCCGGATCGACATAATCGAACTGTTTTTCACCGGATAACCGCAGATCGGTGGGCTGTACGGTATAAAGGGTTTCCGGTATATGTACGATTTTTCCTAAACGCGAAATACTTAACCTTAATTCGTAGAGAGCTGCAAAACGGTAATCGGTATTCATTTGAGCGACTACTTGCTGAAAACTGTCGTTACGGAATAATAATAGTTGCCCGAAATCAAAATCGTTCCGTATACTTCCGGTTTGATATTCCAAGGTGGGATGGTGTATTTTTTTGCCTTGCCGGATTTCCTGGTAATCACTGTAAAACAGTGCTCCGTCATTACTTTCGGCTATCTGGTACATGCGCCCGATTGCATAAGGATGCAGCTCGATGGGAGAAGTACCGGTATAGAAAAGGATATAATCCGAATCTGCCTGCCTGGCTATTTGTTGTAAAGCAGGGGTATCGGTAAAAGAAGATACGACAGTCGTTTTTACTGGTTCGGGACTTCGAAAAAGTTCTTTTTGCAGTAAGAAGGTATGAATTGAATACATATTTCCGGAATTTTTCGTTCAAAACTATAAAAAAATAAAAATCAAAACTAATTTTAGGTATATTTGTCCGTTAAATTCATGAATTTAATATGGCAAGTTGCTGATTTAATGGTGAGAGATTGAGGCGGATGGAATAGTAAGTGGATGATAGCCCTGGGTATAGCAGATGCTTAAGGTGTTTAATTAGGCGATGATGATATGTGTATATTATTATTAAAGAAAAAATACACAATTCTTACGGGGCTTTGTCTGGTGTGGGAAATTTTTTTGATGTCCGACAGAGCACTTGCTGAGGATAAAAGAGAAAATAGTCCGATTCTGATTATAAGTTCGTATAATCCGGAAACCTTTCAGACTTCCAACAATATCTCTGAATTTTTGGACGAATATAAATTATTGGGTGGAGATTCTCCTGTATTCATTGAAAATATGAACTGCAAGAGTTTTTCCGAATCGGTGTTATGGAAACAACATATGGCGGATATCCTGGGAAAATATACGGGAGACAAGACGCCGGATATCATATTGTTATTGGGGCAAGAGGCTTGGGCTTCCTATTTATCCCAGGACGATATTCGTTCGAGGGAAATACCTGTTTTATGCGGCATGGTGAGTAAAAACGCTATTTTATTACCTGAAGATACGACAGATTTAAAAAATTGGGAACCCGAAAGTACGAATTTTGAAGAAGCCTTGGGAAAAGACGCTAAGATAGCCGGTTTTGCTTACCACTATGATGTTGCAAAAAATATTCAATTGATAAAAGACCTGTATCCTCAGACTCAGCATATCGCTTTTATTTCCGATAATAGCTACGGAGGGGTGACCATGCAGGCCCATGTGCGGAGAGAGATGCAGCAATTTCCTGAATTCGATCTGATCGTACTCGACGGACGACAGCATACGATTTATACGATTGTAGACCAGATGGCTGTGCTCCCTGTAAATACGGTGGTGTTGGTCGGTACCTGGAGAGTCGATAAAAATGAGAGCTATTTTATGCGGAATGCGACCTATTCGATGATGAGTGCCAATCCGCATATGCCGGCCTTTTCTTTGGCTTCCGTCGGGCTGGGACACTGGGTGATCGGAGGATACAGCCCGCAATACCGGAGTGTTGGAAAAGATCTTGCCCGAAAAGCGGTGGCTATACAAAAAGATGAATTACATTATCGGGGACTGGATTTGATTCCTGATCAATATATCTTCGATTTTAACAAATTAGAAGAATTCAATATTAAAGTCAGTGCCTTGCCGGCAGGCGCAGAACTGATAAACAAAGAGGTGCCGTTTGTAGAAAAATATTATTATCAGATTTTGGCTATCGGGGTGGTCTTTTTCATCCTGATCGGGGCTTTGATTATTACCTGGTATTATTATTGGCGCACCAAACGCCTGAAAGATAAATTATTAAAGTCGGAAGGTGAATTGGTTGCTGCTAAGGAGAGAGCGGAGGAATCGGACCGTCTGAAATCTGCCTTCCTGGCTAATATGAGTCATGAGATCCGAACTCCTTTGAATGCGATCGTTGGATTTTCAAATGTATTGACCAGCGGTGAATACTCCGGGGAGGAACAGAAGACTTTTGTGGAGGTGATACAGACTAACTCCGATTTGTTATTACGTCTGATCGGGGATATATTGGATATTTCCAGGCTGGAAACCGATAAGCTGAGATTTTCTTTTGAAGAATGTGAAATTGTCGGTTTGTGTCAGAAAGTATTGACTACGACTTCTTATGCCAAGAAAGAAAATGTGGAGTATGTCTTTCATCCGATAGTAGATTCGTTTGTCATCGAAACCGATGTGCAGCGATTACAGCAGATATTGATCAATCTGTTGTCGAATGCCAATAAGTTTACTACCGAAGGACAAATCACCCTGGAGTTCCGAATCGATGAGAAAAAACAATTTGTCGAATTCAGTGTGACGGATACGGGTTGCGGTATCCCTTTGGAAAAGCAGGAAAAGGTATTTGAACGCTTTGAAAAATTGAATGAATACGCACAGGGTACCGGTCTGGGGTTGGCTATTTGCCGGATTACCGTCGAGAAATTGGGCGGAAAAATAGGTGTAGACAAAGAATATAAAGCCGGTACACGCTTTGTGTTTACCCATCCGGTGAGACAAAAACGATAAACCTGTTTTTTCCGGTTTGGCCAGAGAACGATCGGTTTTTGTTTCGTCCTCTGATTTTCGCTTTGCTGATCGGTAGTTCCAATGGCCTGATCGGCGAACTTGTGGTTCTGAAAATGCCAGGACAAAATCCTGTTAATCAATCATGTATGACTATTGGTCAAGTCCCAAGGACTACCAAACAGGAGGACGCTAGAACAACACGAACACCGAAGACGAATAGGTAACAGAATAAACCTACGAATTTTCTGTCGTTAGTTTATCGTCCAGGTCGGTGAGTAAGTGTTGGAGGCATCGGTCGATCACCTCATAGTCGAATCCGCGGCTTAATCCGAAGCGGATCAGTTTGGCTTTTCGTTTATAAGGCTCTTCGCCGGCCAGGGATTTCATTTTTTGTTTTAACAGAGTGAGACAGGCTTCCTGATAGGTATCGGTATCCAACGCTTCTAATACTTGGGAAATGAGGTCCGGATCGATTTTTTTACGATGGAGCATAAGGGCTATTTTCTGTTTTCCCCAATGGTTGAACCGGAACTTATCTTCGGCATAGGCTTGGGCATAACGGGCATCGTCGATGAATCGATGCTGATGCAGAAAAGTCATAATCCGGTCGATTTCTTTTTCAGGTATTTCCCATTTGACCAGTTTTTCCTGGATTTCCCAACTGCAATGTTCTTTTTTACTGCAGATAGCGGCCGCTAAGCTTAAGGCTTTCTCTTTATTCATCTCTATCCGATATTAGTTATGCCGATTTCCTGTTTGTGCCGGCTTTTCACTTTTCACCATTCGTTCTTTCCCATAAAAATCTTTTCGTAATTCGATATTCCGGTAGCCATATCGGCTCAGCAGGGCTATCGTTTCCTGGCCGAAGGCTTCGTTGATTTCGAAAAATAAAAGTCCTTGAGGGTGTAAGTGGGTCAGTCCGAATTCTGCAATGGCCCGGTAAAACAGGAGTGGATCTTCGTCGGGGACAAATAAAGCCTGATGAGGTTCATGATCGAGTACTTTGGCTTCCATCGTTCCTTTTTCGCTTTCCCGGATATAGGGGGGATTACTGACGATCAGATCGTAAGTGTCCCAGGAGGCGGTTTGGGGGTGTAGGATGTCGCGGAGAAGGAATTCCGCTTTAACGCCGTTCAGTATTGCATTTTCCCGGGCCAGCTCAATCGCTTCCGGAGAAATATCGACCCCTGTAACGTGAGCTCCTTGACACAACCGGGCCAGGGAAATTCCGATACAACCGCTTCCACTCCCGACGTCGAGCAGGCGGTTGCCCGGCTTGAGCCATTCTCCCACCCATCGGACCAATTCTTCGGTTTCCGGACGGGGGATTAAAGCCGAAGGGGTTGACTTGAATCTTAAACCGGCGAACCCGGTTTCTCCGAGGATATACTGTATCGGAGAACCGGATTTCAATAAGCGAACGATTCCGATAAATTTATTTATAAAGCTTTCCTCTAAAATTTCGTTTTTTCTAAGATGGATGTCTATATTTGTATAATGCAAAACATCCATGTAAACGATCTTGCAGATACATTCGATTTCATGTTCGGAATATGAATCTTTTAGTTCCTGCAAAGCGTATTGGGATAAATGATGGATTGTATTCATAATACAAAGATAAAATTATTTGAAAATTGAAAACTGAAAACTTTTCCATTTTTTATATTTTTTATGTCCTGGTTGCAAATTATCATATATGTTTTAATCGCCCTGTATATCCTTACTGTGGCCAGTGTGGTTTTTAATGTGATTCTTGAAAACCGGAATCCGGTGCGAACCTTGGCATGGATTATCGTCCTGGTGACCGTTCCGTTGGTCGGTTTCCTTTTCTATCTCTATTTCGGTGTGAATTACCGGAAAAATAAGATGTTTTCGATGAAAGGCCTGGGCGATATGAAATGGCTCCAGTATATGAGCGAAGATCAGAAACAGCTGATCCGGAAATCGGAGTTTTTGAAAAAGCGGGAGACGGTAGAAGTGCGGAAGCTGATGACTTTATTGTTGAATAATAGTAAAGCTTTATTGACCCGTTATAATCAGGTCGAAATTTTGAATAATGGCGAAGAGACATTTCCGGCTTTATTCGGGGCTTTGAAAAATGCCAAAAAGTTTATCCATTTGGAGTACTATATTATCGGAGAAGGGAGATTGGCTACTGAACTGAAGGAGATTTTACTTCAAAAAGCTGCCGAAGGAGTCGAAATTCGGATCATCTACGATGATGTGGGATCATGGAGCTTGTCCAAGGAGTTTATCCGGGAATTGAGGAAATCCGATATACAGATTTATCCCTTTTTGCCGGTACGTTTCCACCATTTGGCGAATAAAGCCAATTACCGGAACCATCGGAAAATTGCCGTCGTGGATGGAGAAGTGGGATTTGTCGGGGGGCTGAATATCGCCGATCGTTATATGGACGGAGTACCCGGAATAGGCATTTGGAGAGATACCCACCTGAAAGTGACCGGGGAAGTCGTGACTTCGTTGCAGGTGATTTTCCTGATCGACTGGTATTTTGTCCGGCAGGAATTGTTGTTGGATAAGAATGAATACTTGCCCTACCATCAGGCCGATAATAATGTTATCGTGCAGACGGTTACTTCGGGACCGGATAGTGACTGGGCTTCCATTCAGCAGTCTTATTTTACGCTGATCAATATGGCGAAACGATATGTTTTTATTTCGACACCTTATTTTATGCCCGGAGAGACGACATTGAATTCCTTGAAGACGGCTGCGATGAGCGGGGTGGATGTCAGATTGCTGTTGCCTCATAAGTCCGATTCCTGGCTGACACATTGGTGTACCCGTTCGTATGTCGAAGAATTGTTGGAAGCCGGTGTAAAGATTTATTGGTACCAGAAAGGGATCAATCATAGTAAGGTAATTATTGTTGACGGCAGTGTGGCCAGCGTCGGGACGGCTAATATGGATTTGAGAAGTTTTGAGCAGAATTTCGAAGTAAGCCTGATCATTTACGACCGCGAAGTGGTGAAAAAATTAGCGGTAGATTTTATGAAAGATTTGAAAGTCAGTACCGAGGGAGCGATACAAAGATGGAAATTCAGGACGAAACGGGAAAAAGTGTGTGAATCGGTGGCGCGTTTGTTTGCACCGGTACTTTAAAAAAGTAAAAGGCTATAAGTATAAGTGGGAGGGGGGAAAAGAGGAGATATTATATGTTCAGAGTGAATGAAACGAAGTGTATGTTTAGTAGTAAAGAAATTTTAAGGATCTTGGATTGCAAAGCCTGTGAGGTAAAGGACTTTGAGATTACAGAAGTAAGCGTGGATAGCCGGTCGGTGAATAAACCCGAGTCGACTTTATTTTTTGCTTTAAAAGGAATTAATCATGATGGACATGATTATGTAGAAAAATTGTATGAACAGGGGGTAAGGAATTTTGTGGTAACCGGGCTGAGAGCGGGTTTTCTTCCTTTGTCCGGGGCTAATTTTTTTGTCGTCGATGAGGTTTTACCGGCACTTCAGCAATTGGCAGCCTGGTATCGCGGTCAAATGAAGGCTGAAGTGGTCGGTATCACCGGGAGTAATGGAAAAACGATCGTCAAAGAATGGTTATATCAGTTATTATCGGATGAACCGGGTATTTACCGCAGTCCCCGTAGTTATAATTCACAGGTCGGAGTCCCTTTGTCTTTGTTGGGTATGGATGTTTCTACCCGTTTGGCCATCATTGAAGCCGGAATCTCTCTGCCGGGAGAGATGGGTAAGTTGCAGGCAATGATCCGGCCTGAGATCGGGATTTTTACGCATTTGGGAGATGCGCATGGAGAGAATTTTGAATCCAGACAACAGAAATTAGCGGAGAAAGCCATTTTGTTTCGGGATTGCCGTTGTATTATCGGAAGAGAAGGGGAGGCTTTGGACTATATAGCCAGCCGGCTTCGACCGGATGTAAAAAAAATGATCTGGGGAAGTGGGAAAAATGCAACAGTCCGGGTTGAAGAGAAAGGGAACACAGCCCATGAACGCCTGGTAGCCGTCGGATATGAGCATGTTGCGTTTACTTTGTCTATACCGTTCCCGGATGAAGCTTCTTTTGAAAATTGTATGAATGCCGTATGTGTTTTATTGCTGGAAGGGATTTCTCCGGCTTTCATCGCCGAACGGGTAGCCCGTTTGCAGCCTTTGGCGATGCGGATGGAAATAAAAGATGGTATAAATCGTTGTGTATTGATCAATGACTACTATAATTCGGATGCCGCTTCGTTTCAGTTGGCATTGAATACCCTGGCTATGCAGGATGCCGGGCGTGAGAAAGTCGTGATTTTGTCTGATTTCGTGGATACGGGAACCGGTGAGAGAGAGTTGTACCGGGAGGTAGCGTTGTTGTTGCGAAAGGCGAAGGTTTCTTTATTTATAGGTATCGGGGAAAAGTTAAGCCGGTATAAACCTTATTTTTTGGTCCCCCGCTGTCGTTTCTACAAGGATACGGATAGTTTCCTGCGCCAAGAGAACAGGGAGCAGTTTAAAGATCAGGTGATTCTGATTAAAGGTGCCCGTAAGTTCCGTTTCGAATACATCGCCGGTTTTTTACAGAAACAGTCCCACGCTACCGTGCTCGAAGTTGATTTCGATGCAATGGTGCATAACCTGAATTATTTCCGTTCTTTGTTGCCCCGGAAGACGATGATCGCTGTTATGGTCAAAGCTTTTTCTTATGGGAGCGGAGCCGGGGAAGTAGCGAGTTTGTTACAATATCAGGGGGTAAATTACCTGATGGTGGCTTTTGCAGATGAAGGAGTAGAGTTAAGAGCTGCCGGAATAACCATACCTATCGGTGTCATGAATCCTGAACCGGAGGCTTTCGATCATATGATCGAATTTAATCTGGAACCGGAGATTTATTCTCTCGAATTACTGGAGGCTTTCGACCGGGCCCTGACCAAACATGGCATAGAAAAATATCCTGTACATTTGAAATTGAATACCGGGATGAATCGTTCCGGCTTGGATCCGGAAGATCTGTCCGCTTTGCTGAAGTTTTTCGAAACGAAACGGAAAGTCATAATCCGTTCCATGTTTTCACATTTGGCCGGGAGTGACGAAGCCCGACACGATGAGTATACGTTGTTCCAGATCAACCGTTTTATTGAAATGACGAAAGAAGTCCAGGCCCGTTTCGATTATCCGATTATCCGGCATATTCTCAACTCCGCCGGAATAGAACGGTTCGGACAGTATGCTTTCGATATGGTCCGTTTGGGTATCGGATTACATGGGATCAGTGCCGTGGGGGCACCGTTATGGCCTGTCAGTAGCTTTAAGACCTATATTGCGGCAGTTCGTCAGGTGAAGGGAGATCAGACGGTAGGATACGGACGGAAGGGTGTATTGGGCCGGGATACCCGTATTGCCGTTATTCCTGTCGGCTATGCGGATGGGCTCGACCGCCACCTGAGCTGCGGAGTCGGTGAAGTATGGATCGGAGGACAAAGAGTTCCCATTGTCGGGAATATCTGCATGGATGCCTGTATGGTGGATATCACCGATACGGACGCACAGGTCGGGGATGAGGTGGAAATATTCGGAAAACATATTTTGGTGACCGAGCTTTCCGATAAATTAGGTACGATCCCCTATGAAATATTGACCAGTGTGTCTCACCGCGTGAAACGAATTTATTTTAAAGATTAAAGCAAATGAATCATCATACTCTTTTATTGTTGTCTGATAAAAATTAGTAATGGTAAAATTTGTGGTTTCTAATTAGGGCTGAATTCTGCTGATGGGATTAGCTCTGATTTTTATATCAAAAAGTTTTATGAAATAAAAATAATCGATTTTTTTGAAAATAGAAAATATATTATACATTTGTCGAATAATCTTTAATAAATTTGATATGAAAACAAAAATTTTTTTAATAGCGCTAATAAGTGCTGTAATGTTTTCCTGTTCAGAGGAAGAAATTGATAGATCAGATAACAAAGAAAAAAAATCTGAAATCCAAGTCACAAATAATTTGCTGGTTTTTCCCAATGAAGAAAGTTTGGTATCGGCTTTGAATAACGATTTACCAGATCCAATTAAAGCCTCTTTTAAATCTCAAAGAAGTATTTTCGATACTTTAACCGAGCGAGAATATCGTCGTGCTTTATTTCTAAGAAATCTTTCTGATGAAGAATATTACAAAGTAGACAGACATTGTGATTATTATCGTGAATTATTAAAAACAAATTTTATTAAAGAAACAAATTTAGACGACGGAACCCAATTATATCAATTAAATCTATGTATGCCTACTTATTCAAATGTTTTGAATGAAGATGGATTTTTTGCTATTGGAGACACCATTTATCAAATAACCCCTAATCAATACAAAATATGGAAAAATGGGGATATTAATAATTATCAGGAATTAATTGAAATTACAGAAACTGATTTGTCTAAAAATATCTATGTTTATAATTTTAATGATTCACAAAATGCAATTAAAACCCGTTCATTATTCCCTCTTTATAATATAGATCAAGAAGTTGCTTATTATACTTATTATGATCCAACACTTTCAAATAATCCGGCAAATGGAACATGCAGAGGAATTTTGACATTTTATGATAAAACAGGTTTATCTATACCTAACTACACACGAAATATTTATGTTCGAATTAGTTATCAGGAAAAAACAGATGGTAGAAACTATTCTTTCAAAAGAGTGGGGTATGAATTGGAAAGTTGGTTTGATACTTATGTTGATAAAAAACCTGCTCCAAAAATGGAATTATACGCAAACGGTACTAGTCAAGATGTCTGGTATACAGTTTATTTCCCTTATGGAATGTTAGTAGAAGGTCAACAGACTCAAACGGCAGGAGACCAATATTGGAATATAGTTGAATATTATCTCAGAGTATATTTTAAAGGTGAAAAGGTAAAATCAACAGCTTTTAAAGGTAAAAGACAGGAACCCCTTTCAGGTACATTTTACTATACTCCATTTGATGGAGCACTTAGATTAACCGAAATGCTACCGGAATGAAAGTAATTTTCTATATTTTAATTTTTTGTCTTTTCCTGATCTCATGTAACGACGATGAGGAAAAGATAATTCCTTCTTTGGTTGGGGAATGGGAAGTGGTAGATTCTTATTTTCACACTAATAGTAACCAAGGTATCTGTTTCTCCATAGGAGATTCTTTGTATATGGGTTTAGGAATTCCCTTTCCATCTTCCTATAGCTCGCCCAACGAGTTAAGGCGGTATACGAAAACAAGCTATGGGGAGGCGATGAAAGATTTTCCGGGTAAACCCCGGATCGGGGCAGTTGCATTTACAATAAAAGACAAGGCATATATCGGTCTGGGCAAGTCTATCACTGATGAAAAGACATACTATAAAGATTTTTGGGTGTATGATGCCACAAGCAATAGTTGGGATTCCCTGACATTTGAATTTCCGGGAGATGCTGTGGTGGATGCTGTGGCTTTCTCTTTAAACGGCATGGGATATGTCGGAACCGGTTTGAAAGCTAATGGACTATATTCCGGTGAATTTTATCAATTCGATCCTCAATACGGTTGGGGAGGGAAAGCCAATATGGTATTGCCGAAAGCAGGAGCCACTACATTTCAACTCAACGGAACCGTTTATCTTTGTTTCGGACACAGCCGTGACGAAGATTGTCGGGATGTTTATCGATTCGACCCGAAAGAGTTCCGTTTCATACCGTTGAATTCGCTTTTGCCTGACAAGTATCCGGGAATTACACGTTCGTATGCATCTTCATTCGTGTTGACTGTGGACGGGCAGGAATATGCTTATATTGTAGGTGGTGACTTAGGATTAAGCGTAGCCCCACCCTATTGGTATTGTTGTCGGTACAACTATCTGAAAGATGAGTGGGAAGAAACACCTTCCATGCCCAGATCCCGTTCTCATGTAACAGCATTCGTAAAAGACAATGCCGGATATGTTTGTTTTGATGACATCGTCTATAAGTTTGTTCCTTAGTGTTATTGCTGTCCGCTAAAATAACTGCTTTAGCGGACAGCAATATTATTTTGGCAATTATACGACTTTATACTTATTTATAAAAAGAGGATAACTAACCTTTTAGTCATTCCTCTTTTAGGGATATTCAGTAAATGTCCCCCCAAAAATATAATGGCATATGATAGGGTATAATCACTTCATATGCCATTTTTATTGTCATTTTTCTGAATATTTTCATCTACTCTTATCGGGTAAGCCATGAAGTTCCAGAAGAAGTCTAATGACCTCTTCTGATTCTTTCAGTAAACTCATATCATGCTGCTTTCACCGTTATGTTCCTGATCTTGTCAATCATCATTATGGCATTTGCCGTATGTATTCCGAAGAAAATCCACAGTATTTCCGTCTTCCTGTTCCGTGCCTTTATCCTTGATAGCGAGTAATGTTGCTTTTGAGTACCGAAGCTTCCTTCAAGCCGGGTGGCCCTTTCTTTTGAGAGTTCACTTCTGAGCACCTTCCTCAAAGGTTCATCTTTTGCCGCCCTTCCCTTGCGTACAAAAGAAGTGGATATCCCGTATTTCGTACAGAACTTCCTGTTGGCATTATTGGCATAAATGGAATCGGCAGCCACACAGCTTACCTTTACATTCATGAGTTTCTGCTGCATACGGATACAGTCTTTCAGACGTATACCCTCATTGAAGGCCTTGAACGAGAGGTGTTCGATGAATGATATGCCATCTATCTGTATATTATTGACCTTGGCACCGAACTCGACGGACTTGGTTTCCTTGCCTCTGACGATGGGACGTACATAATGGCGGTCGATGCTGACGATGCGGTCACTGACTTTCCAGCCTTCAAACATTTCCTTTTCCTGTACAAGAACCTTTCTGATGATGGAAAGACGCTTATGGTAATCCTGGGTATACCGGAGTGAAGTACCGTACCGGCTATGAATCTCATCCCTTTGACTGATGAGCTTTTCAAGAAGCCTGATCATACGGCGCTTGAGCATCCTTGTCCTTGAAGCCTTCCTCTTTCTTGCAGTAGGACAGATAGGACTCTGACACATCCGCATATTTGTGCGCGGACGTCTTATGCCAGGCTCCCTGCAATGCCGTCAGATATGCCTGTAGAGCCATTCGAGGCTTTCCCAGAGGAGCTTTATGTCCGTAGGAAAACGCATGTGGCTCTCATAGCATGTGGCATCGGTCATGCACACGTGAAGGTTAGCAAGATAAGGTTTCCAGTGTGAGGCCAGAACCTCCTGAAGGGAATCAATGTCAAGACGGGAGGCTATCTCATTACGGATGACACTGACTATCTTGAAGTTGGTTATGGGAAAAGACGGATCTATCATGATTCCACAGAACATCTGGTAGTGTATATTCCCGTTGAGATGTTCCACCAGCTGCCTGTCGGAGAATCCGGTGTAGGCCTTCAGGACCATAAGGGCGATCTTTGCACAAGGACTGAAAATATTCCTGCGACCAAGACGCTACTGCGACAGACCTGCGGCTTTGGCCATACACTCAAACGGGAACAACGAATGAAGCCTGCCAAGCTCACTATCATTAAAACTCTTGCGATAGTTTTTCAGAATATCAAATTCTGTAAAAACCAAAGTAGGGTGAATTTCTGAAATATTTTGTATCTTAGCCATATCTTAGTTTGGATATTTCCCCCGTTTGGGCTTCCAGACCTTATTTTCGGGGGAATACCTAAAGATACAAAAAGCCAACTAATTCGCAATAATTTAACTATGAATTAGTTGGCTGATTTTATGGTATTTACTGAATATCCCCTTTTATTCTTGCAATATATGAGGGGAGAAAAATGATAACTTTTAAACTATTGGTGTAACATATAATTTTGACACTCGAATTTCATTCTCACAATAAAGTTTTACCTCATATGTTCCTGCCTCTTTAAATTGAACTTGATTTAAAGCAATATTAAATTCGACACTAGCTATTTTTGTAGGATCTGGCATGTTTATTTCATTACTCCATTCAATTGGTAAAACAACATTTTCTCCATTAGGATCTAATATCTCCAGTTTTAGTCTTTTTGTTCCGGGCGTTTCGTATTCAATTCGACCAACAATACTGAATGTATTATGTACAAATGGAAATGATTTAGAAGATATTTGATTAAAAGTTCCTACAATAATAGACTTTCCCCCGTAATTTTGGGCATAATCACACAATGTAAAAATAGCTATTTGCATATCACTTATTGTTTTCAAGTTGAAGATTATTACTATACCCTAATAATTTTTTTAATACGTCTAAAGGTACTTTGATTTCCGCAATTGTATGTTTTTCTGTTTTTACATAATTTGCACTATGCCGATGGCTTACACCTTGTTTTACTGTTGGATGTAATCGTTTAAGCTGATCAACATATACACTTAAAGCATCAGCATGTAATGTATCACCAACTGTTCTATGAAAATGTGAAGTTTTATCTTTTAAAATTTGCTCTTGAGGTTCAGGACGAGATTCTAATATTTCAGCAATACTATTTCTATCTGTAACATATAAGGTCATCGGTTTATTAGTTATTGGATGTTTTTTTAAACCTCGTGGAGTCCATTTTCTTATGATGCAACTAATAGAATTTCCTTCAATTGTTTCACCTATCGCATTATATTTTCCCATGCTATTTTAATAATATTTTGTCTATTGCTATAGAATTAAAAGAAAATAATGACGATAAATCTTCAGATGATTGTACATCTTTTACATGTTCAGAAAGTTGAATCGCAAGTTTAATATCTTCCTCTGACGGAATTATATTATTTTCAAGGACATAATCAGATTCATGCTCTTCTATCTCTTGCTGAAATTCTTGTTCAGAAATGTCTCCACTTAATAAATCCCCATATAGTCGGAAATAATTACGTTCGATGGTCCTGTTATTTATAGCTCTAATTAAAAAATCATAAATTTTTTGAGGTAATCCTCCATTAAAGATTTCTTTAAATATATTATTCTCCGCGATACCAGTAAAAATAGTTTGACCTTTCTCCTCATTATGCGTACCTACAATAAAAAGATTTGAAGAATGACAAATAAAATTAGAGTCAAGAGAATAGCTTTGGTATTCCTCTTTTTTCTCTACATTGTTAGTAATTAGTATATTAAAATTTGCCATGTTTGTATATTGACTATAAATTGACGGCATAAAGATATATCATTTTTTTATATAAACAAAAAGTACCGAATCTGATGAGTTCAATGTAGAGTTCAATCCACGGTTAAATGTTATATATACGTTTAATAAAATATAAACGTTTCTTTTGAGATTTAGAAATGTATCCAAACCTGTTTTGCGAATATTTACTTTCCGTATTTTTATCTTTAAACATAGCTTCTTTTTCCATAAAAAGGGACTCAAATCAATGTTGTCCTAAACAATTTTATAAATTCAGATATAAGTAGTTGATTATCAGTGTATTCGCGCCAACATCCAACCAATTGAGGTTGTGTGAACAAACTTATTGAAAATCAATGAATTGCAAAACGTTTAGTCCAATATTGGACTCAAATACCTATTATTTTTCTATCAGTTCCCCGATGTTTTTCTCCAATTCCCCGATCGTAGTCGGTTTGGCGATAATCTTGTGATTTTCGTCGATCAAAAACATCGAAGGAGTAGCGAAAAGATTATAGTCGTTTGCTATTTCACTGTCAAAACTGCCTGCTGCATGGATATTTACCCATTCCAGCGGATATTGAATAGAAAATTTTTCCCAGTCTTCTCTGTTTTCATCGATGGATATGCCGATGAGCTTTATTTGTTGATGGGTGAAAATCTCTTTTTGACACAGTTGAGGTAGAGCTTCCATTAATGATTGGCAATGGCTGCATTGTGTATGCCAGAAAAGAAGCAAGGTGTAGGGAGAGATTTCACTATAGAGATTGACTGGATGGTTATGGATGTCCATTAGTGTGAAGTCGGGAACTTGTTGGCCTATAGCCATTTTGCTGTAACCTTCCAGCCGCCTTTTGACAATATCGCTGTTGCTGCCACATTGTTGTATATAATGGTTTGAAATATGTGCCAATACTTCTTCCATTTGTTGGCTTTCGAAACCGGAGATTAAAAATTGAAGCAGATTTTGTTGTACGATCGGATTCACATTGAGCAAAGGGATCAGATAATCCAGGGCCTGGATATAGTTCGTCTCGTTTTCCCGGGGACTGGCATAGGGCTTTTTATGTAATTGAATGTATTGGAAGATTTTGTCTGTATAAAAAGGAGTATATAGTAAAAGTGTATCCGAGAAATCGATTAACGATAAATACCGATACTTAAAAAGTGAATCCCGCTCCTGCTGTGAAAGGTTTCCCGGAATAATGGGTAACTTTTGATTTTTTATCAGTTTTCCTGCCAGCGTATTCGGGTGCTCCCGGTAGTTCTTATCGATTAATTTATCTCGTTCGAGCTGGAATTTTTTATAATATTCGAGTGCTTTTTGGTAGAACTTATCTTTGTCCGGATAGTTTATCACTACTTGTCCAACCAAACCTAATTTATGATTGTAAATAGTCTCCGATTTTAAGAAGTCGAAATAAATTTGATTTTCTGTAGAGTGTATCACCTGGGCTGTTGCCTGAGGATTTTGATAATCGAGGGATATTTCGATATCTTCCCGGTTAAAGAGAAAATCCAAAAAGATGGGACCTTTCCCTGAAAATTGAGCATAAGGAGGAAAACCCAGAATAGTTCTCAGTGTTCCGGGAGAAGTAGCCTCCGGTATCTTGAAAGACAAGGTATCTTGTGAGCGTACAGGTAAGGTATCTAAGGCAAATAATGCTCCGTTATAAAACCGTAATAGAATGGGTTGAGAATCGGCCGGTAGATTTTTCACCTCTAATCTGACCCGATAATCTTTGCTCCATCCGGTAAATGGCAAAAGACAAAAAAAGACGATGAATAATTTTAACATACACTTATCGATTTAAAGAACCTGATTTTGTGGGGTATTGTTCAGCCACATTTCGATATTCCTGATTACGATATTCAGCCGGGTTTCAAAAGCTTCCCGGGTGGCGTAGCCCATATGCGGCAACATCAGTAGATTAGGTGCATTAAATAATTCCAGGTTCAGAGGAAGCGGAGGTTCCTGATCGTAGACATCGACGGCTGCTCCGGCTATTTGTCCTTTTTTCAGGGCATTGTAAAGCGCTTCCTGGCTGACGATGGGTCCCCGGGCGGTGTTGATCAGGACAGCATGTGGTTGCATGAGTGCAAATTCGTTTGTCCCGATAAATGCTTTGGTTTCCGGGTTCAAGGGAAGATGTACCGTAATGATATCCGATTGACGCAGAAGGGTATCTTTGTCCACCTGGGTGATATGAGGAAGGGCCTTGGGGCTGCGGTTATAGCCTAAAACCTTGCATCCGAAAGCGTTGGCTAACAGAGCTACCCGTTGGCCGATGGCTCCGAGCCCGACGATACCTACTGTTTTTCCGTGAAGTTCGCTTCCCAGGACTCCCTGCCGGTCTCCGCCGATACGGAGAATGGCATCTCCGCCTACCATTTTTCGGTACACGGCGATCATCATTCCGATCGTTAATTCGGCTACTGCTTCTGTAGAGTAACCGGCGGCATTACAAACCGTGATACCCCGTTTTTTACATTCTTCCAGATCGATATGGTCCACTCCGGTAAAGGCTACAGAGAGCATCCGGAGCTTCGGACAATTTTCAAAGAAATGTTTCCGCAACGGAATATTGCTGACTACGACAACTTCGGCATTTTGGGCCCTTTCGATCAATACCTCTTCATTCTCATTCCGGTCGTGATAAAAAGTGACTGTATGTCCCTGGTTTTTCAGAGTAGCCAGACTTTTGTTTATCGTGCATTCGCACATTCCTAACGATTCGACAAATACGATATTCATACTTACATACTTTTAATGCTGTGTTCTTTCCGGGTAAAACTACAACGTGTTTATCCCAGGTGTTTTGGAGCCTCTAAAATAGTGAATATTTTGATAAAGTACACGGATCGTTTTATTTTGAAAACCAGGAAGACCCTGTATTTTTCTGACAGAAAGAGATACTTTTTAATTTATTTTTCGTACAAGGTTATAAATCAGATAAAATAACTATGAAACGAGAAGATTTATTATCCAAAATCTCTGATCCGTCCAAAGTCTGGGATGTTGTCGTTATCGGAGGAGGTGCAACCGGTTTGGGAGTTGCCGTAGATGCAGTTACAAGAGGGTATAGTGTCGCTTTATTCGAATGGGAAGATTTTGCAAAAGCAACTTCCAGTCGTAGTACCAAGTTGGTGCATGGAGGAGTCCGGTATTTGGCTCAGGGAGATGTTTCATTGGTATTGGAGGCTTTGTACGAAAGGGGATTACTCCAACAGAATGCTCCGCATCTGGTAAAAAATCAATCTTTTCTGATTCCGAATTATCGTTATTGGGATAACTTTCTTTATACAGTCGGACTGACGATATACGATATCCTCGCCGGCCGTCTTAGTCTGGGGCGTTCTAAATATGTATCCAAAAAGAAGACTACGTCTTATTTACCGACGGTCCGGGTGGATGGTTTGAAGGGAGGGGTAGTCTATCATGACGGTCAATTCGACGATTCCCGCCTGGCAGTCAATCTGGCTCAGTCCTGTGTCGAAAATGGCGGATGTCCGATCAACCGTATGAAAGTAACGGCGATATTACACGGATCCGATGGCCGGGCAAGAGGGGTGAAGGTTCAGGATTTGATGAACGGGCAGGAATATGAAGTGAAAGCCAAAGCGGTGATTAATGCGACCGGCATCTTTGTGGATAGCATTATGGAAATGGATGTGCCGACTCACGAGCATATGGTGAAACCGAGCCAAGGGGTACATTTGGTCCTGGATAAGTCGTTTCTGCAAAGTGATTACGCTATCATGATCCCCAAGACCGACGATGGCCGGGTATTGTTTGCCGTGCCCTGGCATGACAAAGTGGTTGTCGGAACGACCGATACTTTACGGGAACATCCGGAATTGGAGCCACAAGCTCTGGAGTCGGAAATCGAATTTATCCTGAATACGGCCGGACGTTACCTGACTCGTAAACCTCAACGGAGCGATGTCCTTTCGGTATTTGCCGGATTACGTCCATTAGCGGCTCCCAAAAAGGAAGGTAAAAGTACGAAAGAAATTTCCCGGAGTCATAAGATTTTTGTTTCTGAAAATAAGCTGATTACCATCACCGGAGGGAAATGGACCACCTATCGGAGAATGGCAGAAGATACGGTGGATAAGGCGATCGAATTGAATCTGCTGGAAAAGAAAGCATGTGTGACAAAAAAATTCCGGATTCATGGTTATCAATTAAATCCGGATCTCAATAATCATTTGTATATTTATGGCTCGGATATTCAGGCGATCAAAACCTTGATGCAGTCCGATCCGGCTATGGCCGAAAAACTGCATCCCAAATATGATTACACTGTGGCCGAGGTGGTATGGGCGGTTCGGGAAGAGATGGCATTGAATGTTGAGGATATACTGGCCAGGCGTGTCAGGTTATTGTTCCTGGATGCCCGGGTGGCTGCCGAAGTTGCCCCTAAAGTGGCCCGGATCGTTGCCAAAGAATTGGGATACGATCAGGCCTGGATCGATGGGCAGGTAAAAGAGTTTACCGATTTGGCCGGACACTATATTTTAGAGTAAAACGTATATTTGAAAGTTACAGCGGTTTTAAAGGCGGCAAGGGGTTCAGGAGTTAAGTTAACCGCTGTAACCCTTGTAACTGAAAAAGTATATTATAATTATTCAGGAATGTCAGAACAGTATATTTTATCGCTCGATCAGGGAACCAGTAGTTCCCGGGCAATTGTTTTCGACCACGATGGTGAAATCAAAGCTGTGGCTCAGCAAGAATTCCGGCAGATATTTCCTCAGCCGGGATGGGTGGAACATCATCCGCAGGAAATCTGGACCTCCCAGGCTTCTGTGATTGCCGGGGCTATTGCTTCGGCCGGTATTAACGGATTGGACATCGCTGCCATCGGGATTACAAATCAGCGGGAGACGACGATTGTATGGGATCGGGAGACCGGACAACCGGTTTATAATGCTATCGTCTGGCAAGACCGCCGTACGGCTTCATACTGTGATGCTTTGAAGGCTGAGGGGAAAACCGAATTTATCCGGGAGAAGACCGGATTGATCATAGACGCTTATTTCAGTGCCACTAAAGTCAAATGGATTCTGGATCATGTCGAGGGGGCAAGGGAAAAAGCCGAAGCCGGAAAGCTTATTTTTGGAACGGTGGATTCCTGGCTGGTCTGGAAATTGACCCGTGGGGAAGTACATGTTACGGACGTCACCAATGCTTCCCGTACGATGCTTTATAATATCCATCGGCTGGCCTGGGATCCGGAATTATTGGAACTGTTCGGTATTCCTGCCGCGATGTTACCTGAAGTCAAGACTTCCAGCGAAATATATGGACACACGAAAACGACCCTCTTTGCCCATAAAATACCGATTGCAGGCATTGCCGGGGATCAGCAGGCAGCCTTGTTCGGTCAGATGTGTACCGAACCCGGAATGGTAAAGAATACTTATGGAACGGGGTGTTTCCTCTTGATGAATAGTGGTGATAAACCGGTTGTCTCGAAGAATAATCTGCTGGCGACCATTGCCTGGAAAATCGGAGAAGAAGTGACTTATGCCCTCGAAGGAAGCATTTTTGTCGGCGGGGCGATCGTTCAGTGGTTGAGGGATGGTTTAGGGATTATCCGCTCTTCGGGCGAGGTGGAGACTTTGGCACATAGTGTGCCGGATGCCGGTGGGGTTTATTTTGTACCGGCATTGACAGGCTTGGCCGCTCCCTATTGGAATCAGGATGTCCGGGGAGCTATTTCGGGTATTAGCCGTGGAACGACAGCCGCCCATATTGCCAGGGCTGCCTTGGAGGGAATCGCTTTTCAAACCATGGATGTGGTCAATGCCATGATCCGGGATGCCGGTATCGAATTGAAAGAATTGCGGGTGGATGGAGGAGCTGCTGCGAATAATGTGTTGATGCAGTTTCAGGCCGATATTTTGAATACCACGGCCATACGACCCAAGATCATCGAGACCACAGCCCTGGGGGCTGCTTATCTGGCCGGTTTGGCGGTAGGTTATTGGAGCGATATTCATGAAATCCGTCAACATTGGCATAAAGAAAAGGAATTTATTCCTTCCGGAGAACAACAGAAAATGGAAGAACTGAAAGAGGGATGGAGAGATGCTGTCGATCGGGTGCTTGAACGATAATTGTATATTGGCTTGCTATGACGATTTCTTTATTCACAAAATGTCTGTTCGAATTTATCGGTACTGCTTTGCTGATCCTGCTGGGAGACGGAGTGGTGGCCAGTTCATTACTGAAGCATTCCAAAGGTTTCGGCGGAGGCTGGGTGGTGATTACTTTTGCCTGGGGATTTGCCGTCATGTGCGGGGCATTTGTGGCCGCTCCCTACTCGGGAGCTCACCTGAATCCGGCTTTGTCTATCGGTTTGGCGTTGGCTCATACTTTTCCCTGGGCTTATGTACCTGCCTATATTATAGCGCAATTGGCCGGTGGATTTTTGGGAGCTGTTCTGGTCTATGTTTTCTATAAAGATCATTACGATGCAACAGAAGATCCCGATGTGAAATTAGGTACTTTCTGTACGATGCCTGCAATCAGGAATATCCCCCGTAATCTGATCTGTGAGGTCATCGGTACTTTTGTGTTGGTTTTTGTCATTTTGTGTCTGGCTATCGATGGGAATACGCCTGAGGTCGGATTGGGATCTGTGGGATTGTTTCCGGTGACTTTCCTGATTGTCGCTATCGGTATGTCTCTAGGAGGAGCTACCGGTTATGCTATCAATCCGGCCCGGGATTTGCCTCCCCGTTTCGCTCATTTTGTTTTACCGATCCGGGGTAAAGGGAGTAGTGGATGGGGATATAGCTGGGTCCCGGTTTTGGGTCCTATCCTGGGGGCCTGTCTGGCTGCCGGGTGTTATAAAATAATTTTTCCTTGACTTCCAAATCCTATTCTGAGTAATTATTTTTACCTTTGTTAGCTCATTTGGTGTAATATAAGGTGAAGTGTCTGAATGTTCAGCCCTTTTATACGAATTTAAAAACTGGAATGGAAAAGATCATGTCATTGTCTGAAAGACATCAAAAGATTTTAGAATTATTAAAAGTAAACGGAATCGTTTCAGTAAATAGTCTTAGCCGGCAATTGAATGTTTCTTCGGTGACGATCCGGAAAGACTTGGGATTACTGGAAGAAAAGAAATTACTATATCGTTCACACGGAGGAGCTATTCAGATCGATCCCTATATAGCCAACCGGCATGTGCAGGAAAAAGAAAAACAGTTTCCGGAAGAAAAGAAAAGGATTGGTATGAAGGCTGCCGAAATGCTGACTCCCAATGACGCTATCATTATTGCTTCCGGTACTACGGTATTGGCTTTTGCCCGCTGTATACCTCCGGAGGCTCAGCTGACCGTACTGACTTCTGCGATGAACGTTGCCATGGCTCTCCTGAATTGTCAGCAGGTGGAAGTGATTCAGTTGGGCGGTATTGTCCGGCATACCTCTTCGTCGGTTACCGGAGAATATGCTTTGCGGATGTTGGAGAATTTTTCCGGGACGAAGCTTTTTCTGGGGGTAGATGGAATCGATTTAAAATATGGACTGACTACCACGAATTTTATGGAAGCCAGTGTAAATCGTGCGATGATCGATGCGGCGCAAAAGATTATTGTCCTGACCGACTCTTCTAAATTCGGCCGGCGGGGGTTTGGAAAAATCTGCGAACTGGATGCTGTCGACCAGATTATCACCGATTCCGGCGTATCTCCCAAAGTGGTCCGGGAATTAGAGGAGTTGGGGATTAAGGTGTCGATCGTCTAAGGAGCTTTATTTTTTATGTCGAAGATACAAGTGATTTATTCCAATACAAACGGCAATGCCTCTGCTTTCGCGTGGACGATTTCGGGCCGGTAATTGAATTCCTCGTAGGAAAAAGCAGTTAGTTCTTCTTTAGTCGTCAGGCGATTTTGAAGGATATAGCGGGTCATGGCACCACGACACATTTTGGCATATACGACAATGGTTTTCAATTTGTCTTCTTCACGAATGAAAAATTGAGGTTCCAGGACTTTCACTTCCCGTCTGACCCGTTTCCAGTCGAACAGACGGGTCATTTCCTCTGTGGCAAGATGCACCAGGCGGCCATCGTCCTGCTTTACTGAATCGATCAGCACATCGGTCAAACGTGGTTTCCAAAAATCGAACATGTTCCGGTTGTCGTTGTTCGGTAACTTTACGTTACCCTCTAAACGGTAGTTTTTGATCCGGTCCATAGGCCGGAGCAGGCCATATAAAAAGGAGCAAATCCACAGATGGTTGTTGGCGTAGGCATAATCGGCTTCTGTAAATTCCCAGGCGCGGAGGTGGCGATAGACTATGCCGTTGTATGACAACACGGCAGGCCCGCTGTCGTCGGAATCGAAAAAAGACAGATAACGTAGTTTGTTCAGGATAGCCAGGCGTGGATTACATTTCAGGGCTTTCCCCAATTCCGCTTCCGTGAAGGCCGCTAATTGGAGTGCATGGCGTTCGGCTTCTTCCAGAAACTTCGGCTTTGTCAGGATTGACGGTGAAAGCTCAGGCCTTGTCGTCATGTTTTTGGCACAAGCGAGTAATATCTGCATGGTCTTGTTTTTAGAACTTATACAAAAGTAATAAAATAATCAGGAAACAATAGGCTGTTTTTCCGGGTATTTCAACGTGAGGCCATTCGGTAGATGGCTTTTCGTTTCGGGGAGTAATTGGGATATGGTGTTTCATTTGTTTTCGTTTTGATTGAAAATACTTTCGTTTTTCTTTTGAAATGTTTTGAATTGTTTGTTTCTTTGTGGGTGAAAATATAATTTTCTGCACAAATGAAACAAAATGATATGACCAAGCCATTTGATGTGATTGTAATCGGCGGTGGCGCAACCGGTGCTGGAATTGCCAGAGACTGTGCCCGTAGAGGGATTCGTGTGCTTTTGATCGAGCGATTCGATATATCGACGGGAGCGACGGGACGAAATCACGGTTTGTTGCATAGTGGTGCCCGCTATGCAGTGACTGATCAGGAATCGGCAGAGGAATGTATTAAAGAAAACAGGATTCTTCGGCGGATTGCCAGTCATTGTGTGGAAGAGACCGACGGTCTGTTCCTGAGTTTGCCGGAGGATGACATTCAATATCAGGCAAAATTTGTCGATGCTTGTCGACGTGCCGGAATCCGGGCCGATATTATCGATCCGAAAGAAGCGCTGTTGCTGGAGCCATCTGCCAATCCGGCTATTATCGGGGCGGTAAGGGTTCCCGATGGGGCTGTCGATCCTTTCCGTTTGACTACTTCGAATATCATCGATGCCCGTAATCATGGGGCTGAAATTCTCACTTACCACGAGGCGACGGAATTAATCCGTGAACAGGATCGTATCGTCGGAGTGAAAGCCCTGGATCATAGGACGAAAGAGACTAAAAATTATTATGCTAACGTTGTCGTAAATGCCGGAGGAATCTGGGGACACAACATCGCTAAGATGGCGGGAATAACGGTGAATATGCTGCCTGCTAAAGGTGCCCTGCTGATTTTCGGGCATCGGGTGAATAATATTGTTTTGAACCGGTGCCGCAAGCCTGCGGATGCCGATATTCTGGTTCCGGGTGACACGATTTCATTGATCGGAACCACTTCGAGCAAGGTGTCGTTTGATGAAGTCGACCGGATGTATGTGACTCCCGGTGAGGTGGATTTATTGTTACGCGAAGGGGAAAAATTGGCTCCGGTCCTGGCACAAACCCGTATTTTGCGGGCTTATGCGGGTGTACGGCCTTTGGTTGCGGCAGACGACGATCCGAGTGGCCGGAATGTGAGTCGGGGAATTGTGCTGCTGGATCATGCTGTCCGGGATGGACTTGAGGGATTTATTACGATTACCGGCGGGAAGCTGATGACCTACCGGCTGATGGCTGAGTGGGCTACCGATTTAATTTGTAAAAAGTTGAATGTGAACGTCCCGTGTACGACCGCCAGTGAAAAATTGCCCGGTTCGAGGGAGGATCGTGAAGAAGTGGAGAAAAAGATTATCTCGGTACCCTTGGCTCAGCGAAATTCTTCTATTTACCGGCATGGAGATCTGGCGGAAAGATTTTCCGGGAATGATGTGCTGGAAAATAGTTTAGTATGTGAGTGTGAGGAAGTTTCTGTCGGAGAGGTAAAGTATGCTTTGAATGAATTAGAAGTGCACAATCTGGTGGATTTGAGAAGAAGGACGCGTGTCGGAATGGGTACCTGTCAGGGAGAACTTTGTGCATGCCGGGCTGCCGGATTGATGAGCAGTATGCATAAATATTGTACTAAACGGGCGAAAGAAGATCTGGCTTCTTTCTTGAATGAGAGATGGAAGGGGATGGCGCCTATCGCCTGGGGGGATACTTTGCGGGAAAGTGAGTATACAGCCTGGATTTATGAAAGTGTGTGCGGTTTGAAAATGTCTCAAAAACAAGAAGAGTAATATGAAATTCGATACGATTATAATCGGGGGTGGACTGGCAGGATTGGTTGCCGGTATTTGTTTGTCGAAACACGGACAACGTTGTGTCATTATATCTTCAGGACAAAGTGCCCTGCATTTTTCTTCCGGTTCTTTGGATTTGCTGAATGTGTTGCCCGACGGGACAGAGGTGGCTCATCCTTTGAAAGCTATCGGACAGTTGCAGGAACAGGCGCCTGCCCATCCCTATGTAAAAATGGGGATGGAGGTATTTTCAAGACTGACCGGTGAGGCTGAGCGATTTTTTGAGGAAGTCGGAATCCATATGAGTGGAAGCGCCTTGAAGAATCATTATCGGGTGACTCCGATGGGGACGCTGAAGCCTGCCTGGCTTACCTTGAAAGATCATCCGGATTGTGATGCTGCCGATCGTTTACCCTGGAAGAAAATAGCAATATTCAATGTCCTGGGATTTTTGGATTTCTATACTCAGTTTATCGCGGATGAGTTCCGGAAAATGGGTACTGAAAGTAGGATTCATTCGTTTAATTTCCCTGCTTTGGAATATTTGCGTAAAAATCCTACTGAGATGAGGTCTGTCAATATTGCCCGGATGTTTGAGAAACAGGAAAATCTGGACGAACTGGCCACTTTGTTGAAAAGGGAAGCCGGTGAGGTCGAGGCGATCGTGTTGCCGGCGGTATTCGGTTTGAATCAGGATACAGCCTTGGATTATTTACAAAAGAGGGTTGGAAAAGAAATTTGTCTCTTGCCTACTCTGCCTCCTTCTGTCCCGGGGATCCGTACACAGCAGCAATTACGCAAATGTTTCCAGCAAGCCGGAGGTGTATATATGCTAGGGGATACCGTTTTGCGGGCAGAACAGGAAGGGAATCGGATTAGCCGGCTCTTTTCTTATAATCACGGAGAGATTCCTTTTGTCGGAAAGCATATCATCCTGGCTAGTGGCAGTTATTTCAGTCAGGGATTGATCGCTACTTCCGAACGGGTGTATGAACCTGTTTTTGATTTGGATGTCACTTATCCGGAAGATCGGAATCTGTGGTATGGCCGGAATGCATTCGACCGGCAACCGTATGAAGGTTTCGGTGTGAAGACGGGAACTGATTTCCGGGGGATGGTGCACGGGCAGGTATTGGAAAATTTGTATGTGGCGGGAGCTGTTCTGGAGGGATTTAATCCGATTAAAGAAGGATGTGGTGGTGGGGTTTCTGTTTTGAGTGCTTTGTATGTAGCTGAACAAATTTTAAGTAAATAAAAGAGGTTATGAATCTTCAACAACATAATATTAGTGACAATAATTTCGAACAGTGCATCAAATGTACGGTTTGTACGGTTTATTGTCCGGTAGCGGCTGTCAATCCGGATTATCCCGGTCCTAAACAGGCAGGTCCTGACGGAGAACGCCTGCGTCTGAAGAAGTTCGGTTTTTATGACGAGACCTTGAAATATTGTATCAATTGCAAGCGGTGTGAAGTGGCCTGTCCTTCTAATGTGAAGATCGGAGATATCATCCAGGCGGCAAGGATTAAATTCAGTAAAAAGAAACCGGGAGTACGGGATTTTATTCTGGCGAATACCGATTTGGTCGGGACTCTCTCCACTCCTGTGGCGCCGGTTGTGAATGCAACGCTGGGATTGAAACCGGTAAAAGCGATTTTGGATGGAGTGTTGAAAATCGATCATCGCCGTACTTTCCCGAAATATGCTTTCGGAACTTTCGAAAGCTGGTATAAGAAACAAGTGAAAGAACAACTTGCTTTTCCGAAACAGGTGAGTTATTTCCATGGATGTTATGTGAATTACAATTACCCGCAGTTGGGGAAAGATCTCGTTAAGGTTATGAATGCCCTCGGGATCGGGGTGAGGTTGTTGGAAAAAGAAAAATGTTGCGGGGTGGCGCTGATTTCGAATGGTTTTATCAAACAAGCTCGGAAACAGGCTGATATCAATATCGGTTCGATTCGGAAATCGGTCGTGGATAAAAATATTCCTGTTATTGCCACCTCTTCTACCTGTACTTTTACGATTCGGGATGAATATCCGCATTTGTTGGGCGTGAAGAATGAAGATGTGAGAGAGCAGGTAGAGCTGGCTACCCGCTATATTTACCGCTTGCTGAGTCAGGAAACCGGACAATTGGAGTTCAGAAAAGATAAGAAACTACGGGTGGCTTATCATACTCCTTGTCATATGGAAAAGCTGGGGTGGGCTTATTATTCGATCGAATTATTGAAGTCGATTCCGAATGTGGAACTGGTATTGCTCGATTCGCAATGTTGCGGAATTGCCGGGACTTACGGTTTCAAAAAGGAAAATTACAAGACTTCGCAGGATATCGGTAATTCCTTGTTTAAACAGATCGAGGAATCCGGTGTGGATTATGTCGTAACTGATTGTGAAACTTGTAAATGGCAGATCGAAATGTCTACTTCTAAATGTTGTAAACATCCAATCTCGGTCTTGGCGGAAATGTTACAGGATTGAAAGAAATAGTTTTCTGGGAGTTGACCGGCCGGAGGCTTGTTTCCCGGTCGGTTAGGTTTGAAAACCATGGAGTGTGTTCAAAAATCGGGGATTTGTTTGTTATAAAACATCTTGTGCGTGATGAACTTTGAGTTCGAAAGGGTGTTTTTCGAAGCGAAATATTCGCACCGGATATTTTTAAATAAATTTACCAAAAATTTTCATAATTTTTTTTGGATATATGGAGTTTTTATCTACTTTTGTTTCGAAATGAAGATGTTTTATTTCATTTCAAAATAATGTGCGCCGAAAACGTTGTAATAACGAAAGTGATAGGTTTTTCTTAGAAACAATTTGAATCTTAAACTAATAGCTATGTGGAGTTTTTTAAAACCAGAGCCTCATCGGCCCTTGTTGTCAAAAGAAAAGATTGATCCGACGTATAAGCGTCTGCGTTGGCAAGTATTCATCGGTATCTTTATTGGATATGCAGGCTACTATTTAGTTCGGAAGAATTTTTCTCTTGCTATGCCTTATCTGGTGGATATGGGATTCGATAAAGGGCTTCTCGGGGTTGCTATTTCAGCTAATGCTATTGCCTATGGATTGTC
>ERZ780144.599-NODE-599-length-49028-cov-5.424969_pt1 | contig 49028 bp, 40 predicted proteins | sample MGYA00511380_ERZ780144 | MGnify/ENA primary metagenome ERZ780144 (study PRJEB29588, sample SAMEA1965858) | human gut metagenome | biome: human gut; feature: human-associated habitat; material: faeces | place: Denmark | collected 2008/2010 ... | reverse complement strand
GATTCACTTGGAATTGATTCAATACCAAGTTCATAAATTTTTCTGCTTGAAACAGGTGAAAGTTTTACGCTGTAACCAAGCTTTGTAAAGAATGTAAACCAAAACGGATAATTCTCATACATGTTGAGAACACGTGGTATACCGACAACACCTCTAGGTGCATCAGCCTTTTTAAGTGGTTTATAATTTTTGAATACGCGTTCATTTTTATATTCAAAGAGATTTGGAATATGGTCTTTGTTCTTTTCAAGCCCCAGACCTTTTTCACAGCGGTTTCCCGATATAAATTTACGATTACCAGTAAATTCGTTTACAGTGAGCAGACAGTGATTTATACATCCCTGACATCTTGTCATTGATGTTTTGAAACGAAGTTCGTTTATCTCATCAAATGAGAGCATTGTGCTCTTTTGACCGGTGTATCTGTCCTTTGCGATAAGAGCAGCACCAAAAGCACCCATGATACCTGCAATATCAGGTCTTATTGCTTCACAGCCCGATATGCGCTCAAAACTTCTGAGAACTGCATCATTGTAAAATGTACCGCCCTGAACCACGACCTGTTTGCCAAGGTCTTTAGGGTCTGTAAGTTTGATAACTTTAAGCAAGGCGTTTTTGATAACAGAGTATGCAAGACCTGCTGAAATGTCAGCAACACTTGCACCCTCTTTCTGAGCCTGCTTAACTTTGGAGTTCATAAATACAGTACATCTTGAACCGAGGTCGATAGGGTTTTCGGCAAACAAAGCGATTTTTGCAAAGTCCGCTACCTCATAATTAAGCGATTTTGCAAAAGTCTCAATAAACGAACCACAGCCTGAAGAACATGCTTCGTTTAACTGTACCTTATCAACGGAATTGTTTTTTATCTTGATGCATTTCATATCCTGACCGCCAATATCAAGAATACAGTCTACATTTGGGTCAAAGAAAGCGGCGGCAGTATAATGGGCAACTGTCTCAACCTCGCCTTCGTCAAGGAGAAGTGCTGATTTAAGCAGAGCCTCACCGTAACCTGTAGAGCATGAACGCACGATTCTTGCACCTTCAGGCATCTTTGTGTAGATGTCTTTCATGGCTTTAAGGGCAGTTTTTAACGGACTTCCGTTGTTACTGCTGTAAAATGAATATAGTAGAGAACCGTCATCACCGATAACGGCAACTTTTGTAGTAGTCGAACCGGCATCAATACCTAAGAAAAGGTCTCCTTTATAAGAAGCAAAATCACCTTTTTTGACATTGTGTTTATTATGTCTTTCAGTAAATTCCTCGTAATCTTTTTCAGAAGCAAATAACGGCTCCATTCTCGTTACTTCAAAATCGAGTTCTATTTTATTTGAAAGTTTATCTTTTAATTCACCGAGAGAGGACTGCACATCGGCATGGGCATTCATTGCGGCACCTGATGCGGCAAAAAGATGTGAATGGTCAGGTGCTATTATGGCATCTCCCTCAAGTCCCAGAGTTCTTATAAATGCTTGTTTAAGTTCTGTAAGGAAGTGAAGCGGACCTCCTAAGAATGCAACATTTCCTTTTATAGGTTTACCACAGGCAAGTCCGCTTATAGTCTGATTTACGACAGCCTGAAAGATAGAAGCCGAGAGGTCTTCTTTTGTTGCACCTTCATTTATAAGAGGTTGTATATCGGTTTTTGCAAATACACCGCATCTTGCGGCAATAGGATATATAGCTTTGTAATTTTTGGCATATTCATTAAGACCTGCGGCATCAGTTTTTAAAAGTGTAGCCATCTGGTCGATAAACGAACCTGTACCACCGGCACATATACCGTTCATTCGCTGGTCTATACCGCCTGTAAAATAGATGATTTTTGCATCCTCACCACCAAGTTCAATAGCAACATCGGTTCTTGGTGCATAATCTTTAAGTGATGTTGCGACAGCAACGACCTCCTGCACAAAAGGAATCCCCATATGTTTTGAGAGTGTAAGTCCGCCGGAACCCGTTATCATAGGTGCGACAGGCATATCCCCAAATTCCTCGTATGCTTTATCTACAATTTTAGCCAAAGTTTCCTGAATATTGGCATAATGTCTCTGATAATCTGAAAAGATTATCTCACCGTTTTTGTTCAATATAGCAATCTTAACAGTAGTTGAACCAATATCAATACCAAGTGTATTAAAATCTAATTTCATCGTGTACCTCTTTCTATATCATAGCTAAAAAATCGCCACATTCTGCTATTATATGACAATTACTTTCTTATTTCAAGTAGCTTTGCTTTGAAGCCTTCTTAAAATTTTTGTGTCAATATTAAATTACGGTGAATATAATATAAAGAAAGTTTGAAAATAAAATATGATATTCCTATTAAATATGTTAGAAGCGGTCGATTTATTACGCATTTTAGGAAAATCGTATAAAAGAGGTTTTAAATGAATTATGATAATTGTGATGGAATGACATATACAATAAAACAGGGGGATACCTTATATGGAATAAGCAGAAAGTATGATGTACCCCTTGCAATGATACTTCATGCAAACCCATATGCAGATGTTTACAGACTTAATATCGGAGATACTATTTGTATTCCTGTTAAAAATAAAAAGAAATGTTGCAATGATAAGAATAGCAGTTCAATGAATGATAAAGATGACAGAATGGAAAACTTCAGGGAAAATCAAAATGTCCGTGTATCTGAAAATACAGGTGAAAATTCAGAAATGTCATTTATGGAAGATATGGCAGATAATATGAATCTTCCCGATAAGGTACAGGACGTGTACGTGGAGGCATCTGACGAAAATATGCAAAGAAGTGTAAATGCGGATGACGATAAATGGGTAAAATATGTCGCACAGCCGGGTGATACGTTATTTGATGTATTTGAAAAATCAGATTGTGATATTGAGGAATTTTTAAACAAAAACGGTTTAAAAGGCATTTACATTTTGCCGGGTCTGGTTTATTTTGTTAAAGAAAAATAATGAATAAATAAACATACACACAAATATATTTATTTTATATAGTAATGTCATGCCCTGTAGCTTGCTGCGGGGTATTTGAATGTTGTCAATGTTTTGCGGAATAGTTTGACAAAGATGTAAACGATAACTATAATCAAATCATGATGTTATTATCATGGGTAAAAAGACCGTAAAAATTTATAGTTTGAAAGGATTTATTAGTTTTATGGACAATTTTCTTAATAAACTTGAGAGAAAGTTTGGCAGGTATGCTATACCTGATTTGATAAGGTACGTTATTATTTTATACTGTGCGGGTGCAGTCATAGGCATGATAAATGAAAATATTTATTATGAGTACCTTTGTCTTGATATGTCGGCAGTATTCAGAGGTCAGATATGGAGACTGGTTACATTTCTTATTGAGCCGTATGGTTTTTCAAGCGGTATGGGAATGTTACTCAGTATTTTGTTTTTTGTAATTCAGGTTCAATTGTTCTTTTTGTTTGGACGTTCACTTGAACAGGCATGGGGTACATTCAGATTCAATATGTATTTCTTGAGCGGATATCTGTTTAATATTATTGCGGCATTGATATTATATTTATCACCGATTCACAGTCAAATTTATTATTCAGGTTTCCAGTATATTTACTGGTCAATGTTTTTTGCGTTTGCGGCGTTAAATCCGGACATGCAGTTCCTGTTGTATTTCATTATACCGATAAAGGTAAAATGGCTTGCTATTCTTGATGCAGCCTATATGCTTTATCAGGTGGTACAGAGTTTTTACTATGGAATATTGCTTTACAGCCAGGGTGCGTCAGGCAGCGGTGCAGCATATATATCAATGGGAATTGCCATTATTGTGGCTATGGCGAATTTCCTTATATTCTTTTTCTCAACGAGAAATTACAGGAGAGTTTCTCCGAAGGATATACACAGACGAAGGGCTTTCAAAAAGCAGACACAGACTTCAAATTCAGGGCCGAGACACAGATGTGCGGTTTGTGGAAGAACGGAACTGGATGATGAAAATCTTGATTTCAGATTTTGCTCAAAGTGTGATGGAAATTATGAATATTGTTCAGACCATCTGTTCACACATCAGCATGTTAAAAAATTTATGTAAGGAGAAGAAAAAATGGCAGCTATTAATATTGTTGCGATATTGGGTTTTGTAATAACGCTTTTGTGCTGCAACCCAATAAGCAGCCTTATTAGAGAAAAAGGAAAGGAAGAAAACAGTCAGGACAAATCATATTTAGTCTTGCTTTGGATTATATTCGGAGCGGCATTTGTTGCAAGAATTATTGCGGCAGCAGTTTACAAGGGAAATGATACAGATATGAATTGTTTCCTTATATGGTCACAGAATGTATTTGATGAGGGGATCTCAAAGTTTTATTTGTCTGATTCATTCCATGATTATCCGCCGGGATATATGTATATACTTTATGTAGTAGGTGCTATAAGAGCCCTGTTCTCATGGACTTGGGACAGTAAGGCGAGTATAGTTCTCACAAAACTTCCGGCGATAATTGCAGATATGTTTACAGCATATCTTATCTTTAAAATAGCATCAAAGAGATTGAAAAAGAGCGGTGCAGCATTTTTGTCTGCTGTTTATCTTTTCTGCCCGATGGTTATTCTTGACAGTGCGGTCTGGGGACAGACAGATTCGGTGTTTACCGTATTTATGGTTCTTATGTGCTATCTTATCACTGAAAAGAAACTTATACTTTCGTACTTTGTGTTTGCAATCGGAATATTGATAAAACCACAGTCGTTGTTTTTCACGCCTGTACTTATATGCGGTATAATTGACCAGGTTTTTCTCGAAGATTTCAATTGGAAGAAGTTCTTTAAAAATCTTGTACTTGGTGTGGCTGCAATTCTTATGATAGGAGTTCTGATGCTGCCGTTTGGCTTTTCTCAGGCATTAAATCAGTATACGGGAACTTTGAAATCATATGAATATGCGTCGATAAATGCATACAACTTCTGGAATATGCTTGGACTCAACTGGGCGAGCCAGTATGACAAGCTGCTTGGAGTACAGTATAAGACATGGGGAACTATAGCAATTGTTTTAACGGTAATAATTTCAATTATAATAAGTTTACGTTGCAAGAAAAATGCAGGCAAATATTATTTTATCGGCGGATTTGTTGTGACGACAGTATTTATGTTTGCCGTTCGTATGCATGAACGTTATCTCTTCCCGGCAATGGTTATGTTCTTACTTGCTTTTGCGGTGAGACTCAGAAAAGAAATTTATATGCTGTATGTATTGGTATCTACTGTTGCATTTTACAATGCGGCGCATGTGCTTTTTGTATACGACAATACTAATTTTAATTCCAAAGCACCGATACCTATTGCGATTTCAATAGGTTTGCTGCTCACAGTTGTATTTATGTTTTATGCTGCAGCAAAGCTGTATTTTAAGCCGGTTGATGACAGTGAAGAAATATCTGATATTATGGCACAGATAGAGAAAAAGAATCAAAAAATGCAGGGTAAGATGACAAATAATAATCCTATTAAAAAGTCAGCAGTTCTTGCAAAAATGACAAAAAAAGATTTTATTGCACTTGGTATTATCACATTGGTTTATGCAGTTATAGCATTTGCAAGACTCGGTGATATGAATGCACCAAAGTCAGAGTATTCTTTAGTCAAACAGGGTGCAGTAACATTTGATATGGGTGCTGAGGTAAATGTTGCGAAATTGTGGGATTTCCTTGGTTACAAAAACAATCCGACATATTATATCGAATACACAAACGATGTAAACGGTGAATGGACGACTCTTTGCGGTCAGGGCTCAGAATGGGATGCAGGTTCCGTATTTACATGGAATCAAAAAGATATAAATGTTTCGGCAAGATATTTCAGAATCAGTCCGTCAGCAGAAAACGGTGAGGACAGTATTTTGGAACTTGTATTTACGGATGCAGACGGAAACTTGCTTGAACCGGTAAATGCAAAAGAGTACAAAAATCTTTTCGACGAGCAGAAACTGTTTACAGGACGTTCAACCAACTTAAACGGAACATATTTTGATGAGATATATCATGCCAGAACAGCATATGAAATGATACATCATCTGTATTGTTATGAAAATACACATCCGCCACTCGGAAAAGCAATTATGGCAGTGGGAATACTTATTTTTGGAATGTGTCCGTTTGGCTGGAGATTTATGGGAACATTGTTCGGCGTGCTCATGATTCCGATAATCTACAACTTTGCTAAAAAGTTTTTTGGCGAGACATGGATATGCATTGTAACTACATTGTTATTTACGTTTGATTTTATGCATTTTGTTCAGACACGAATTGCAACGATAGATGTATTTGTCACACTGTTTATAATGCTGTCGTACTATTTTATGTATTGTTATACAAAGTTAAACTTTTACGATACGCCGCTCAAAAAGACATTTATACCGCTTGGACTTTGTGGTATAGCTATGGGACTTAGCTGGGCAAGCAAATGGACGGGAATATATTCGTCAGCAGGATTGTGTGTGATATTCTTTATGCAGATGTACAAGAGATTCAGGGAATATCAGTATGCAAACAAGAATATAGACGGAAGTACAGACGGTATATCACATAAATATATATCAGATAATTTCGTTAAAATGTTTATAAAGACTATTGGTTTCTGTTGTATATTCTTTGTAGTGATACCGGTAATAATATATACATTGTCATATATTCCGTTCAGCGACGGAACAGACAGGACATTTATTACTAAGGTTATAGAAGCGCAGAAAACAATGTTTAACTATCACAGTGCATTGTCAGATACACATCCATATTCATCAAAGTGGTATCAGTGGCCGATAATGTATAAACCAATGTGGTATTATTCCGGAATCACGGCAGACAATCTTCGTGAAGGAATAAGTGCATTTGGAAATCCGCTTGTATGGTGGGCGGGAATACCGGCATTTGTCTATATGTTATATCTAATCTGTAAAGATAAGGATAAAAAAGCAGTATTTCTTACATTGGGGTATTTATCACAGTATGCACCTTGGCTTATAGTAACAAGAACAGTATTTATATATCATTATTTCCCTAGCGTACCTTTTGTTGCGGTGATGCTTGGATATAGTTTTTATAAAATTGTTCAGAAAAATCCGCAGAGAAAGAAATGTGTATTTGTGTATACTGCGGCTGCGATAGTGCTTTTCGCGATGTTCTATCCGGTATTGTCAGGATATCCGATTACTATATCATATGCGAATATATTAAAGTGGTTTGATTCATGGGTTCTTGTTCAGACCTGGTAAAAATTAAGGAGTTATATAAAAATGAGTAATTCAATAAGACAATGTGTAAAAGCATTGGATAAAAATAAAGATGTGCGTCAGATGCTTCCTGATTATGTAGACAAATGTATGCATATGAATTATGAGGATGCAAAGTTAAAACTTATGATGCATTATTATGTATATTATGAAATGGTTACGGAAGGAATAAACCCGTATATAGAGTCTGCGAGAGATACTACTGATGCTGTAAATGAGATTATAGCTGATATTTACGAAAGAGGCCTCACAAAAGAAGAGATGTCAGAGGCAGCAGACAAACTTTTGAAGCTCAGAAAAAATGTAATGGACAAAATGCAGGTACTTACTGCATATGTTGACTGTTTTGTTGTATATGAATATGTGTTAAACAGAGTTCAGTACAGATTTGAGGAGATGAAAAAACTTCCTGATGATACGGAATTTGCACAGGATGTTGTAAAATTTATCTTCGGTTCAAAAGATAATGTTGCAATAAATGACTGTATTCACGGTATTATAGGTCAGCTTCCGATGAGAATGACCAGGTCAAGATATATTGACATTATCAGAAACAGTATATCTGTTTATGACGGAAGTGATATGAGCTCACTTGAAAGTTTTGTTTATATGTTTAGAACAAATGCCATGCTCTACAAAAATGATGACATGGATAAATATTTTACAGAGTTTATTCCGGTACTTGACGAGCTTTCAAAAGTGGACTATGAAAATATTACAAAAGAGCTTTATGATATTTATGCAGAAAAGATTAGAAACAATGCAGCTAAACTAAATGATGTGTCAGACCTCTATATGCAGCTTGGCCAGATTATAAACGAGCTTTATATAATAGCGGTATCTTCAAAATATAATGAAGAACCTGACAAAGAGGCAGCACAGCAGATTGTTATTCGTGGAATAAATTCATTGTTTACAAATAGTGAAAGTGATGTCTGGAATCTTTCAGAGGAAGAATTTGAGGACGAGGAAGCAAAGCTTTACTGGCTTGGAGAGTATTTCCATGAGATAGAGGGAAAGCAGGAACAGTTATCCGAGGCAATGAATATGGCAGGTGCTGTCCTTGAAGAGACAATAGAGGCTCAGAAAGATATAATAGAAGAAATTTCTCTCACACAGGAATTTACATATTTAAAGCAGATGTCACAGCTTAATTCAAACAGTATTTTTGCTGAAATTGATGCCAAAATCACTGACAGAAAAGTGACAGCGGATGATATAATGAGAGTTTCAGATGAGCTTACAGTGGAGATAAAGGAATATCTGAAGAAAAACAGCCGTATGGTAAGACGTGCAATTATGGCAAACACTATTGATAAATTACCGGTATTTTTCAATAGTCCACAGGAAGTGGCTGATTATGTAACTATGTCACTTGAACAGTGCGATGATGAGGCAGAGAAATATGCATCAAAGCAGCTTGTTATGGAAATGATGTTTTAATGGAATGCATGGAACAGGGGATTTATGATAAAAAAGCGAAAAGGTAAAAATTCCACAGTTGTATGGAACCGTAAAATTTATATGGACGATAAAGTTTTAAAAAAGCCGGTAAAATACAGAAGAATGATAGAACGTGGAAAAGTTTTACCGGCATGCTACTGTATAGCACTTGCAGCGAACAGAGAAAACACGCTTGATATTTATTCGTCAAGAGAATTTTGGTTTAAATATCAGGCAGAGACCGGAATAGAGATTGTAGGTCTTGCTTCTGATTATGCAGGAGTGCTTGAACTGTTAAAAAAGATGGTTTCAGATATAATAAGTGAAAAAGGGGAGTTTAATTCAGAAACTGTATCAGAGTATTTCAGATAAGGGGGGAGAGTAATGTTTTTTACGATATTGGCAATAATAGCAAAAGTGTTATTAACAATATTAAAAACATTACTCTTTCTTTTTGTTTTTCTGGTATTTGTTATCGGTCTTATCCTTTTTGTGCCGGTAAGATATAAAGCGGCAGGGAGATATTATGAAAATGAAAAAACGTTCAAATTATGTTTATCCTGGATGCTTCATATAGTATCTTTCAGGGTGGAAAGTGACGGCAGAGAAGTTTCATATATTTTAAGAATATTCGGAGTGAAGGTATTTCCGGGAAAACAAAAAAGGGAAAAGAAAAATTCTGTCAGAAAAAAGAAAAGCAAGGTTAAAAAGAAAGAGAAATCAAAACAGAAGCCTGTTGAAGAAAAAAATAGTGAAAAATTTGAAACATTGCAGGCAGAAGAGGAAAATAAAGAAAAATCTGAAACACTGCAGATTGAAGAACAAAGAGTTGACAGTGCTCAAATTAAAGATAATCAAAAAAAAGAGATTAAATCTGAGCAGGATAATAAAACAGATAAAGAGAATAAATTCTCAAAAAATCAAAAAGAAGAAACAGGAAAATCAAAAAAAATATTTGATAAAATTTTAATAATAATAAAAAAGGTGTCAGGCTTTTTCAAAAATCTGATAAATAACATTAAAAGTCTGATAAATACGGCAAAGAAAATGTTACTGGCAATAAAAGCCGGAAGTGAAAAAGCAAAACTTGTAAAAGAGTTTGTTTTGTGTGATGAAAGCAGGAATATGGTTTGCTTTGTGCGTGATAATATGTTACATTTATGGAGACATGTCAAACCTAAATATCTGTATACAGACATAACATTTGGATTTGACAATCCGGAACTTACGGGAAAAGTGCTCGGTGCTGCGGCTGCATTTTGTGCTATGGCGGGGTTTAAACCGGGACTTACGCCGGATTTTGAGCAAAGTATATTGGAAGGCAAAATAGAAGTAAAAGGCAGGATAACGTTTGTTGTTCTGTTAAAAATTGCAATCAGAGTATGGCTTAGTGAAGAAGTAAAGTCATTTAGAAAAGAGTATAACAATATAAGGGAGGTATTATAATGGCAGATAATGGTTTTAATTCAACAGTACAGTCACTGTTTAAAGGACTTGAGGGTTTTTTGACAACAAAAACAGTAGTTGGGGACGCTGTGAAATTTGATGACGGAACGATTATTCTTCCGCTTGTGGATGTGACATTTGGAGCGGGAGCAGGAGCGTTTTCGGGAAATTCGTCTGAAAAGGGTAAAAACGGCACAAAGAATAACGCAGGCGGCGGTATGGGAGGAAAAATACAGCCGAGTGCGATTCTTGTCATAAAAGACGGACAGACAAAACTTGTCAATGTTAAAAATCAGGACGGAATGACAAAAATTCTCGATATGATTCCTGGATTTATAGATAAATACGCACCGTCAAAAAAAGGCAAAGCAAAGAAAAATAAGGCAGATAAGGCTGTTTCAGGAGAGGAAAAACAGGCACAGGCTGTAGAAGATGTGGTAACGGATTATGTTGAGGAGGAATAAAAAGAAAAAAGTACTTGCATTTTGTGATAAAGTTTGTTAGAATGGTCGTGTTGTGCTAATAAATACTGATTCGCAATAAATATAAATCAGGATTCAATGGATTAAATATAAGGAGGTGCTTACGATGGCAAAATGTGCAGTTTGTGGAAAGGGTGTTCATTTCGGTATTAAAGTGAGCCATTCACACAGAAGAAGTAATAAAATGTGGAAGCCAAACATTAAGTCTGTCAGAGTTAAGGTTAATGGCGGCACAAAGAAGATGCCGGTATGTACAGGATGTTTACGTTCTGGAGCTGTTGAGCGTGCGTAAGTGCATCTCGGATATAAATGGGGATCGGACAAACCGGTCCCTTTTCTTTTTTTATTTTATCTATGGAAAAAATTTTTAGATGGACAAGTTAATGCTCATATATAATATTTTATATAAATTTTTTAACAGCAAAACAGATTATATCCTAGGATAAGCAAAAGTATAATGATTATTATTGCAAGAATCCCATTTGTGACAAAAAACATGATTGTCATGCCTATGGCAATCCAAAAAAATATAAAACCTATCATTCTTTTCATGTGGTTGCAAATAAATTCCTATTATTGTATAGTAATATTATATGTTGTTGGAATAAAATGTAGTATAATAAAAAGAAATTTGTGGTATCAGTTGAGGTCAAATATTTTTTGACTTTAATATCATACTAATATAAAAACAGATAGCAGGAGGAATGTATATGAAGGGTAAGATGAGTACCGAAATGGGAGATATTATTATAGATAAAGATGTACTTGCGAAGTATGCCGGTGCTGCGACAACAGAATGTATCGGAATCGTCGGAATGGCTTCGGTAAATGTAAAAGACGGAGTGACAAGACTTTTAAAAAGAGAGAATGCCGGAAGAGGAGTAAACATAAGTATTGTTGACAACAAGATACGAATAGAACTTCATATTATTGTAGCATATGGAGTAAGTATTCGTGCCGTGTCACAGAATGTACTTGAGAATGTACAGTATAAGATTGAAGAGTTTACAGGTATGGAAGTCGAATCCATAAATGTCATTGTTGAAGGTGTTCGTATTATTGACGAGGATTAAGCAGGTACAAGGAGGAACAAGAAAGTGGCTTTAAAATCGATAGATGCAGTTATGATACAGAAGATGTTTTTGTCAGGAGCAAAAGCATTGGAGGCAAAAAAAGAGTATATTAATGAACTTAACGTATTTCCGGTACCGGATGGAGATACAGGAACAAATATGACAATGACTATCATGTCTGCGGCAAAAGAGGTTACCAACCTTGAAAAGCCGAGTATGGATGAACTCGGAAAAGCTATATCCAGCGGCTCATTAAGAGGAGCAAGAGGAAACTCAGGCGTTATAATGTCACAGATATTCAGGGGCTTTGTGAAAGAGATAAAGGGAAATGATACACTTGATGTGACAATTATCGGAAATGCCGTACAGCATGCTGCAGAAACAGCATATAAGGCGGTTATGAAACCCAAAGAGGGTACAATCCTCACTGTAGCAAAGGCCGGTGCTGAAAAAGCAGAGGATATGCTTATAAACTCAGATACGGATGATATTATAGAATTTTGTGATGCAATCGTTGCAAATATGGAGGATACACTTTTAAAGACTCCTGATATGCTTCCAGTATTAAAACAGGCAGGAGTTGTAGATTCCGGCGGCGAGGGTCTTATGACTTTTTTGAGGGGAGCTATTGATGCGCTTAAAGGCAAGGTATCAGACTTTACCGTAAAGGTTTCCGGAACATCAAAAGTTGTGAAGGCAAGCACTACAGCAACAGAAGAAGCAGACATAAAATTCGGATATTGTACAGAATTTATTATTATGCTTGAGAGAGAGCAGGATGTTGTGGAACGTCAGCTTAAGGAATATCTCCAAAAAATAGGTGACTGTGTCGTAGTTGTAGCAGATGATGATATAGTAAAAGTACATGTTCATACAAATGACCCTGGACTTGCTATTCAGAAAGCACTCACATACGGTTCGCTTACAAGTATGAAGATTGACAATATGCGTGAGGAACATCATGAAAAAGTTATAAAAGATGCTGAGAAGGCTGCAAAAGCTGAAACAGAAGCAAAGAGTGAGCCTGAAAAGGAAGTAGGATTTATAGCAGTTTCAGCAGGAGAAGGCTTATCTGATATATTTAAGGATCTCGGTGTTGACTTTATTATCGAAGGCGGTCAGACTATGAATCCAAGTACTGAGGATATTTTAGAAGCAGTTGACAAAGTTAATGCTAAAAATATTTTTGTACTTCCAAACAACGGAAATATCATTCTTGCGGCTGAGCAGGCAAAGCAGCTTACAGAAAACAAAAAACTTATCGTTATTCCGTCAAAGAATATTCCTCAGGGAATTTCGGCAATGATAAATTATGTGGCAAACAAGTCTGTTGATGAGAATGAGAAGAACATGTCAACAGAAATGCTGAATATAAAATCAGGTCAGGTAACATATGCTGTCAGAGATACAAATATGGACGGCAAAGATATAAAACAGGGTGATTTTATGGGACTTACTGATAAGACTATAGTAGCTGTTGAGAAAAATGTTGATGATGCGGCCACAGCTCTTATTGACAGCATGATAGATGATGATGCAGAACTTGTAAGTCTTTATTACGGTGCAGATGTTGATGAGGATGGTGCCAATAAACTTGCCGACAAACTTGCTGACAAATACGAGGATGTAGAATTTGAAGTGCAGTTTGGAGGACAACCGGTATATTCTTATTTCATATCAGTGGAATAAAACCGCTTTTTAATGGAATAGGAAAATGCTCGTAACATAGTGGAAAGCCAACGAGAATTGCGAAGCAATTCTTGGAGGGCAAAACGCTGGTTTTGCCCTTTTTTAAAGAAAATATAGGAGAAATTCGATGGAACTTAATGACAGTATTATAAAAATTAAGGGAATCGGAGAAAAGAGTGAGAAGCTTTTCAACAAATTGGGAATATCAACAGTTGGAGAGCTTCTTTGCTATTATCCGAGAGAATACGAGATATTCAGACAGATAGAAAATATTTCAGGAGTAGTGGAAGGCAGGACGGTTATAATTGAGGGAAGTCTTGTCTCAAAACCCAAAAATGCAAGACACGGAAATTTGAAAATAATTGAGTGTGACATAAAAGATGCAACAGGAATATTGAGGGTTGTGTGGTTTAATATGCCGTTTTTGATGAAAACACTTCATATGGGAACTAAATATATTTTAAGGGGAACAGTTGTAAACAAAAATGGTATATTGAGGATTCAGCAGCCTAAGGTGATAAGTATGCAGGAATATGCGAACAGTATAGACAAGTTGTTTCCGATATATTCACTAACAGCAGGACTTACAAATAATATGGTAACAAAGGCTGTAAAAAACTGTATAGACAATGTGGAAATTGATAAAGATTTCCTGCCAGCGGCACTGAGAAAAAAATACAATCTTATTTTGTGGAAAAAAGCTATAAAAGGCATTCATTTTCCGAAAGACAAGGATGAGTGTATAGATGCGAGAAAACGTCTTGTATTTGATGAATTTTTTCATTTCTTTACTGCGATGAAAAAGCTGAAAAAAGACAACACAAAAGAAAAGTCTGTTTTTGATTTCCGTGATATGAGTATTGAAAAAAAGATAAAAGACAAACTGCCATATGAACTGACCGTGGGACAGGAGAATGCACTTAGTGACATAATAGGCGATGTAGGTTCGGGCTATGTTATGAACAGGCTTATACAGGGGGATGTGGGTTCTGGAAAAACAATAGTTGCCATTATAGCTCTTGCTTTGGCAGCGGAAAATGGATGTCAGGGTGCGGTTATGGTTCCGACGGAAGTTCTTGCAAAGCAGCATTATCAGTCATTTTGTGAGATTCTTGACGAATTTGGAATAAGAGTGGGAATGCTTATAGGTTCCATGACGGCATCTCAGAAGAAAAAAGAATACGAAAAAATAGAAAACGGCGAAGTTGATATAGTAGTGGGGACACATGCGCTTATACAGGAAAAAGTCAAATTCAAAAATCTTGCACTTGTCGTGACGGACGAACAGCATAGATTTGGAGTAAAACAAAGAGAGACATTATTTTCAAAAGGAAAAGAGCCTCATATGCTTGTTATGAGTGCAACTCCGATACCGAGAACTCTTGCGATAATATTGTACGGTGATCTTGATATATCAGTTATAGATGTTATGCCGGTGGGACGTTTACCGATAAAAAACTGTGTTGTCGGAACAAATTACAGAAATCAGGCATACAAATTTATGCAAAAGGAAATAGCGGCAGGTCATCAGGTATACATTATATGTCCTATGGTTGAGGAAAGTGAAAATATGGAGGTAGAAAATGTAACCGATTATACAAATATGCTGGAGACAACTATGGCTCCATCTATAAGGATAAAGGCGTTGCACGGCAAGATGAAAGCTTCATTAAAAAATGAGATAATGGAACAGTTTGCAAAACATGAGATAGACATTCTTGTATCAACTACTGTTATAGAAGTAGGAATAAATGTTCCGAATGCAACTGTCATGATGATAGAGAATGCCGAGAGATTTGGTCTTGCGCAGCTTCATCAGTTAAGAGGGCGTGTCGGAAGAGGTGACAGCCAGTCGTACTGTATTTTTATGGCAGGAAATCCATCAAAGGAGACAATGAAAAGGCTTCGTGTATTAGAGGAGTCAAACGATGGATTTTTTGTTGCAAAGCAGGATTTAAAACTTCGTGGACCGGGAGACTTTTTTGGGATAAGGCAGAGCGGGGAAATGGATTTTAAGCTGGCTGATATTTATCAGGATGCCGATATAATGAAAATGGCGAACGATGCCGCAAATGAGTTTGAAATATCCGTAAATGATTGCAATTATGGAAAAAAGATAGTAATATAAGCAATAAAGGTGTTACAGGAACGGTGTGTTTGGAAAGTTTGGAGGATTTTGGTTTGATGGCAGCAGAACAGTATACACAGGATAAACTGCTTGAGCTTGGCAAGGACAACTATAAAAAACTCGTGTCATATTGTGAAATACTTGAGGTAAATGGTTTTTGGGATCAGGCAAGGCAGGTTATGAAAAAGACAAGCACTCAGGTGCTTGACTTGTATGTGCAGTCGGTGCTTATGAATCTTGCAATTCATTGTGGTGATATATTGGAAAATCAAAAAGATTTTATAAGATTGGTAACAAAAACCAATCCGCTTTCAATACCTTCAAACGGAGATATTGAAGAAAAATCATATGTACAGAGCAGGCAGTATTATGAATTGCCGCCTGTTCTTTTGCAGCTTTGCGGTTTGTATGACAAGGAGCGCAAAGAGATTATGACGGAGTATTTTTTAGATGCCTTCCTGAATATTCTTTTGTGCATGGCGTACCTGAATGACGGAAAGGACGGCAAGGTAAATGAGTTTATACAGAAATATTATGATAAGATAAGCAATTTTGTTATAGACAGAGATGCTAAAGTACATTCTGAGTATATTATCAGAAAACTTACATCAAATGTCATAAGATGTGATGTTGAGTGGGTAAGACAGAAACAGTCCGTGATTGATAAGGAGAGGGACCGAAGACAAAAAGAAATAGAAAAAAAGAGAGCTGAAGCTGAAAAAAAGAGAGTGGAAGCGAATAAGAAAAGAAACAAAAATGTAAAAAAGATAACTAAAACCAAATTAAAAGAGATTATCACAAATGATGATGATACAAAGAAATTTGTTCTCACAAATGATGGTGATATATTATCCGATGAAGAAATAGAGAAACAAAAGATTGTAAAACAGCAGGAAGAAGAACGTCTCGCAAGAGAAGAATTTATGAAAGTTAAACAACGTATTCTTGAGAGAGAACGTCTTCAGAAAGAAGAGAAAGAAAAGCGGATAAAGGCACTTGTGGACGAGTTAAACGGTATGGTAGGATTATCCGAAGTTAAGGAGGAGATACAATCTCTTATAAATCTTATCAAGATAAGAAAGTTAAGGGAAGAGATGAACATGCCCGTTATGGATATGTCATATCATATGGTATTCACCGGAAGTCCTGGAACAGGGAAAACAACAGTTGCAAGGCTTGTGGGAAAAATTTATAAGGAACTTGGGATACTATCCGACGGAAAGATGATAGAAACCGACAGGTCAGGTCTTGTTGCAGGATATGTCGGACAGACTGCAATGAAAGTTCATGATGTTGTGAAAGAAGCGATGGGTGGCATTTTGTTTATTGATGAGGCATATTCGCTTGTAAATCCGGATATGCCAAACGACTTTGGAACAGAGGCGGTAGATGCACTTGTCAAGCTTATGGAGGACAACAGAGACAATCTTGTCATAATAGTTGCGGGATATACAGAAGAGATGAAAACATTTCTTAAAAGCAACACGGGACTTGTATCAAGATTCAACAAATTTATAAACTTCCCTGATTACACGAAGGAAGAACTTGTAAGTATATTGTCGGTTATGGCAGGAAAAGCAGGACTAGAGATAGAAGAAGGAGCAAAAGTAAAAGTTCTTGAACTATTAAATAAAATGAAAGCATCACAGTGGAAAAATTTCGGAAATGCGCGAGGAATAAGAAATTTATTTGAAAAATTTGTGATGAATCAGGCAAATCGTCTTGTAAAAATTGAAAATCCGACAAGGGACGATTTGATGATCATAAAAGAAGCGGATGTGTTTGACCGTTAGCAAAGAGTGTGTTAATATATAACAATAGATGTATTTGACCTTAGAAAACGTCTATAAGTAAAATAAAATATATCCGTTTTGATGGAGAGACTTAATTATGAGAATTATTGCAGGAAAAGCAAGAAGGACAAATCTGGTTACTCCGGAAGGCAGCCATACCAGACCGACATCAGACAGAATAAAGGAAACATTGTTTAATATGCTTCAACAGGAGCTATATGATGTAAGTTTTTTGGACATATTCAGCGGAAGCGGCGGAATAGCGCTTGAAGCTTTGAGCAGAGGTGCAAAAGAAGCTGTTATGATAGACAACGATTCCGAAGCCGTGAGATGCATCAAGGAGAATATAAAAAGAACACATTTTGAAGATGTTGCAAGAGTTTTAAAGATGGATGCCGTGTCGGCATTAAAAAAATTGGAATTGACAGGAAATAAATTCGATATTATTTTTATGGATCCTCCGTACAATCATGATATTGAAGCAAAGATATTAAGTTTTTTGTCAGGTTCGGATATTGTGCATAAAGATACTCTTATAATTGCAGAGACTTCATTGGATACAGATATTTCTTATATGTATGATATATACAATGTTGAAAAAGTAAAAGAATACAAGACAAACCGTCATGTATTTATAAGGATAGATGATTGAGGAAAAAAGATGAGTACAGCAGTTTTTCCGGGAAGTTTTGACCCGGTTACGAAAGGGCATATGGATTTGATATACAGGGCTTCAAAAATGTTTGATGCATTGGTGCTTGGAGTTCTTATAAACAGTTCAAAACAGCCGCTTCTTACTTTAGAAGAAAGAGTAAAGCTTCTTGGTGAAGTGACAAACAAAATGCCCAATGTAAGGGTTGAAGCATTTGAGGGATTATTGGTGGATTTTGTTAATAAATGTGATGCGGATGCGATAGTGAGAGGTTTGAGAAGTGCAGGAGATTTTGAATATGAACTTCCGCTTGCACAGGCAAATTATAAATTGAACGGCAGGGCAGATACGATATTTCTTGCTACATCACCGCAGTATTCATATGTGAGTTCAAGTGCCGTAAAAGAACTGATGAGATATAATGCAGATATAAGTGGTTATGTTCCGATGGAAGCACTTAAATACTTAAATCGAGATAAATAAACGGGGGAATTAAAATGCAGGACAGCAGAGACAGTAGAATTGAACAGAAAATTGAAGATATTTATGCGTTTGTAGAGAGTTGTAAGATGCAAAGACTATCAGCTACAAGAGTTATAGTACCTAAAGATGAACTTTATGATCTGCTTGATGATCTTCGGAGGGATATACCAACAGAAATAAAAAGATACAGAAAAATATTAAATCAGAGAGACCAGATACTTGACGATGCAAATACAAAAGCACAGGCTATGCTCGCCGATGCAAAAGAGCAGTACAAAGCTCTTGTCGAGGAACACAATATTATGCAGCAGGCTTATCAGCAGGCTGAAAAAACTGTAAATGAGGCGAATGCAAGAGCTCAGGCTATTATTGATGATGCGAGAAAACAGGCTGAGGAGATTGGAAACGGAGCTATTTATTATACATCCGACCTTCTCACAATGGCAGAAAAAACTATACAGGCAGCGTATACAAATACTTTGAACAATTCAAAAGTTCTTGAGAAATCTCTTAGTGATTATCTTGAAACTGTAAGGAAAAACAAAGCGGAACTTGTTGTAGACCAAAGCAGTGCTGCACAAAACAACAGTGAAGCAGATAAAGAACAGATGGCGGATGATTTATCTGCTGAGTAGACATCATGTGCAGATGATATAATCATGTGTTCATGATATAATCAAAGGAGAAAGTGGCAGATGAATACGAAAAATGATGTTGAAGTTATTATAAATGGAAAACAATATACACTAAGTGGATATGAGAGCAGTGACTATCTTCAAAAGATTGCTAACCATATAAATGACAAAATAGCTGAGTTTAAACAGCAGGAAAGTTATCTCAGACTTGATACTGAGATGCGTAACATCCTTCTTGCCATAAATCTGTCAGATGAATATTATAAATCCATAAAAGATTCAAATGATTTAAAAAATGAAAACGAAGATATGGAAAAGGAAATATTCGACATAAAACATGAAATGCTTACAATGCAGTCGGAGATAGATAAGGCGAAAGAAAAGATTAAAGAATTGTCGGATGAAAAGCAGAAAGCACAAAATGAAATAATAAGGCTTGAAACGGAGTTAGGAAGAAATAGACGCAGATAAATAAAATGGGGACTGTTTACAGTCCTCTTTTTATGGAATAGGAAATTGCTGTAATGTAGTGGTGTACCAACAAGAATTTCTTTGAAATTCTTGCTAGGGCAAAGCGCTGGCTTTGCCCTTTTTTATGATTTTGAAGGAGGAAAGCAACTTGGCAAACCAGATAAAAGTACCTGAGATACTTGCACCGGCAGGCTCATTTGAGAGTTTAAAAGCGGCGGTTGCAGCAGGATGTGATGCTGTTTATATAGGAGGAAGCAGATTTGGCGCAAGAGCATATGCGGACAATCCCGAAGGAGATGATATGCTTAGAGCAATTGATTATTGTCATATATATGGAGTAAAGATATATATGACAGTAAATACACTGCTTAAAGAGCGTGAGATTGCTGAACTTTACTCTTTTTTAAAACCATATTATGAAGCTGGGCTTGATGCGGTAATAGTTCAGGATGTCGGTGCAATGAGAAATATTCACGCATGGTTTCCAGAAATGGAGATACATGCAAGTACGCAGATGACTATAACAATGGGTGTATCAGACGATTTGTTAAAAAAATACGGAGTTACAAGAATTGTTCCGGCAAGGGAGCTTACCATCGGCGAATTAGAACAGATGAGAAAAGATACCTTGATGGAGATGGAAGTCTTTGTTCACGGCGCATTATGTTATTGCTATTCAGGGCAATGTCTGTTCAGCAGTATGCTTGGTGGAAGAAGCGGCAACAGAGGAAGATGTGCACAGCCGTGCAGACAGCCTTATCTTGTAGAAGGAAATAAGAGTGATATAGGTGATTATATATTAAGTCCTAAAGAATTATGTAATCTTCCTTATGTTTGTGAGATGATTGAGGCCGGAATCGATTCATTTAAAATAGAAGGACGTATGAAAAGACCTGAATATACGGCATTTGTGACATCAATTTTCAGAAAATATGTAGATTTATATGCCGCTATGGGAAAAGATGCATATAAGGAATACCTTAAGAAACACAATAAAGAATTTGCAAACGACATGGAAAACCTTCAGGAAATATACAACAGAGGTGGATTTACGCAGGGATATTTGGAGGGATTGTCAGGTGTTCCATATGAGAAAAACAAGAGCAAAAATGGTAAGATGTTATCTGCAAAAAGACCAAAACATGGTGGAGTACTGGTTGGAGAGGTGATTTCAGTCGGAAAAGGCAGATTGAAATACAAAACAGTTAAAGAATTATATCCGCATGATGTAGTTGAGTTCTGCAATGATAATATGGAGCAGGAATATGAGTATACTATAGGTGAAAACAAAAAGGCAGGAAGCATTGTAGAAGCCAAGTTCAAATATGGAAGCCGTATACACCGGGGAGACAAGGTTTACAGGACAAAGAAAGCATGTCTGCTTGAAAAAATAAGAGCAGATTTTATTGAAAAGGAAAAGAAGATACCTGTTATCGGAGAATTTTATGCTTCAAATGGACAAAAAGCGCATTTAAAAGTAAAATGCGGTGAAGATGAGTACACGGTATACGGTGATGTATGCGATATTGCGCTTAAAAATCCGGCAACAAAGGAGAGTGTGGCAAAGAGTATATCACAGACAGGGACAACTAAATTTAAATTTCAAAAATTGGATATACTTATAGAAGCCAATCTTTTTGTTCCTGTCGGAATGTTGAAAAAAATGAGACGAGAGGTTCTTGCGGGACTTGAAAATGAAATATTGTCAAAGTATAGAAGAAATTGTGTTAAGAGTGCCGACAGTCACAACGAAACTAACAGCAAAAAGGAACAGAAGCAGAGCGAAATGATAGTCTCTGTTATGAAATTAGAGCAGCTTCAATGTGTCCTTGAACTTAACATTTCCGGTTTAAAAAAGATATATATTAGAACAGAACTGTTAAACGCCGGTCAGTTAAAAGATGCGGTAAATATGATAAATTCAAAAGGAATTGACGCATATATTGTTATGCCTCATATATTCAGAAAAAATGTCTGGGAAAAACAGAACTTTGAATTTGAAAATGAATGTGCAGGATATGTTATAAAGAACTTTGAAGAATTTACTTATCTAACAAAAAAGTGTGGTGTCACACCTGAAAAGATAGTTACAGATGCACAAATGTATACTATGAACGGCGATGCAGTACGTTTTTGGAGAGAAAACGGCGTGGAAAGATTTACAATGCCGTTTGAACTTACAATGTATGAGATGGATGAACTTGCAGATACAGAAGGCTGTGAGTTTATTATGTATACGCATATTCCGATGATGGTTTCGGCACAGTGTATAAGACATAATATTGATGAATGTGCCGCTTTATGCAAAGATAAGAATAAAATGAACGATATGTTGTGTTTTGAAGATAGAAAGAAAAGAAAGTTTATGGCAATAAATTATTGTAAATACTGCTATAATATTATCTATAAGGCAAAGCCGCTTTATCTGAAAAAATACGAGGAAGTTCTTCTGGAAAAAGGCATATATTCATTCAGGTATGATTTTACATTTGAGGACTGCGAGACTATAAAAGAGATATTGTGCGGCAGATACAGGGGAGACTATGATGAAGGTCATATGCTAAACGGCGTTGAATAGCAGGAGGAGTTTTTGATTTATGAACAAGCAGGAAGCAGCTGACAAACTTATAAATATGTTCGGAAACATGAACATTATCGGGGTGTTGCATTCAATACTCGTAGAAACTTCAAAATATATAATTATTATATTGTTTGCGATTTATGCGTGGCATTGTTTTACGGTATTTATAGGAGGAGACAGAGAGCGTGAGGAAAGAGTATATAAAAGACAGCAGAAAATAATGTTTGGCATACATTTTATAGCTGCGCTTGTTTTATTTTTAAACAGTATTGACATAAAAATATTGATATATTATGTATGTCAGCTTGTCCTTTTGATATTTATGTGTAAAGCATATCCGTATGTTTATAAAGGAATGTCAAAACTTATCCTAAACAATATGATGATGCTTTTGTGTATAGGATTTATAATGATAGAACGACTTGGCGGTAACGACATAATAAGACAGATGATATTCGTTGCTGCAACAGGTTTCATCTCATTGTTTATTCCACTGTTGATAGAAAAATTTCCTTATTTCGATAAGTTTGGAGTTTTTTATGCCATAATCGGCATAGTATTGCTCTCGCTTGTGTTTATTATAGGAAAAGAGAAAAACGGTTCAAGAAACTGGATAATAATCGGAAGTTTTGCGTTGCAGCCATCCGAATTCGTAAAGATTATATTTGTTTTTTTTGCGGCGGCAATGCTTGCGAGAGTAAGAAATTTTGCGGATGTTGTAAAAGTATCAATACCAGCAGCAATACATGTGCTTATACTGATAGCTGAAAAAGACCTTGGCGGAGCATTGATATTTTATATAACTTATATAGTAATATTGTATGCGGCAACCAGAAAAGAAGGCTATATTCTGCTTGGAGCAGGAGCACTGGCTGCGGGAGCGGCTGCAGCATATAAGCTTTTTTATCATGTGAGGGTGAGAGTTGCAGCCTGGAAAGACCCATGGAGTGATGTTGCGAACAAGGGGTATCAGGTAACGCAGTCGCTGTTTGCTATCGGTACCGGAGGATGGTTTGGAATGGGACTTTGCGAGGGAACGCCGCAAAAGATACCGGTATCAAAGACTGATTTTATATTTTCTGCCATATGCGAGGAAATGGGTGTTTTTTTCGGGTTATGTATTATACTTGTTGAGATAAGCTGTTTTGTTATGTTTATCAATATCTCATTGAAAATAAACAGCCGTTTTTATAAACTGACTGCTTTGGGGCTCAGTGTTGAATATATGTTTCAGACTTTTCTGACTATAGGCGGTGTGACGAAATTTATTCCGTCTACAGGTGTTACACTTCCGCTTGTTAGTTATGGAGGAAGTTCTGTTACAAGTACAATGATATTATTTGCGATAATACAGGGTTTGTATGTTAAAAATAGCGGAAGGGGGGAGATTGGTGAGACAGACGGCAAGAGACAGAGACGCAGCAGAAGAAATGAGGAGTAGAAGGCGGTCAAAGGCTGATGATATGGTATATGATGAACAAAAAAGAGGAAACCGCCAGATATTTATCATAACATATTTTTTTGTTGCATTGTTTTTGGGGATGATGGTATATATAACTGTATTTATGGTCAGGGACAGTGCGGATATAATAAACAATTCGTATAACAAAAGACAGGAGGTTCTTGCCAAAAAAGTAAAGAGAGGAAAAATACTGTCAGCAGACGGCAAAGTTCTGGTGAAAACTATAACTGATAAAAAGGGAAATGATAAGAGATATTATCCTTATAACAATATGTTTTGTCATGTTATCGGGAGAATTACAAACAGCATGACAGGTGTGGAATTAAGTCAGTGTTATCCGTTACTTACATCTCATGCAAATCCGTTAGAACAGCTTATGGACAATTTTAAAGGAAAGAAAAAGCCGGGAGATAATGTTGTTACTACCGTCAATTATAAACTTCAAAAAACAGCATATGACGCACTTGGAAGTTACAGGGGAGCAGTAGTTGCAATGGAACCGTCTACGGGAAAGATTCTTGCGATGGTATCAAAACCCGATTACAATCCGAATACCGTTGGGAAAGACTGGAATAAGCTTATATCGGGTGGTGACGGAAATTCAGCATTATTAAACAGGGCAACACAGGGAATATATCCGCCGGGTTCAACATTTAAAATACTTACGGCAGCGGAATACATTATTGAAAACGGAAGTAAATATAAAAATTATAAATATGTGTGCAAGGGAACAGACGAGTTTTATGGAAATAAGATAAGCTGTTACGGCGGTGAAGTTCACGGAAAGGTAAATTTAAACAGAGCTTTTTCAGAGTCATGCAACGGGGCTTTTGCAAATATAGGTTTGAAACTTAATACAGACAGTTTCAAAAGTTTGTGCGAAAAATTTGGATTTAACAGAGAATTATCTGTTAATTTTGAATACAAAAAAAGCAGTTTTGTTTTGAATGGAAAGTCGGACAAGGGTGAGATTATGCAGACTGCAATAGGTCAGGGAAAGACTGCAATAACACCGCTTGAAAATGTTCTTATAAGCAGCACTATTGCAAATAAGGGAAAAATGATGGTGCCGTATGTAATTGACCACACTGAGAGTGATTCGGGAAAGCAGGTAAAAAAATATTCGCCTAAATCAGCCGGAAAAATTATAGATAAAAGTGTGGCAGTGAGCGTTAAAAATCTTATGAAATCAGTTGTAAAAGACGGAACAGCTTCGTCATTAAACAGATTTTCATACAGAGTTGCAGGAAAAACAGGCTCAGCTGAGTTTGATTCAAAAGGGACATCACACGCGTGGTTTGTTGGATTTGCACCGGCGGACAACCCCAAAATAGCTGTCAGTATAGTTGTTGAGAGTGCCGGAACAGGAAGCAGATATGCGGTGCCGATAGCCGAAAAAATGTTTAGAGAGTATATCGGCGATTAAATGTTCTTGCAAAGAGTCATCAAAAAGAGTATACTTATATAAGTATGTTCACGCACACCAAGGAGGAATTGCAATGATTGAAGCAACGAGCTGTGGCGGTGTGGTGATTTTTAGAGGAAAGATTTTATTGCTCTACAAGAATTATAAACATCGATATGATGGCTGGGTTCTTCCGAAAGGGACAGTTGAAGCAGGTGAAGAGTACAAGCAGACTGCTCTTAGGGAAGTAAAAGAAGAAACAAATGTGGCTGCCAGTATTATCAAATATGTTGGCAAGAGCCAATATACCTTTAACACACCGAATGACACAGTAGTAAAAGATGTACATTGGTATCTTATGATGGCGGACAGTTATCATAGCAAGCCTCAAAGAGAGGAATATTTTGTGGATTCAGGATATTACAAATATCATGAGGCATATCATTTACTTAAATTTTCAAACGAAAAGCAGATACTTGAAAAAGCGTACAGCGAGTATCTTGATTTGAAAAAAAGTAATTTGTGGGGAAGTCATAAATATTTTTAAGTAATTGTTTATCTGTTTGTGTTCGCAGTGCAGGTAAAAACAGGAAATATACTTTTAAATAAATAGTTTTGATTTAACCATTTACTTGACACGCGTTCTTAAAAGATATATAATTTAAGACAGGAATTGTAGTCAAAAAGACTGACAAAAGAAAAGTTAGTTCTTTGGTGAATCATATTAAAGGCTGCTTTATAACTGAAAAGCTGATATGATTTGTTAATAATTTATGCAAGGGAGAATGACCATGGGAAATAATATTTTAGTTGTTGATGATGCGGCATTTATGCGCATGATGGTAAAGGATATTTTAACAAAAGGTGGTTACAATGTAGTTGGGGAAGCAGAGAATGGTGTTGTTGCTATTCAGAAATATACAGAATTGAAACCGGATTTAGTTACACTTGATATTACTATGCCTGAGATGGATGGTATTCAGGCTTTGAAAAAAATTAAGGAAGCTGATGCTGGGGCAAATGTTATTATGTGTTCAGCAATGGGACAGCAGGCGATGGTTATTGAAGCTATTCAGAATGGGGCGAAAGACTTCATTGTAAAACCTTTCCAGGCAGATCGAGTTTTAGAGGCTGTTAAAAAGGTTATTGGTTAAAAATATCTACATAATTATTAGTATTCCTATTGAAAATAATCTGCCGCATTTTGATTATGTGGCAGTTTCTTTTCGGGAAAAAGCATCATTCGGGGATGAGTTGAAAAAAGAAAAAAGCTATTGACAATTGAGTGATTTGGTAGTATTATATCAAATGTTGTGACAACACAATATGCACTAGTGGCGGAACGGCAGACGCAACGGACTCAAAATCCGTCGGGGGTGACCTCGTGAGGGTTCAAATCCCTCCTGGTGCATTTACATATTGAGAGATTAGAACTTGTACATTAGAGTTTCTGCTTTGATGTTCAAGTTTTTTTTCGACTTGATTTGTGATAATGACAGTTTGCGTATTGAGAAATGTTTTCAATAAGAACGACGATATACTGTAACTATCGTGTTGACATTGAAAAATGCAATGTTATAATAATCCTTGTTGATAAGTGTTTTCGTTAAATAGAAAAAACACTGTGATATATAAAATAAATCAATAATGAGACAAAGGAGTGGACAAATATGAGTAAGTGTATCTATATGGATAATGCAGCCACTACACAGGTATATCCAGAAGTATTTGAGGCTATGAAACCATATTTTACTGAGTTTTATGGAAATCCATCAAGTATATATAGTTTTGCAGGAAACAGCAAAAAAGCTGTTGAGGATTCAAGAAAGACTATTGCAGACTTTCTTGGTGCAAAAACAGAGGAAATTTATTTTACAGGCGGCGGAAGTGAGTCTGACAACTGGGCATTGAAAGCTACTGCTGATGCTTATGGAAATAAAGGAAAGCATATTATCACATCAAAAATAGAGCATCATGCCATTCTGCATACATGTGAATATCTCGAGAAAAAGGGATTTGAGGTTACTTACCTTGATGTAGATGAAAATGGTTTTGTAAATCCTGCCGATGTAGAGAAAGCAATCAGACCGGATACTATTCTTATTTCAATTATGACAGCCAACAATGAGATTGGAACTATAGAGCCTATTGCAGAAATCGGAAAGATTGCCAAAGAACATGGTGTATTATTCCATACAGATGCTGTTCAGGCTTTTGGCCATATTCCTATGAATGTGGATGAGATGAACATTGACATGCTCAGTGCCAGCGGTCACAAGATAAACGGACCAAAGGGAATCGGTATTATGTACATCAGAAAAGGTGTAAAAATTGGTTCATTTGTTCACGGTGGAGCACAGGAGAGACAGAGAAGAGCAGGTACTCATAATGTTCCGGGAATTGTCGGAATCGGAAAAGCTGTAGAACTTGCGAGAGACAATATGAAAGAGAGAATGGAGTACGAGACAAAGCTCAGAGACCATCTTATCAGCAGAGTTATGGAAGAAATTCCTTATGCAAAATTAAACGGTGATAAAGTTAAGAGACTTCCAAATAACGTAAATGTATGTTTTAGATTTATTGAAGGTGAGTCAATGCTTATATTGCTTGACCAGAATGGTGTATGCGGTTCAAGTGGTTCAGCCTGCACATCAGGTTCACTCGACCCTTCGCATGTTTTACTTGCCATAGGACTGCCACATGAGATAGCACATGGTTCTTTAAGACTTACTTTATCAGAAAAGAATACTATGGAAGAAGTTGATTTTACAGTAGACAAGCTTAAAGGAATTATTGAAAGACTTAGAAGCATGTCACCTCTTTACGAGGATTTTGTAAAGAATAATAAATAGATAAGAGCAGAGAAATGGAGGCTTACTATGTACAGTGAAAAAGTTATGGATCATTTCAACAATCCAAGAAATGTTGGAGAGATAGAGGATGCAAGTGGTGTAGGTACAGTTGGCAACGCAAAATGCGGTGACATCATGAGAATGTACCTTGACATTGATGATAACGGAATCATTCAGGATGTAAAATTCAAGACTTTTGGATGTGGTGCAGCAGTTGCGACAAGCAGTATGGCAACTGAGCTTGTAAAAGGAAAAACAGTTCAGGAGGCGTTACAGGTTACAAATAAGGCAGTTATGGAAGCACTTGACGGACTTCCACCGGTAAAAGTCCACTGTTCTCTTTTAGCAGAGGAAGCTATACACGCAGCCCTCTGGGATTATGCAGAAAAGAACGGTATCAAGATAGAAGGTCTTGAAAAGCCTGTAAATGACATCAGCGAAAAGGAAGAAGCTCCTGAAGAAGAATACTAAAAGTTATTCGTTGATTATTTTTTATTGCAAATTGCAGAATCAGCAGGAATATTTCTAAATCATAGTTTGTGGGTAGGAATTGTAAAAATATATGGTCGTATTATGAAAGATAATGTGTTATCATTTAGTACAGATACAGTTATCTTTTGTGATACGGCTATTGTTTATTTATGAAAAAATACAATACTTAAAACACTTAATGAAAGGATCAGATATATGAAAAAGAAAGTCGTTGTCGGAATGTCGGGTGGTGTTGATTCATCGGTGGCAGCCTATTTATTAAAAGAACAGGGATATGAAGTGATTGGAGTAACTATGCAGATATGGCAGCAGGAAGATGCCTGTACAGTAGAACATGAGGGCGGATGCTGCGGAATGTCGGCTGTGGAGGATGCGAGACGCGTGGCATCACAGCTTGATATACCATATTATGTAATGAATTTCAGAGATGATTTTCAAAAGTATGTTATAGATTATTTTGTTGATGAATATAAGAAGGGACATACGCCGAATCCATGCATAGCATGTAATAAATATGTTAAATGGCAGTCGCTTTTACAGAGGTCTATGGAAATAGGAGCAGATTATATTGCAACGGGACATTATGCAAGAATAGTCAAGCTTGACAACGGAAGATATACAATAAAAATGTCTGCAACAAAAAAGAAAGACCAGACATATGTATTGTTTAATCTCAGTCAGGAACAGCTCAGCAGAACGCTTATGCCTGTCGGAGAATACAACAAAGACCAGATAAGAGAGATAGCAGAAAAAATAGGTCTTGAGGTTGCACATAAGAGTGACAGTCAGGATATTTGCTTTGTACCGGATCATGACTATGCAGGCTTTATAGAGAGAGAGACGGGCAAAAAAAGTGTGCCGGGCAATTTTATCGATGAAAAGGGTAATGTTCTTGGAGTGCACAAGGGCATAGAGCATTACACGATAGGACAGAGAAAGGGACTGGGACTTCCTTCAACTGAACCTTATTATATAAACAAAATCTGTCCGGACACAAAGGAGATTGTACTCGGTGACGGTCAGAGTGTATTTTCAGATACAGTGTATGCGGAAAACATAAATTATATGTCGATTGAAAATATAACAGAGCCAACAAGATTTATCGGAAAGATAAGATATGCACATCAGGGTTCGCTATGTACGGTTTATCCTGAGAAGGACGGAAAGATAAAATGTGTGTTTGATGAAAAACAGAGAGCGGTGACACCGGGGCAGGCTATAGTCTTTTATGATGGGGATGTGATAGCGGCAGGAGGCTGGATAGCAGCACATGAGTAAAAATGTAACAGTTCAGCCATAAAAAATATATATTTCCTATTGACAAAGTAGGAATAGAAGTGTATTATAATTTTTGTCAGCAAATCATACTGAGGTAATATGAAATATATGACAAGTAGAATATGGAGGAGACTATATGATTTATAGGCGAATGTTTATCGACTATACGATGAAAGATAGTCGAATGTGCAGTTTTAAGTGGTGGCATGATTATTGTTGTTTTTGATTGTGTATTATTTTTGGGAGTAGAATAAATTTGTAAATTAAAATCAGAATAGAGAAAAAGATAAATAGAAATTAATTTTTGGAGGACATATATATGAGTAAGAAAGCAAGGGCAGATAGAAATTTTAGATTTGAAACATTACAGTTACATGTTGGTCAGGAAACAGCAGATGCAGTTACAGATGCAAGAGCAGTTCCTATTTATCAGACATCATCTTATGTATTCCACAATTCACAGCATGCGGCAGACAGATTTGGTCTTAAAGATGCAGGTAACATTTACGGAAGACTTACAAATCCTACAGAGGATGTTTTTGAAAAGAGAATCGCAGCACTCGAGGGTGGTGTGGCAGCACTTGCAGTTGGTTCAGGTGCAGCAGCAGTTACATACACTATTCAGAACCTTGCACTTGCAGGTGACCACATTGTAGCAGCAAAGAACATTTACGGTGGAACATATAATCTTCTTGCACATACTCTTGTAGATTATAATATTGAGACAACATTTGTTGACCCGCTTGACCCTTCAGCATTTGAAGCTGCTATCAAGGACAACACAAAGGCACTTTACATTGAGGCTCTTGGAAATCCAAATTCAGAAGTTACAGACATTGAAGCAATCGCAAAGATTGCACATGCACACAAGATTCCACTTGTTATCGACAGTACATTTGCAACGCCATATCTTCTTCGTCCGCTTGAATACGGTGCGGATATTGTAGTTCATTCAGCTACTAAGTTTATCGGTGGTCACGGAACTACAATCGGCGGTGTTATCATAGACGGAGGAAAATTTGACTGGAAAGCATCAGACAAATTCCCACAGCTTACAGAGCCAAACCCAAGTTATCATGGAATCAGCTTTGCCGATGCAGCAGGTCCTGCAGCTTTTGTTACAAGAATAAGAGCTATTCTTCTTCGTGACACAGGTGCTACTATTTCACCAATCCATTCATGGATTTTCCTTCAGGGACTTGAGACATTATCACTTCGTGTAGAGAGACATGTGGAGAATGCATTAAAGGTTATAGATTACTTAAAGAAACAGCCGCTTGTAGAGGCAATTCATCATCCATCAGTCTCTGATGATCCTGAGCAGCAGCGTCTTTATAAGAAATATTTCCCTAATGGCGGTGGTTCTATATTCACATTTGAGATTAAGGGTGGTGCAGAGAAAGCAAAAGAATTTATTGACAATCTTGAACTTTTCTCACTTCTTGCAAATGTTGCAGATGTTAAATCACTTGTTATTCATCCAGCATCTACAACTCATGCAGAGCTTAATGAAGAGGAACTTGCAGATCAGGGTATCAAGCCGAATACTATCAGACTTTCAATTGGAACAGAAAACATTGACGATATAATTGAAGATCTTGATGAAGCATTTAAGGCAGTTCAGTAGAAATAAATTAAATATAATATAGATATAATAGGAGGATTATTATCATGGCAAATATATATAAGGGTGCACTTGGACTTATCGGAAACACACCACTCGTAGAACTTACACATATTGAAAAGGCATTTGGTCTTGAAGCAAAAATTCTTGCAAAACTTGAGTATTTCAATCCGGCAGGAAGTGTAAAAGACAGAATTGCAAAGGAGATGATAGAAGACGCAGAGGAAAAAGGTCTTTTAAAAGAGGACTCAACAATTATCGAGCCAACATCAGGAAATACAGGTATAGGTCTTGCAGCAATTGCAGCAGCAAAAGGATACAGAATCATTATCGTACTTCCGGAGACTATGAGTATTGAGCGTAGAAATATTATTAAGGCATACGGTGCTGAGCTTGTACTTACAGACGGAACAAAGGGAATGAAAGGTGCTATCGCAAAGGCAGAAGAACTCGCAAAAGAGATAGAGAACAGCTTTATACCCGGTCAGTTTGAAAATCCGGCAAACCCTGCAGCACACAAAAAGACAACAGGTCCTGAAATTTGGAATGATACAGACGGAAATGTAGATGCATTTGTAGCCGGTGTCGGAACAGGCGGAACTCTTACAGGAGTAGGTCAGTACCTTAAAGCAAAGAAGTCAGATGTAGAAGTAATTGCAGTAGAGCCAGAGACATCACCTGTATTGTCACAGGGATACGCAGGAGCGCATAAAATTCAGGGAATTGGTGCTGGATTTGTGCCAAAGACACTTAACACAGAAGTATATAACGAAGTTGTTCTTGTAAAGGATGATGATGCATTCAAATACGGTAAGGCAATTGCAAAAGAGGAAGGTATTCTTGTAGGAATATCATCAGGTGCAGCACTTGCAGCGGCTATTGAGTATGCTAAAAGAGTAGAGAATAAGGGTAAAAACATTGTTGTATTATTACCGGACAGCGGTGACAGATATTATTCAACATCATTATTTACAGAGTAGTTTTTTATCCAGAAAAAAGATAAACAGTTAAAAGAAAAAAAGATATTAAATCATGGAAATAGAAGTTTTCCGGGTTTAATATCTTTTTATTTTGTTGAAAAACTGAAATTATATAATTAGAAAATTTAGATGCAGTAATCACCTGAACCATCAACATGCCATTTGACAAGGTCTTCAAGAGTGATATTGTCAACAACGTCACATATTGCTGAATAAAGTTTTTTCCAGACAACATAGGTTGCACAGCTTTGTACACGCTCACACGGTTCAGAATCCTCTTCAACACATGCAACAGGAGCAAGAGAACCTTCTGTAAGACGTAATATCATACCTACCGTATACTCTTTAGGTTCCTTTTTAAGCAGATAACCACCCTGTGGACCGCGGACACTTTTTACATATCCCGCATTATTTAAAATAGAAATTATTTGTTCAAGATATTTATCTGAAATATTCTGTCTTCTGGCAGCTTCTTTTATACTAACGGGTTTTTCAGCACAATGTTGTGCAATATCAAGCATGAGTCTTAGCGCATATCTTCCTTTTGTAGAGATTTTCATGGTTGCCTCCATATTTCATATTATTTTAGTCTTATAATAGTATATAACATAAATCATACTAATTCAATAAGGATTGTGGGAAAAGATTGAAAGCAAAATTTATCAAAACGAAGCATTAACTGTACATAAATTGCAAATAGTATATTTATGTGGAGTTAGTGCCTCTTTTTGTGTATTTATAAAATGATGAGAATACTCAGCAAGATATATTTATACTAAAAAGACCGCTTTCCATATAAATATCACAGGAAAGTGAGGTTTATTTATTATGAAAGACAAAGCTTTTGAAGTCTTACAGAGAATTGGAAGAAGTTTTATGCTTCCAATCGCAATTTTGCCTGTAGCAGGTCTGTTGCTCGGGCTTGGTAGTTCGTTTACGAATGAGACAACTATTGAGATGTACAATCTCGGAAAAATTCTCGGAGATGGTACAATGTTACATGCACTGCTTGTTATTATGAATAAAGTCGGAAGTGCTGTTTTTGATAACCTGCCTCTGTTGTTTGCAGTAGGCGTTGCTATAGGAATGGCAAAGAAGGAAAAAGAAGTTTCAGCTTTATCCGCAGTTATCGCATATTTTGTTATGAACATATCCATCAGCAGTATGCTTGAGATAAATGGAAAGATTCTCGCAGATGGAAGCATATCAAAAGATGTGCTTGAGGGAACGATATCCTCTGTCTGTGGTATAAATACTTTGCAGATGGGTGTTTTTGGAGGGATTATAGTCGGTCTTGGAGTTGCAGCACTTCATAACCGTTTTCATAAGATACAGCTTCCAAATTCACTGTCATTTTTTGCCGGTTCAAGATTTGTACCTATAGTTTCAACAATAGTTTATATGTTCGTAGGTATTTTTATGTACTTTATATGGCCTGTGGTACAGAACGGTATTTATGCACTTGGTGGTCTTGTTACGGGAAGCGGTTATCTTGGAACGCTTGCATTTGGTATAATAAAGAGAGCACTTATCCCGTTTGGTCTTCATCATGTATTTTACATGCCATTCTGGCAGACTGCTGTCGGTGGAACTATGGATGTTGCAGGAAATCTTGTTCAAGGTGGACAGAATATTTTCTTTGCACAGCTTGTTGATTCAGCAAATATTACACATTTTAGTGCCGATGCGACAAGATATTTTTCAGGAGAATTTATATTTATGATATTTGGACTGCCGGGTGCAGCACTTGCAATGTACCGTACTGCAAAGACTGAAAAGAAAAAACAGGCTGGAGGACTTTTGTTCTCCGCGGCACTTACATGTATGCTTACAGGTATCACAGAACCTATTGAATTTTCATTCCTCTTTGTAGCGCCTATATTGTTTGGTGTACAGGTTGTGCTTGCGGGTGCAGCTTACATGATAGCCCATATATTAAATATAGCAGTAGGTCTTACTTTTTCAGGTGGACTTCTTGACCTTTTCCTTTTTGGTATACTTCAGGGAAATGACAAGACAAGCTGGCTCAGGATAATTCCTGTTGGTATAGTTTATTTTATATTGTATTATGTTATATTCTCATTCCTTATCAAAAAATTCAACCTTAAAACTCCGGGAAGAGAAGATGATGCAGGAGAAGTTAAACTTTATACAAAAGCAGATGTAAATACAAGAAAAGCAAAGGAAACTGATGCAGAAGGTGCGGCATCAGAAGATGAACTTAGCAAAGATATAACAATGGGTCTTGGTGGAAAGAAGAATATTGATACTGTTGACTATTGTGCTACAAGACTTCGCTGTACGGTTGTAAAACCTGAACTTGTAAATGATGCAGCATTAAAGGCAACAGGAGCAAGTGGTGTTATTCATAAAGGAAACGGAGTTCAAGTTATTTACGGGCCACATGTAACTGTTATAAAGTCAAATCTTGAAGATTATCTTGAAAGTGCACCTGATATAGAATATACTGAAAACAGTGAGGATTTATCAGAAGAAACTGATAGGAAAGACGAGGATAAACAGGAAAATGGGACAAAGAAAGTTGTAAAAACAATCGTAATGTCAAGTCCTATGACCGGAAAAGCTGCTGACCTTTCTACCGCACCTGATGAGGGATTTGCAGGCAAAATGATGGGAGATGGAGCTGTTGTCACACCGGAAGATGCAGTTATAAAAGCACCTGAGGACGGAGAGGTCGTATTTGTATTTGATACAAAACACGCTATAGGCTTTATGACAGATTCAGGACTCAGTCTTTTGATTCATATAGGTATAGATACAGTAAAACTTGATGGAAAAGGTTTTGAAGTGTTTGTCGAAAGTGGTCAGAAAGTAAAAAAGGGAGAGCCGCTTATGAAGATAGACATTGACTTTTTAAAGAATAATGCACCATCGCTTGTTTCACCTGTTTTATGCACTGAACTTGAAGATAACCAGGAAGTTCGTCTTTTGAAAGATGGAGATATAAAGGCCGGAGAGGAACTTTTTGCGGTTGACTTTTATGAGTAAAGTAGATAGAAATAGTATATCTGTTTGATTGTATCTGGCTCAAGGTATCGGGAAATTTCTAATGTATCGGTATCTTGGGCTGATAATTGTTAAGTAATATACATTTGTCGTGTTACAAGCGGTGAATTAGAAATAGCGTATGATTAAAAAGGAGAGACATAATATGATATTTGGATTGATTTTAGCCGGTGGTATCGGAAGCAGAATGGGTGCAGATATGCCAAAGCAGTATCTTGAAATTGGTGGCAAACCCATAATTGTACATACATTGGAGCATTTTTTGGAGTATGAAAATTTTGAAAAGATAATAGTTCTTTGTCCAAAAGAGTGGATTGGATATACAAAAGATATTATCAGGGATAAATGCAGTGAAAACAAAGCGACAGACATAGAAATTATTGCAGGTGGAGACAGCCGCAATGAAACTATAATGAATGGTATAGTATATATTGAAAAAAATTATGGAATTGATGATGAAACAATAATAGTGACGCATGATGCCGCAAGACCGTTCATAAATAAAAGGATATTGTCGGAAAATATTGAAAAGGCGGTAAAGTACGGTGCTGTAACAACAGCCGTTTCTGCCGTTGACACTATTTTAAAGTGTGATGACGGTATTATAAATGATATACCTGACAGGAGTAATATGTACCAGTGCCAGACACCTCAGACATTTCATGCAAAACAGCTTAAAGAGCTTTATCTTAAACTTACTGATAAGGAGCGTGAAATACTTACGGATGCATCAAAAATATTGGTTCTCTCTGGCAAAAAAGTTGCCATAGTAAACGGTGAGAGAACCAATATAAAAATTACTTATAAAGAAGATATGATTTTTGCCGAATCAATTTTAAAATCTATGATTAGCTGAATTATCTTTACACCATTCTTCGCAGGCAGATATATTCCATTCGTCAGAGTGGAATGCATCCCAAGCCTTGTCTATCCCATCTGATAATAACAGGCTGTGATATTCTTTTTCGGCTTTGTCATACTCATCAGCAGAGATGTTTAATTTTCCATTATTGTCAAAGTAAAGTGAATTATATGTTCCGTCAGGATTGTAGACAAGCCTTCTTGCTTCAGTGTACATTGCATCTCCGAAAGAGAAAAATCTGTATTTCATTTCAACAGCTTCTTTATATGCAGACATTATGTTATCACGTCCGGTAAGTGCAGAAACAAGCATGAGCAGTGTAGACTCAGGAAGATGGAAATTTGTTATAAGTCCGTCTAAAACCCTGAAGCGGTATCCGGGATAGATAAATATGCTTGTATCTCCTTCGCCGGCTTGTACTATGCCGTTTCTGTCAGATGCAGATTCGATTGTACGACAGCTTGTAGTGCCGACGCAGATTATTCTCCCACCGTTTTTCTTTGTATTGTTTATGGTAGCGGCTGCTTCTTTTGAAACCTGATAAAATTCGGTATGCATATGATGCTTTGAGACATCATCAACTTTTACGGGTCTGAATGTTCCAAGTCCCACATGAAGTGTAACTCTTGCTATGTTTACTCCACTTTTTTCTATGTCGTCAAGAAGTTTTTCAGTGAAGTGCAGGCCTGCCGTAGGTGCGGCAGCAGAGCCTTCATATTTGGCATATACTGTCTGGTACATGTTTTTGTCTTTTAATTCATGTGTTATATATGGCGGAAGTGGCATCTGACCGAGTTTATCAAGGATTTCTTCAAATATTCCGTCGAATTCAAACTTCACAAGACGGTTTCCTTCTTCAATTATGTCTACTACTTCAGCTTTCAATATCCCACCGCCGAATACTATTCTTGAACCGATGCGTGCTTTTTTTCCGGGTTTTACAAGTGTTTCCCAGATGTTGTTTTCTTTTCTTTTTAGGAGAAGTATTTCAACCTTGCCGCCGGTATTTTCTCTTTCACCTATAAGTCTTGCAGGAATAACTTTTGTGTTATTTATGACAAGACAGTCTCCGGGATTCAGATAATCGCCTATATGGTGGAAATCCGTATGTGTTCGTTTTTCTGTTACTTTGTCTATAACAAGCAGTTTTGAAGCTGCTCTGTCTGAAAGAGGATCCTGTGCAATAAGTTCCTCTGGCAAATCATAAGCAAAATCAGCAGTTTTCATTTGTTACCTCCGTTTATTATTTTTTAATCTAATAACATATGATAACACTGAACAAAACATTTGCAAAGAGTAAATTATAAAGGTATAATCTATTTTAACTAAGATGATAAGTGAGGTAACTGCATGAGTAAAAAAATGTTATTTATCTATAATCCGATGGCAGGAAAAGAACAGATTAAAAATAAATTATCAGAGATAATTCAAATCTTTTGCAAGGAAGGATTTGAGGTTACTATTTTTGCGACAAGAGGCAGAGAGGATGCTACAAAAGTTATCGAGAAAAAAGGTGAAAAGTATGATTATGTAGTATGCTCAGGCGGAGACGGAACGATGAATGAGGTTGCAACAGGTCTTATGAAACTTGAAAAAAGACCTATATGCGGATATATTCCGGCAGGAACGGTAAATGATTTTGCAGCGAGTCTCAAAATTCCAAGAGTTATGAAGAATGCAGCAGCTCTGATTACGGACGGTGATGTTTTCAAATGTGACATGGGAAAATTCAATGACAGATATTTCACATATGTTGCCGGTTTTGGTGCATTTACGGAGGTGTCATATCAGACGCCACAGGAGTGGAAGAACGCACTTGGAAAAGCAGCGTATTTTATTGAAGCACTGAAGCATATTGCGGATATAAAACCTCATCATATGAAGATAGAGTATGATGACGGTGTTATCGAGGGAGAATTTATATTAGGTCTTATAAGCAATTCTGTTTCTGTGGCAGGTTACAAATATTATGAAAAGAAAAATATAAAAATGGATGATGGACTTTTTGAAGCTCTGCTTATCAAGAGCCTTAAAAATCCCATTGAATTGCAGCAGGTATTGAATGCACTTTTATCTAAACAGCTTGATGCGGATAATATGTGTTATTTAAGCAGCAGTTTTTTACATATTATAAGTGATGATGATGTACAATGGACCCTTGACGGTGAGGACGGCGGCTTCTGCAATGATGCGTATATGCAGAATATTAAAGAGTCACTTCCGATAATCTGCGACAGGAGAGCACTTGCAAGTGTTTCATCAAAGAGGACGGTAGAATAATGGCAGTTAAAAAACTTTATTTTGCGCCTATGGAAGGTGTTGCGGGGTACATATTCAGAAATATTTATGCTGATTTTTTTGATGATGCGGATAAGTTTTTTTCGCCGTTTGTAGTCACAAGACCGTCCGGAATAATGAAAAATAAGGAACTCAGGGATATACTTCCGGAAAATAATGAAAAACTTTTTTTGGTTCCTCAGATTCTTGCAAACAATGCAGATGGTTTTATAAATGCATCAAAACAGATGCGGGAACTTGGCTATGATGAGGTAAATTTAAATCTTGGCTGTCCATCTGGTACAGTAGTTTCCAAAAAAAGGGGAGCAGGATTTTTGAAATATCCCGATGAGCTTGACAAATTTCTTGACAGAATTTACAGCGAATGCGACATAAAGATTTCTGTTAAAACCAGAATTGGATTTGAAAAAACGGAAGAGATTTACAGGCTTATTGAGATTTTTAATAAGTATCCTATCTATGAGCTTATTATTCATCCGAGAACGAGGATGGATATGTACAAAAACAAGCCTAATCTTGAGATGTTTGAGTATGCACTTGGCGAGAGTAAAAATCCGGTCTGTTACAATGGTGATATAAAGAAAAAAGAGGACTATGAGCTGATAGCAGAAAGATTTCAGGAAACTGACAGTGTGATGATTGGAAGGGGAATATTATCAAATCCCGGATTGTTTGGCGAGATAAAAGGAAAGGGAGCTATAGACAAGGAAATATTTAAAAAATATTATCAGACGATATTTGAAAAATATTGTGAAGTTTATGACGGTGATACATTTATCCTATTTAAATTAAAGGAATTGTGGGCATATTTTGCAAACGACTTTGAAAGTGCGGATAAGCATTTAAAAAAGATAAGAAAATCGAAAAAAATCACGGAGTATGAGGATGCAGTAGAAAAATTATTTAGTGATTGTGAATTTAGAATTTGATTATGCATGAGTCAAAAGCAAATAGCAATCGAGTAATCCGTTCAGACTTATTTTTACACATAAAAATTTTTCAGGATGCATATATTGTTATGGAAAAGTTTTTGCTGCTGTTTATACCTGAGGGTGTGAACAGTAATAAGTTTTTTTCTTATAGTATATGAACGGAGGTTTTTATGTGTGGAATAGCCGGTTTTTTTTCAAATGATATAAATTTTGAAGTAAATGACAAATACAGAAAGATACTTGTGCAGATGAAGAAAAGTCTTTATCACAGAGGACCTGATGATTCGGGCATTTATTTGAAGGAGCATTGCGGATTTGCACATACACGTCTGGCGATAAGAGATGTAAAGTATGGCAGACAGCCGATGAAAAGAACAATAAATAATAATGATTATGTTATTGTTTACAACGGAGAAATTTACAATACGGATATTTTAAGAAAAGAGTTGAAGAGAGCAGGATGGCATTTTGAATCGAAATCGGATACAGAAGTTATACTGCTTTTATTTTTGCAATACGGGCCGGAATTTGTAAAAAAAATTGATGGAATATTTTCATTTGCAATATATGATTCAAGTCACGCTATATTATATCTGTACAGAGACCAGTTTGGCATAAAGCCGTTATTTTATACATTTGTAAAGGAAGACAATGCTATTGTATTTGGATCGGAAGTGAAAGCTCTTTTTGAGTACGGAAAAATTGATGCGGTTGTAGACCGTGACGGATTGAATGAAGTGTTTGGAGTAGGACCTGCCAGACAGCCTGGAAATGCCGTGTTTAAAGGCATAAATGAATTAAAACCCGGGAATTATCTCACATGCAGCAAATACGGTGTGATTAGTAAAGAATACTGGCGGTTAGAGAGCAGGTATCATGAGGACAGTTATGAGAGAACCATTGAAAAGACAAAATATCTGCTGGAGGATGCAGTTGTAAGGCAGATGGTATCTGATGATGAAGTGCCTATATGTACTTTTTTGTCGGGAGGAATTGATTCAAGCCTTGTATCATCAATATGTGCGGCAAAACTTAAGGAAGAAGGCAAAAGACTTTCAACATATTCATTTGACTTTACGGGAAATGAAAAATATTTTAAGGCAAACAGTTTTCAGCCGTCACAGGATGCTCCGTATGCAAAAAAAATGGTCGATTATCTTGGAACCGAGCACAAAATTTTGAATTGTGATTATGAGATACAGGCAAATCTTTTATATGAATCAATTGACTCTCATGATCTTCCATGCATGGCTGATATAGATTCATCATTGATATTTTTCTGCCGTGAAGTAAGTAAAAAACATAAGGTAGTGCTGACGGGAGAATGTGCTGACGAGATATTCGGGGGGTATCCTTGGTTTCACAGAGAAAAATTTTTGAAATGTAATACGTTTCCGTGGACACCTGATTTATCGCCGAGAAAACAGCTAATGAAGCCGGATGTATTAGAGGTGCTTAATATGGATGAATATGTGAAAAAAGCTTATGAGAGTGCCGTAAAAGAGGTGGATATACTTCCGTGGGAAAATAAAATTGAAGCTGACCGAAGAAGAATAAGTTATCTAAATATAAGGTTTTTTATGCAGACCCTTTTAAACAGAATGGATAGAACAAGTATGCATTCGGGGTTGGAAGCAAGAGTTCCGTTTGCCGATAAACAGCTTGTTCAGTATGTATTTAATATTCCGTGGGATATGAAAGCGAGAAACGATATGGTAAAAAATGTGCTAAGACAGGCAGCGAGAGGGCGTGTACCTAATGAAGTCCTGTTTAGAAAAAAGAGCCCTTATCCAAAGACATACAATCCGTATTATGAAAAACTGCTCATAAACCGTCTGAAAAATGACTTAAAAAATGGTGCACCAATTCTTCAGATAATAGATGAGAAAAAACTCACAGCCTTTATGGAAGGAGAAAAGGATTATGGTGCACCATGGTACGGTCAGCTTATGGCAGGCCCGCAGATGCTTGCATATCTGATACAGATAAATTACTGGTTGAACAAATATAAGATAAAAATACAGATATAAATTTCCGTATTATAATTTTATGATTTATTTTTCATATAAAACCGGTTGAAGCTGTCCTCCTTTTAAGGCAGCTTCTATTGTTTTGTCGATAAGGTCAAATTTTGCAATCAGTGAACATGGTTTTTTTTCAGGATTATCTTGGAAAAACGGTACAAAATAAATATTCTTTACATTGTAAAGCTTACCTATATTCTGGAAATTTAATCCCATTGCATCGTTGGTGGAGACAGCTATGATAAGTGGCTTTTCGTTTCTAAGGTGAGCTTTTGCAGCCATGAGAACAGGAGTGTCTGTTATTCCGTTTGCAAGTTTTGCAAGAGTATTTCCGGTACAGGGAGCAATGACAAGGGCATCAAGAAAATTTCCGGGACCAATGGTTTCGGCATTCTGTATGGTTTTAATGTTTTCTTTGCCGGTAATTTCTTCTAAGGATTTTAAAAAGTCATCACAGTTTCCGAAACGACTGTCCATGTTTGCTGCGTTAAATGAAACAATCGGGAATATTTCGTATTCTTTTTCGTGAAGTGAATTTATTATTTTTTTGATTTTGCTGTGTGTGCAAAAAGAACCGGTTATGGCAAAACCTATTTTGTTTTTTTGAGATTTATTATTCAAGTTTAACCCTCCCTTTTTAGGTTTACAATTTCATTAAATATAATGTGGGCGGCGGATTTCGGGGCATAAGTTCCGGGGATACCGGGACAGAGTTTTGCGGTTATACCATGTTTTTTACAATAATCAAAGTCAGTACCTCCGGGTGCGGACGCAATATCAATAATGGTGGTATTTTTGCTAAGCTTTTCTAAAATGTTATGTGTGAGCACTTTAGATGGTGCGGTGTTAAATATAAAGTCAAACTTATGAATGGATTTTATATCGTTTATATTTTCGTAGAATAATGCATTGTGGCATTTGGTGCGCAGGCATAAATCCTGAGTGTGAAAACTTTTACTTTTCATATCATTTTCGACAACATATATACAGGCTTTCATGCATTTGAGAAGACTGCATATTTTTTTGCCGCAGTTGCCGTATCCTATAACTAAGCATTTACTTCCTGAAATTGTTATTTTGGAAGAATGCATCGCATTAAAAACAGCACCTTCGGCGGTTATTTTTGAATTGTTTGTCACAAAAGTTTTTGATTTGTATAAATCATAATAATTTATGCCATAATATTTGCAAAAATCTATAAGTTCTTTATCAAAAAGTCCACCGATAAGATAGTTATTTTTGTATGCAAAAGGAAATATATTGTCTATCATTTCTTTTTTTACAGGAATCGGAAAAACAAGAAAATCCGTTCCTGAAAAAGATTTGCTTTCATTAAAACAATGTGAGTATTTTATTTTTTTGTTTTCACCGGAAAAACAGTTGGATGAAATAGCGGTATTAAACCCTTTTTCGAGAAAAAGGGAAAAAAGGGCACGCTGTCTGTCATCATCTCCAAATATATATATCTTGTCATTAAAAATATTCAATGCTACCACCCACATAAATTTAAGAATACTACAGTATATGCAGAATAAGTGGTGTTGCAACTTGCAAAAATTTTAAACATAGTGTTGCTGCTGTTTACCTCTGCAGTACATCGGTAGTATTATTTTTTTGTTGTTGAGGGTGAATAATGACCGATTTTAGTCTTTTTAATGGCGAAATATGTAAAAATACTTGACCAAGTACGTTATTTTCTGTATTCTATAATCAGATGTGAAGTTTATGAGGAGAATATATCTATGATAAAAGTTGCAGTATGTGAGGACAGTGAAATAGACAGGAGTATGTTAGAGGAAATTGTAGGTTTCCTCATGACTGACAGAGGGTTGGAGTATGAGATAATACCATATTTAAACGGTGAAGAACTTGTTGCAGGTTACAAAAATCATCCATATGATCTTATTTTTCTTGATGTGATGATGAATGAGATAGACGGTATTGAGACAGGAAAACTGATACGTCAGATGGATGGAAATGTTGAAATCGTTTATTGTACATCCAGCAGTGACTTTGCGATAGCAGCGTATGATGTACATGCTATGGGATACCTGCTTAAACCATACGAACCGGGAAGGATAGGTGCGGTTATTGATTATTATGTTCAGAAACATCCGCAGAAAAATCAGAATTTTATTGAAGTTAAGTCCAAAAGAAAATCACTTATTATACCTTATAAGGATATAATAAACATGGAGTCGGATAATAAGGTTGTTTACATATACACTACGACACAGGGAGCCGTAAAAGTTTATAACAAGCTGGATGTGTTTGAACAGGAACTGGCAGATAAAAGATTTTTAAGATGCCATCAGAGTTATCTTGTCAACATGCAGTATGTTGCAGGACTTGTCGACTCGGATTTCATAATGATAAATGACAAGATGATACCTATAAGAAAAAGCGGAAGAAAGCTTATCGTAAAAAAATATGAAGATTTCTTAAAAGATTCATTGAAGCAGCAATAATTAAAATAAAAGGCAGACTATATATTTGTATGTAGTCTGCTTTAAAAATGAAATGAGGATTTTGATGAGACAGAAAAAATATATTTTAAAACAGATTGCAATTATATGTACGGCTGCATTTCTATTTACAGGATGCGGAAAGGCAGATAAATCATATGATAAGGGGATGGAGTATATTGAAAGTGAAGATTATGGGAAAGCGTTAAAATGCTTTGAGGAGGCTATAAGTGAGAATGTCGACAAAGCAGAATATTATATCGGTGCAGGCATGGCATATAACTATCTGGGCAGATATGATGAGGCTGTAGAGAAATTTTCACATGCATTTCAGGAGTCGGAGAATACGATTTCAAATACAAATAATAAACAGCTTTATTACGGAGATGCAATATCAAAGTATGGTCTTGCAAAATATGATGAGGCGATTGAGGATTGCAAAAAAGCATTAAACATAAAACAGGTTGACAGTCTTGATGAAAAAATAAATCTCTTGCTTGCAGCGTCGTATCAGGCAGTTGATAATTATACTGAGGCACAAAAAATATATGATTCGATTATAAAGTCGGACAAGAAAAATACAAAAGCCTACATTGCAAGAGCATCTTTATTTGTAGAGGTGAAAGATTATGAGTCTGCTGCAAAAGATTATACAAAAGCAATGGACACAGATGAAGAATGTGACGATGCATATTTTGGATTGTATAATGTATATAATCTTCAGAAAGATGAGGAGTCTGCAAAGAGCATTCTAAACAAGCTGATTGACATGGACAGCGATGACAAGAAACATGATATAGCTTCAGGAAAGGCATATTATTATCTTGGAGAGTATGACAATGCACTGGCAGCTTTTAAGAAAGCGGTTAAAAATGGCGAACAAGATGCGTTGTACTTTGAAGGAATGACATATGTAGCAAAGTCAGATTATAATTCTGCAAAAAAATTATTTAAGGAATATATCTCAAAAGAGGATTTGACAAAAAATATAGATGCATATGTCCAGATTTCAAATTGCCTTATTGAAGTTGAGGACTATGAGCAGGCACTTACTTATGTTCAAAAAGGTCTTGACCTCGGAGAAACGTCGGTTCAAAAGTCGTTGTTGAAAAATAATGTTATAATATATGAAAAAATGGGACTATATAAAAAAGCGTACAGTGTTGCAGGAAAGTATGTAAAATTGTATCCGGATGATAAGAAAATGAAAAGAGAGTTAACATTTATCAGGACAAGGATATAAAAACGGCAGACAACAAAAAGCTGAGTAAAGATAAGTGGAGGTAAAGTAGTGGAAGAAAAGTTGTATGATACATCAGAACAGAAAGAAAGAATAATTGTAGTTGGTGTAGCTACATCAGAAAATGATGATACCGACAAATCATTGGATGAGCTTATCGAACTTGGTCAGACAGCGGGTGTAGAGACTGTTGCGAAGGTTATTCAGAACAGGGAAAAAATTCATCCCGGAACATATATAGGAAAAGGAAAGATAGAGGAAGTAAGAGAACTTGTCATAAAGCATAAGGCGGATACAGTTGTATGTGATGATGAACTTACACCGGCACAGTTTAATAATCTTTCTCAGATGCTTGATGTCAAAGTTGTTGACAGAACGGTTATGATTCTTGATATCTTTGCCAAGAGAGCATCCACAAGTGAGGGAAAACTGCAGGTAGAACTTGCACAGTTAAGATACAGGGCGTCACACCTTATCGGTGGACGAAGTGAGCTTTCAAGACTTGGTGGAGGAATCGGAACAAGAGGTCCCGGAGAACAGAAGCTTGAGATGGACAGACGTCTTATCAAGGAAAGAATAACTCAGGTAAGAAAAGAACTTGAACAGGTAAAGAGAACGAGAGAACTCACAAGAAAAAAGAGACAGGAAAATCCGATACCGGTAGTTGCTATTGTAGGTTATACAAACGCAGGAAAGTCAACTCTTTTAAATCATCTGACGGGTGCGGGAGTTTTATCTGAGGACAAACTTTTTGCGACGCTTGACCCGACAACAAGAAAACTTGTGAGGGAGAACGGTGAGGAAATTTTGTTTACCGATACGGTAGGCTTTATAAGAAAACTGCCTCACCATCTTATTCAGGCATTCAGAAGTACACTTGAAGAAGCAAAATATGCAGATCTGATACTTCATGTTGTAGACTGTTCAAATGAAGACATGGATTCACAAATGTATACAGTTTATGAGACACTTAAAAAGCTTGAGGTAGGAGATAAAAAGATTATAACTGCGTTTAACAAGATTGATGTATGTGACAGAGAAGAAACATTGAAAGACCTTGCAGCTGACAGGACAGTCAGAATATCTGCAAAGACAGGACAGGGAATAGAACAGATGCTCTCTGCCATAAGCGAAGTCATAGCAGAGGGAAAACAACTGCTTGATAAGGTGTTCGGATATGACGAAGCGGGTGCTGTGTCAAACGTAAGAAAATACGGACAGGTTATGGAAGAAGAGTATAGGAATGAAGGGATTTATATAAAGGCACTTATACCGAGAGAGTATATGTATCTTTTCGTTGAAGAAAAAAAGAAGAAAGAAGCGTGGGAAGAATGAATCTGATAGCATGTGTTGACAAAAACTGGGCAATTGGAAATAAAGGCGAACTGCTTGTATCAATTCCTTCTGACAAAAAACTTTTCAAGGAACTTACTGACGGAAAAGTTGTCATAGGCGGCAGAAAAACTATGGAGGCAATTCCGGGAGGAACTACACTCGGTGGAAGAACAAACATAATTCTCACATCCGATAAAAAATATACTTATGGAAATGCAGTGATAGTCCACAGTATTGATGAAGCACTTGAAGAATTAAAAAAGTATGATGACGAAGACATATTTGTCATAGGCGGAGAAAAAGTTTATAAGGAATTTATGCCATATTGCAGCCGTGCCTATATAACAAAAGTCGATTATGAGTATGAAGCAGATGCTTATCTTGAAGATCTTGAAAAATCGGATGAATGGATTATGACTCATGATTCAGACGAATGGACATATTATGACCTCGAATATTATTTTTATCAGTATAAACGAAAATAATACATTTCATATGCACAAAATTGATAGCTGAATATCTAAATATCTAAAAAAGAATATTTATAAAAAAAGGGATATACATTTGCTGTAGTAACAAATGTATATCCCAATTTTTTAGTGAACGAAATTATTAAATTCTATCTGCAATTTCATAAATAAGTTTTTCTGTATCATTCCATCCAAGACAAGGGTCGGTGATAGATTTTCCATAAATGCCTTCACCAATTTTTTGATTTCCTTCTTCGATATAGCTTTCAATCATAACACCTTTGACAAGCTTTTCAATATCTTTTGAAACGCTGCGACTGTGAAGAACCTCAGATACAATACGAGGCTGTTCGTAAAAGCACTTGTTTGAGTTAGCATGGTTTGCATCAACAATACATGCAGGATTTTTAAGTTCAAGCTTATGATACATTTCATTTAATAATGTAAGGTCTTCATAATGATAGTTAGGAAGTGATTGGTCATGTTTATTTACGGCACCTCTTAAGATTGTATGTGCAAGAGGGTTTCCATCAGATTTGACTTCCCATCCGCGATACATAAATGTGTGGCTTCCCTGGGCTGCTATACATGAGTTAAGCATGATGCTCAAAGTACCGCTTGTAGGATTTTTCATACCACAAGGAATATCAATTCCGCTTATTGTAAGTCTGTGCTGCTGATCCTCAACAGAACGTGCGCCTACGGCAACATATGATAATATATCTGAGAGATAAGGCCAGTTTTCAGGGTAGAGCATTTCATCAGCTGAGAACATATGTGTCTCAGCAATAGAGCGAAGATGCATTTTTCTCATTGCAATAAGACCTTCGTGAAGATCGGGTGCTTTTTCCGGATCCGGCTGGTGCACGATTCCCTTGTAGCCTTCGCCTGTTGTTCTTGGTTTGTTTGTATATATACGAGGGATAATGATTAGTTTATCTGCAACCTTTTCCTGGACTTTTGCAAGTCGTGTAGTGTAATCACATACTGCATCCTCGTTGTCGGCAGAACAAGGGCCAACGATAACCAGAAATTTGTCGGACTCTCCTGTAAAGACTTTGGCAATCTCCTTATCTTTTTCTGCTTTTAATTTTTTGTGAGCTTCAGGAAGAGGATATCTTTCAAAAAGCTCCTCAGGTGAAATGACTTCTTTAACATAGGTAACGCCCATTGTTTTTCCTCCATTCTGCCGTTTTCGGCGTAATTAAATTTTTTACAAATTTTCTCAATGCTGTATAAAAGTATAAACAAAATAAGATTTTATACACAACAAGTCTTTATTTTAGGCAATAATGAAGCATTAGTCAAGTGTTCATGCAGACAATAGCAATATATTTATAGGTAGAAAAAGGAATGTGGGATAAAATTCTCAATAAGAGGCGGAGTGTTAAAGAATGTATGTGTTTTATAAATATTAGGTAAAAAGTGTTAAAGATGCATAAAGTTAGTTACGACAAACTTACAAATATGTAGAAATCGTACAATACATCCGACAAAATTTCGACTTTTTACCTCGAAAATTCGACTTCGATTCTTTACTTTTTTTATCATTAGTGTTAAGATAATGAGAAGAATTTAATAATAAGGAGGAAATTATAAAGATGGCTAGAGCTAAACAGTCAATGGATGGTAATACAGCCGCAGCTCATGTAGCATATGCTTACACAGAAGTAGCTGGTATCTATCCTATCACACCTTCAAGCCCTATGGCTGATTCAGTTGATCAGTGGTCAGCAGCAGGACAGAAGAATATTTTTGGAAACACAGTCAAAGTTGTAGAGATGGAGTCTGAGGCAGGTGCCGCAGGTACAGTTCATGGTTCACTTGCAGCAGGTGCACTTACAACTACATTTACAGCTTCACAGGGTCTTCTTCTTATGATCCCTAATATGTATAAAATCGCTGGTGAGCAGTTACCTTGTGTATTCGATGTATCTGCACGTACAGTATCATCACATGCATTAAACATTTTTGGTGATCATAGTGATGTTTACGCCTGTCGTCAGACTGGTTTCGCTATGTTAGCTGAAACAAATCCTCAGGAAGTTATGGATTTAAGCCCTGTTGCACATCTTGCATCAATCGAGGGAAAAGTTCCTTTCATCAACTTCTTTGATGGTTTCCGTACATCTCACGAAATCCAGAA
>ERZ780144.591-NODE-591-length-49445-cov-23.443592_pt1 | contig 49445 bp, 50 predicted proteins | sample MGYA00511380_ERZ780144 | MGnify/ENA primary metagenome ERZ780144 (study PRJEB29588, sample SAMEA1965858) | human gut metagenome | biome: human gut; feature: human-associated habitat; material: faeces | place: Denmark | collected 2008/2010 ... | reverse complement strand
AATGGCAGACATCATGGATGAAGGATTATGGTGTTGACTATTTCCGTGTAGATACAGTAAAGCATGTTGATAGTACAACATGGGCAGCACTTAAAAATTCTACAACAGAAGTAAATCCATCCTTCAAGATGATTGGAGAATATTATGGCGCAGGATATGCGTCAAATGGTAGTACCTTAGGTACCGGTCAGATGGATGCAGACCTTGATTTTGATTTTAATGACCAGGCAACAAGCTTTGTCAGTGGTAATATTTCTTCTGTAGAAAGCTTCCTTTCTTCCAGAAATACAGCACTTAATAACGCATACATGACAGGTCAGTTCTTAAGCAGTCATGATGAAGATGGATTTAAGGCGTCCTTAATGAACGGAAAAGGATATACCGAGGATGAGGCAACATCAGCAGCGTTAGTTGCAGCTACCTTACAGCTTACTGCAAAGGGTATTCCTGTGATCTATTATGGTGAAGAAGTTGGTTTAAGCGGATTAAATAATTATCCATACCAGACTAATAGATATGACATGGATTTCTCTCTGGCAACAGAGGACAATGTAACTTATCAGCATTATAAGAATCTGCTGAGCATCCGTAATGCATACACAGATGTATTTGCAAGAGGAAGCAGAAAGGTTGTGGCAAGTTCTGATGAGGAAGGCTATGATGTAGTTTCAAGATCCTATGGAGGAACAACCTTATATGTTGGTATGAATATCAAGGATACCGCAAAAGAAGTAAAAGTTCCGGTTAATGCAAATGCAGGAAATACAGTTGTAAATCTTTATGATGGTAAAACATATACTGTTTCTTCTGATAAGACAGTAACAGTTACCATTCCGGCAGCAAAAGATGGCGGTACTGTAGTGCTGAGAGCAGATAAAAAGATTAATCTTGACATTACTGTTCCGGGTAAAGATTTCCAGGAAGTAATTGATACCATTGATGCTGTGGGAGATACAGCAAAGATTAATGTTACAATGCCAGATACCACAAAAGTTCCGGCAGAAGTATTCAATGGCATGATTGGAAAAGATATTACCATTACCTTCAAGCTGAGTGACAACGTAAGCTGGATTGTAAACGGAAAGAACATTGTAAGTAAATTAAAAGATGCAATAGACCTCGGGGTAACCGTAGGTAAGAGCAGCATCCCGGCTGATAAGATTAAAGCATTAGCTGGAGACAATAAGACTATTGAACTTTCACTGGCACATGACGGAGCATTTGGATTTGATGCTACACTTCGTGTCAACGTTGGTGCAGAGAACAGTGGAAAATATGCAAACCTTTACTATTATAATGAAAAGACCGGAGCATTAGAATATGTTCAGGCTGTAAAGGTAAATGCAGACGGAACCGTTGATTTCAAATTCTCACATGCATCTGAGTATGTTATTGTACTTAGCAATACAGATATGAAACCAGCAGCATCTACAACTCCGAATGCAACACCTGTTGTAACAGCAGAGAAGCAGGTTAAGACAGGAGATAATACTCCGATTGCATGCATGGTAGTATTGTTATTCGTTGCAGGAGCAGCGGTAGTTGTACTTTACAGAAGACGTAAAAGAGTCTAAGCAGAGCAAAACTGCAAACAGGAGAGTTTAGTTTTTATAATGTATATCGTCTGAAATAAGAGGATAGATGGAAAGGGCAGCGAAAGCTGCCCTTTCCCCTTTTAACCCTCTTGGATAAATAAAAGAACAAAAGGAATAAATCCAGGCAGAAGATTGACATACTATTCCTAAGGTGTTATTCTTAGTTCCGACTGAATTACTTGGAAATAGGACGAAAATAGCTGATAAAGCAAATTGATAAAGGAGGAAAACCGATGGAATTAATCTATCTGGACAATGCGGCAACAACAAGAACGGACGAGCGGGTAGTGGAGGCAATGCTTCCTTATTTTACCCGGTATTATGGAAATGCATCTACCATTTATGCATTGGGTGAGGAAAGCCGCAAGGCAGTAACAAGGGCCAGAGATATTATTGCAGCAGGAATCGGTGCGAAACCGGAAGAAATATATTTTACGGCAGGTGGAAGTGAATCTGATAACTGGGCACTGAAAGCAACAGCAGAAGCTTATAAAGAAAAAGGAAAACATATCATCACCAGTAAGATTGAGCATCATGCAATTCTTCATACCTGTGAATGGTTGGAAAGACAGGGCTTTGAGGTAACTTATCTTGATGTGGATGAGAATGGACGTATCAATCCGGCAGATGTAGAAGCTGCAATCCGTCCGGATACCATTCTGATTTCTATTATGTTTGCCAACAATGAAATCGGTACCATCGAGCCGATTGCAGAGATTGGTGCAATTGCCAAGGCACATGGAGTTTTATTCCATACTGATGCAGTACAGGCATTTGGTCAGGAGCCAATCCAGGTAGATGAAATGAATATTGATATGTTAAGCAGCAGTGGCCATAAATTAAACGGACCAAAGGGAATCGGTTTCCTCTATATCAGAAAAGGTGTAAAAATCCGCTCCTTTGTACATGGTGGTGCACAGGAGAGAAAGAGAAGAGCCGGAACGGAAAATGTACCGGGAATCGTAGGCTTCGGTAAAGCTGCAGAACTGGCATTTGCTTCCATGGAAGAGCGTACTGCAAGAGAAAGAGAATTGAGAGATTATATGATTTCCCGTTTTGAAAAGGAAATCCCATATGTGAAAATCAATGGAGACAGAGAGCATCGTCTTGCCAATAATGTCAATGCATGCTTCCGTTTTGTGGAGGGAGAATCCATGCTGATTATGTTAGATATGAAGGGGATTTGTGCATCCTCCGGTTCAGCATGTACTTCCGGTTCCTTAGACCCGTCTCATGTATTGCTGGCAATTGGTCTGCCACATGAGATTGCACATGGCTCACTCCGCCTGACTTTAGGCGCAGATACCACCAAAGAGCAGATTGACACCACGGTAGACGCAATCAAAGAGATTGTTGCACATTTACGCAGCATGTCACCGTTATACGAAGATTTTGTAAAGAACCAGCAGTAATAGAGAAGAAAAGGAGTAACGATTATGTATAGTGAAAAAGTTATGGATCATTTTCAGAATCCGAGAAATGTAGGGGAGATTGAAAATGCCAGCGGAGTAGGAACAGTAGGAAATGCAAAATGCGGTGATATCATGCGAATCTATCTTGATATTGATGATAATGGTGTGATTCAGGACTGTAAGTTTAAGACCTTTGGCTGTGGTGCTGCAGTTGCAACCAGCAGTATGGCAACAGAACTGGTAAAGGGAAAGACCGTACAGGAAGCATTACTTGTAACCAATAAAGCAGTAATGGAAGCATTAGACGGACTTCCACCGGTTAAAGTGCATTGTTCCCTTCTGGCAGAAGAAGGTATTCATGCTGCACTTTGGGATTATGCTGAGAAGAATGGCATTGTCATTGAAGGCTTAAAGAAGCCGAAGAACGACATCTCTGAGGGTGAAGAAGAGGAAGAATATTAAAAACAACATATCCCTATTGACATAGTAGGAAAAAAGGAATATACTGTACCCATAGACAAATAGAAATGGAGGTACAGTATGAAGATTTCAACAAAGGGACGTTATGCTGTCCGACTTCTTCTTGATATAGCAATGAATGATGAAGTTGAACCGGTACGTCTTAAAGATGTTGCGGAACGTCAGGATATTTCCATGAAATACTTGGAACAGATTATTTCTACACTGGTACGGGCAGGGTTTGTTAAGAGCATCAGAGGCCCCCAGGGAGGATATCGTTTATCAAAGACACCGAAGGAATATACGATAGGGATGATATTACGTCAGGTAGAAGGAAGTCTTGCACCGGTATCGTGTCTTGAGGATGAGGTGAACACCTGTGAGCGTCAGTCAGAATGTGTAACACTTCGTATCTGGAAAGAATTAAACGATGCGATTAAGAGTGTAGTAGACAGGTATACGTTAGAGGATTTGATGGAATGGCAGCAGGATATCAGCAGCGATTATGTCATTTAAATGGACGAGGTCGGTGTGTACCAATGAAACAAAATATTTTAAATAATTTATTTGAAAAAAGTCTTGACAATTGGTACACATCGTTTTATATTATACTTAATCCATATCAAACAGATAGGAAATATATGAATTTAGGGAAAAGGAGATTATTATCATGGCAAACATTTATAAAGGAACATTAGGACTGATTGGAAATACACCATTAATCGAGGCAATTAATTTAGAAAAGGCGTATAACTTAGAAGCAAAATTACTTTTCAAACTGGAATATTTCAATCCGGCAGGAAGCGTAAAGGATCGTATCGCAAAAGCAATGATTGAAGATGCAGAAGCAAAAGGACAGTTAAAAGAAGGTTCTGTTATTATCGAGCCGACATCCGGAAATACAGGAATTGGTCTTGCAGCACTTGCGGCAGCCAAGGGATACCGTATCATTCTTACTATGCCGGAATCCATGAGTGTTGAACGTAGAAACATCTTAAAGGCTTACGGTGCAGAAATTGTTCTGACAGAAGCAAGCAAAGGAATGAAAGGTGCAATTGCAAAAGCGGATGAACTTGCAAAAGAGATTCCAAACAGCTTTATCCCTGGACAGTTTGTAAACCCTGCGAATCCAAAAGTACACAAAGAGACAACAGGACCGGAAATCTGGAAAGATACGGACGGAGCAGTAGACATCTTCGTAGCAGGAGTTGGTACAGGTGGAACCGTAACAGGAACCGGTGAATACTTAAAAGAGCAGAAAGCAGATGTTAAAGTTGTAGCAGTAGAGCCGGCATCTTCACCGGTATTATCCGAAGGTAAGAGTGGAGCACATAAGATTCAGGGTATCGGTGCAGGATTCGTACCGGATGTATTAAACACCAAAGTATATGATGAGGTATTTCCGGTAGAGAACGAAGATGCTTTCCGTGTGGCAAAAGAAATTGCACACAAAGAGGGCGTATTAGTAGGAATTTCTTCCGGAGCAGCAGCTTATGCAGCAATTGAACTGGCAAAGAGACCTGAAAATAAAGGAAAAACAATTGTAGCTTTATTACCGGACAATGGAGACAGATATTATTCAACAGCTTTATTTACAGAGTAATTTGCAGTAGAATAGAAAAAATCTGATGTAACATCAGAGTGACAGAAATAAATAACAGAACGGAGAAAAAGAAGATGAGCACAAAGAAAAGCAGAGCAGAACGTAATTTAAAATTTGAAACTTTACAGTTACATGTAGGACAGGAAAATCCGGATCCGGTGACAGATGCAAGAGCAGTACCTATTTATCAGACATCATCCTATGTATTCCGCAACAGCGACCATGCGGAAGCAAGATTTGGTCTTGCAGATGCAGGAAATATTTATGGAAGACTTACGAATCCGACAGAAGATGTATTTGAGAAGAGAATTGCAGCATTAGAGGGTGGAGTTGCAGCGTTGGCAGTAGCATCCGGAGCAGCAGCAATTACTTATACGATTGAAAATCTTGCACAGAATGGTGACCATATTGTAGCTGCAAAGAATATCTATGGTGGTTCTTATAACCTGTTGGAGCATACACTTCCACAGTACGGCATTACAACAACCTTTGTTGAGCCGGAGCCGGAAGCATTTGAAGCAGCAATCAAAGACAATACAAAAGCATTATATATTGAGACATTAGGAAATCCTAACTCAGATGTAGCAGATATTGAAGCCATCGCAAAAGTAGCACATGCACACAAGATTCCATTAGTCGTAGATAACACTTTTGCAACACCTTATCTGGTTCGTCCGATTGAATATGGCGCAGACATCGTGGTACATTCTGCAACAAAATTCATTGGTGGACACGGGACAACAATTGGTGGAGTTATCGTAGACAGCGGAAAATTTGACTGGGAGGCAAGTGGAAAATTTGCATCTTTAACTGAGCCAAATCCAAGTTATCATGGCATCAGCTTTACCAAGGCAGTAGGACCGGCAGCATTTGTAACCAAGATTCGTGCAATCTTACTTCGTGATACCGGAGCAACTTTATCTCCGTTCCATGCATTTATCTTCTTACAGGGATTAGAGACATTATCCTTAAGAGTAGAACGTCATGTACAGAATGCATTGAAGGTAGTAGAGTTTTTAAATAACCATCCACAGGTGGAGCGTGTAAATCATCCTGCAGTAAGTACAGATCCAAAGCAGCAGGAATTATATAAGAAATACTTCCCGAACGGTGGCGGTTCTATCTTTACCTTTGAAATCAAAGGTGATGACAGAAAGGCAAAAGATTTCATCGACAATCTGGAAATCTTCTCCTTACTGGCAAATGTTGCAGATGTAAAATCTCTGGTGATTCATCCTGCATCAACCACACATTCCCAGCTTAGTGCAGAAGAATTAGAAGAGCAGGGAATCAAACCGAATACCATCCGCCTTTCTATCGGAACAGAAAATATCGACGATATTATTGAAGACTTAGAGGAAGCATTCAAGGCAGTAGAGTAAATGACTGAAAGAACTAAAATGAAAAGCATGAGATAAAAGAAGTCTCATATACTTTAGAAAGAGTATATGAGGCTTTTTTTATGAAAAAATGGAAAAGAATACTGGCAGTGGCGGTAATGCTGGCATTGGTATTTTGCGCAGGCCGTGGGAGTGCAGTGCTGGTAAAAAGCTGGCAGAATGGCGGCTTACTGGGAGTAAATGCAGTGGCATCTACAACAGAGAACTGGGGACTTGGATTTGGTGAATCGGGGACACAGCCAACCGGAAATGCCACACCGGAAGAATTGCGGAAATATAATACATATTTTATTGGTAATGGCGATGATAAGGTGATTTACCTGACCTTTGACTGCGGCTATGAGAATGGAAATACGGAGAAGATACTGGAAGCATTGAAAAAGCATGATGTAAAGGCAACCTTCTTTGTGGTAGGGCATTTCTTAGAGACCAGCCCGGATCTGGTAAGGAAAATGGTGGAAGAAGGTCATACCGTAGGAAACCATACTTATCATCATCCGGATATGTCAGAAATTGCAGATGTATCGTCATTTCAAAAGGAAGTTGAAGATGTCAAGTTACTTTATGAAGAGATTACAGACAAGGAGATGGTTAAATTTTACCGGCCGCCTCAGGGGAAATACAGTGAATCAAATCTGAAAATGGCAAAAGAATTAGGTTATTATACTTTTTTCTGGAGTCTTGCCTATGTGGACTGGGATCCGGATAATCAGCCAACAAAAGAAGAGGCCTTTGAAAAACTCACCGGACGTATTCATCCGGGAGCTATAGTGCTGCTGCACAATACTTCAAAGACCAATGGTGAAATATTAGATGAACTACTTACAAAGTGGGAAGAGATGGGGTACCATTTTGGTACTCTGGATGAGTTAATCGCAGGTTCTAATTCTTAGAAAAATGCTCTTTATAGACAGCTTAAGTATTATTATATTTAAAAGAAAGGTGGTGAAGAGTATTTTCCACTGGTAACACTTTCTATTGCTATGATAAGTAATAGGAATTATACCTTTCGAAATATGAGTGAATTTTCGGGCGAACTGGTAAAAAAGAAAAAAGCGGCAAAGCATACAGAGGGAAACAGTATTCAGATTTTATAGAATTAGAAAATGAATAAAATTTTGAAAAATCATTAAATAAAACTTGTCTTTTTACTTCTTTTGTATTATACTCTTTGATTGGTAATACCAATCGGAGGACTTAGAAATGAAGTATTTTAGACAGTTTTTTTTAATTCTGGCAATTTCTTTTGCTGGAGAAATTCTGCATATGGTGCTGCCATTACCGGTTCCTGCAAGCATTTACGGACTGGTGTTAATGCTGCTTGCTCTGGTAACGGGTATCGTTAAGATAGAACAGGTGAAGGACACTGCGGTATTCTTAATTGAAATTATGCCGGTGATGTTTATTCCGGCAGCAGTAGGACTTCTGGACTCCTGGAGCGTTCTGCGTCCGACTATTGTGCCGGTGATTGTCATTACAGTACTTACGACGATTATTGTTATGGTCGTGACCGGAAGAGTGACACAGAATGTGATACGAAAGGGAAGGGAGAAAGAAGAAAATGAATAATTTTGCAGGAGATACCCTTTTCTTTGGCGTAGTAATCAGTCTCATTGGATATGAAATCGGAGCACTGTTAAAGCGTAAATTAAAGCTGGCGCTGTTTAATCCACTTTTGATTTCTATTATTTTTGTTATGGTTGTATTAAGTGTAGGCAGGATTGACTATGACAGTTATTATGAAGGAGCAAAGTATTTAAGCTATCTTTTAACCCCGGCAACGGTATGTCTTGCTGTTCCGTTGTATGAGCAGCTGGAATTGTTAAAGAAACATAAAAGTGCCATTGTAGCTGGAATTATATCCGGTGTCATTGCAAGTATGGGAAGTGTGCTTCTTTTTGCGGTGATATTCCATCTGAATCATGAGGAATATGTAACCCTTCTGCCAAAATCCATTACCACAGCAATTGGAATGGGAGTATCTGAAGAACTTGGAGGAATCGTAACGATTACGGTGGCAGTAATTATCATTACCGGAGTCTTGGGAAATATGATTGCAGAAGTGGTATGCCGTGTATTTCATATAGAAGAGCCGGTGGCAAAGGGACTGGCACTTGGTACTTCCGCCCATGCAATCGGAACCGCCCGTGCCATGGAAATGGGAGAAGTAGAAGGAGCAATGAGCAGTCTTGCCATTGCAGTAGCAGGACTTCTGACGGTAGCAGCAGCAACTGTATTTGCTAATTTTTATTGATGTATCTGTGATGCAATAATTTTGCAAGGGATGAAAGGAGATTCAGATGAAGGACAGAGAGTATAAGAGGGTAATGGCATTCGTAAAGGATGGAATACGGAGCGGGGAGTTTCGGGTAGGCAGCAAGCTGCCAACAGAACGTGAAATGGCAGAAACACTTGGTATGTCACGTCCATCTATTCGGGAAGCATTAAAGAGTATGGAGAATATCGGATTGATTGAAAGTCAGCAGGGCTCCGGCAATTATATCTGCTGCAACATGGAAAAAAGCCTTTCAGAAGTAATTAATATGATGCTGCTATTGCAGCAGATAGATAAGGATGAGCTTGCAGAGGCACGCTGCCTTTTAGAATACACAATAGGTCTTCTTGCAGCTAAAAACATGGGTAAACAGGATTTTGCGGAGTTAAAAGCACTGGCAGAATCTATGCAGAATGCTGACCAGCAGAGAAGTTATGAGATTGACCGGGAGTTTCATCAGAAATTAATATTAGGTTCCGGCAACCGTTTCATGATTACGATTATGCAGGTATTTTCTGAAATTTATAAGGAAAGTATCCGAAAAGGCTGGGAAAATGCAGATGCCGAGAAATTTGAAAAAATGTGGAAGCTTCATGTAGAAATTGCAGAAGCAATCGAAACGGGAGACCAGAAAAAAATCGATGCTGCCATACAGGCACATTATGATATTATTCATAAGTAAAATGATGGTAAAAAAAGTCTGGCAGAAAAGAAGGAGCCAAGTTTGCTTGAGCGAACTTGGCTCCTTCTTTTCTGCCAGACTTTGGCGAGCATCGCGATAACTGTAGAAACTTGCAAAGCATGTTTCCCATGGTTACGCGAGTAGCTTAGCGGGCAAGTACTTCTAAGATTTCACCTACATACATGGTGTGAAGGTTGCCATCGGCATACCAGCTGCTTTCGATAGAAGAATCAATAAACTGGTCCGGAGTCATCTTTGTAGCAGATAATTTACGGCAGATAAATACCAGATTTCCCTCGTCAATATAAGGTGTGTCCTTGTAGTAATCAAGATGCATTCTTGCATTTTCAATTTTATTTTCATCACGTCCGGAAACAACTCCAAGATATTTTAAAGCTCCTTTATTGGACTCATCTAAAAAGGTCAGTGAAAATGTCTCTCCATTATCAATAAATTCTTTGGTATAGCGTGTATCTCTTACAAAGATGTAGACAACATTTTTGCCCCAGAGGACACCAACACCGCCCCAGCTTGCAGTCATTGTATTTGCTTTCTTCTCATCACCTGCTGTGATTAACATCCATTCTTTGCCGATTTTAGTAAATGGATTCATTTCCATAAGGTCAATTGGATATGGTTGAAATGTATGCATTATTTTTCCCTCCAGTAAATTCGTAATATGAATTTAGTATAGCATTGTATTTTCATAATTACTATGGATTTGTGGTAAAAAGAATTCCCGAAAAGGTTTAAGTTATGAAATTTATTGATATAATTCTGCAATTCTTGAAACAGCCACATAAATTTCGGAAATACGGTACCAGGTACGGAAATCTACAATTCCGGTAACCGGAAGCCCAAAGATGGACTGGAATTTTTCTACGGCAGCTTTGGTTGCAGAACCATAAATGCCATCCACGGCAATAGTCGGAAGTGCAGGGTAGTTACGTGCAATCCGGTTCAGATGCTCCTGCAGCATCCGCACCTTATCCCCGGTAGAACCAACTTCAAGGTTGCTGCCCGGCCAGGAAGCAGGCACACCACTGATTTCATCCGCCGTGTTGATATACATACTGCTGCCGTAATAATAGCGCAGAATTTCAATGGTGGAATACCCCTGGTCGGCTAAGTATTTCGAACCCCACTGAGTCATCCTTTTCCCATTTGCGTATGTAGTACGTCTAAAGCCTTATTTTATGCGGGTTTAGAGGGTGTCGGAGCAGTAGAGATAAATGCTTAATTCTTTCTTTTCACTGTCATAGACAATTTTATCTACAATGGATTTTAGCGCATTGCTTTTGGTGACGGTAGAGACATCCTCACTGGAAAGTATCTCATATACATTCTTAAGCCGGTTGCGCATGAGTTCCCTTGTATCTGTCTCAGATGGAACAGGAGCAGGGGTTAATTCTTCCAGCCGGCTTTCTATTTCTGCCCGTTCTTTGAAAAGAATGGCTTTATTGTCCCGGTATTCTTCTATGGTATCAATGCCATCCCGGTAAGCCTGCCGGATACGTTCTTCTTTTTTCTCAATGTCATGCAGTCTTTCGGTGAGTATCTCATGGGCGGACTGGGCGGTTGGTTCTTCTGACTTGATGATTTTAAACTGGAGCGGTCGCACACCTTCCATAATTTCTTTCAGGCCTTCCAACACGGCAGGTTCTAGTTTCCGGGCGGAAATCTGATGGGACACGTTGCATTTCCCCTTTAAATATCCATAGCATTGAAAATTCGTGTAGGTTCGTCCGTACCGTTTATCCTTATGAATGGAAGTGGAGAGAGAGCGTCCGCAGGTGTGGCACTTTACCATGCCGGATAACCAGTGCCGGTGCAGTTCCGGTGGCTTGGCATATTTGGGAGTGTATTCTGCCTTGATACGCTGCTGTGCCTTTTCATACTGTTCCACACTGATAATCGGCTCATGGCTGCCATCTCTTATAATCCATTCGGATTCATCCTTTAATGCCTTGTTATCGTTAGAATGACGGTTCCAGACAGATTTTCCAATATAAGTAGGGTTGCTTAAAATGTAGCCGATACTCCGCCGCTCAAATGGCTTCTTATGTGAGGTAAGATAGCCGAGGTTATTTAAGTGTTTTGCAATTGCAAACATACTGGCACCATTCTCGGTATACATGTCGAATATCGTATGTATGATAAGAGCTTCTTCTGGCACAATAACGGGAGTTTCTTTGGCATGCGGTACTTTATAGCCTAAAGGCGGTCGAGCCTGATTTCGCCCTCTTAAAGCGTTCTCCGTCATACCTCGCACAACCTCACCGGACAGACGGATAGAATAATATTCATCCATCCATTCTATGATTCGCTCAATCAATGAACCAAAAGGACCATCCACCAGTGGCTCGGATACGGAAATGACTTCCACATGGTCTTTCCGGAGCATGGACTTATAGACAATGGATTCTTCCTGATTTCTGGCAAATCTCGAATACTTCCATACCAGAATTACATCAAAGGGATGTTCTTTTGATTTGGCATGGGCAATCATATCCTGGAACTGTGGACGTTTATCCGCTTTACGTCCGGATATGCCATCTTCTTCATAGATGTACTGATTGGAGATAATGATATTGTTCTTGGAAGCATAATCTAAGAGCAGCCGCTTTTGAGCGTCCGGGGATAGTTCTTCCTGCTTACCGGTAGATACCCGGATGTAGAGGGCACCGGTACGCATGGAGGTGTTGTCGGTCATATTATCACTCCTTTGTTAAGTGTATGAAAAAAGCACATAAATATGAAATCAGGAAATGAAGTACAAGTACTGTAGCATATGATATACTGGAGGTGGCGGTATGAAGGTAAATGTTTATATTCGATTTGGTGAGGATGAGAATTATCGGAATGTTAATACATTAACAGTAGATGAAAAGAAATGTGTCGGAAATAAATTAAATCAGCAGGCAGCGGACAGAATTGTTTTAGTACCGAAGTCGGTGTGAAGAGAATATACAATATAATGATAGAAAAAACAGGATGCAATATGCCGGTAGGCAGGCTGGAGAGTTCCGGCTTGCCTACCCCTTAAGTTTTAGATATAAATAACAAAACCAAGCAATCATGTGAATACCTCCTGTATATATTATATGCAGTATTGATATATGTATGAGGAAAAGGGAAAAAGGATGAAAAAATTTTTGAAGATGGAAGACTTGCTATGGATGATAAATAGGTTTTATATAAGTAATTAATTTGATATAGCCGACTTCTATGTATAAGACACTTGAGATAGTATTTTTAGAATATTTTAAATATATTTACTTGACGTACGCAAAAACGTACGCTATAATAATTATGACATAAAAAATCTCGTCCATTCATAATAATATAGAATATAAAGAAAATGATATTACAGTGTAAAAGATACAAGTTTAGGATACGGTACTAATCAAAATACAGATATAGATACACAGGAATGTTCGAGAAGTTTTACTAAGGAATTTACAAAAAATTTTAGATAAAAAATTAGTGTAAGGAAATACAGAAATAGAAAAGGAGATTTATTATGTCAGCAATTAATATAACAAACGCAAGAAAGGAACTCTACAATCTGGTAGAAGAAGTCAATCTCTATAGTGAACCGACTTTGATTGTAAGTAAGAAGGGGAATGCAGTTCTTGTTTCTGAAAGTGATTGGAATGCAATTCAGGAAACGGTATACCTTAATTCAATTCCAGGAATGGTTGAATCAATAAAAAAAGGAATGGAAACACCGATAGAAGATTGTGTATCAGAAGAAGATGTAGAATGGTAATTTTATGTACAGAATTGTCTATGAGAAGCAGGCTGTGAAAGATATTAAAAATTTAAAGAGTGTCAGGCTCGACCAAAAAGCAAAAAGATTGGTTGAAGTCATAAAAGACAATCCTTTTCAAAATCCACCACCATATGAAGCACTTGTTGGAAATTTAGAAGGAGTTTATTCAAGAAGAATCAATATCCAGCATAGGCTGGTTTATCAGGTTTATACTGAGCCTGTGGAAGTAGATGGAATTGCGTATGAGGGGACGGTAAAAATAATCAGAATGTGGACGCATTATGATAAAGTTCGCTAAGAAGAAGCATCGACGGAAAGAAATAATTATGCGCACATATTATTATATATCAGATTTAAACAAAGTTGGAAAAGAGGAAGAGTTCATCCCTTATATTTATGATAAGATAAGAGGGTGGGTCGTAGACCAATCTAATATTCTTATGGATAGAATATTAGGATATGATGACACTGAACCGGAAGATTCTACATATAGGATTGGAAATTTAGATAGGCTTGATAGAATAACAGAGATAACCGAAGAAGAAGCATTGAGGAAAATAGAAGAAATGAAGTAGATACCACTAGCCTTTAGGTCGGTGGTATTTTTATATCAATTTTAATTTTCAAAGAAGTACAAGTGCTCCAACATATGATATACTAGAGGTGATAGTATGAAAGTAAATGTTTATATTATATGCAGTATTGATATATGCATGAGGAAAAGTAAAAAAGGATGAGAACATTTCAGATAGACAGTGAACCTAAGCGTTTGTATTTCACTAATTATAATAGAATTGAGGAAGAAATTCTGTTTCAAAATGTTTTGGCAAAATTAGAAAGTTGTAAAGAAATTAAAATAGGCAGAAAACAAATAGGTCCGTCGGAAGACTTATACAAATGCAAATGGTCAGATTTTTCATTCTGCTTGGTGTATGACATTGATTATGGAACATATATTCAGGCGGATGATGAAAAAGTAATTCAAAGGTTGAAAAAAATTTTTGAAGATGGAAGACTTGATATGGATGATAAATAGGAGTTTTATATAGGTAATTAATTTGATATAGATTTAAAAGGATGAGAATGATGTTGAAATTTTTATTGGAAAAGGTTGTTGGAACAAAATATTACTATTCATATTTTCCAGAAGGAAATAGAACTGCGGCTGGTCTGGTTGTAATAGATTATGATAACAATTTAAGGGAAGTTATAAAAGAATCGGAAGAGGATTTTGAAAATATATATGCAATTCATGCATTGCATGGCATAAAAAGGGGACAAACAGATGGAACGGTGGCTTGGTGCTAGAATTTTAGTAGCCGACTTTTGTATATAAGACACTTTACACTGAGCCTGTAGAAGTGGATGGAATTGCGTATGAGGGGATAGTAAAAATAATTAGAATGTGGACTTAGTAAGAGAAAGTTCGCCAAGAAAAAGCATTGATGGAAAGAAACATCTTTCTGAAGGTTCTTGTTCTATTCAAAAGATTATAGGAGAAAATGAAATGATACCAGATTTTTTGAGAAGAGAAAACAAAACTATGAAGGTAGATCCAGATGTTGAAAAAATGGGAATTGCAGTAGAAAGGTATGAAAAACATTTTGGGGAAGGAGTAAATACAGAGTCTTATACTTGGCCGATAAAAGAATGGAGCAGGATTGTAGATATTTGTATTAAGGAAGAAAAGACATTGGATGAACTACTGGGAGAGGAGCATGCTCCGGAAGCAGATGAATGATAGAAAAAGGAAAGAAATTGAATTTATAAATGGGATATGGTACATTTAAGGTGTAAGGGCAATAGTTCAAGAGGAGAACGCTGCGGCGGAACGACGTTTCCGAACAACCGTAGAAATCCCGGTGCAACTCCGGGTGACTTACATAAGGTAGAAGATAGTTTAGGCTGGCAGAACAGGTTGATTGACAAGGCATCGGTTCAATTCCGGTTGACTACCAGGAGGATATATCATAACGGTATATCCTTTTTATGTTTGAAAAATAATAAGGATGAGATTTTTTAATATAAAAAATGGAGGTGACTGAATGAAGCTGAGTAAAGCGGTCAGAAGGCTGCCGAAGTATAAATCTAGAGAAGAAAAGATAGAAGAGTAATGGTGTTAATACAACTATGAAAATCCCAGAGCAGATAGAGAGGATTGGAAATGTCAAATAATACAAGATATTTAGTTCTTACTGATTATGATAATAGAGGAACAGTTATTAAGCAGGAAGGAAGAAAATTTTATGAATATAAGGATGGTGAATGGGTAAGACGTGGGCTTGGAATTGGATATTTTTTACCAGATGCGCCAGAGTTTGAATGCTATGAGGAGATAACCGAAGAAGAAGCATTGAAGAAAATAGAAGAAATGAAGTAGATACCACTAGCTTTTAGGTCGGTGGTATTTTTATATATGCTAAATTCCTTATATTACACAGAGAAAATGTTTCTTTTGATGAAAGAGGTGGAGAATGAATAATTTTGAATTTGTCGATAACACTCGACTTTTGCACAGCGAAAATTGAATATTGTCGGTTATGGTGATATAATTTTTGCATTAATCTTGAAAGGGGAAAATAATGTCTAACATTGAAAAATTATTTAAAGAGTATAATGTAACAAAAGACGAGCAACGCAAAATTATGGATATAATGGATAAATACAAAGAACGAATTTCAGATGGAGTTTCAGTATCTAGTGCTGAATTTGAAAATGACATTATATCTGTTTTTGGTGGGTATGTTTCAGCAACGGGACATACTCCAGCAATAGAGTACCATTTTTGTGAATTTGTTGCTAAGGATTTCATGGAGGATAGAAGGTGGGAAGAAGTATTTGTAGTACTATATGGTGGCTTTGCAAAATACGGAGGAAAAATTGAAAATAGATCATAAGAACATTTACTAATTATTAGGATTTTAATAATAAAAAAAGTATTGTTTTGAAACATATTATTAAGTTGAAAGGACAATGGAAATGAAAATAGTAATAATATTGATGATGTCTTTAGCACTTTTTTGCGTAATAAGAGCAATAACTATTTTGCTTTACATGTTGATTGAAAAAAAGTATAAGGTAAAAGATGATGGAGAAAAGTTTGAATTAATTTTATCCATTTGTTTTTATTGGATTTACATCTTTTGCTTTTTAGTGGCAGCGAAAAATGTTTCAACAATTTATAAGTTGAGTAATCTGGAATGGTATATTATATATACATATATAGGAATGATATCAGTGGTGTGGTGTTATTTTAGTTGGAGACTTAAGTGGAATGCAAGACCTCAATTTGCAAAAAATGAAAAAGAAATGATACTAAAAAAAATCATAGTTTTTTTAGGTGTTATGATACTGTCCTTTGCCTATGGTTATATTCAATTAAATCAGAAATTTAGTAGTGATAATACTGCGGAAGATGCTAATATCTTATTAATGGCAATAGTAAATATAACGATAATTCCTGAAATTATTGCACTTGATAGGGTTCTTAATCAAATAAAGCTCTATATTAATTCGAAGGAAAAAAATAGTGCAAAACCTTGTAATAAATAATTTAAATTTATGGGAAGTTCTTAGAAAAAGGCAAAGTAGCTTGGGATAGGAACAATTGTAAACTTTACATTTCCTGAGTTAATGGAATCAACTATAGTTGAGGAATATGAAGTGCATGGAACTAATGGTGATGCAAAAGTAATGATAGTGAATCTACAAGAAGTTATTCAAAATCAAGAGTATCAATTTGACTTTATTGTGAAGAAAGAAAAAAGAGAATTAGTAGCTAAACTAATAGACTAAAACATAAAAATAAGTTCTAATTAACTGAGAATCAAGAGTCGAATATGCAGAGAAATCTGTGTATCCGGCTCTTGTTTTATTGTGACAGAGGTGGAAAAGTGAATATTAATAGCAAGATGAAAAAACTCCAGATGGCAATATTACAGAGTGTTTTGGTAATCAACATTAATTGCTGCTAGTTTTATGCAGCAGAGCTAACCTAGGATGTCATTATGATTATGAGTAATAGTATTTAGAAGACATAGAAAAAACAGTTAATATATGTGACAGTAATATATAAATTTATTTTTGGGGAGATACATTATTGTGGCAAAAATGTGCCAGTTTATGAGAAAAGTATGGTGCTTAGATTATTTAGAAGTGGTCAATTCAGTAGTAAAAGTTATAAATAATATGAGTATTATTTGTAATTTATTTGTGTTATAATTACAAGAAAAATAAGATATAGGAGTATGTTATGGAGAATTTAATAACATTAGATGACATTTTTATAGGTAAGGCGGATGGTCTTGCAGAAGCTAAAAGAAGTGATTTTACAACCTTATTTTATAACGGAAATAAGAACTATAATTTATTAAAGGAAGATAAATCTAAATTTATAATATCAGGAAGAAAAGGAACAGGAAAAACTATTCTCGCAAAGTACTATGAAAAAGAAATGGCAAAAGAGGGCAGTTTAGTTAAGTTTGTTAATGGTAATGATCTTCTATTTAGGCATGTGAAGGAATTGGGAACAGAGAACATTAGTGATAAATGTATTGCTTCTTTTATAAAGTATACGATATTGTTTGAAATGTCTACATTGATAATTGATAACAAAAAGGAAGTTATCAAAAAAAGCAATTTATTGCAAAGAATTAGAACTAAAAAAAGAATTAGAAAATTAGCAGAACTTATATCAGAAAGAAGGTATGAGGGAAATTTTTCACTAGAGTCATTTTCAAAAGAGATGAAAGAAAAAAGTGAGGCAAATATATCTGCTAGAAATAAGAAATCTATGGTGGGAGCTGAAAGAGAACAAACTAGAAAAGAAAATTATTCCAAAAATTCGTATTTTGCGGTTGTTGATAATATGGAAAATATTGTTATGGAATTAATGAAAGATGTATCATTGGCACTTATATTTGATGATATAGATGAGTATACAGAAAAAATATCTGAAGACAAGAAATTTCAATTGTTTCTTATAAAAATTATTGAAATAATATATGAAGTTAATGAAGATTTATGTAATTATACAAGTGGTGATAGTAAGATTATCTTATTAATTAGATCTGACATTATAGATTCATTGCAAACAAATTCCAGTAACATAAATAAAATTATTATAGACTCGCAAATATTATTAAATTGGATTGGAAAAATGGATGGAGGAAAACCAGAAAATAATCCATTATTTGATTTGATTTTAACTAAAATCAAGAATAGTAATGAAAAATTAAGGGAGAAAACAACAAGTGAGATATTTGAAATGTTTTTTCCAAAGAAAATTGATGGAATAAGTACTGTTAGCTATATATTTAGACGTAGTCATGGAAGACCGCGAGATGTTGTTAATTTGCTTAATATTATAAAGAAAGAGAATGGGGGAGCTACATTTTTCAAGGAGCAATTTTTTAAATCAGCAGAGAAGGAGTATTCTAGGTGTTTTAAGGATGATTTGAAAAATGAAGTATCTTTATACTATGATAGTAATATTATTAATTCAAGTTTTAGGTTAATAACTTTGATAGGAAATATAACTTTTTCATTAAGTGAAGCTCAACAAGTAATTAATGATTGCAAAGATGATGTAACGCCACTTACTGATGCAAAGGAATTTATTAATATAATGTATGATGTTGGGGCAATAGGAAATTATAGGATAGTACATGGAAAAAGAAGGTATACATTTAAATATAGAGAAGATGGAGCAGATATTCCGGACTATAGATATTTGTTTACGGTTCATCAGGGATTAAGAAAGAGTTTGTTGAGAAAATAATAAAAAGAGTTGGATAATCCAACTCTTTTTATTTGGCATCTTACAGCCAGTATTTAAGAACACAGAGGTTCTCTAAATCTATATATACAAATTAAAGTAATAATCAAATATATTAAATTATATTAGCACTATAGAAAAAATGTGTCAATATATAACAAAAATAAATTTATTTTTTGTTATATATTAGTATCATTTTTTGTAATAAAAAATTAGTTTATAACATAAAAATTTGCAAAGCTCGCATTCGATTTTTCCTTCCCTACGCAAAACCAAAAAGGGCATCCAGTTCGGGCAGCTTACCCGCTGCCCGTCACAGTACTGGGTCAGAATCGGCTGGCGGACGTTCGGGCGGGAAAGGTAGCTATTAAACATCTCATCAACGATATTGGAAATGTTGGAAAAAATGTTTCTGCCGTAGACAAATTTGTGGTCAAAGGCGGTGGAAGAAGTAATGGTAAAATCATAGCCCTTGTTCCGGTACCACTCCGTATACACCCGGTTTAGGGTAAAGGACATAATCGCTAAAATATTTGCACGGAGAGCAGCATCCGGCCAGGTAGCATAGATTTCGCTGGAGGCAACATTTTTGATGTAATCCCGGTAACGGACATAGTAGTCGTTGGCGGAAGAATCACTTGGCGGTCCGTCGTGGACAATGACATATTCCGGGATGACAACACGGCTTAAGACAATCTCGCCGCTTTCATTCATTGGCTTGATTTCATCCTCTGGGATTTTCGGCGGAAAATTTCCATAGAGAGTGTTGGCTGTTATAACAATATTTCGTTCCAGTGGATTTTCCACGGTGGCAGTTTCCATCCGGACATTTTGGATGGAAGTTTTATCCGGCAGAACGGAGATACCGGAAATATTGATGGGACGGTAGCCGGACGCATTTACCTGAATGGTATATTCCGAGTAAGGCTGGAATTCAGAAGGCTCCATACTATATTCTAAAGGGGGAGCCGGCAGTTCAACTGCTGCAGTCTGACCGGAAATGTCAGTTGATAGTTCTTCAATAATTTCAGTAGGATTTCCCGTATAGGAGAGACGGATGGAGGCATCTTTAATGGGGAAAAAGCCACGCTCTGTGGTGACATGAATCTGCAGTTGTCCTCTGTCCGTGGCTTTTTGCATATAAGAAAGGTTTGACATATGGAAACCTCATGATATTTATTCCATAAAGTATATGCCGGAAAGCGGGAAAACGTGTTATACTGTTGCAGAATGAATGGAGAGAAAACATGATAAATTATAAAATGATATTGCAATACGATGGCAGCAGATACAGCGGATGGCAGGTTCAGGGAAATACAGAGCAGACCATTCAGGGAAAGCTGCAGTCGGTATTGGAGAAAATGACAGGAGAAGAAATAGAGATACATGGCTCCGGAAGAACGGATGCGGGCGTGCATGCCATGGGACAGGTGGCAAATTTTAAACTTCAGAGCGCATATGAACCGGAAGAGATAAAGCGGTACTGTAACCAGTATCTGCCGGAGGATATTGTGGTATTAGAGGTATCCGAAGTACCGCTTCGGTTTCACAGCAGATTAAACGCAGTAAAAAAGACTTATTGCTACCGCATTTTCTTAGGGGAGAAGCCGGATGTATTCCGGAGAAAATATGTAACACCGGTGGCAGAAAACCTGAATATTAACAAAATGAAGGCAGCGGCGGAAGTGCTGCTTGGAACCCACGATTTTACTTCTTTTTGCGGCAACCGTCATTTCAAAAAATCGGCAGTACGGACGATTTATGAGATTCGGATAGAAGAGAAAAAGGATGAACTTGACATTTCTTTTACCGGAAATGGATTTTTACAGAACATGGTGCGAATCCTTACCGGAACACTGTTAGAAGTTGGAACGGGAAAGCGGGAAGTTCGTGAGATGAAAGAAATATTAGAGGGCAGAAACCGCAGTCTGGCAGGACCAGTGGCAGCAGCAAAGGGACTGGTGCTCATAAATGTGGAATATGAATAGATAAGGCAGAGAAAGCTTCATGGAGAAATGGATTGAAATCAGAAAAGGCGGCAATTTCATGGAAATGGCAAAGAAATATGGAATTGACCCACTGATTGCCCGGATTATAAGAAACCGGGATATAATAGATGAAAAAGAAATTACAGAATATTTGTATGGTGGAAAAGAGGCATTACATAATCCTCATTTATTAAAGGATGTGGATAAAGCTGCAGGAATTATTGCAGAGGGCATTGCAGAGAAAAAGGCCATGCGTATCATTGGTGATTATGATATTGATGGTGTCAATGCAACCTATATTTTATTAGATGGAATCCGCCGGTGCGGCGGCAATGTGGATGCTGCAATCCCGGACCGGATGAAAGATGGTTATGGAATCAATGAGCATTTAATCGAGCAGGCATTGTCCGATGGAAAAGAACTTTTGATTACCTGTGACAATGGAATTGCTGCAATCAACGAGATTAATTTTGCAAAGGAAAAAGGAATGACCGTTGTGGTAACAGACCACCATGAGATTCCTTATCATAATACAGAACAAGGAAAGGAATTTCTACGGAGCAATGCGGATGCCATTGTAAATCCCAAGCAGGCGGATTGTCCGTATCCCTGCAAAGGAATCTGCGGAGCAGTAGTGGCGTGGAAGCTGGTGCAGGTGCTTTATGAGAGAATGGATATTCCGGTGGAAGAAGCGGATATTTTTATTGAAAATGCAGGTTTTGCAACGGTGGGGGATGTCATGGACTTAACCGGAGAGAACCGTATTTTGGTAAAGCTTGGGTTAAAAGCGTTAGAGCATACGAAGAATCCCGGAATGAAAGCGTTGATTGCAAAAAACAAGCTTTCTGACAAGCCGTTGAGTGCATATCATATCGGCTTTGTATTGGGACCATGTATCAATGCCAGCGGCAGACTGGATACGGCAAAACGTTCCCTGGAGCTGCTGCTTGAGCGGGATGAAGTAAAGGCTTCTGCACTGGCAGGCGAATTAGTGGAGCTTAACGAAAGCCGGAAATATATGACACAGCAGGAGACACAGAAGGCATTGGAACAGATTGAAAAGGAAGGCCGGGAAAAAGATAAAGTATTAGTGGTTTACCTGCCGGAATGCCATGAGAGTCTTGCGGGAATCATTGCCGGAAGAATCCGGGAAGCCTATCAGAGACCGGTATTTGTACTGACCAGAGGAGAAGAAGGAGTCAAAGGCTCCGGTCGTTCCATCGAAGCCTATTCCATGTTTGATAAAATGACGGAAGTGGCGGAGCTGTTTACAAAATACGGCGGACATCCTATGGCAGCAGGACTTTCCATGCGGGAAGAAGATATTGATAAATTGCGAGAACAGCTTAATCAGAAGGCAGAACTTTCTGAAGAAGATATGGCAGAGGTGGTAAGGCTGGATGCGGTGCTTCCAATGTCCTATTTTACGGTAGATACCATCCGGCAGTTAAGTGTGCTGGAGCCTTGCGGAAAGTCCAATACCAAACCGGTATTTGCAGACCGTAATATTAAGGTTACGAGAGCCGGTATAGTGGGCGTAAACCGGAATGTGTTAAAGCTTCATTTGTTGGATTCAAAGGGGAATCCGGTGGCAGGAGTCTATTTTGGAGAAGTGGAAAAATTTCTTACATTTCTCAGTGAAAAGTTTGGCAGTGAAGAAGTGGATGCAGCTATGCATGGAAAAGAAAACAGCATACAGTTTGCAGCCGTTTATGAGCCGGCAGAGGACACTTACAGTGGAAGAGAAAGTGTACAGGCAATAATACGGCGTTTTAGGTAAAACTTTAGGGATTTAAGAAAAATTTAATAGAGTATTATGGTTTTTGCAGGACGCTTCAGTTGTAAAAAGTGCAGAATCATTGTAAAATATAAGGGATTTATAACATACAGGGGGTATATTATATGACGAAAGAGGAAGTGTTTTCTTTCCCTTCCGCAGATGGGCGAACCACAGTTCATGCAGTACGATGGACTCCGGAAGATGGAAAGTATCGTGCGGTTTTACAGATAACACATGGTATGGTGGAATATATTGAGCGCTACCGGGCTTTTGCAGAATTTTTAAATGACAATGGTTTTCTGGTGGTAGGTCATGATCATATCGGACACGGCGAATCCGTTGTATCTAAGGATGAATGGGGATTTTTTGCAGAGCATCCCAGCGATACGGTGGTTGCCGATATGCATACACTCCGGGAGATAACACAGAAAGAGCATCCGGGTGTGCCATATTTTATGTTAGGACACAGCATGGGTTCGTATATGCTTCGGAAATATCTGGCGATACATGGAGAGGGGCTTACCGGTGCTATAATTATGGGAACCGGCTGTATTCCGGACAATACCACAAAGCTTGCCATGTTTATTGCAAAGCTGCAGGCGGCATTTTTCGGCTGGCATCACAGAAGTAAATTATTACAGAAATTATCTTATGATAAATACTATCATCAGTTTGACCTGACAGGAAAAGATGCTTCCAATAGCTGGCTGACCAAGGATGGAGAAATAGTAAAAACCTATTATGCAGACCCGAAATGCACGTTTGTATTTACGGTAAATGCTTATATGGGACTGTTTGAGGCAGTTCTATTTGACAACCAGCAGGAAAATATTGAAGCAGTTCCAAAGAGTCTTCCGTTATTCTTTGTGTCGGGAGCAATGGATCCGGTGGGCGGCTGCGGCAGCGGCGTAAAGAAGGTATATAATAAATTTGACGCAGCCGGCAAAGAGGATATTACCTGGAAATTATATGACAACGACCGTCACGAAATCTTAAATGAGACAGACCGTGATGTTGTATATCATGATATTCTGGCATGGATGAATGTTCACCTTGCCTGAAAAAGGAGGAAAAAATGAAAAAACATATCAAAAAAATAATGGGAATGGGATTGGCATGTATGCTGTTTCTTGGAGTGCCATTTCAGGCATCCGCAGCAGAAGTGACCGGTACCTTATCGACAGAGACATCCGGGGAAGATGGTGCGGCAGACGGAGCGGATAACAGTTCCGATGCAGCAGCAAATCCGGACAGTGGAGCAGACAGCAGCACGCCGGATGCCGGAGCAGCTGCAGATAACCCGGCAGCAGCCAATGACAAAGCAGATGACAATGTTGTAATCAAGGAAAACGACAAACCGTATCTGGCATTGGGTGCAGACTTATCCGAAGACCAGAAGAACACTGTTTTAAGCCTGATGGGAATTGACCCGGCACAGCTTGGTAACTATGACGTAGTAACAGTAAGCAACTCTGAGGAGCATCAGTATCTGGACGCTTATATTCCATCTTCCCAGATTGGAAGCAAGTCCTGGTCCTCCGTTGTGATTGTAAAGAAGGAGAAAGGAAATGGAATCAACATTTCCACAAAGAATATTTCTTATTGTACCGTTGGTATGTATAAAAATGCACTGGTAACAGCAGGGATTGAAGATGCAGATATCATTGTAGCAGGACCGAAAAATATTTCCGGAACCGCTGCGTTGGTTGGCGTATTTAAAGCATATCAGGAAATGACAGGTAAAGAGCTTCCACAGGAAAATGTGGATACCGCATTAAATGAGCTGGTATTAACCGGACAGCTTGAAAGCAGCACCGGAGCAGATGCTGAGTCGGTAGAAGGTCTGGTAGCATACTTAAAACAGCAGATTGCAGAGAATGGCCTCACCGATGATGACAGCATTCGCAAAGCCATTGATGAAGCTGCAGATAAATTTGATGTGACACTGACCGAAGACCAGAAAGCACAGTTATTAGAGCTTTTGAAGAAAATCGGTGATCTGGACCTTGATGTGGACAGTCTTGTAAATCAGGCAAAATCCATTTATGATAAGATTGAAAACCTTGGTGCAGATGGAATCTTTGATAAGATTGGAAGCTTCTTCTCAAATCTGTTTTCATCTATTGCAGATTTCTTTAAGAATCTGTTTAGTTAAGACGGAATCTGTTATTGGCAGTTCAAAACAACTACTGAGATATTCTTGGTAGTTGTTTTTTACTTTACAGGAAATTGCTTTCCTGTAAAGTAAAAAACGCTCCGCGAGGATGCACACTGCGGCGTATAAGGTAGATGTCGCAAGCGACCGCCGCAGGCGCGAGAATGTGCCAAGGCACATTCTTTGTTCCGCAGAAAACAAGAAAACACATGTTTGCCAAAAAAATCTCCATGTGTTATACTAGCCGCAGGGCTTCTTTTGAAGCAGTTTTTAGAAAGAAAGGAATGGAACAATGGCGAAACAGGAAACATATGATGCAAGCAGTATTTCCGTACTGGAAGGACTGGAAGCTGTCCGGAAGAGACCGGGAATGTATATTGGAAGCGTCTCAAGAAAAGGATTGAACCATTTAATATATGAAATCGTGGATAACTCGGTAGATGAGCATCTTGCTGGTGTATGTGATACCATCCGTGTTACATTAGAGGCAGATGGCTCCTGTACCGTAGAAGATAACGGACGGGGAATTCCGGTGGGAATGCATAAGAAGGGCGTATCGGCAGCCCGTGTGGTATTTTCTACTCTGCATGCCGGTGGAAAGTTTGATAATGCAGCATATAAGACCAGCGGTGGTCTTCATGGAGTAGGTTCCTCCGTTGTAAATGCACTTTCTACTTATATGGATGTAGAGATAAGCAGAGATGGTTATGTGCATCATGACCGCTATGAGCGTGGCGTACCAACGGTAGAGCTGGTAAACGGACTGCTGCCGACAATTGGAAAGACGAAAAAGACCGGAACAAAGATTAATTTCCTGCCGGACCCGGAAATCTTTGAAAAGACAAGATTTAAAGAGGATGAAGTAAAGAGCCGTCTCCATGAGACTGCATATTTAAATCCTGCTTTAACTATTATTTATGAAGATAGACGTGGAGAAGAAGTAGAACATATTGAATATCATGAGCCGGATGGAATCATTGGATTTGTAAAAGAGATGAATCAGAATAGTGAATGTCTCCATGATGTCATTTATTATAAAGGAGAATCTGAGGGCATTTCTGTTGAAGTGGCATTCCAGTATACAACAGAATTTCATGAGAATGTGCTGGGCTTCTGTAATAATATTTATAATGCAGAGGGCGGAACACATCTGACCGGTTTTAAGACAACCTTTACCCAGGTGATTAATTCCTATGCAAGAGAGCTTGGCATTTTAAAGGAAAAGGATGCAAACTTTACCGGAACAGATGTAAGAAATGGAATGACTGCCGTTATTTCTGTGAAACATCCGGACCCAAGATTTGAGGGGCAGACGAAAACCAAGCTTGATAACCAGGATGCGGCAAGAGCCACCGGAAAAGTAACCAATGATGAAATTCAGATGTACTTTGACCGTAACCTGGATACTTTAAAGGCAATTATCGGATGTGCAGAAAAAGCAGCAAAAATCCGTAAGACAGAAGAGAAAGCGAAAACCAATCTTTTAACCAAGCAGAAATTCTCCTTTGATTCCAATGGAAAACTGGCCAACTGCGAAAGCCGTGATGCCTCCAAATGTGAAATCTTTATCGTGGAGGGAGATTCTGCGGGTGGTTCTGCTAAGACTGCAAGAAACCGGATGTTTCAGGCAATTCTTCCGATTCGTGGAAAGATATTAAATGTAGAGAAAGCAAGTATTGATAAAGTATTGGCTAATGCAGAGATAAAAACCATGATTTATGCATTTGGCTGCGGATTTTCCGAAGGATATGGAAATGACTTCGATATCAGCAAGCTTCGTTATGATAAGATAATTATCATGGCAGATGCGGATGTGGATGGAGCACATATTTCAACGCTGCTTCTGACTTTGTTTTACCGGTTTATGCCGGAACTGATTTACGAAGGACATGTCTATATTGCGATGCCGCCTTTGTATAAAGCGATGCCAACTAAGGGAGAAGAGGAATATCTTTATGATGATGCAGCCCTTGCCCGCTATCGTAAGACACACAAAGGCTCCTTTACACTGCAGCGTTACAAAGGTCTTGGAGAGATGGACGCACAGCAGCTTTGGGAGACAACCTTAAATCCGGAAACAAGGATGTTAAAACAGGTAGAAATCGAAGATGCCAGAATGGCATCGGATGTAACAGAGATGCTGATGGGAACGGATGTACCGCCGCGTCGTAAATTTATCTATGATAATGCAAAGGATGCAGAACTTGACATATAAATTTCTATGAATCCGTAAGGAATTGCTGACAGCATATTTTTATGGATGTATGGGAAATGATAGAAGCAGAAAATCAGGAAGGAATTGGATAGATTATGGAAACGAAAGAACAGATTATCCGCACCGAGTATTCGGAAGTAATGCAGAAATCTTATATCGATTATGCCATGAGCGTTATTATCGCAAGAGCATTGCCGGATGTCAGAGATGGCTTGAAGCCGGTACAGCGAAGAACACTTTATGATATGCACGAACTTGGCATCCGTTATGATAAACCTTATCGTAAATGTGCCCGTATCGTGGGAGATACCATGGGTAAATATCATCCGCATGGTGACAGCTCCATTTATGATGCACTGGTGGTAATGGCACAGGAATTTAAGAAGGGACTGCCACTGGTAGATGGTCATGGTAACTTTGGTTCCATTGAGGGAGACGGAGCGGCTGCGATGCGATATACCGAGGCGCGTCTGCAGAAGATTACCCAGGAAGCGTATCTGGCAGATTTAGATAAAGATGTAGTAGATTTTATGCCAAACTTTGACGAGACAGAAAAAGAACCGGAAGTACTTCCGGTAAAGGTGCCGAACCTTTTGGTAAACGGAGCAGAGGGTATTGCCGTTGGTATGGCAACCAGCATTCCACCGCATAATTTTGGCGAAGTCATTGATGGTGTCAAAGCATATATGAAGAATCCGGATATTACAACGGAAGAAATGATGAAATATATCAAGGGACCGGATTTCCCGACCGGTGGAATTGTAACCAACCAAGACGAACTGCTTTCCATTTATGAGACTGGAATCGGTAAGATTAAGGTTCGTGGAAAAGTAGAGATTGAAGCAGTAAAAGGCGGAAAAGAGCGCCTGATTATTACGGAAATTCCATACACCATGATTGGAGCCAATATTGGAAAATTCTTAAATGATGTCTACAGTCTGGTGGAGACCAAGAAGACGAATGATATTGTAGATATTTCTAACCAGTCATCCAAAGAGGGAATCCGCATTGTTATCGAACTTCGAAAGGGAGCAGATGCACAGAATCTTTGCAATCTCCTTTATAAGAAGACAAAATTAGAAGATACTTTTGGTGTCAATATGTTGGCAGTAGCAGACGGAAGACCGGAGACTCTGGGACTGGTTCCGATTATCCGTCACCATGTAAAGTTCCAGTATGAGCTTGCTACCAGAAAATATAAGACATTACTGGCAAAGGAACTGGATAAGAAAGAGATTCAGGAAGGTTTAATCCGTGCCTGCGATGTCATTGATTTAATTATTGAAATCTTAAGAGGAAGCCGTAATATCAAGGATGCGAAAAACTGCCTGATGAATGGTGTGACAGAGAATATTAAATTCAAAACGAAAGAATCCGAAAAGAAAGCTTCGAAGTTAAACTTTACAGAACGTCAGGCAACAGCAATTTTAGAGATGCGCCTCTATAAGCTGATTGGTCTGGAAGTGGAAGCACTGATGGATGAGCATAATACCACATTAAAGAATATCGCAGAATACGAAGATATTCTTACCAACCGCAGTACAATGGCGAAGGTAATTATGAAGGAATTAGATGGTCTTAAGAAAAACTATTCCAGAGAACGCCGTACCCGTATCGACAATGTGGAAGCTGCTGTTTATGAAGAAAAGAAGATGGAAGAGATGGAAGTGGTCTTCTTGATGGATCGTTTTGGCTATGCGAAAACCATTGATGTGGCGGCTTATGAGCGTAATAAAGAAGCAGCAGACAGCGAGAACCGTTATGTACTTCATTGTATGAATACCGGAAAAATCTGCATCTTTACCAATACCGGACAGATGCATCTGCTGAAGGTAGTCGATTTGCCGTTTGGAAAATTCCGTGACAAGGGACAGCCGATTGATAATGTAAGTAATTATGACAGCTCTAAAGAGCAGTTGATTTATATCACGGATCTGGCAGCACTGTGTACGCAGAAGCTTTTATTTGGAACGAAGACAGCCATGTTAAAACAGGTGGATGGAAAAGAATTTGACGTAGCAAAACGTACCACAGCTGCCACGAAACTTGCAGATGATGATGCAGTTATATTCGTAGCACCGGTAGAAGAAAATATGACTATTGTTATGCAGTCGGCAAAGGACATGTTCCTTAGGATCGCAGCAGATACGATTCCTGAGAAGAAGAAGGGGGCAATCGGGGTCTGCGGAATGAAGCTTGCAGCAGGGGATGAACTGACCAACATCTATGCACTGGGTGAGGAAGAACCGCCAGTGGTCATGGTAAAAGATAAAGAAATTGCATTGAACCGGCTTCATATTGGAAACCGTGCAACCAAAGGAGTAAAGAAATAAATTGACATATCAGCAGGCACTTGCATTTGTAGAAGAAACAAAAAAATATGGCAGTATATTAGGACTGGACAGTATCCGGGCACTGATGAAAGAATTGGGCGATGTGCAGGAAGACTTATCTATTATTCACATTGCAGGAACTAACGGAAAAGGTTCCGTTGGAGCAATGCTTCAGGCAGTATTGGAAGAAGCCGGCTTAAAGGTAGGCAGATATAGTTCCCCGGCAGTCTTTTTCTATCGGGAAATCTGGCAGATAAACGGAAAAGCAGTTTCCGAAGAAGCATACGCTGCCTTGATGGAAAAAGTAAAGACAGCCTGTCTTACACTGACAGAAAAAGGACTTCCGCATCCGACCTCCTTTGAGGTAGAGACTGCCGCAGCGTTTTTATATTTTAAAGAAGAAGCCTGTGATGTGGTGTTATTGGAAACCGGCATGGGGGGAAGAGAGGATGCAACCAATCTGATTACCCATCCCATTTGCAGTGTCATTACTTCTATCAGCATGGATCATATGCAGTTCCTGGGAAATACGTTATCAGAGATTGCATCTGCAAAGGCTGGAATCATAAAAGAGAACTGCCCGGTGGTATCTGCCTGGCAGGAAGATGCTGTGAAAGAGGTTCTTGTCAAGGAGGCAGAGCGGCTTAAAGCACAGCTGTACCAGCCGAAGAAGGATGCCATAAGAAATCTTTTGTATGATATGAATGGAATGCAGTTTGATTATGTAAGAGAAGATAATTCACAGTGGAAGATAAGACTCCCGTTGACCGGTGCCTATCAGGCAGCCAATGCAGCCTGTGCGCTTAAAGTAATAGAAGTATTGAAAGAGAAAACATTTCCGCAGCTTACCTTATCGGTGATACAAAATGGCTTTCAGAAAGTCTGCTGGAATGGGCGTTTTGAACGTGTTTTAGAGGAACCATTATGCATTCTGGATGGTGCCCATAATGAGGGCGCAGCACTGCAACTTACAAAAACGCTGGAAAACTGTTTTACAAATCGTAAGATAACCTATATAATAGGGGTGCTTGCTGATAAGGCACATGAGAAGATTTTAAAGATAATGCGTCCTTATTCGGAAACTGTATATGCGATAACGCCGCATAATGGCAGGGCACTTCCGGCAGAGAAGCTGGCGGAGGAAGCGAAGGCAGCAGGCTATCAAACAGTAATAACAGAACCTTTGATTGAAGATGCGGTAAGACATGCAATTGCTGAGAGCTCGAGAGAAGATGTGGTGCTGATATTTGGCTCCCTGTCATATCTTGCAGAGGCAAAGCAGGCTGTCATACAGTATCGGGAAGGACAGAAGAATGATAGATAAAGAGAAAGTGGAAGCAGGTGTACGGCTGATATTAGAAGGCATTGGCGAAGATGTGAACCGGGAGGGCTTACTTGAGACGCCGGATCGTATTGCACGGATGTATGAAGAAATCTTTGGCGGAATGGACATGGATGCCGCAGAGCCTTTAAAGAAAAGATTTCATGCCAGCAATAATGAGATGGTAGTAGAAAAGGATATTACTTTTTATTCTACCTGTGAGCATCATATGCTTCCATTTTATGGAAAAGCCCACGTTGCTTATATTCCAAATGGAGAAGTAGTCGGCATCAGCAAGCTGGCAAGAACCGTGGAAATCTATGCAAGACGGCTTCAGATTCAGGAGCAGCTTACGGCACAGGTGGCAGATGCACTGATGGAGCAGTTAAAGCCGAAGGGTGTCATGGTCATGATGGAAGCAGAGCATATGTGTATGACGATGCGTGGTATTAAGAAGCCGGGCAGCAGGACGGTTACTTATGTGACCCGTGGTATCTTTAATGAGGATGAGCGTCTGGTAAATAAATTTTTCCAGATGGTGCGTTAGATATGGTGATGAAATGGAATATGTAGCAAGACTTTTGCATCAGGAGCAATACCGGAAAACCGTAAAGAAAATTGCCCGTCTGGAAGCGGACAGAATCTATTGCAGACATAATATGGAACATTTTATGGATGTGGCACGTCTGGCACAGATTCGCAATTTAAAGGAGCAGCTTGGTTTGGATGAAGAGATGATATATCTTTATGCCCTGCTTCATGATATTGGTCGTATGAAAGAATATGAACAGGGAATCTCTCATGCAGCGGCATCTGCCGAATTTGCAGGAGAGATTTTTGCGACTATAGGCTATCCGAAGGAAAAAGGAGATATCATCTGCCAGGCAATTCTGGCTCACCGCAGAGAGACCTGTAGTGAGCTGCACGGGGAGAAATTATGGCAGACAGCATTTACACAGCTTATGAAATGGGCAGATAAGGCATCCCGTATGTGCTTTGCCTGTGAAGCAGCAGACAGCTGCAAGTGGAGTGAAGAAGAGAAAAATAAACCGGAGACCTGGTTTTAAGCTGCCAGGAATCCGTAAGAAGCTGTTGGTAGCAGGTTCTACAGACAGCATAAAAGGAGAAGAAAAATGAGAATAGGCAATCGGACATTTGACACAGCAAATCATACTTATGTAATGGGAATCTTAAATGTAACACCGGATTCTTTTTCGGATGGGGGAAGTTATAACCGGTTAGACCTTGCATTAAAGCATGTAGAAGAAATGATGGCACAGGGGGCAGATATCATCGATGTGGGTGGAGAATCCACAAGACCGGGTTATACAAAGATTTCTGATGAAGAAGAAATTGAGCGTACTGTTCCGGTGGTAGAAGCAATTGTAAGCCGTTTTGATGTGCCGGTTTCCGTAGATACCTATAAAAGTAAGGTGGCAGAGGCTAACCTTGCGGCAGGAGCACATCTTTTAAATGACATCTGGGGACTGAAAGCAGATGATAAAATGGCTGGCGTGATTGCAAAATATGATGCCGCGTGCTGTCTGATGCACAACCGCAACGAAGCAGATTATAAGAACTTTATGGAAGATATGAAAAATGATTTACGGGAAACATTACGTCTTGCAAAGGAAGCGGGGATTCGTGAAGATGGTATTATGACAGACCCGGGTGTAGGATTTGGCAAGACTTATGAGAATAATTTAGAAGCTATCCGATGCGTGGGAGAACTGAATGAACTGGGCTATCCGGTGCTGCTTGGCACATCCCGGAAGTCGGTAATCGGTCTGACGCTGGATGTTCCGGCAAAGGAACGCGATACAGCCACAGCAGTAACCAGTGCTTATGCCGTATGGGCACATTGCGGATTTGTCCGCGTACACAATGTGCGTGCCAATGCAGAGGCAATTAAGATGGCAGAAGCAATCAGGGATGGAGGATTACATGGATAAGATTATCATAGAAAATCTTGAACTATTTGCAAATCATGGAGTGTTTCCGGAGGAGACAAAGCTTGGACAGAAGTTTCTAATCAATATGGAACTTTATTTACCAACCAGAAAAGCAGGATATTCGGATGATTTGATCGAATCGGTAAATTATGGAGAAGTCAGCCATTTTGTAACAGAATTTCTGACGACACATACCTATAAGCTGATTGAAGCTGCAGCAGAGCAGACAGCACGGGCAGTGTTATTGCATTTTCCGTTGATTCAGAAATTAAAATTTTCCATACATAAACCATGGGCACCGGTGGGACTGCCTTTATCAGATGTGGCAGTGGAAATAGAACGGGGCTGGCATAAGGTATATCTTGCCTTTGGTTCCAATATGGGCGACCGGAGAAAATATATTGAAGATGCCATTGAAGAACTGCGGAACTTAGAAGACTGCAAGGTAGGAAAGGTATCTGATATCCTCGAGACAGAACCTTATGGAGGCGTGGCAGAAGGCGCATTTTTCAATGGATGTCTGGAACTTCGAACCCTGTATACACCGGAAGAATTATTGGAGAAGCTTCATACCATAGAAGCTCATGGCAACCGGGAGCGTAAGATGCGCTGGGGCTCAAGAACGATAGACCTTGATATTTTATTTTATGATGATGAAGTGATATCTACCCCGGAACTTACGATTCCGCATATTGATATGGCAAACCGCCTGTTTGTGTTAGAACCGCTGTGTGAAATCGCACCATATCTCTGGCATCCGGTGTTAAAAAAGACGGTGCTTCAGATGAAACAGGAACTGAAGGGCAGAAAAGACATTGTTTTATTTGATTTGGATGGAACCATTACCAATTCCAAGGAAGGAATAACAAAGTGTGCCCAGTATGCCCTAAAGGCATATGGTATTGACGAACCGGATGCAGATAAGCTTGAATTCTTTATCGGACCGCCACTTAAAAATACTTTTATGGAACATTATGGCATGGATGAAGAGACCGCAGTAGCGGCAGTAGCCAAGTACCGGGAACGCTATCATCCAACAGGTATCTTTGAATGCAGCCTTTTTGATGGCGTTGAGGATGCTTTGAAATCTCTCAAGCGAAAAGGCTATCGTATCGGACTGGCATCCAGCAAGCCGGAAGAATCCTGCCGGCGTATTTTGGAGCATTTCCACATCCTCTCCTATTTTGATGAAGTGGTGGGAGCCACAATGGATGGCAGAATAGACAGCAAATATGAGGTGCTGCAGGAAACGATAAAGCGGATGCATATTTATGATACCACCGAAGCAGTATTGATTGGAGATACCAGATTTGATGTGTCAGGAGCCAAAGAAGCACATATGGACTGCATCGGTATCACTTATGGATTCGGAACGAAAGAAGAGTTGCAGGAGGCTGGTGCAAAAGCAATCTGTGACAGTATTGAGGAGGCGGCAGAATATATTGAAAGATTATAAGCTACTTCGCATCTGGGAAGTGATTTATCCCATCGGTATTTATTTTGTAGTAACAAATGTTGTGATGTTTGTGTTAAATCTCATGCATACAATGACCAATGAAAATTATATGATTTATCAGATTATTGCAACGGTGATAGCATTTCCCTTTATCTATGCTTTCTATCGGAAAGAAGATGGCGGGAAAATGGCAAATCTGCCACGAACCATTTTATTTGCAGCCGCCGCAGGCTTATTTGGCGTAGTGTTAAATAATCTTATCGGATATACCGGCTTAAAAGAAACATCGCAGAGCTATCAGGAAGTAAGTGCTGCTTTTTACGGCAGTACTCTGGCATTAGAAATCCTTGGAACCTGTATCATAATTCCGTTCTTAGAGGAACTTCTTTACCGTGGCATCGTTTACCAGCGTTTGAAAGCGTTTTTGGGAGTGAAGACGGCAATTGTATTATCGGCAGTAATATTTGGAGCCATGCATTTTAATCTGGTGCAGTTCCTATATGCCACAGCGGTAGGACTCTTTCTGGCAGTCATCATGGAGCAGGAAGGGCTTGGCGCAGCCATGGCAACCCATATGGTAACGAATCTGGTATCGGTACTTCGAAGCGAGACAAAGCTGTTTCATTTCATGGATGCATCCATGACGGGAAGCGTCATATGCACCGTGGTGGAGAGTGTGCTGATAGTGGTGTTACTGGTGCTGGCTTTCCGTGGTGAACGCAAGAAGTAAGTTCTGGTTAATTGGATAATTGTAAAAATAAAAGGAATCTAATTTTGATAAAATTCCCCTTTGGTAGATAAGGTAAATGTTCTTAGTCTGCTTAAGGGGAGTTTTTTTGAAAAAATGGAGAGAAACTGGAAACATGAGAAGCTAAAAAGGTAGAAGGTATTCGCTGATAGATATGACAACTATCCTGGATTGCTTGTTGACAACTGTACCCTAATAGGGCATAGTATAGGTAGAAAAATTATTAGAACTGGAAGGTACACTATATTATGAAAGAAGATACAGTACTGGTGGAAATAACAAAGATGAGAAAGGAAACTGGATTAAGTCAGAGCCGGTTTGCAGCATACTTTGGAATACCAACAAGAACGTATCAAAAATGGGAACAGAAAGAAAATACGCCAGCTCCATATATTCCGGAAATGATGAGTTATATACTTCATCTTGAGAAAAGAGTAAAGGAGTTGGAGGAGAGACTTTCTAAGTATGAAGAACCGGGGAAGGATGCTGCAGAGGTCCAATAGAATAGAAAAATTTGTGGATGATGTAAAAAGTATTACAAGATTGGATGATTTTGGAAAGTATTTAACTTTTTTATTGGAATTAAATATTTATACATTAAATGTGAACCGAAATTTTTTCGATATTTCGTTAATTCGGAAAGAGGATGGATGTTATTTATATTGCCCGATATTTAATAACGAAACAGCATATCTTTCGGATACGCAAAACAAATATCCATTAGAAAAGAATATTAATACACTTATAGCCGAGGTATGTAATAAAATCTATTCAAGAATATGTGAAATAGATGAACATCAGAAAATAATACATCCAGAGTTTTGCTGGGATGATGTCAGAACAGAATGTTTTTAATGGCAAGGTATAAAAGGCATATATGTGAGTGCAACTAATTTTAGTTGCATCTGCTGCGAGCAGGGAGTATAATATAAAAGGAGAAGAAATTTATGAGCAGAAAGGATAAATTATTAGAGAAACTTTTGCAGAAGCCAAAAGATTTTACCTTTGATGAAATGGTATCATTACTTTCCTATTTGGGATATGAATTAAAACAGGGAGGCACTGGTTCAGGGGTAAAATTTATAAAGGATGGTTCTAATGAAGTGATAAATTTTCATAGACCTCATCCTAATGGGACATTAAAACGCTATATTTTAGACCAGGTGATTGAAAAACTAAGAAAGGATGGCGTATTATGAGTGACTTACTATCATACAAAAATTATAATGGTACAGTAGAGTTTTCGAAAGAAGATAATTGTTTATTTGGTAAAGTAATCGGTATTAAATCGCTGATTTCCTATGAAGGGGCATCCGTAAAGGAATTAGAGCAGGATTTCCATAATGCAGTGGATGAATATCTTGAGGATTGTAAGGAGAGAAATATTGAACCAGAGCAACCTTATAAGGGGACTTTTAATGTAAGAATTAGTCCGGAATTGCATAGAACTATTGCAATCTATGCTATGGAGCATGGAAAAAGTTTAAATGCTGCGGTGGAAGAGGCAATCGACAATATGGTTAAGCTGTAGTGTTTGTTATATTATAATTGACAAAAAAAGAAAAGCTGATGGGAGGAAATCATTATGAAGAAAAGATTAGCGATGATTGTAACAATGTTGATGGTAACAGTAAGTATGGCAGCCTGCGGCGGGAAAAAAGATACTACCGCTGATAAGGAATCTGTTATAAATACAGAAGCTACCGAAGAGGTGGCAGAGACAGAAGAGCCGGCAACGGAAGAATTGGAAGCAGCTACAGAGACAGAAGAGCCGGAAACAGAGGCAGTTGCAGAGCAGGAGACAACCGGAAAACTGGAGAGTAATACTTCCAGTGCAGAGAATACTGCAGCACAGCCATCTGACAATAATACAAGCAAATCAAATAAGAACAACAGCAATTCCGGCAATAAGGCAAGTGCAGGCAGCACTGCATCAGCCGGAACAACGACCAGTAATGCCGGTGGAACAACTGGAAGCAGTAATAACACCAATACTTCTGACAATAGTGTAGCTCCGGCACATGTCCATACCTGGGTGCTGCATGAGGGCAGCGGTCATTATGAAACACAGGTTGTTAAAGAAGCCTGGGACGAGCCGGTGTATGAAACTCAGGCAAGAAGTATATGCAATCAGTGTGGAGCAGATATTACAGATAATATAGATGAGCATTTTATGTATGCGATAAATAATGGACTAGATTGTGGTGGATGGCATATTGAGTATATTAAAACACAAACTGGTGTACAGCATCACGATGCAGAAACTAAGCAGGTTTATGTACAGGATGTGGCACCTTATGCACAGTGCAGTGGGTGTGGAGAAATTGGACCGGTAGGTTCCGGCATATCAATTAATTAATGAAATGTATAAAGATGGTAAGAGAAGGATTCAAGGTGATTTCACTTTGAGTCCTTTTTTTATAGATACTTGTACCGGATTTCGGTACAGAAGGGAGGATAGAAAACAAAATATAAAGGTAATTGGGAACTGATAATGCTATCGGTTCTTTTTTTGTGCGTGTAATGAGGAAAAGTCTGTACTTGTACAGGACTTTGACGAATACCGTAACATCTTGTGAAAAGTATTTTCACAAGGATATGCTTTCTTTTAGCAAATGGAAGGAGGAAAATAGAAAGTATGAAGAAATTTAGAGTAAAACAGAAGTTAAAAGCGTTCATGGCTGCAGCATTATGTGTCTGTATGGCAGCCAGTCCGCTGACTGCTTTTGCGGAAAGTTTACCGGAGCAGGAAGAATCAATTCTTTCAGATAACTTTGATGAACTGGTACGCAAGGCGGCAGAAGAAAACAAAGAGCATGAAGCGGAGCAGATTGCTCTTAACAGTGCCGATGAGGGATTGGTAGTTAAAACTTATGCCTCTGGAAACTATGATTTTAATGTAGATTTAACTGTAGAAAAGACGATTAATTACAATGGCTATCAGACACACCAGTATAGTCTTTCGGATGGAAACGTAGTTTGTTGTCTGGAACCAAGTAAAGCAAATCCGAGCAATGGACAATATACAACTTCCGTATCCAATGATGCACTGCTTTCAGCAGTAGCCTATTATGGATATGGTGGACCGGGATATGAAAGTGATAAGGGTATGTATAACATGCTGCAGGAGAATGTTCGTCCATATGCGTATGTTATTACCCATATGGCTTTATCCTGGGTGTATGATGGCTGTAGTGATGATTCTGATGCCTTTAAGGGGAATGCAGCTACTGCAGATGGTATTAAAAACATGGTAAATCTTATGGATATTGATGCTTATTTGCCTTTTCATCGAAATACAGATATATAATAAGGGCTGTTAGGGGCACTTGGAATTTCGTTTGATATACTGGCAACGCTGGCACAGGGATGTGCCGGCGAGGTGCATATGAACATGGATGTGAATTTGCACCGGTTGCCGGATAGGTAAAAAAGTATATCGAAATTCCCAGTGCCCCTACAGTCCTTATGTAATATCCGTATTCGATGAAAAGGCAGATACACTCAAAACCTTCCTAAGAAATTCCAGAATAACATAGAAACAATTTAGACACAATTTAAAATGACCGGCAAATTCAAAAGGCTTATGAAAAAATATTTTCAACAAAAAACACGTTGAATTGTTTTTGATAAGCCTTTTTTATATGCAAAAAACTGATAAATATAAACACAATAAAAGAATATAAAGCGAATTGTCTAACAATCAGATAATAGCAAGAAAAAAACTATTGCAAAGTATATTATGCCGGGTGTAAACTTAGTTCAGAAAATAAAAGCACTTTAAAGCAGCAGAGTGCAGGTAACAAAGTAAGACAGAAAATAAAGAGAAAGCAGAAAGGGAACGATTATGACAGAACAGTGGAATGAAAGTACAGCAGTAGCACAGGGTATGTATAATCCGAATTTTGAACATGATAACTGCGGTATCGGAGCTGTGGTAAACATCAAAGGTATCAAATCCCATGCGACGGTAGAAAATGCTTTAAAAATCGTAGAGAACTTAAAGCACAGAGCTGGTAAGGATGCAGAAGGAAAAACCGGTGACGGTGTTGGTATTCTGCTTCAGGTATCACACAAATTTTTCTCCAAGGTAGCAAAGGAATCAGATATTGAACTTGGTGGAGAAAGAGATTACGGTGTCGGAATGTTTTTCTTCCCACAGGATGAGCTGAAACGGAATCAGGCAAAGAAAATGTTTGAGGTTATCGTGGAAAAGGAAGGAATGAAATTCTTAGGATGGAGAAAAGTTCCGACTGACCCGGATAAACTGGGACAGAAAGCAGTAGACTGTATGCCATATATCATGCAGGGATTTGTAAAACGTCCAGCTGAAGTAGCCAAGGGACTTGATTTTGACCGCCGGCTGTATGTGGCAAGACGGGTATTCGAGCAGTCCAATGATGACACTTATGTAGTATCCCTTTCCAGCCGAACCATCGTATATAAGGGAATGTTTTTAGTAGACCAGCTGCGTCAGTTCTTTGCAGACCTTCAGGATAAAGATTATGAATCTGCAATCGCAACCGTACACTCCAGATTCTCAACCAACACCAATCCAAGCTGGGAGAGAGCACATCCGAACCGTTTCATCGTACATAACGGAGAGATTAATACCATCAAAGGTAATGCAGATAAGATGCTTGCCCGTGAAGAGACCATGGAGTCCGAAGAACTGAAAGGGGAACTGCAGAAAGTCCTTCCGGTTATTAATTCCGAAGGTTCTGACTCAGCAATGTTAGATAATACCTTAGAGTTCCTGGTAATGAGTGGAATGGATTTACCACTGGCAGTTATGATTATGATTCCGGAGCCATGGGCAAATAACAATACCATGTCCCAGAAGAAGAAAGACTTCTATCAGTACTATGCAACCATGATGGAGCCGTGGGATGGACCAGCCTCCATTCTTTTCTCAGATGGAGATGTCATGGGAGCTGTTCTTGACCGTAATGGATTAAGACCTTCCAGATATTATATTACCGATGATGACCAGCTGATTCTTTCTTCCGAGGTCGGAGTACTTGATATTGATCCGACCAAGATTGTTGTAAAAGAAAGACTTCGTCCGGGTAAAATGCTCTTAGTAGATACCATCCAGGGAAGAGTCATCAATGATGATGAATTAAAAGAGTATTACGCAAGCAAACAGCCTTATGGTGAATGGCTTGACCGTAACCTGATTAAACTGGAGGATTTAAAGATTCCAAATCAGCGTGTTCCGGAATATACCAAAGAAGAGCGTCAGAGAATGCAGAAAGCATTCGGTTATACTTACGAATCACTGCGTGAAGCAATCCTTCCGATGGCATTAAACGGAGGAGAAGGAACTTCTGCAATGGGTATTGATACTCCGCTGGCAGCACTGGCAGGAGACCATCAGCCACTGTTTAATTATTTCAAACAGTTATTTGCACAGGTAACAAACCCGCCAATTGATTCCATTCGTGAGAAAGTGGTTACATCCACTACCGTATATATCGGAGAGGATGGTAACCTGCTGGAAGAAAAGGCAATTAACTGTCAGGTATTAAAGGTAGATAACCCGATTCTTACCAACACAGATTTGATGAAAATTAAAAATATGAAAGTAGAAGGCTTCAAGGTTGTGGTTCTTCCTACTACATATTATAAGAATACAAGCCTGGAAAAAGCATTGGATCATCTGTTTGTAGAAGCAGACCGTGCATACCGTGACGGTGCAAATATCCTGATTCTTTCCGACCGTGGCATTGATGAGAACCATGTGGCAATCCCATCCCTTCTGGCAGTATCCGGTTTGCAGCAGCATCTGGTAAAGACCAAGAAGAGAACTGCAGTTGCCATGATTCTGGAATCCGGTGAACCAAGAGAAGTACATCATTTTGCAACATTGCTTGGTTATGGTGCCTGTGCAATCAACCCATATCTGGCACAGGATACCGTAAAGCAGTTAGTAGACGAGCATATGTTAGACAAGGATTACTATGCAGCAATCCATGATTACAATCAGGCAATTATCAGTGGTATCGTAAAAATTGCTTCCAAAATGGGTATTTCAACCATTCAGTCTTATCAGGGTTCTAAGATTTTTGAGGCAATTGGTATTGACTCTGCAGTAATCGATAAATATTTCACAAATACCGTAAGCCGTATCGGTGGAATTACACTGGAAGACATTGCAAAAGATGTAGATACTCTGCATTCTGCAGCCTATGATCCATTGGGATTAGAGACAGACCTTACTTTAGACAGCAAGGGACGTCACAAGATGAGAAGCGGAGCAGATGTTCACCTTTATAATCCGGCAACCATCCACCTTTTACAGGAATCAACCAAACGTGGAGATTACAACCTGTTCAAACAGTACACAGACCTTGTGAACAGTGAAGAACGTGATGCCAATATTCGTGGACTGATGGATTTCAATTTCCCGAAAAAAGGTGTTCCGATTGAAGAAGTAGAAAGCGTAGATTCTATTGTAACAAGATTTAAAACAGGTGCGATGTCCTATGGTTCTATTTCCAAGGAAGCCCATGAAACACTGGCAATTGCCATGAACCATTTACATGGTAAATCCAATACCGGTGAGGGTGGAGAAGATCCGGACCGTATCGCAAGTAAACATACAAGCTTAGACAGATGTTCTGCAATCAAGCAGGTAGCGTCCGGCCGGTTTGGTGTAACCAGCCGTTACTTAGTCAGTGCAGAAGAGATTCAGATTAAGATGGCACAGGGTGCAAAACCTGGTGAAGGTGGACACCTTCCGGGCAAGAAAGTATATCCTTGGATTGCAAAGACAAGACTTTCCACACCGGGTGTATCCTTGATTTCGCCGCCACCTCATCATGATATCTACTCCATCGAGGATTTGGAGCAGTTGATTTATGATTTGAAGAATGCCAACCGTGATGCAAGAATTTCCGTAAAACTGGTATCAGAAGCAGGTGTGGGTACAGTCGCAGCCGGTGTTGCCAAAGCAGGAGCACAGGTAGTATTGATTTCCGGATATGACGGTGGTACCGGTGCAGCACCAAGCAGTTCTATCCATAATGCAGGACTTCCTTGGGAACTTGGACTTGCAGAGACACACCAGACTCTGATTATGAACGGACTTCGTAATAAGGTAAGAATCGAGACAGATGGTAAGCTGATGAGCGGCCGTGATGTAGCAATTGCTGCATTGCTTGGAGCAGAAGAGTACGGATTTGCAACTGCACCGCTGGTAACCATGGGATGCGTGATGATGCGTGTATGTAATCTGGATACCTGCCCTGCCGGAATCGCAACACAGAATCCGGAGCTTCGGAAACGTTTCGCGGGAAAACCGGAATATGTAGAAAACTTCATGCGGTTTATTGCAGAAGAATTAAGAGAAATCATGGCGAAGTTAGGCTGCCGTACCATTGATGAAATGGTAGGAAGAAGTGACCTTCTCCGGGTAAGAGAGGATTTGACAGACCGGGAAAAAGAAATCGACCTTTCCAAGATTTTGAATAACCCGTTTGCAGGACCAAAGGAGAAAGTTACATTTGATCCAAAACATGTATACGATTTCGAACTGGAGAAGACCAAGGACGAAACTGTACTGTTAAAACAGCTTTCTTCCGCACTGGATAAGAAACAGAAGAGAAGCATTGATGTAGAAGTAAGTAATACAGACCGTTCCTTTGGTACCATCTTTGGTTCCGAGATTACAAAGAAATATGACGATACTTTAGAGGAAGATACCTTTATCGTAAAATGTACCGGTGCCGGCGGACAGAGCTTTGGCGCATTCATTCCAAAGGGACTTACCTTAGAGCTGGTAGGAGATTCCAACGATTACTTCGGAAAAGGACTTTCCGGTGGAAAACTGGTTGTCTACGCTCCGGCAGGTGTGAAATATAAGAAGGATGAAAATATCATCATCGGTAACGTAGCACTTTACGGTGCAACCAGTGGTAAAGCATTTATCAGTGGTGTGGCAGGAGAACGTTTCTGCGTACGAAATTCCGGAGCTTCTGCAGTAGTAGAAGGTGTCGGTGACCATGGATGTGAATACATGACCGGTGGCCGTGTGGTTATCCTTGGTAAGACTGGTAAAAACTTTGCAGCCGGAATGAGTGGTGGTATCGCTTATGTATTAGATGAGGATAATGATCTTTATACCAGAATCAATAAGGAAATGGTATTCTCAGAAGAAGTCGGAAACAAATACGATGTTATGGAATTAAAAGATATGATTAAAGAGCACGTAGCTTTGACCAATTCTGAAAAAGGAAAAGAAATCTTAGATAACTTTAGTGAGTATCTGCCGAAGTTCAAGAAAGTAATTCCATACGATTATAACCGTATGTTAATGGCAATTGTTCAGATGGAAGAAAAAGGATTGTCTTCCGAACAGGCACAGATTGAAGCATTTTATGCGAATACAAGAAATTAAGGAGGGGACGCAAAATGGGAAAACCAACAGGATTTATGGAATATGACAGAGAGAATGCAGCAGCGGTTGCACCAAAGGAGCGTATCAAGAACTTTAACGAGTTCCATACCCCTCTCTCAAAAGAGAAACAAAGAGTACAGGCAGCACGTTGTATGAACTGCGGCGTGCCGTTCTGCCAGGCTGGTATGAATATCATGGGAATGACCAGCGGATGTCCGCTGCATAATCTGGTACCGGAGTGGAATGACCTTTTGTATACCAACAACTGGGAGCAGGCATATAACCGTCTGACCAAGACCAACAACTTCCCGGAATTTACCTCAAGAGTATGTCCGGCACTTTGTGAAGCAGCCTGTACCTGTGGACACTGGGAAGACCCGGTAACCTGTAAGGCAAATGAGCATGGAATCATTGAAAATGCCTATGAAAAAGGATATGCTGCAGCAAAACCTCCAAGAGTCCGTACTGGAAAGAAGGTTGCAATCATCGGTTCCGGTCCTGCCGGACTTGCAGCAGCAGACCAGTTGAATAAAAGAGGACATTCCGTTACCGTATTTGAAAGAGATGACCGTGTCGGTGGACTTTTGATGTATGGAATCCCGAATATGAAGCTGGAAAAATGGGTTATTGACCGTAAGATTAATATAATGAAAGAAGAGGGTGTCGAGTTTATTACCAATGCCAATGTTGGAAAAGATATCAAGCCGGCAAAACTCTTAAAAGAATATGACCGTGTCATCTTAGCCTGTGGAGCAAAGAATCCAAGAGACATCAAAGCTCCGGGCAGAGATGCAGAAGGCATTTACTTTGCAGTAGATTTCTTAAAGGCAACTACCAAGAGCCTTTTAGATTCCGAACTTAAAGATAACAAATATATTTCTGCCAAGGGAAAGAAAGTAGTTATCATCGGTGGTGGAGATACCGGAAATGACTGTGTCGGAACTTCTATCCGTCACGGCGCAGCCAGTGTCATCCAGCTTGAAATGATGCCAAAAGCACCGGATGAGCGTGCAGAGAACAACCCATGGCCGGAGTGGCCAAGAGTCTGCAAGACAGACTACGGTCAGGAAGAAGCAATTGCCATGTTCGGTTCCGACCCTCGTATTTACCAGACAACCGTAAAAGAGTTCTTGAAAGACAAGAACGGTAAGCTCTGCGGATTAAAAACCGTAAAATTAGAGGGCAAAAAGGATGAAAAGACCGGACGGATGCAGATGGTGGAAGTACCGGGCTCCGAAAGCAAGTTAGATTGTGATCTGGTTCTGATTGCAGCAGGCTTCCTTGGAACAGAAGATTACATTGCCAAAGCGTTCGGCGTAGACTTAAATGCCAGAACCAATGTGGCAACAGACGCCGGTCATTACAAGACCAACGTGGAAAATGTCTTTACAGCAGGAGATATGCATCGTGGACAGTCCCTGGTTGTATGGGCAATCCGTGAAGGAAGAGAAGCAGCCCGTGAAGTAGACGAAAGTCTGATGGGATATTCTTATCTTTCCGTACAGTAATGAAAATTACAATATAATGATAGAAGAAAGTCGTCTGACTATGGTGCACCGGAGGGTGAGCTGTGGCAGACGGCTTTTTCGTGGTTGACACATTCTGCTTTTGGGGCATAAAATAACCCTTGTGACAAAAAGAGCGAGAAGAAAACAGCGAAAGGATATAAAGAGAATGAGCAGGAAAGCAGTATTTTTTGATATTGATGGAACATTGTGGGACGAGCATTTTGTGATACCGGAGAGCACAAAGGAAGCAATCCGGATGTTGCGGGAAAATGGACATCTGGCATTTCTCTGCAGCGGAAGAACCAGAGCATTTATTCAGGATGAAAGATTGCTGGCACTGGGATTCGACGGAATTGTGGCAGGCTGCGGTACCTGGATAGAGATGGATGGAAAAACACTTTTTTATAAAAAATTAGAACAGGAATTGATAGAGGATACCATACATATATTAAAAGAGTATGGAATTCCTACGGTATATGAGGGAAGCCGGAATTTGTATATGGATTTGGAAGAATTTGAAGAAGACCCTTATGGCTTGAGACTAAAAGAGACATTGGGAGAGGATTTGCTGCCGGTAACGGGAAATGAAGCAATTATGGAAATCAGTAAGTTTTCCTGCTCCACACCGGATGATGCTTATCTTAAGGTACTTTCCCATCTGGAAGAGAATTTCACACCGCTGGTGCATGATGCGGCATGCGCAGAGTTTGTTCCAAAAGGATTTTCCAAAGCGTCCGGCATCGAAAAAACCTGTGAGCTTCTTGGTATTGAGAAAGAAGATACCTATGCATTTGGAGACAGTATCAATGATGTGGAAATGTTAAAGCATGTGCAGCATGGAATTGCCATGGGAAATGGTACCAAAGCAGCAAAAGAAGCAGCGGATTATATCACAGCACCATTGCACGAAGACGGCATTTATAAGGGATTGGAGCATTTTGGACTGATTTCATAAACAAATCTAAAAAAAGTATTAAATCGTTACAAATTGAAGAAAGTGAGAAAACGAGAGGAAAAACGAGATATTAAGAGTAAATGTAAGGAAACGAGAGAAAAATAAAAAATGGTCAGGCTTGCGAAAAAGAGACACAGAAACTATTATATGACTATCGGTTAGCACTCGGCTTGAATGAGTGCTAATAAAAAAGAAAGAAAACAAAGAGACCGAATCAAGGAGGCAATGAATCATGAAATTAGTACCATTATCAGACAGAGTTGTATTAAAACAGTTAAAAGCAGAGGAAAAAACCAAATCCGGAATTATCTTAGCAAGTGCTGCACAGGAGAAACCACAGGAAGCAGAAGTAATCGCAGTTGGTCCTGGCGGAGTGGTAGATGGCAAAGAAGTTACCATGCAGGTAAAAGAAGGACAGAAGGTTATTTATTCTAAATATGCCGGAACAGAAGTAAAACTGGATGGCGAAGAATATATCATCGTAAAGCAGAATGATATTCTTGCAGTAGTAGAATAATCGAATTGATAATTGGTAAATAAAACAAATAATAAAATAGGAAAATAGAAGAAAGAGGTAAGAAATTATGGCAAAGGAAATCAAATATGGAACAGAAGCCAGAACAGCATTAGAGGCTGGAGTTGATAAACTGGCAAATACAGTCAGAGTAACAATCGGACCAAAAGGAAGAAACGTTGTACTGGATAAATCATATGGCGCTCCATTAATCACAAATGATGGTGTTACCATTGCAAAAGAAATCGAATTGGAAGATGCATTCGAAAATATGGGCGCACAGCTTGTAAAAGAAGTAGCAACCAAGACCAATGACGTTGCTGGTGATGGTACTACAACAGCAACCGTTCTTGCACAGGCAATGATTCAGGAAGGAATGAAGAACTTAGAGGCTGGTGCAAACCCAATCGTTTTAAGACGTGGTATGAAGAAAGCAACTGAAAAAGCAGTTGAAACAATCGCAGCAATGTCTTCTAAAGTAACCGGAAAAGACCAGATTGCAAAAGTTGCATCTATTTCCGCAGGTGATGAAAGCGTTGGCAACATGGTAGCAGACGCAATGGAAAAAGTTTCCAATGATGGTGTTATTACCATTGAAGAGAGCAAGACCATGCAGACAGAGCTTGACCTGGTAGAAGGTATGCAGTTTGACCGTGGATACATTTCCGCATATATGTGCACAGATATGGATAAGATGGAAGCAGTTTTAGATGAGCCGTACATCTTAATTACCGATAAGAAAATCAGCAACATTCAGGAAATCCTTCCACTGTTAGAACAGATTGTTCAGTCCGGTTCCAGACTTCTTATCATTGCTGAAGATATCGAGGGTGAAGCTTTAACTACATTGATTGTAAATAAACTGCGTGGAACATTTAACGTAGTAGCAGTAAAAGCTCCAGGATATGGCGACAGAAGAAAAGAAATGTTAAAAGATATCGCTATCCTTACCGGTGGTCAGGTAATTTCAGAAGAAGTTGGCCTGGAATTAAAAGATGCTACTATGGCACAGCTTGGCCGTGCAAAATCTGTTAAGGTTAAGAAAGAGAACACCGTTATCGTTGATGGTGAAGGAAATAAAGAAGAAATCCAGGCAAGAATCGGCCAGATTCGTGCACAGCTTGAAGAGACAACATCTGAATTTGATAAAGAAAAATTACAGGAAAGACTTGCAAAACTGGCAGGTGGCGTAGCAGTTATCCGTGTTGGTGCTGCAACAGAGACAGAAATGAAAGAAGCAAAACTTCGTATGGAAGATGCTTTGAATGCAACAAGAGCAGCAGTCGAAGAAGGAATCATCGCAGGTGGCGGTTCTGCATACATCCATGCATCCAAAGAGGTTGCAAAGCTTGCTGAGACATTGGAAGGTGATGAGAAGACCGGTGCAAAGGTTATCTTAAAGGCATTGGAGGCTCCATTGTATTACATTTCCGCAAATGCAGGTCTCGAAGGTGCAGTTATTATTAATAAAGTAAAAGAGTCCGCTCCTGGTATCGGATTTAATGCAGCAACAGAAGAATATGTAGATATGGTAGAAGCTGGTATCCTTGACCCGGTTAAGGTTACAAGAAGTGCTTTGCAGAATGCAACATCTGTAGCATCTACATTACTTACAACGGAATCTGTTGTAGCAAATATCAAAGAAGATGCTCCTGCAATGCCGGCAGGAAACCCAGGTATGGGAATGATGTAATAAGAAAATAAAATATATTACTGAAAAGTAAGGATAGAGAGCTCCTGGCTGCGGATAATGCAGTCAGGAGTTTTGCTATGCAGTTTTTTTCCTGATGTTAGTTTTTGGGGGCAGTTGTTTTGATTTGCAAAATATGTTACAATTATTTCATTGTGTAACATGAAGTCTGAATAGCAAGGAGGAAGAAAAATGGGAAGGGTAGTTATTCTTACAGACAGTTCCAGTGGAATTCGTCAGGCAGAAGCGCAGCAGTTAGGGATTAGCGTATTACCAATGCCTTTTTTTATAAATGGTGAAACACTGTTTGAGGATATCAATCTGACACAGGATACATTTTATGAGCATCTAACAGATGGAGCTGAGATTTCAACATCCATGCCGGCAGTAGGAGACCTTACAGACCGTTGGGATGAGCTTTTAAAAGAATATGATGAAATAGTATACATTCCTTTATCCAGTGGATTGAGCAGTTCCTGTGAGACAGCAACAGCATTATCTTCAGATGAAGAGTATGAGGGCAAGGTTTTTGTAGTAAACAATCAGAGAATTTCTGTAACACAGAAACAGTCCGTATTTGATGCAATCAGGCTGGCAGAGAGTGGCAAGAGCGGAAAAGAGATTAAAGATATTTTAGAGGATGCAAAATTCCAGTCCAGCATTTATATCATGGTAGATACCCTTTACTATCTGAAAAAAGGTGGAAGAATTACACCGGCAGCAGCAGCACTGGGAACATTGTTGAAATTAAAACCGGTATTACAGATTCAGGGTGAAAAGCTGGATGCTTTTGCAAAAGCCAGAACGGTAAAGCAGGCAAAAAGCATTATGATAAAAGCAGTAAAAGATGACTATGCATCCCGCTTTAAGGAGTGTCAGGATGAGATGCAGCTTTGTATTGCATACACTGGAGATATAAGTGCAGCGATGGAATTCCGCAAAGAAGTGGAAGCAGAATTTGGGATTACAGACATTATGATGGATCCGCTTTCTTTAAATGTATCCTGCCATATCGGACCGGGAGCATTAGCACTTGCCTGTGCAAGAAAATTATAAGATTTAAAGTGTAAATTCTTGGTAAAATTGATTGACCAACCACAAAATATTGTGTAGAATTGAAATAGTTTAACTTGTTAATGTATAAAAGCAAGTAACATATCATAGTAAAACCAAGGAGGAAAATGAAAATGGCATTTTGTGGAAATTGTGGCACACAAGTGGGTGATGATGCAGATTTTTGCCCGAATTGTGGTCAGAAATTAAAAGGGGAGATGGAACAGCCGGCAGAGCAGGCAGCACCGGTACAGGAACAGCCGGCAGAGCAGGAAACACCGGTACAGGAACAGCCTGCAGAGCAGGAAACACCGGTACAGGAACAGCCTGCAGAACAGGCAGCACCGGTACAGGGACAGCCGCAGCAGGGACAGTTCCAGGGACAGCCGCAGCAGGGAC
>ERZ780144.586-NODE-586-length-49667-cov-26.092961_pt1 | contig 49667 bp, 44 predicted proteins | sample MGYA00511380_ERZ780144 | MGnify/ENA primary metagenome ERZ780144 (study PRJEB29588, sample SAMEA1965858) | human gut metagenome | biome: human gut; feature: human-associated habitat; material: faeces | place: Denmark | collected 2008/2010 ... | reverse complement strand
ATCCATAGGCTTCTCCTCCTTCCCCTTGTATTAAGGTCTTTCACCCTAATAGACGGGAAAAATGTGTCAAGAGTCACTTAAATTCAAAAAATATTTATTCAAAGATTAGCTTTTGATATTAATTCTTCAAGTATCATTTTATTTCATTATCTCATCAGTCTTCACCACATAAGCATAGGTCTCTGGATTTGCCTTTTTCAAGTAACGAAGAGTCAATAACTTTTCATGCACTAATTTATGATTGGCATATTCCCGGAAGTCCTTCACCTTTTCAAACTCTGTATCTGTCAACAAACACATTACCATGTACATAACCATGGTTGCTCTCCCTGCTGCAATTTCCGGACTATAGTTTTCTGCATAAATATGTCCACGTAAGTCACGTATACCTTTAACATATATCGGATACTCCTCTGCTCCGACCTTGCCTCGTGACGCAATACATAAAGCTGACTCAAAGCTGTCCCATAAGCAGTCCGTTGGTGTTGCATTTATTCCACGGTATGCAATCTCCGCCAACGCAATCGGTTCATATGTACGCTTTACAACATCGCATTCTTTAAAAACCTCTATTAAAGAACACACGTCATAAAGCTGCTTCATTACTTCCATATCCTTACCTTTATTAAGTTCGACACCTGTCGTATGAGGAGCAAATGCAGTCAGTTTATCTGCAAGAATACAATCTGCACTCGGAATTTTAACTGTTAGATACTCTTCTTCTGTCAGTAGTAAATCATTTCTTATTTCCTTTGTCTCAACTTCTGCATAATGATTATTTTCAAATAGCACATCCAATAATATATAAAATTGTTTATTGTTAATTGGTGAATCATAAGTAAATTTAAAATGCCGCTTTTCTATATTGTTTTTTCCGACTCTCTTCTGTTCTTCCACCATCTGAAATGGAAATATAGCAGATGCTTTTTCTAAGTAATCATCCAAATCAGTCCCTGGTTCCACAATAATATCAATATCTGTAGATAATCGACGTGGCTTATCCATTAGCATCATAAGGCAGGTACCACCTTTAAAAATAAATGGCATCCTCACCCTTGCCAAAGCTTCAAGAAGTCCAAAAGCATTTGCACCTACTCCTTTGTTTTTAATATAATATCCGTTTTATCATGTAGCAGTTTCTTTATTTTCTTTGCGCTCTTTCTTCGATTTGCATATCGAAACAAACAATTTTCATCAATATAGTATCTTGCAAAAGCATCCATATATACACCCGGATATTCTGACTCACTTATAGATGCCAGAAGTAACGGTTCTGACATAATGTCTACTAATAGCTTCTCCAATCTTGTATGCCACGATTTTTCCTGTCCTTTTGGTGCTTCTGTTATAAGCTTTACAATTACAATCATGTTATCCGACCAATACTGATGGTAGATATCTGCCGTTGGATTGATAAGCACTTTTCCAGGATATTTCTCCTTTAATGTATCAAAAACAAATTCCATAATATCTGATTCTACTGATAGGAATATAACATTATGAGCCACTAAATGATTTACGAAATCATTCATTTGAACAAATTCAAATATTGTAAAATTCAAATATGGATATTGTTCCTCTAGTTGCAATGCCACTTCTTCCGCCAATTCCGAATAGTCATGACGGTACACCTGCCGCTTATCATTCGGCAAACAATAATGATTACGTCCCACCCTTACTATCTCACCATCATTGACCATATCTTCAACCTTTTTGTAGAACGAAGCTTCACTTAATTGATATCCTCCCTGACGAAAAGAGACGAATAATTCATTGCGCGTAAATTCCGTCACATTATGAACACCCCTGAAATAAATTTCTTCAGTCATCGTGATATCACCTCCAATTATTTTTCCGGCACTTCACCCAGCCAAGTGCCGGAAATATATGAATAGCGTAATATCTCTTTTCATATTTGTCAATATTTTTTCGGCACTATTATTATTTTAGTGCCATTAATATATTTTGCTTTTCTCAAAAAAATATACCTGGAATTTTTTTACTTTTTCAAGCAAAACGACAAAAAGAGCAATCCACCATAAGATGAATCGCCCTCCCTTCAGCTACTACTTTCCATTCAGAAAATATGCCCAGTACCTTTTCTCTTTATCTGTCATAAGCACTTACCTTGCCTTTCCGGTTTTAGGTACGCTTGGAACGATAACATCATCAGACTTTCTGCTATCTACAGACAGCTTCATGAAAACGGAAGCATCAAAAAAGGGGATGTATCTGAATCCACGGTTAACAGATATATTAATCTCCTGGCTCTTAAGCTCAAAACAACCAGCAATCAGGATATGCGCCGCTATGAAAGACCTCACATAAATGAAGTATGGTGTGGTGATTCAAGTATTGGTTCTTAACTGAAAACTCCTGATGGTAAAATAAAGTTCTTCCATAGTGGTCTCCTTTCCGTAAAACTTTGTCAGCATTACCAATCTTCTCCATACTCATCCATTGCATCATCTACACCATCTGCATAATCGCTGTCTCTGTCATATCTGTCATAGTCATAATCGTCATCCATATAGATATCATCATAGCCATCATCATAAGAGTCATATGTACTCTTCTTTGTCGTTGTACTTTTCTTTGTACCACTGCTATATGATGACTTGTTTGTAGAATTTGATTTATTATTGTAACTGCTACTTGAACCAGAGTTACTTGTACTGCTCTTAGAAGTACTGCCAGACGATTTATTGCTATATGATGAACTGCTATGGGATGTACTGCTTCCCGTATATGGTTTATGCAAATAACAATAGCTGCTTCCACTTGCCTGCTTATTATCACATCCTGCCTTAATGCACTTAGGCTCACTTGCTTCACCTATGGAACCTATTACAAACAGAACACCTATTATTACAAGGAATATTGCCAGTCCCTGTCCAAATGAATTCTTTCTCATACAAATCAGCCTCCCTTGCAAAAAACTCAGTCAAAATCATAATCATCCGGGTCTAACCCTGCTTCTTCCAATGCCTCTGTCCTGTCATCTGGATTCATACGTTCTAATTCATCAACATCAAGTCCTGCTGCCATTGCATCAATCTCAAAATCATCCTTTGCGTCATCCTCGAAGTCTCCGGCATCTCCAAATAATGCTTCATGTTCTTCCCTGCTGGTGCAAAGCATTTCTCCTGCAAACATCATTTCTGAGCTATCTATTTCTCCATCGCCATTTAAATCCATCCAATTTCTCATTGCCATACCTCCTGTAATCAAGAATTATCAAGGTTATTTGTTTCTTTCTGATTATATAGTACTACTTATGTTGTCCTATAATTGGAGATCTGAATAAGCCATAATCAAGACCTCCCGAGTTTCTCTGATAACTCATCCTCAGTAATTGAACACATACCCTGTTCAACATTCACATCAAAGGAGGAAATCGGAGAAATTGCTTCAATCATAGTAATACTGATATCCGGGGTTGACTGAATCTCAGAAACACATTTCGAATATCCATCGTCTTCAAAAACATATCCCGCAATAACAAGTTTTACACCGATTGTGTCATTAGCAAACTTGACTGCATTCAGAACATCGTGCGCAGTGTAGGTGCCATCTTTAAGGACAAGATAAACAGTGTAATGGGTAAACCCATATTTTTCACTAAAGGTTTGAGGTGTATATTCCTCTGTTTCAACACTCAACGTATCTCTGGTAACAACCATACATCTTGATGCAGCAGATATACCATTCAGCTCAAATGCATTCTTCAAAGTATCTTCAACCTGGTAGTTTACCTTTTCCTCGATGTAATTGTCCTCTACTGCACCGGTGTCCTTGTTAATTCTAGCTGTGAATAAAATGTCTTCATTATCTGCAGGATGAACATAAAGTTTTGCACTATCAGTATTGAAGCGATCACCAATTTTTACAGCAACAAAAGATTCTCCATACTTCTCAGACAACGCCGAGCACACATCGTTTGCCGTATCATTATTAATTTTAGAGCAAGCACTCATAGTAACCATTGTTGTAAGTGCCATAATTATTAACCCAACTTTCATAATAATCTTTTTCATGTTTATCTCTGCCTTCCAAAAGCCATTACACTCGCATTAGTCGCAAGCAATATATCAATCCCAAAAGGGAACAAATTTCAAAGTTAGTGGGCAATACATCGGGAACCGTCGAGAGCATCGACGGCTCCCGATTTTTGCCAGTTTTGCACTCCGCACTTATATCATACGCAGCGAGTGCATCTATAATCTCCGGCATAGTAATACTGTGCGTTTCATCAGTCCGCTCCAGAAGAATTTTCATAAGATATATCAGTTTCAATTTCTGATTTGATGATTTAGGCTTATAGCACCTCCAAACTCCCCGATAAAACTAAAAACTTCTCTTATATGATACCATAAATAACCATATAAGAGAAGTTCCTTCATTCCTGAACAGAACTATTGGAACATTTTTATAAGCACATCCATAACATCTGCATACTGAATTTCGCTTGCATAAGAAAACTTCTTCCGATATTTCTCCCACATTTGAATCAATTCCTCACTTGCAGACAATTTTTCAATAATTCCAGTCTTATCTATTATTTGCTCCCTACTTCCTCTATGAATTGCAGTCGCCTCTAATGCCTTCAGGAATATTTTCTTATCATATCTCTGTGTTGTTCCAAGAATATAAACATCATAAAAATCTCTTGGTCTTGTATTAAATATTCCTCTACTTAGAATTGTTTCAACCTTTTCAGCTATAACGCTTTCGATGTTATATCCCCACATCTTAATTCTGATTTCTTCATCAAATATTCCACTAAACTCATATTCAACAGCTTCCGGTGTTATCACATCACCTGTAGAAACATCTATTGATAACGGGGTAACAATTGTGTCATATATTGCATCTAGCCTTACACAGAATCCACCATAACGGTCATCTTTCCTAATAGGTGCAATCGATTTCACTTCAAATATTACATCATCACCTAACGTAATCTTGCATATATTTTCCACTGCTTCCATAACCTTTTCTTCCGTTAGTGGCAGATTTCTGAGTGTTGTATCAAGGTCCATAGTGGATCTGGTATCCAATCCGACTATTGCTGCAATAAGCATTCCGCCCTTTACAACAAATTTCTCACGATAGTCTGACATTGACAGTCTTGCAAGAAATCGTTCGAACATATAATTCTGCAAAACAACCTGTGCTGCTATACTTTTTGATTTTGCATAATTTTTTATTTTGCCCTTTAAACTCATTGCTTTTGAACTCATAATAAAACCTCCAGATACCTCTTCAAAGTCTTTTCCACCTTAAATTGTTTTGCGTACTCTGATAATTTATTTAAATCTTTATTTCTCGATTCTGCATAATTTTTTATTGCAGCAATTACAGTTTCTTCATCTATACGAGTGCGACTTCTTAACAAATCACATACTGTTCTTTCCGCATCATAACATCGAACTACATTTCCAAAAGTGGTTTTCATATCAATAGCGCCAAGCTGATGTAACTCTGGTTTCACATAATAACAATTACATTCTCCTATAATTGCTTTTGGCAAACAGGCATTACTCGGAATCGTAACTGAATGAGTAAACGGAGTTCGATCTGATAACCCATTCAAAAATAATGCTGTATCATGAGAAAAAATAATCTTTTTTGAACTAAGCATTAATATGTACATATCATCCTGTGTTTCTTCTGGAAGCATATAAACACCTTGTCTGCAACGCTCTAGTAATCCTTCTTTTACGTACTTTGATAATAACATTCTAGAAAATCCCATCGACAAAACATCCGATGTTGTAATCATATTGTTGTTCGCTCTAATTGCACTATATATTTCCGGATTCATATTCATAGCCGCACCTCCTTTTGTTTACATCCATATGGATATTATATGATTTTTCGATTCATTTGTAAACTATGAATTTAAAGTATTCATATAAACTTACAACTTGATCTATCATCGTTGAAACCGGACATTTTTAACAAAAAATCCCGGATACCTGATAAAAATGAGAGGTTCCTCAAATTATCAGATATCCGGGATTTTCTATCCCAGTGCCACATCCAGTATCATCATCAGCAGAAATCCTACCGAAAACCATATGGTTGCAATATTCGAATGGCTGCCTGTGGATGCCTCCGGCAGCAGTTCTTCGATTACCACATAAATCATGGCGCCTGCTGCAAACGATAACAGATACGGCAGAATCGGAATCACTATGGATGCTGCTGCAATGGTTATAATTGCAGCTATCGGCTCTACAATGCCAGACAGTGCACCGTAAAGAAATGCTTTTCCTTTTCCGGTTCCTTCACTGCGAAGTGGCAAGGATATAATTGCACCCTCCGGGAAATTCTGAATGGCAATACCGATTGCCAGGGCAAGCGCTCCTGTCAAAGTAATATTTCCGCTGCCCATCAGAAATCCTGCGAATACTACACCCACTGCCATTCCTTCTGGAATATTATGTAAGGTAACTGCCAGTACCAGCATGGTTGTTTTTTTTAGGTGTGCTTTAATTCCCTCCGGCTCATCACTGTTTAAATGTAAATGCGGAATAATCCTATCCAAAATCAGCAAAAATGCAATTCCAAGGGCAAATCCAACTGCTGCCGGAATAAATGATAACCTTCCCATTTCTTCTGACATTTCCAAAGACGGAATCAATAGTGACCATACCGACGCTGCCACCATGACTCCGGATGCAAATCCCAGCAGGGATTTCTGCACCAGCGGCTTCAACTCCCCAGTCATAAACAGCACACAGGCCGCCCCTAAAAATGTTCCTATAAACGGAATCCAGATATATATTCCAATCATATAAAACCTCCTTTCACACTTGCTATTCTAAAGCAGCATTTCATTATCTTCTTATAAAATTCTTCTCTCATATAGAATTTATCTCATAAAGTTTCTACTCCAGCGTAAGATTCAAGTACCCATTCTTTACCTCATCACAGCCGGTTATCATGCCAAAATCTTTTTTCTGATAGCCCTGTTCTTTTTTATCATTTCCGACTCGTTCTTCTCTTTCAACTGCCGCCAGAGATTTTCTGACTCTGACCGGAACTTTTATCCGAAGCCGCTTTAATACCGCCAACAAATCCTGCTCTGATAAAGTTGTTTCCAATACTTCGATTGCATTTTCCTCTTCCCGAAATAATAAAAGATCCTCTCTGCCATGGTGCTGCACTTTATAAGCATAACCATCTGCATAGTCATTTTCCAGCAACGCATAAGTGATTGCATCCTTATCCCAACGGATATAACCATTTCCCATAAAATAAGCATCCCGAAGCTGCACATACTCATCCGGTGTCACTGTAAGCAGCCAGTATTCCTGCTGCCCTTTTTCTTCCCCTTTTGCTTCTGCAATTTCATCCGGAAGAATGGTTCGCTCTGCTACGCAAAATGCCATACAAAATCCCAGCTTCTCATAATAGTATATGAGGCTTTCGCTGGCTGGTTCTAAGACAATCGGTGTCTGAAAATGCTGTTTTCCTTTTTCTAACAGCATTTTTGCATAGCCCCTGTCCCGGTATTCCGGCAGGGTTGCTACTGCATAAGCATAATGTACCGGTATCTCACCTTCCCCGGTCACAAGATACGCCTTAAGAAATGTTGTCATTGCCACAGGCTTCTTATCTTCCATACACACCAGCATATTTTCTTCCGTAAACCGGTGCGTGAAATAGAATTCCATATAGTCCTCTTCATCCCCAAAGCCCCGATGCCAAATCTCTTTTATCTGTGGAATCATCTCTTTTGTTGCAAACCGTATTTCCATCCTAAATCTCCCGTGCAGTATAATTTTTCAGCAAAATATCAGGATAATAGGATAATTTTGCCTTTCGCAGTCCTTCATCCCCGGCATCATCTTCTCGGTTTACATAACTATACTCCTGACAATTATGCATTACAAACTGCTGGTTAATCATTGGATAAGCACCCTGTATTTCCGGAAATGCTTTTTCAAAATGCACGACATAAGTATCGGAATTTAATCGTTCTCCTATGGTAAATGCTACGATTTCTCCAGCCTTACGCAATATGCCGCCCTCTAAATGCAACTCATCAAAATATTTCATTGCCTGATTCAGGGCACACTGCTCATCACTCATATCCTCATTCCACTTGCAGGCTCTCCGGTCGCACCACTTAAGATTCATATCATAGCATTCCTGCTTATTTTCCGCTGTCATTGGCTCATAACTCCAATCCTCGTCATCTTTAAATCTTGCAATGTGATTTCGTTTGCCATGAAGCTTCTTTCCTGCCAGACTGGTCAGCTTATCCACTGTATAAATATAATCAAAGCTGTCCCTGTTTTCTTCGATCTGAAAAATACCGGAAAAATACGTTTCTAAAAACTCCCGGTCTGCCTCCTCAATGCTTTCAATATAAAGCTTGCTGTTATCTTCTTTTGCATGTGTAAGGAGCTGCATAATTGCTGCCTTCTTATCTCCGGCTCCAATTGGGAATGCATAACAGTCTTCCCCTTCTGCATCGAATTTTATCACGCAGCAGCCGCAGACTTCTGCCACTTCCACTTTATATATTACAGACCAGATAAAGTTATTTGCAAAGCTGTATTCGCAGCCCCGTCTGTTATCTTCCCTCAGCTTTTCACTCATCCAGTCTCTGTCATCTATGGTTATTGGTCTAAATTCTATCATATCATCTTCCTCATTCTCTTTTCTTCCCCCATATTATACCCCAGATTGTCAAATTCTGCTCCTGCCATAAACTGCTAGAAATATGTTTCCCATGTTTATCGGAACATAGAATGTGCCTTGGCACATTCGCGCGACAGCGGCGGTCGCTTGCGACATCTACCTTATACGCCGCAGTGTGCATCCTCGCGGAGCGTTTTTTACTTTACAGGAAAGCAATTTCCTGTAAAGTAAAAAAAAGATTCCCTATTGCCCCTTTCTATCGGTTATGGCAATAGCGAACCTTCTCCTTAAATCATGCTATTCCAATATATATTTTACTGTTCTTTACCACCCCGCAATAAATTATCTGCTTCCTCTTCCGGCAATGCAAAAATATCCATCAGATTATTTTTTATTTCAGTTTCTGATATGTTCTTAGCTTTCATTCCGCTTACATACTGATTCAGCAGTTCTAATTTTCCTTCTTCTTTTGCCTCTTCTCTATCTTCAATCCAATCCGACTGTCTTTGCATATACTCTTTCCTCCATTTCTGGTTATCACGGACCCGCTGAACTTCCCGGTCCAGTCGATGCACAAAGTCTGTTTCTATTGTTTTCTTAGACAAGTATTCCAAAAATGCTTTCATCTCTGCGCTGACATCGTTCTGCCGCCCCACTGCGCTCAAAAAGATTTTCCCTGTTCCGTCCCCCAGCTCCAGATTCAAATCCTGTATGCACCGGTTCTCAAAGGAATAAATATGTCTGCCCGCATCAAATGGATCAAAGGTGCAGATAAATATTACATAACTTTTATTTAAGCTCTGATATTCGATTCCCTTATCTGTCTCGTCAATATCTATGATTCCCTGATAATAACGGCTTCGTTTCGGAAGATGCTTTTTCTTTCCTGTCTGCATCTCAATATCATAAATCGTCTGATTCTCATCCGCAGCATACACATCCATACGCACACTTTTGGCATTTGCTGCCACATCCAGAGTTTTCTGCTCCTCCAGATATACAATATCCGCAATCGGAAAGCCCATAATCAGTTCCAGCAATTCCTTGCAAAGAGCCTTGTTCTGCATCACCTTTGCAAACATGAAATCATCGGAAAGTTCCAGTTCCTCATAGCTTTTACATTTTCTTGCCATACACAATAGTTCTCCTTTCATTATAGTAAAAGAGTCCCGACTTGACAACCCAAACCAGTTCGTTTGTTTCAACTCTTTTACTGCCTCTTTTTTTCATCCTGTTTCTTGGAAATTTTGGCGAAAATGCCAATGAATCTGGGAAATATTCCCGCTCTACGAAATCAAAGCAAATGATTTGCTTTCGATACTGCCATCATACCTGCCACTTCTTAATAAGTCAATATGCCCTTCTGTTATTTCAGAAAAATTTTATAACTGCAAAACCTGCCACTGGCATCTTCTTGCGGATGCCTGGCAACTTAAAACTACGAGAAACACGCTTTGCGAGTTTCTCGAGTTATCGCGGTGCTCGCCAAATCTGCATGCAAGCATGCGATTTTTCTCGTTACTCGCGTAAACAAAAAAAGAAGATTTCTCTGCCTCATTTACAGAAAAATCTCCTTTTCCATCATCTTTTCGATATAGAAAAATCACTCTTTTTCTTTAATCATTTTAAACATCTGAACACGGTTTCTGATACCAAGCTTCCGATAGATATTTAAGATATGCTTCTTTAATGTATTTACGCTTATGGACAATTCTTCACAGATGGTATGATTATCCTTTCCCTGCATCAGAAGCTGCAGTATCGTATGCTCCCGCTTTGTCAGTTCATATTTCTCTGTTACTTCTGTTATCGTAAGTTTCTCTGCCCTTTCATCCTTTTGCTGTCCGTCCTTATATAACCGGAATGCCAGATGGTCTTTTAACATGTCCAGAATAAAAATGTCATCATACTGGAAATTATCTTTTCCGATTGTCCGGTAAAAAGTGACAACGCCTAAAAATTCTTTATTTCTTCCCAATATCATCTGGATTGCATAATGCCAGTTATTTGGCCGGTACACCTTCTGATAATATTCTGTCTGTACCCTTTTTTCATCCGATATCATATCAGTTTCCCGGTACACCAGGCTCTTTCCGCTATATACAATTCCGCGGTTCGAATTCATTTCATCATACATCGGGGATTCATCATCGCAATTATAAGTGACCGGTTTTATCAGATGCTTGCTTTCTTTTCTGTCTGCCAGGAAAAAATCTGCACTGTCAAAATCCAGCACCATCTTCATCTGCTCTAAGAACTGCTCCCGCATAATATCTGCATCTTCTGTCGTATAAATTTTGTATATAATACTGTTTAAAATCATCCAGTCATTTGTCTCTAATGTTTTCAATCAATCACCCTCTTTAAGTATTTTTCAGATGCAAAAAGAGGGCATATTCTTTCGAATATACCCTCTTTGGTCTAAAACCATTATATTTTATGGCATTTTAAATTGCAAGTATTATTTTATTATTATTCATGAAAGATTACATTGCGGTACTTATTCAGTACCCGGAGTAATACACTGCCTAAAATCACACAGGTGATAACTTCTCCGATTCCAACAGTAAGTGCATTAAATGGAATCGACCAGTCAACGCCTTTATATTCTGTAATAAAGCCATAACCATAGCGTAATACAAAAGGTACAATCACCATATTTGCAATAACCGGCGGCCATGTACATGCGAATTTATGCTTTCTTAATGCATAAGTTCCAAACGCTCCAATCAAAGTTGCAATGCTTCCGCACACAACATCCACCGGAATACCGCCTGTCAGCATATTTGCCAGAAAACATCCCAGCCATAATCCCGGAATTGCTGCAGTTGTAAATACTGGCAGAATACATAATGCTTCTGAAATACGCACCTGAATCGTACCGGATGCCAGTCCTGCAATACTGCTAAGATAAGTCAGTGCCACATAGATTGCCGCAATTAACGCAGCCTGCACAATAAATAATACTTTTTTGTTTCTCATATTCTTTTGTCTCCTCTAGTTTTGTTTTACGAGTGGAAGGTCTCGAACACTCGGTTTCTTCTTCCCCAAAGACCTTGGTTTTACGGGGTACTTGCAACGTTTGAAAGTGTATCACAGAACTTGTCTAATTGCAAGCGATTGTATACACACAAAGAGAGACTGCCTTTCGGCAACCTCTCTTCGCGCTTAATTATATTTTGTATGAGGAAATGGAAAAAAGAATTATCTTTGTTTTAGCCCTTTACACCACCAAGTGCTACACCTGCTACAATGTATTTTGAAAGGATGAGGTAAGCAATAATTAATGGAAGTACCGTTACGGTAAGGCCTACATATACAACACCGTAATCTACACGGAACTGATCAGATGTCAGCATCTGTACAAACAATGGAAGTGTTTTCTTCTCATCAGTTGTTAACATGATGGTTGGGGTAAAGAGGTTATTCCATTGTGCAATAAACTGGAAGATTGCCTGTGTTGCTACTGCCGGTTTCATAATCGGCATGATAATGGTATTGAAAATCCGGAATTCTCTTGCTCCGTCAATTCGTGCAGCTTCAATCATTTCAATGGATAAGGTACTTTCCATATACTGTTTCATGAAGAATACAACTGCCGGTGCTGCGATACAAGGAATAATCAATGGGATATAAGTATCTACCAGATTCAGTTTTAACATAAAACGGTAGAAACCAATGATTGTAATCTGGTTCGGCACCATCATGATTGCCATGATGAACGCCCATGCAAACTTCTTTGCTTTGAAGTTATATACATGAATTCCATAAGCTGTCATACAGGAACAATATACTGCAAGGAAGGTACCTGGTACTGTGATACATAAGGAGTTCAACATTGCTCTTCCTAATGTTAATCTCATACCATTCTGCTTCTGAAGAAGCATGTTCCAGTTCTCCATCAGGTGGGAGGAAGGAATCAAGGATACACCTGCCTGAATATCTCCAGAAGTTCTGGTCGCATTCATAACCATTAAAAGGAATGGCAGTAAACTAAGGAGACAGAAGAGGATACAAATCAAACCTCGGATTGCTCTTTTTGTATGTAATACTTTCGAATAACTTTTCTGTTTTGGCTGGGATGTCTGTCCGCTCATTGCCATATCAAAACTTGCCATTATCGATTCCCTCCTTTCTTATATTTCTTCTCGCTCCGATCCGTCATCGTTCCGAAGAAGATAAGACTGATAATCAAGGTCAGAATAAACAGGAATACAGATACTGCTGCTGCCTTACCTACATCACTCTGATATAATCTCATGATGTACATTGCCATTGTTGTGGATGAATCATCCGGCTGTCCGATAAGTCCTGACTTACTGACATTGAATAATGCCGGGATATCGTACATCTGTAAACCACCGATTGCAGAAGTAATCAATACGTATAACATAATCGGTTTTAATAATGGAAGCGTTAAATAACGGAATTTCTTCCATCCGGTTGCTCCATCAATATCAGCTGCTTCATAAAGACTTGGGTCAATTCCCAAAACTCCTGATATCAGCAACAGGGTTGTATTTCCATACCACATCCAGAAGAGGATAAATGATATTAACCCCCGCGTTCCGCCGACGCTTGTCATAAAGTTAAATTTCTGTGAAATGATTCCCATATCACGTAAAGTCTGTGTAATTGGTCCATACTGGGAAAACATTGCATTGAATAAAACAGATACAGACGCTGCTGTGATAATACTAGGTAAGTAAATAATAATTTTGTATGCGCCCTGAGCTTTTAATTTTACAATGTTATCAGTCAGCCATACTGCCAGTAACAATGAAACTAAAATCTGTGGAATAAAGTTGCATACCCACATTGCCAGTGTATTTTTCAAATAAATCAATGCATATCCTTTTTCACCGGCTGTCAGTCCGAGAATATTTTTGAAATTGTCTACTCCACAAAATTCAATAAATTCTCTACCGTTTCTCTTATAGTAGCTTAATGTACTATAGTAAAATGTATTAAATAACGGCCATAACTGAAACAGACAATATGCAATGAAGAATGGGGCGATAAAGAAGTATCCATATCTGCCATATTCAATATGTTTACGTTTTTTCTTTTTGTCCATCTTTGCCAACTCCTCTCAATCCATCTTCCATTTCCCTATATTTTAAAACAACTCTCCAATAGTTTTGTTTATAAATGCTGCCCTTCCCATGCCGGAAAGGGCAGCATAGTTATTGTTCTTTTACTGATTATTCAGCTTTTAAGTATGAATAGGAGTCATGTACTGCGGATTTGAAATCTGCGATTGCAGTATCCTTATCCTTGTTTCCTGCTGCATACTCTTTCACCTGAGTAGACCAAGCAGAGTTGATGTTCTGATCTTCTGCTGTTGCATTCTTAGCACTGATGGAATCAGCCATTGGTAAGTAGAATGCCATGATGTCCTGACCAGCTGCTTCATATAAATAGTCACATGTTGCACCAGCTTCAGAAATCTTCTTAACAGCTTCTTTGTTGTTTACGAAATCACTGTTCTTGGCATTGATAGATACCATGAAGTCTGTGTCACAAGTAAATGCTTTGATAATTGTTCCAGCCATTTCTTTGTCTGCACAGTTAACTGTTGCTGCAAGTCCTGTACCACCCCAATAGAACTGTTCCGGAGCATTTACAAGGATTGTGTTACCTTTCCAGGTATCTTTTAAGCTCCAGTATGTGAACCATGGGCATCCACAATAAGCAACTGCTGCATTAGATGTCTCGCCGTCACCTTCCATGTTTGCATACCAGTCTGTTGACCACTGGTCTGTTTCATAGGTTAATCCTTCGTCTACCATTGTCTTAGCAAGATCCATGTACTCTGTCATATTGTCATCTACAGTAATTACATCGTCATCGCCATACCAACCAGTTGCTCTTGAGTTAGAAAGTACACGGAAACACTCATCATAACCAGAGAACAGTTTACATTTTCCGCTTGATGCATCATTTACTTTTCTTGCTGCTTCCAGAATTCCATCCCATGTAGAGAACATTGTGCTTAATTCAGCAGGATCAGTTGTTCCAAGGTATTTCTCACAAAGATCAGCTCTTAACTGGAAGCATCCAGGAGTAGCCTGCCAGAATAATGCTTTTACATTGTTTGCATCAGATGAATCCTCACCACTTACGGTACCAAGATCCAGATTGTACTGATACTGATTTGCATAATCATCTGCTGTAATTCCGCAGTCACCAACTGAGGTCAGCCAGTCGCTGTTTACATATTTCAAAACGTAGTCAACCTCAAGTCCCATCAGGTCTGGATACAATTCATTATCAGGATCATCTAAGATTTCATCAATCTTTGTCTGATAATAATCAGATCCACCTGCATTTACGAATACGATACGTTTTGCAAGGTCTGGGTACTGCTCTGCAAACGGTCCATCTAAGATATTCTTGATATCGTCGTTCCAGCCCCATACTACAAATGCATCATCTGCACTAGGATCACCGGTGATTGTATTCTCTACTTCTGTAGAATCACTGTCTGTGTCTGCATCCGCATCTGCTGTTCCTTCTGTGTTGGATGCATCATTATTCGCATCCTTTGTGTCATCTCCTGATCCACATCCAGCTACCATAGCTGCTACCATGGATACACACAATAAAGTACTGATAAGTTTCTTTTTCATTGAGTTCTCCTCCTTCTTATTCGTCATCCTTTTGGATGTTGTTTTCAGGCAGCTCTCCTACCGACTGGCCGGTAATCAAAGTGCCCTCTATAATGACTCTCTCTATGAGAGTAGTTCTCGGTTTCTCTATGGCATCAATCAGACGCCTGGCTGCTTCTCTTCCTATTTCTTCTGTATCCTGACGAATCGTTGTGATCCTCGGATGGGATAACTGGGAAATTCTAGTTCCGTCATATCCTGCAATGGAAAGATCTTCCGGGATACGCATCCCATGTTCCATAATCACGTTTTTTCCTCCGATTAAAGATGTGTCATCCGGATAAAGAATACAGGTTGGCGGGTCATCCATATCAAGTAAGATTTCTGTCTGCTCCGCCGCTCCCTTTGTTTCCAGATAAGCAGCTTCCCGAATGTAATCTTCATTTACCTTAATATGAAGTTCTTCCATCGTCCGGTAAAAGCTTGTAAGTCTTTCTCTTGTTACATTCGAGTTTTTCTGTCCATGTATGTAAGCAATTTTTCGGTGACCCTTCTTATATATATACTTCAGCAGCTCTTCCATTCCTTTTACATTATTGGAACAAACTGCTGTGCAATTGTAATGTGTATAATCAATGGTCACTACCGGGAATGCACTGTTCATTAATTCAAGCACTCCCTGGCTGGCAAAATCAGCACACACGATAACGATTCCTTCAAAGTTCCGGTATCTGCAGTGTTCAAAAAATGAGGTTTTCTTTACTCCGTAACTGTTGTTGATAAATGTTACATCATATCCCATCTTCTCAACCTGCACCTTAATTCCATTTAGCACACCTGAAAAATATTCATGTGTCAGACCACTTCCTGCTTCTTCCTGAAACAAGACTCCTACGTTGTAGGAACGGTTGGTCTTTAATGCTCTGGCAGCTGCATTTGGAAAATACCCCATCCGCTCTGCTGTCTCTCTTACTCTTGCTTTTGTTTCTTCTCCAATATCATGTTGTCCATTCAGTGCTTTGCTAACTGTTGCAGTTGATACACCACATTCTTTCGCAATGTCTTTTAAAGATACCATCTTTTGCACCTCACTGTTTTGAGTTGCTTTTCTTAATCGTTTTCGTAGCTTTATCATAACATATTCAGTGTGAAATGCAACCATTTTTTGTATATTTGTAACAGTTATCCAGTTTTAATCCGTCAGTTTTGTGCATTTTTTACTAATCCTGCTTTCTTTCTTCTATATTAAGTCGAATTTTTTCTTTCTCTTTACTTAATCGTTATCACTCTGTGTTTTCGATTCATATGACAAAAAGCTGTCATTTTCGCTCTTTTCTCCTAAAATACATACTTTCTTCAATATTTCTGTTGCTTTTTCCTGATTCTTATATTATACTCAACCTAAAGAAATACCTCTCTTAATCGTTTTCGAGCTTATTGCATTTAAGGAGGTTATTTAATTATGAAATTTGGACATTTCGATGATGCAGCGAAAGAATATGTCATCACTTCCCCAAAGACTCCACTTCCATGGATCAACTATTTAGGATGTGAAGATTTCTTTTCACTGGTTTCTAACACCTGCGGAGGATACAGTTTCTATAAAGATGCCAAGCTCCTTCGTCTTACAAGATATCGTTACAACAATATTCCTTATGACAGCAATGGACATTATTACTATATCAAAGACGGTGACACCATCTGGAATCCGGGATGGATGCCAGCCAAGACTGAATTAGATTCCTATCAGTGCCGGCATGGATTAGGCTACTCTGTTTTTGAGGGAAGCAAAAATCAGTTATCCGCAGAGCTGACCATGTTTGTTCCTATGGGAAATACCTGTGAGATTAACAAACTGACACTGACCAACCACGGCAGTGAACACAAAGAAATTTCCGTATTCTCTTATGTAGAATTCTGTCTGTGGAATGCCATGGATGATATGACAAACTTCCAGCGTAACTTCAGTACCGGTGAAGTGGAAATTCACGGCTCTGCCCTTTATCATAAGACAGAATACCGCGAGCGCCGTAATCATTATGCGGTATATGCTGTAAATACCCAGCTTGCCGGATTCGATACCGACCGCGAATCTTTCCTTGGTGCTTATGGCGAAAATTCCGCACCGGAAGTTGTTATAAACGGAACCTCTAAGAACTCTGTAGCAAGCGGCTGGTCTCCGATTGGTTCCCACCATATCAAGGTTTCTCTTGCACCGGGCGAATCAAAATCCTTTGTTTTTGTACTGGGTTATGTAGAGAATCCGGTTGCCGAGAAATGGGATGGTCCTGCTGAAAACGGATGCATCAACAGAAAACCGGCAGAAGAATTATTAAAACGTTTTGATACCACAGAAAAAGCTGACGCTGCTTTAGCAGAATTAAAAGAATACTGGAATAACCTTTTAAACCACTTTACCGTATCTTCTTCCGAAGAGAAGTTAGACCGTATGGTAAACATCTGGCATCAATATCAGTGTATGGTTACCTTTAATATGTCACGTTCCGCTTCCTATTTCGAATCCGGAATTGGACGAGGCATGGGCTTCCGTGATTCCTGTCAGGATCTTTTAGGATTTGTTCATCTGATTCCGGACCGTGCAAGACAGCGTATTTTAGATATCGCATCCACCCAGTTTGAGGATGGAAGTGCTTACCATCAGTATCAGCCGCTTACCAAAAAAGGAAATGCTGATATCGGAAGCGGATTCAATGATGACCCGTTATGGCTCATTGCCGGTACTGCTGCTTATATCAAGGAGACCGGAGATTACTCCATTTTAGATGAAATCACTCCTTATGATAATGATGAAAGCAAATCAACCGATTTTATGGAACATTTAAGACGTTCCTTCAACTATACCAGAACACACTTAGGACCACATGGACTTCCTCTGATTGGACGTGCTGACTGGAATGACTGTCTGAACTTAAACTGCTTCTCAGAAGAGCCGGGTGAATCCTTCCAGACCTTCGGACCATCTGAGGGGCCAAATGCAGAATCTGTATTTATCGCAGGCATGTTTGTAAAATATGGTAAAGATTATGTAGAAATCTGCAAACACAAAGGTCTGGAAGAAGAAGCCAAAGAAGCAGAAGAAGCAATTGCTTCCATGGAAAAAACCGTTCTCGATGCCGGCTGGGATGGCGAATGGTTCTTAAGAGCTTACGACCACTACAAACAGAAAATCGGTTCCAAAGAATGTGACGACGGTAAAATCTTTATCGAGCCGCAGGGATTCTGTGTTATGGCCGAAATCGGCCTGAAAGAAGGCAATTGTCTTCAGGCAATGCAGTCTGTTGAAAAATACTTAGATACTAAATACGGTATTGTACTGCTGCAGCCACCTTATCACAAATACCATGTAGAGCTCGGTGAAATTTCTTCCTATCCACCTGGATACAAAGAAAATGCAGGTATCTTCTGTCACAACAATCCATGGATTTCCATTGCAGAAACAGTCGTTGGACGTGGAGACCGTGCATGGCAGGTATACACCAGAACCTGTCCTGCTTATATCGAAGATATCAGCGAAATCCACCGCACTGAACCATATGTGTACTCTCAGATGATTGCCGGAAAAGATGCTCCAAACTTCGGTGAAGCAAAGAACAGCTGGCTTACCGGTACTGCTGCATGGACCTTCCTTGATGTATCCCAGTATATTTTAGGTATCCGTCCGGATTATGATGGTCTTGTAATTGACCCATGTATTCCATCTACTTTATCCGGCTTTACCGCAAAACGTGATTTCCGTGGTGTAACTTATCACATTCAGGTAAAGAATCCAAATGGCGTACAGAAAGGTGTCAAGGTTCTTACTGTAGATGGTGTTATTGCTGATGGCAATATGATTCCATTTGATCCGTCTAAGAAAGAAGTTACTGTTGAAGTAATTATGGGTTAAGCAAAATACCCCCTTTATTTATCTTATATAAAATCAATCCATGATTCAAAAGAAGGGCGTATGAAAAAACTTTCTTTTTTTCATACGCCCTTCTTCTATATACTTCTTTTATAACCTGCTGCTCTTACAATTCACAGGTGTTAACGGTTCTTGGGAACGGAATGACATCACGGATGTTTGCCATACCGGTAAGATACATGACGCATCTTTCAAATCCAAGTCCGAAGCCTGCATGTCTTGCAGAACCATATTTACGTAAATCAAGATAGAAGCTGTAATCTTCCTCTTTTAATCCAAGTTCATGGATTCTTTCTAATAATTTATCGTAGTCATCCTCTCTCTGGCTTCCTCCGATAATTTCTCCGATTCCTGGCACCAGACAGTCAACTGCTGCAACTGTCTTGCCATCTTCATTGAGTTTCATATAGAAGGCTTTGATTTCCTTTGGATAATCTGTTACGAATACCGGTCTCTTGAAAACCTGCTCGGTTAAGAAACGCTCATGCTCGGTCTGAAGGTCACAGCCCCAGGATACCTTGTAATCAAATTTATCATTATTCTTCTCCAGAAGTTCAATGGCTTCTGTATAAGTCACTCTTGCAAAATCGGAATGTAATACATTATTCAGCCGTTCAATCAGTCCCTTGTCTACAAAGGAATTAAAGAACTGCATTTCTTCCGGTGCATGTTCCATAACATAGGAAATAATATATTTCAACATACTCTCTGCCAGTACCATGTCATCTTCCAGATCTGCAAATGCGATTTCCGGCTCAATCATCCAGAACTCTGCAGCATGTCTTGTAGTATTGGAATTCTCCGCCCTGAAGGTTGGTCCAAAGGTATAAATATTTTTGAACGCCAGTGCAAAGGTCTCTCCGTTTAACTGTCCACTTACAGTAAGATTGGTTGGTTTTCCAAAGAAATCCTGTGTATAATCAATGCTTCCGTCTTCCTTGTGTGGAATGTTATTTAAGTCCATGGTAGTAACCTGGAACATTTCTCCCGCACCCTCACAGTCACTTCCGGTAATCAGCGGAGTGTGTACATAGACAAAGTCCCTCTCCTGGAAGAACTTATGAATTGCATATGCAATCAGGGAACGTACACGGAATACTGCCTCAAAGGTATTGGTACGTGGTCTTAAATGTGAAATAGTTCTTAAATATTCGAAGCTGTGGCGTTTCTTCTGTAACGGATAATCCGGTGCAGATGCGCCTTCAATTACGATTTCCTCTGCCTGAATTTCAAATGGCTGCTTTGCTTCCGGTGTAGCCTCCAGCACTCCGGTAACAACAACAGCTGCACCAACATTAATTTTGGTAAGCTCCTGAAAATTCTCCAGTCCGTCTGCATATACTACCTGCAGTGGCTCAAAGAAAGTTCCGTCATTTACTACGATAAATCCGAAGTTTTTAGAATTACGGTTACTTCTTACCCAGCCTCCGACGGTAATTTTCTTACCTACATAATCTTCCTGATGGTGAAATAAATCTCTGATGTCAACAAGTTCCATTTTTCTATCCCCCTTAGATAAAAAATTTTCTAATCCTTTTTAGTTTTCTGTATTTAATTCAGTATCTGTAACATTTTCTGTTCCTGCCTCATCTTCAACAGTTGCACTGTCAACTACTTTCTGAAGTGCCAGATTGCATACATATACTTTCTTTAAATATTCTTTTCCGCTGTCTGCGCTCAATCCATATGATTTGTATAATGTGGATTCATCGCTGTTGCTGTAATTGCTCATAAGATTTCCAACGTAGCTGTCAAAGCCATCCTGGTCAAACTCAATGCCTTCCTTTTCTGCAATTGCCTCTAAAATCATCTGTGTCTTAAGATCTGATGTCACTTCGTCAGTTACATTGCTTACAAATTCATCATAATCCTGATTTGCAGTATTTTCCACATAATCCTTAAGGCTGCTTCCATCGCTGCAGTAATAGGATTCATACTGTGCCATTACTTCTTCCATACGGGCATCCAGAAGTCCATCCGGAATTTCCTTTACGGTACATACCTCTCCTAACTTGTCCATTACTGCAGAACGGATTGCAGATTTCTTGGAGGATTCCTTAGAAGATTCCAGATAATTGCGTGCATCTGCCTTCATCTCATCTACCGTATCATAGCCAAGGCTGGCCTTAGCATTGACATATGCCACATATTCATCTGTCATATTGTCATAAGTAATATCCTGCTTCTCAACAATTTTATTGATGGTTACATTAAACACAACCGCCTGTCCTGCCAGGTCTGTATTTTTATAGCTTTCCGGGAATGTAAGATTCAAGGTTACTTTATCCCCTACTTTTGCACCGATCAGTCCTTCTTCGAAGCCGTCAATAAATGTATTGCTTCCAATCTCTAAGACCGTATCTGTTGCAGTTCCACCACTGAATGCCACGCCATCTTTTAATCCTTCATAATCGATATTTACAGCATCTCCATCCTCTACCACTGTTTTATCCGTATCTGCATAGTATGGATAGTTGGTAATTACGCTATTCTCAATAAAAGTCTTCACATCATCATCACTTACGGAATAATCGTCTGTCAAAGCTACTGATAATCCCATATAATCGCCCAGTTCCACATAATCAAGCGGGTCAAAATCAATTGCCGCACTGGATACCACTTCTGTGCTCTCTGTATTCTCTACCGATTCACTTTTCTTGTCTTTTCCACAGCCAGTTACTGAAAATGCCAGTGTCAGGCATAACAATACTGCTACTATTTTCTTCTTCATATTTATTTCCCTTCTGTCTTTCATTCAAAGGCTGGATTTTTCCAGTCAGTCATACTTTCTAAAGATACCACATTTTCACCGAAAATAAAAGCATTTCATAGAATTTTTCGCATTTGCAGGTTGTCAATCCTGCCAATCAATGATACAATCATATTTGGATTTTACTTAAGGAGGTTTTCATCGTGCCAAAATTTGCGATTGTATTATTAACAATACTGATTATTATGATTATTGCCCTGATTGTTCTTTATTTTGTGGGCAAACGAGCTCAGAAAAAGAAAGAAGAACAGGATGCCCAGATTGCAGCAGCAGCACAGACCATTTCCATGCTGATTATCGATAAGAAGAAGATGCGGCTTAAAGATTCCGGTCTTCCGGCAAATGTCATTGCCCAGACTCCGAAAATGCTCCGCCGTTCCAAACTTCCAATCGTCAAAGCAAAGGTTGGTCCAAAGGTTATGACTTTAATCTGTGACGGACAGATTTTTGATTCCGTTCCGGTTAAGAAGGAGGTAAAAGCTACTGTCAGCGGGCTTTACATTACCGCAGTAAAAGGAATGCGTGGTCCTATCGAAGCACCTGCCAAAAAGAAAAAAGGCTTTATGGCAAAATTAAAAGAAAAAGCTGGTAAATAAAATAACTTGAGCTGGGTTTTCACCCAGCTCTATTTTTATACATCCAGCTACGCAAGACTGAATTCGCCTTTTTCTTTTGATGCAATCTTCATCTTAATGGTACAGTCTGCCAGATGCTCATAGTTTACCTCCAATGCATAATCTATCTGCACATCAATACAATGTTCTGTCTCTTCCACTTTAATATCCTTTGCATCAATTCCAACCAGAAGATTTCCAAATGGCGTTCCATAATAAGACATATTTTTCCGGTTCTTTTCAAAGACCATGTGTACATTGGAAACTCCTTTTTTTGTAATATCAATACAGTTTTCCTGCATCTTGATTATATTCTTTGTGCTTCCTTCAAAACCTTCATTTACTTCTTCATACAGCACATAATGTTTTCCGTTTTTCTGGTAATAATCCCCTACTGTAATCACTTCAACCGGCTCTGCTTCTCCTTCTGCCGGCATCTGTAATCCGCTGATTGATACAATTACATCTTTTGTCATCTAATCCGCTCCTTCTATAGAAATCCAGGTCAGTATAGCACTATTTATCCCAGAAATCCAGCCATTTCCATGAAATCTTATAATTCTTCTCTTCCATCAGAGACTGATATTCCGTCTCACTTAAGGTATCCTTCAATACCTTTTCTGATTTACCATCCACAACCTCATAGACACTTCCTTCAAAGCACATATTCGGATACATGACACACCACCAGTTATGTCCCATGCCTGCTCCGATAATCACTTCCAGTGCCTGATAAGTTCCCGCTGGGAACGTATAACTGCCATAGGTCTTTACCGGGAACTCCACGGAAGATAATTTCACCTCTACCGGATAATCATAGCCCTCCTGCCGGATGACTTCTTTTGCAATATGTATAATTTCCGGGAAGTGTTCTCTTGCAATCCGGCTGCTTTCTTCGGCTGTCTTAGCATCCTGCAAAAGTTCTCCCATTTCTTTTCCAACAGCATCCCGCACCTTAAGCTTCAGTGCCTGATCTGCTTCCCCATCACTGTTTGCCCTGACATGGAAACGCAGAATCTTTTCTGCAATCTCTTCCTGCATTCTTCGCCCCTCATAAGCCTTTTTCGCACTGTCCACCGTAAATACCAACAGTAATAACAGCATGCCATAGAACAACGCTCTTTTTAAATACAATTTTTTTCGGTTATATTCTTTCATCTTAAAACTCCTTTTCATGTTTCTGATTTCTTGTTTCTTCTTTTCCTTGCTACGCTTTCTTTCGCCATACCATTCTGACTTTCTATCTGGAATATAACCGAAAAAATTTTTTCTATACATTTTGATAACTTTTTGGGGGAGAAAATTTTATGCGGGAATGGGGTGGGGTTGTAAATTTTTCTTGGTGGGATGCGGCTGAGCTTGTAACTTTTCTTTTTGGGGACACGGTTGAGCTTGCGACTTTCTCTCGAAAGTCGCTGGTGAAGTTGATTTGGGTATAATTTAAGAAAAATGAATCTTTTTTGTCCAATCTCCTCTGCTGTTATCTCCGAAGTTCTCTCGGTTTGGGCAAGATTTAATAAAAATGAGTCTATTTTACCCAATTTGAAGAAAATATCGAGAATTATGCTTCCTTCTGTAACTCCTTTTGGGCAAAAAGTAATGTAATCTTTCTGTTTTTGCCCAATCTAAGTCAAATTAATAAATTAACTTAAGAAATAATCGGCTGCCATCAGCATCACCAGAACCAGACATCTTACAAAGATGTTGCCAATGTTACCAGTGTAACCGGGTGTCCAGCATCCTACGGAGATGTCACCAGCGTGACATCCCAATGATATTCCACTGTCAGGTTTTTCCGGTAACCGCTCCAATCCTTCTGAAACTGCAAATAAATATCCCTTGCATATGCCCCTAATTTATAATAACTGTTTGTTCCATCTGCATTCTGATTCTGTTGCAATTTTTCTGTCATGGCATCCATCTTTTCTTCCAAAGTCTGCTCTATTTCTGCTTCCACTTCCATCAGAGCATTTTCATCCTGACTGTCTGTATGAAGATCTTCCAATTTTTCATCCCTGTGCTTTGTTTTCTGCAGCAGTTCCCTGTTGCCCTGATACTTTCCATCCGCTTTAATTGTAACGGTTTCCGTCACCTGGCCATTCTGCTCCGTAAAAGCATAGCTGCAGCATAAATTACTAAGTGTTACACTTTCTGCATCTTCAAGTGAAATGCTGTAGCTTTTCATCTTCTGCTCTGAGAGCAAAGCCAGTTCTCCCGTTTCCCGGTCCACTTTGCCTGCTGCCATCCTGCCCTGCATCAGATAGTATTTTTCCAGTATCATTTTATCTTCTGCACAGTTAATATAGGGAATCCACAGATTTTCGTTCTCATTTTCCCATATCCGGAACAGGCTGCCCAGGGTAACTGCCTCACTGTCCTTAAAACGTTCATCCGAGGCAATTCTTTCATTCAGATAAGTTCCTACCGGCTCTTTTAAAACTGTATCCATCTCCATCACCTGATCCGGTTCATCCTCCGTAACAAAAAGCAGCGTATTCCTCGAAAAAAGATTTTCCTCTTCCAGATACCCAAGAAATGCCCCCAGCCGCTTTTCATCCTCTAAAAGCGACCGGTTTAGAATCAATGCCTTTAAATGGTTATAATCCATCTCTCCAGGATTTTCCCCATCTGCATGTAAAAACAACTCCATGCAGTCTTTTCCTTCCGCCAGAAGTATCGATGTATTCTCTTTTTCGCTTTTCTCATCTGCCACATCCTTAAGCTGCTCAAAGCCAAATGCCATCTGATAGTTCTCCTTTGTCAAAGTCACCGCTACTGCCAATGGAAAATTCCGTTCTTCCAACTCTGTATTTCCACAGCCGCCAAGGCATAAGACTGCCAAAAATATCATGGAAACAATTGTCACGATTCTATTTTTCATACTGCTGCTCCTTTCCACCATTTTTTCCGCTATCCTTTTTCACTATCCCTTTCCCGGCATTTCCTTATCTCTCCAATGCACAGCGGAAGAATTACCGTCAACGGAAGAAATGCAATTGCCTGAATCCATATAAACATTATTTTCCACTCCGGTAGCCGGTAAAAAAGCAATGTGACTGCAAATGTAAGAACCATTACAATTGGTATTATCAATTTTTCTATACTTTTCGCATCGGCTTTTCCCTGAATCGCTTCATTTTTCCCATCCGCTTTTTGGTACCTTTCCTTTTGCCATACAGCTTTCAGCAAATCCGAGGCATAAAACATTCCGGTATTGATAAATGCGTAAATTGTAAAGAACCAGATTGCTACCATAAAGGCATCCTGCCGTTCGAAGAAACCGCCTGGCAGTTTTATCATGCTCATTAATGTAATTGCCGGATATTTCATTTTCGGCAGCATGCCACTGCCAAAGATGCCAAGCGTAATCAGATAGATTGCAGCATTAAAAATCACTGTAACACAGAGGCTTTTCCGGCATGTTCGTCCTACACGGACATTTTCTGCAAGATAGGGCTGTAAAAACAAAACAAATGCCATTGTGCCATACAGAAGCACAACTGCCGCTGTCCCTTTAACAAAGTTTCCCCAGGAATGTACCATTACCGGAGTCCAATAAATCGTATTGACATCCTTTGTTGCCAGAAGCAGCATTAAAATAAGTGGAAGAAATACAAACCAGAACAGGATTTCATACACCCGGGCACGCCCTTCGATGCCCTGCCAGATTCCATAGCCACATAAAAGCATTAGTAAAACTGCTGCCAGCACAAATGAACTATCCTTTAACAATTCACTCACCATCAGGTCACTTAAAAGAAATAAGCCATAGCCCGCCAGCAGAATCCCCTCGACTGTATAGACTACCAGTACAAAAATGCGAATAAAACCATTTCCTTGCTTCTTTAAAATCTCCGGATAACTTTTCCCGATATTACTGATATTGCTGGTGTTACTGCCATTTCTGGTATTACTGTTTTTCCTCTTTTCCTGTAGCAGCTCTGGAAGAAAGGTAAATAGATACACCGGCACTGCTCCCAGCAATATGGCAAATACGCCGTCTGTCCCAAGCATTTTTCCTAACAGTCCGGGAAGCAGCAACGTACTGATTCCGCACATATCAAAAATCAGGAGCCTTGCCATCTGCCTCTCTGATATTTTCTGATTTTCTGAAAACATAATTACTTTTTCCTCCTAAGCCGCAGACGATTGTGGCGTCTCGCAAAAACCGGTCTGTGCCGCAGTTGATATAATGGCAGACGCAGCAGACTGTCCCGCTCATCCTGATAATCCGTTACATCTGCGCCTACAAAGGGCATCAGATATGGAATGCCAAAACTCTTTAGATGCGACAGATGAATGAGTACCGCAAGTAAAGCCATCAAAAAGCCGAAAAAGCCCAGCCACGCACACATGGCAATAAAGAAAAATTTCAAGATGCGAAATGCTGTTGCAAATTCTTCATTGGGTACCGCAAAGGAACACAGTGCTGTAAATGCCACCACAATTACCACGATAGGACTGACCAGATTTGCTTCCACCGCCGCCTGTCCAATAATCAGCCCACCGACAATTCCTATGGTATTCCCCATAGCTCCCGGAAGGCGTACGCCTGCTTCCCGCAACAGTTCAAAGGATAACTCCATCAAAAGCACCTCTACCACCCCGGGAAATGGCACTCCTTGTCTTGCTGCAGCAAAGGATAACAGCAATTTCGTCGGCAGTATCTGTGTATGAAAATTACAGACCGCAAGATACAGTCCCGGTAATGTCATGGCAAAAAAAGAAGCCAGAAAACGTAAAATTCTTCCCAATGATGCAATTTCCCAGCGGTTGTAATAGTCATCACTGGTCTGTATGAAGGAGTTATAATCCGTCGGCAGAATCAGTGCAATTGGTGAATTATCCGCAATCAGCACTACCCTTCCCTCTAAAATTGCCATAGCTGCCCGGTCCGGCCGCTGTGTGGTCTGAAACTGCGGAAATGGAGAATACCATTTTTCTTCTGTAAGCTGTTCAATGATTCCACTGTCTAAGACTCCGTCAATTTCAAATCCGTCAAGCCGCTTTTCTACCTCCTCTAAAACTCCGGGATAAATCAAATCCTCCATATACATCAAATCCACATTGGTCTTACTGCGCAGCCCTATCTTTTTCTCTTTTACCTTTACTTTCGGAGAACGAATCCTTTTACGTACTAATGCCGTATTCGCTTTTACGGACTCGGTAAATCCTTCATTAGAGCCCCGGATTACCTTTTCTGAATTTACTTCTGAAATTCCCATAGAAGGGTATCCCTTATCCGGAATCTTTAACGCTTTATCATAGCCATCTATAAATAGAATGGTATCTCCGGTCAAAAGACCTGCTGCTGCATCCGAAAAAGTATCAAAGGGCGTAACATCCGATAAGCCAAGGGCATTCTGCGACAGCCGCTCATAGACTTCTTTTTCATTATAATGACACAATTCGTTTAAAAGCCTGCCAACGAGAGATTTCTCAAAAATTGCTCCACCACCGGTTACCTCTATGTATGCTGCCATACACGCTATCTGCTGCTTCTGTCCAATCTTCATGGTTCGCATTTTAATATCCGCACACCCGGAAAATATCTTCTGAAAACGTGCAGCATTTTCCTGCAAACTGGTTGTAATTTCATCATTGTATTCTGCATTACGTTCTGTTGTATGTTCTGCGGTGTGTCCTGCGATATGCTTTGCAGTGTGCCCTGCGATTTTCTCTTCTTTCTGCTGCATAAATCAACTCCTTGGCATAATTTTTATAGTATCGGATGTCCGCCAGCTCTGCATATAAGCATGCGATTTTCCAGTCACCTGTGCATATGCAAAAAGGACAGACCCTGTGCGGTCTGTCCTTAGTGTTTCCGTATTTTGCTTTTTTATTCCTGTTTCTTTATGCTATTGGTCTTGTTCCTGCTGACGGATCATATCTTTGACTGCTTCTGCCTGATTCTTCACATGCTCCCGCATGGTTTCTGAAGCACGGGACTTGTCCTTCCTGCGAAGACTCTCTGCAATATCCTTATGTTCCTCTAATAATCTCGGATAAATCGTCTCGTCCTTTAAATATTCTACACGGTAACGATACATCTGCTCCCGCAGATTGTTCAGCATGGATACCAGTTTTGCATTTCCGGTAGCATTATAAATTGCATCATGAAATGCTACATCTGCCTGTGCAATTTCTTTTACATCATCACTTTTTAAAGAATTTTCAAAATTCTGTCTTGCCTGTTCTAATGCATCAAACTGTTCATCTGTAATCTGTTCTGTTGCAAGCTGCACTGCCAGTTCATCTAAAGCTGCCCGGATTTGTAACACATCTTCCATGTCCTTTTCTGTCATGCGGGCAACCTCGGCTCCTCTTCTCGGTACGGTTACAGCAAGCCCCTCCTGCTCTAACATCCGGATGGCCTCACGAATCGGAGTCCGGCTGACTCCAAGCTTAGATGCCAGCTGCAGCTCCATCAGTCTTTCACCCGGTTTTAATTCTCCTTTTAATATTGCCTCACGAAGTGTATTAAATACAACATCTCGCAAAGGAAGATATGCATTCATATTTAATTCCAGATTATCTGTCATATATTAACCCTCCAACCCTTTTTTATAAAGAGCATGTTCTTATCTTCTATTATTATAAATATCTGTTACAAAGACCTGCCTTGCGAGCCCGCTCTGACGTACAATCGCTGCTGCCATTTTTGCCGTTTCCAGTTCATCAAAAAGTCCAAATACTGTCGGGCCACTTCCACTCATCATGGCATTCAATGCACCATTTTCCCGCATCAGTTCTTTTATCTTCTCTATCTCCGGATACTTTTTTGCAGTAACCGTTTCTAAAAGATTTCCCATACTACCTGCAATTGCCGGCAAATCCTTTGTGCGGATATTCTGTATTAAGGCATCAATGTCAGGATGCTGTGTATGCTCATCCAGCTTCAGATTCTCATAGACATATTTAGTAGATACACTGACCTGCGGTTTGGCAATCACTACCGGACACTTCACCATCGGTGGCAGTGAAGTTAATTTTTCTCCAATGCCTTCTGCCAAAGCTGTACCACGCATGATGCAATACGGTACGTCAGCCCCAATCTGAACGCCCAGCTCCATCAGTTCTTTCCGCTTTATTCCAAGATTGAATAATTCATTGATTCCATAAAGCACACCTGCGGCATCCGTGCTTCCACCTGCCATCCCGGCAGCAACAGGAATCCGCTTATTCAGCCGGATATCAATGCCTTCTTCAATCTGATATTTTTCTTTCATAAGCCTCGCTGCCCGGTAAGCCAGATTACTTTCATCTACCGGAAGAAATCCAAGATTTGTCTCTAAATGTATGCCAGACTCTATTTTCTTAAGATGAAGCTGGTCATATAAATGAATGGTCTGCATAACCATCTTTACTTCATGATACCCATCTTCTCTCCGACGTAATACGTCCAATCCAAGATTTATTTTTGCCAGTGCTTTTACTGCAAGTTCGTCCATTGTTTTTCTCCTGTATTTTGTATACATGATACAAATTTATGTTATCATTTTTTCTAAAAAAGGTCAATTCTTCCTCTTATATTTTGTCCCATTCTTACCGATAAAATATATGAATAAGACTAAGAATGGATACTTAGTAAGCATTTGACCAAGGAGGGTTAAGATTATGGCAATTAATTCTATTAACAATTATGTATCTGCTGCATCCACTGTTGCCACAGATTCCAAAGTTTCTTCTAAGAAGACCGAATCTTCGAAGAATGACACCTCTACCGGTGTTATCTATGAAAAAGGCTCCAGCGACAAGAGCAGTTCTTCCCAAAAGACACAGAACTCTGCTCTCATTGCAAAGATGAAAGCTGATTCTGACAGCCGTATTTCACAGCTTCGCGGAATTGTAGAACAGATGATGAGCAAACAGGGCGCAGCCATTGGCAAAGCCGATGATATGTGGTCTTTCCTTGCAGGCGGTAACTTCACCGTTTCTGCTGATGTAAAGGCTCAGGCACAGGCTGATATTGCAGAAGACGGATACTGGGGTGTAAACCAGACCTCTGACCGTATTTTAGATTTTGCAAAAGCATTATCCGGTAATGATAAGTCCAAGGCTCAGGAATTAGCAGATGCTTTTAAAAAGGGCTTCGATCAGGCTACCAAAGCCTGGGGTGGAAAGCTTCCTGATATTTCCCAGCAGACCTATGATAAAGTATTAGAAAAATTCGATAGCTGGATGAATGGTGAAGACGATTAAATCATTTTTAAGCCACTTGCAACTACGAGAAACACGCTTTGCGAGTTTCTCGAGTTATCGCGGTGCTCGCCAAATCTGCACGCAAGCATGCGATTTTTCTCGCTACTCGCGTAAAAAAGAAGCTGCCAAACCGGCAGCTTCTTTTATTTTTCTTTATCCGCTCTATCTTTTTCTTCCCGCAATAGCTCTGCTTCCTGTGCTGCCTTAGCCTCTAGAATTGCTTCGTTCAAGGATAACATCTTTGCATCCAGCATAGAAACAATTTCTGCACACTCCCGCAAATCTTTACTGATATATTCCGGTGCATTTCCTTCGAATTTGTAATATATCTTATGTTCAAGACTTGCCCAGAAGTCCATGGCAATGGTCCGTATCTGAATCTCAACCTTTGTATCCACTACACGGTCTGATAAGAAAATCGGCACCGTAACCAACATATGATAACTCTTATAGCCGCTTTCCTTCGGATGCTTGATATAATCCTTTACCGATACCACGGTAAGGTCATTCTGTTTTCCAATCATCTCTGCCATACGATAAATATCAGAAGTAAAGGAACATACAATACGGATTCCTGCAATGTCATTTACATAATTGACCATATTATCAATGGTACTCTCGTAACCATATCGTTTCAGCTTCTTTACGATACTCTCCGGCGTCTTAATCCGCCGCTTTATATATTCTATCGGATTGTACTGATGTACATGCTGAAATTCATCATTTAATATTTCAAGCTTGGTTCCAACTTCTTTTAATGCAGAATTATAAAGAAAGATTATGGTATTCCAACCATCTACACCTTCTGTCACTTCAATTGGTGATTCCATTTTCTACTCCTCCATGCATCTACTGCGGAAAATAACCTTTTTATATTTTCGAAATTTTCCTCGTAAGTTATAATATATGCAAGAACAATCTAACTTTAGTATAGCACATCTTTGTATAATATGCTTGTTATTAGTTAAATTTTTATCAATTTTTAATAATTATGCACAAGAGGTATTGCTTTTGTTTTCTTATGGTATAACTTTTATCTATATTTTCTTAAATCTTTCTTATAAATCAAGCTTCAAATCATTTTCTTTGATCCAGCCAATCTTACGGAAGAACAGACCGAATGCCCAGGTTAAAACACCCGGTAAAATGAAGCATACTAACAGCATTCCAATCCAGTCCATTGGTGTAATGGCTGCCTTGGTGCCGGATGCAATATCATTAATCCAGCCGGTATAAATACCAATCTGACCAACCAGTCCACAGGTTCCCATTCCGGATGCTACAGCTGCACCGTTCATCTGAAGATGGAATACACAGGTTGCTATTGGGCCTGTTATGGCGGAGCTTAAAATTGCCGGAAGCCAGATTCTTGGATTCCGCACGATATTTCCCATCTGTAACATGGAAGTTCCGATTCCCTGTGCGAAAAGTCCACCCCATTTATTTTCCCGGAAGCTCAGTACTGCAAAACCTACCATGTTGGCACAGCATCCTGCTACTGCAGCTCCTCCTGCCAGTCCGGTCAGTCCCAAAGCTGCACAGATTGCAGCACTGCTGATTGGCAGCGTCAGTGCGATACCTACAATTACAGAGACTAAAATTCCCATAAAGAACGGCTGCAACTCGGTTGCCCACATAATGGCATTTCCTACTGCACTGGCTGCGGCTCCGATTGCCGGTGCCCACCAGATGGATAAGCCTGCTCCGATGAAAATGGTTACAAACGGAGTAACAATAATATCAATTTTGGTTTCTTTGGATACTGCTTTACCGAATTCGGCTGCAAAGATGGTGACAATCAATACTGCCAGCGGTCCGCCTGCTCCACCCAGGGTATTTGCGGCCACACCGACGGCTGCCAGTGAAAAAAGCACCAGTGGCGGACACTGCAAAGCAAAACCAATAGAGATTGCCATTGCCGGACCGGTTGCTGCTTTGGCATATCCACCGATGTCCACCAGCAGCTGGATGCCAGCCTGCTCACCAATTGTACTGATAATTGTTCCAATTAAAAGAGAAGCAAAAAGACCTTGTGCCATTGCACCTAAGGCATCAATGCCATATCTTTTTGCTGAGATAATAATATTTTTGCGTTTTAAGAACGCTTTTATCTTTTCCATTTTCTTCCTCCTTGACTTTAGCTGTCTTGTCAGTTGTCTTGTCAGTCAAGGAGTAGTTTACCATATCGAGAAAAAAAGTCAAGCTGTTATCTTGCGTAGCCTTTTTCCCGTAATTTTTCTTCTATGATGTCAAGTAATTGTTCTGAATCTGCTTCTACGGTATGAAAGTGTTTATTTCCGGTCAGTGTCTTAAGCGGCTTTGCCTTGCTCTTTGCAACCTTTGCAATAAATTCGTCCACATCCTGACGGCTCTTTAAAATCAGATCCACCGTTATCTGTCCGTAAATATCATGCTCAATTACGACGTCTAAGACTTTTCCACCGAAATCCACGATGGTATAAAGCTCATCCTGTGTCTGTTCATCACTGTGGCTTACTGCAATGGTTCTTCTTGCTTTCTGTGTCTCTTCCGAAGGGTCATAAAGCACATAGCCTTTGTTGGTGCTTAAAATATTCTTATTTACTGCACGAAGCAATGCAATATCCTGTACAATCACCTGACGGCTGACTCCTAATTCTTTTGCCAATTCTGTTCCGGACAAAGGTTTTCCCTTCTCCCCCAGCATCTTAATGATGGTATCCCGGCGCATCTGCCCTTCCATTTTCTTTCCTCCTGACACAGTTACTTAATCCTCTTCAATCACATGAATTTCCAAAAAATCAAATTCAATTTCTTCCACAAAATTATCCTGATAAAACCTGGTCTTTGCATGCCGCTTAAATTCATCCACATTGCGGTCTAACCAGATTGGTTTTCCCAAATCAAAGGTATAGCACACCTCATCTAATGCCCGGAACACCTTATGGGTTCTGGTATCCCCGGAGTCATCACAGATGGTGGTATCCTTTAACATATGATTGTCTTTAAATTCTTTTGCCCATAACCGGAACATCCCTTACCTCCTCTGGCGTGCTGCCTCATACATCAGCAGTGTTGCCGCAATTGCTGCATTCAGTGATTCTACTTTTCCTGCCATTGGAATGTGGATATAGGTATCTGCCATTCTGGCAATCTCATCCGATAATCCATTTCCTTCATTTCCAATTAAAAAGCCTGTGGGTTCTTTATAATCCGGCTCCTCATAAGAAACACTGCCCTGCAGATGGGCACTGTAAAGCTTTATTTTCCGGGACTTTAACTGCATCAATATATCCTGCAGGTTTTCCGTCACGAAAAATGGTACACGAAAGATACTGCCCATAGTGGAGCGGATGGTCTTTGGATTAAAAACATCTACAGTGGTGCGGTTCATGATAATTCCGCTGATTCCCGCTCCCTCTCCGGTCCGGAACATCGTGCCTAAATTGCCCGGATCCTGAATACTTTCAAGAATCAGAAGATGTGCATTTCCCTTTGGTATTACTTCTTCTAAGGTATAATCCGGCATTTTCACAAGACAAAGGATTCCCTGCGGCGTCTTGGTATCAGATACACTTTCAAACACATGATTGGCAAGTACTTCATAATTTTTCCCCTGCAGAACTTTTACATGAGATTCCTCTTCCATGAAATGCTCGGAAACATAAATTCTATCAAGCCAGCCTTCCGGGATTTCCCGGAACATACGGATTCCTTCCACAACAAAAAGCCTCTGTTCATTACGAACTTTGGCTTTTTTTACTAACTGAATTAAATTTTTTACCTGCGGATTTGCTGTACTGGTAATCATAATAACATCCTATCTGGAAAGATTTCTACAGATTTCATACTGATATTCCGGAATGGATTTGGTCATTGCCAGTGCCTCGTCAATATCATAATCTACGAATTCACCATTTTTATATGCTACAAGACGGTTGGATTTGCCTTCGCACAGCAAATCTACGGCAATGCATCCCATGGTAGATGCATAAACACGGTCTTTACAGGTCGGGCTTCCACCACGCTGCATGTGTCCTAAGATGGTCGCTCTGGTTTCAACTCCGGTTGCTGCTTCAATTCTCTTTGCCATGCTTGCGGAATGACCGATACCTTCTGCATTTACAATAATATGATGCTGCTTTCCACGTTTTCTGTTCTCTATAATATTATTTACAAGCTTCTGCTCGTCATAATCATATTTCTCCGGAAGCAGGATATCCTCTGCTCCATTGGCAATACCACACCACAGTGCAATGTAGCCTGCACCTCTGCCCATTACTTCAATGATGGAGCAGCGTTCATGGGAGGTTGAGGTATCACGTACCTTATCAATGGCTTCCATGGCAGTATTTACTGCGGTATCAAAACCGATGGTATAATCGGTACAGGAAATATCAAGGTCAATGGTTCCCGGTAATCCGATGGTGTTGATTCCAAGTGCTGCCAGCTTCTGTGCGCCCTTAAAGGAACCGTCTCCACCGATTACGATAATTCCATCAATGCCATGTTTTCTGCAGATTTCAGCACCCTTCTGCTGTCCTTCCGGTGTTACGAATTCCTGACAACGTGCAGTCTGTAAAATTGTTCCACCTCTCTGGATAATGTCTGCTACATCTTTTGCTTCCATATCAATAATCTCTTCCTGCAAAAGACCTGCATAACCTCTCTTAATTCCTTTTACTTTCTTTCCCTTTGCAATAGCTTCCCTTACTACCGCACGGATAGCAGCGTTCATGCCCGGAGCATCCCCGCCACTGGTTAAAACACCAATTGTCTGAATTTCTTTTGACATTCCCTGTTACCTCCTATATGTAAACACTTCTCTTTGTTCTTTATCCAATCATTTTTATTCTAATCCTTAAACTGTGGTTTTGCAATGGCTACAACGACTTTTCTACAACTTTTACATTGTCTTTACCTAAGAAATTCCCAAGTTCTTCTAAAAGCTCTTTTGTAATTGCAACATTTCTGTTTTCCGGCAGACGCTTCATCTGTTTTTCTGCTGCAAGATAAATAACGACATGCTCTGAGCCATCGGCATCCATCATTTTTCCATAAAGAGCACCTTCTTTTTCTTCGAAATCGCTCTTACTTGGAAACTGCAGCCACAGCTCCCGTTTCACTTCATCAAAGGAAATGATTTTCTCACAAATAAGCTTGCCGTTACGGTCTTCTTCTGCAGTTACACGGCCTTCCACAAATACTTTGGCATCATTTTCAAGATATTTTGCATAACGCTCATAATCCTTCGGGAAAATGATGATTTCCACTGTTCCCACCAGATCTTCTAACGTAATAAATGCCATTGCCTTATTACTCTTGGTATACTTGATGACTTTATCGGTAATCATTCCACCGATACGCACCTTTGCGCCATCCGATACCTTAAGGGTTCCGGTCTCTTCATCCAGTACAAAGTCTGTGGTAACGGCATTGGTATTCTTCTTTAAACGCTCCATATATTCTTCCAGCGGATGTCCGCTGATATATATGCCCAGGACTTCCTTTTCAAAGCCAAGAAGCACTTCTTTGTCATACTCTTCTACATTCGGAAGCTTGATTTCGTACTCTGCCTTGTCCTCTTCCGGTGCAATATCAAAAAGTGTCATCTGACCAGCCATTGTGGTCTTCTTTTCCTGATTCAGTGCATCCAAAAGAGAACCGTATATCATCATCTTCTGACGGCGGTTTCCTTCCAGTCCGTCTAAGGCTCCCGCTTTGATAAAGTTTTCTATGGTCCGTTTATTCACTTCTCTTCCGGAAAGTCTTGTAATAAAATCCTTTAACGTGGTAAACGGCCCACGGATTTTACGCTCCTCCACAATGGCATCAATCACCGGTCTTCCGATACTCTTAATGGCTGAAAGTCCATAGCGGATTGCCTGACCGGATACGGAGAAACCACCCTCGCCTTCATTGATATCCGGCGGCAGAATTGCGATTCCCATCTGGCGGCAGGTGTAGATATATTCTGAGACTTTGGAAGTATTGTCTAAGACTGATGTCATTAACGCTGCCATAAACTCTACCGGATAATAGTATTTCAAATATGCGGTCTGATATGCAACCACTGCATAAGCTGCCGCATGGGATTTATTAAATGCGTATTTGGCAAAGTCAATCATGTTATCATAAATCTTGTTTGCCACTTTCTCATCGATTCCTCTTGCAATACAGCCTGGAACATTTTCCTCCGGATTACCATAGACAAAGTTCTTCCGCTCCTGCTCCATTACCTTGCCCTTTTTCTTAGACATGGCACGGCGCACCAGGTCAGATCTGCCCCATGTATAACCGGCGAGGTCACGTACAATCTGCATAACCTGTTCCTGATATACGATACAGCCATAGGTCGGCGCCAGAATCGGCTCCAATTCCGGACAGTCATAGGTAATGCTTTCCGGGTGGTCTTTTCCCTTGATATAAGCCGGAATAAAGTCCATTGGACCCGGACGGTAAAGAGAAATGCCTGCGATAACATCCTCTAAGCTCTGTGGCTTTAACTCCTTCATGAAGTTCTTCATTCCGGCACTTTCCAACTGGAAGACACCATCGGTTTTGCCGGTTCCAAGAGAGTCTATCACTTTCTTATCGTTATAGTCGATGGCATTCATATCAATTTTTTTACCGCTGCTCTTTTCTGCAAGACGGACTGCATTCTGGATTACAGTCAGTGTCCGGAGTCCTAAGAAATCCATTTTCAGAAGTCCTAATTCTTCAATGGTAGTCATGGTAAACTGTGTGGTTATGGTGCCATCGGATGCTCTTGACAACGGAACATATTCATCCATTGGTTTCTGGCTGATTACCACGCCTGCTGCATGCATGGACGTATGCCTCGGCAGACCTTCTAATCTTCTTGACATATCGATAAGTTTCTTTACCGACTCGTCGGATTCATACATGCCCCGGAGCTCCGGGTTCATCATCAGTGCCTTATCAATGGTAATTCCCAGTTCATTTGGAATTGCCTTGGCAATCGTATCCACAAAATTATAAGGCAAATCCATGACACGCCCCACATCACGGATTACTCCACGGGCTGCCAGCGTACCAAAGGTTACAATCTGTGTCACACAGTCCTTGCCATATTTTTCTACCACATAATCAATAACTTCCTGTCTTCGTTCAAAGCAGAAGTCCACATCAATATCGGGCATAGATACACGTTCCGGATTTAAGAAACGCTCAAAAATCAGATTGTAACGAACCGGGTCAATATCTGTAATTCCGGTGGTGTAAGAAACAAGGCTTCCTGCGGCACTGCCTCGTCCCGGTCCCACCATAATATCATGCTCTCTCGCATAATGGATAAAGTCCCACACAATCAGGAAATAGTCCACATATCCCATATTTTTAATAACGGCAAGCTCGTCATCTAATTTCTGTAAATATTTTGGTGCATCGGCTCCATACCGCTTATCCAGTCCTTCATGACACAATTTATTTAAATAAGTCCAGGAATCATAGCCTTCCGGCACCTCAAAATGCGGTACCTTGGTATGTCCGAATTCAATTTCCACATGACAGCGGTCTGCAATCTTCTGGGTATTTTCCAGTGCCTGCAGTGCATATGGAAAAAGTGATTTCATTTCCTCTTCGGATTTGACATAATACTGTCCGCCTTCATAACGCATTCTGTCTTCGTCCGTTAATTTTTTTCCGGTCTGAAGGCAAAGCAGGATATCATGAGGCTCTGCATCCTCTGCATTGGTGTAATGCACGTCATTGGTTGCTACCAGCTCAATTCCGGTCTCCTGACTCATGCGAAGAAGCTGCTGGTTTACCAGCTTCTGCTCCGGGATTCCATGATCCTGCAGCTCTAAAAAGAAATTGCCTTTTCCAAAACAGCGTTCATAGCGGTAAGCTACTTCTTTTGCTTCTTCATACATTCCACGTACCAGATTACGCTGTACTTCACCTGCCAGACAGGCACTTAGGGCAATGATTCCCTCATGGTATTTTTCTAACACTTCCATGTCCACACGCGGCTTATAATAGTATCCCTCCACAAAGCCTTTGGATACAATTTTCATCAGATTGCTATAGCCTGTGTTATTCTCTGCCAGAAGCACAAGATGATAGTATCTGTCCTCTCCATGTACCATCTCGCGGTCTAATCTGGAGCCGGGAGCCACATAGACTTCACAGCCAAGAACCGGGTTAATTCCCGCCTCCCTGGCTGCCTTATAGAAATCAATGACACCATACATAACACCATGGTCGGTAATCGCCCCTGCTGTCATGCCAAGTGCCTTGATTTTCTCCACATATTCTTTTATTTTATTTGAACCGTCTAACAGACTGTATTCTGTATGTACATGTAAATGGGCAAATGCCATTCCCGCTTCCTCTCTTCCGCTGTTTCTATTCTTCGCCTTTTATCACTGTCTCATATTATAACGTTTTTTACGGAAGGTTTCAACGACCGGAAGGAGATTCTGTGTGGATTATTCCGGGGAAATTATATCAATTTGCGGCATTCGTGCTGCTCCCCATATATTAACGAAATTGTTTAGAGACTCTTAGAATTTCTCACCAAAACTGGCAATGCTGGCACATGGACGTGCCAGCAAGGCACAGATGAACATGGATGTGAATTTGTGCCGGTTGCCGGAACTTTTTTTATATTTCATGAAATTCTTAGAGACTCTTAACAATGCAGTGATATATGGGGAGCAACCCGAATGCCGCAAACTCTTATATTTTCCCGGAATATACATACAATAAAAAATGTATTTTGACATTCTTCTTCAATGTGCTAAACTATATGTGAAAAAATTAACGAAGTATATCCCAAGAGGTGATACCATGGAAAAATCTGGATTGATTGTAGAAGGCGGCGGTATGAAATGCGCTTACAGTGCCGGAATTCTGGATGCCTTCTTAGACGACAATGTTACATTTGATTATTGTATGGGGGTATCTGCCGGTGCGGCAAATACTGTTTCTTACCTTGCCGGGCAACGTGGCCGTAATCTACGTTTCTATATAGAGCATGTAAAAGACCCCCGCTACATCAGTATCAAAAATCTGATTAAAACCGGTTCTCTTTTCGGACTTCAATATATTTACGGAACCTTAACCAATTCCACAGGAAACGACCCGCTGGATTATGATGCCTTAGTAGCAAATCCAAGTGAATTTCATTTTCCGGCAACCAATGCTGCTACCGGAAAGGCAGAATATTTTTCCAAAAAAGATTTAGGCCGTGATGATTACCGCGGCATTATGGCAACCTGTGCCCTTCCGGGTTTCTGCAAACCGATTTCTTTTCACGGCAATTATTACTACGATGGCGGTGTTGCAGATTCCATTCCGGTTGAGCGTGCCATTGCAGATGGCTGCGACAAGGTAGTAATTATCTACTGCCGTCCACTTGGCTATGTCAAGCAGCCGGAGAGTTACCGTTTTCTTTACAAAAAGATGTTACGGAAATATCCAAATACGATTACTGCAATTGATAACAGACACTTAAATTACCGGCACTCGGTAGAAGTTGCTGCAAAATTACAAAAAGAAGGACGGGCATTTCTCTTTGCACCGTCCCATCAGGTTAAGATTGGCACTTTTACCACTGACCCGAAAATCATGCAGGAGCTTTATGATTTAGGAATCAGTGATTATGAAGCACAAAAGGATGCGCTGCGTGCCTTCTTAAACAATTAACAATATTTCTTTCTGCCTGCAGCTGCCACAACCAGTAATCCGGCTGCGGAAAACATCAGAAGCAGTATTCTTCCAACCGGTGTTTCATCACCAGTTTTTATGGTTGCCGTCTTCTGTGTTGTTCCCGTCAGGGCTGCCGTATTGGAACCGGTTGCATCAGTGCCACTTCCATTTGAAGTTCCCGCTACTGTGCCGGAACCGTTCGTTCCAGTGCTGCCTGTAGTTCCGTTACTGCCTGTAGTTCCATTACCGCCTGTGGTTTCACCTGGATTGGAACCGTTTCCAGTGGAAGGGTCTTCCTTTACGGCAACTGTCACTTTTGTAGATGCAGAAGCCAGATAGTTCCCTGTCTCTGCATACCGTACGAAATAGTCACCTGCTGCAAGCTGGCTTATCTTTGTACCATCTGTAACCTTGGTCCAATGAATTTCATCTGTGCTATATTCCATTGCAGTAGTCAGGTTTTCAATGGCTCCATCACTTGCACCTGTTTTACTGGTATTTACAGCCTTCAGTCCTGTTGGTGCCGCCTGACCTGCCTTCTCTATCGTAAATTGCAGATGTGCTGCTTCATGATACACCCCAATACCTGTTATTGTTACCTCTGCACTTCCTGCATTTTTGTTATCCGAATAAGCAACGGTGTAATCCGTATCCTTTGTCAGTGTCTGTCCGTCATATACCACAAGTACTTCCGGTTCCTTTGCTGTTCCATCATAAATATAGGTCGTTGGATTCAGCGTTGCCGATAAATCTGCATCTGTCATCTTACGATAACGAAGCTCCACATTCTGGGCAATCTGACCATCTGCATCCACAATGGTATTTCTGTAATCAACATCTGCCGGATTTCTCTTCCTATTTACGATAGAAAAATCTTTTGGCAGGAATCCCCTGATTGTTCCCAGGCTTTCTTCCAGTGCAACATTAGCATAATTCGAAATACCCTGGCTTACATTCTTTAATACCAGCTTTGAATCTTCATCCATTGTAAGCTTCTCTAACCAGCACTGTCCAGAACCGTCATTTCCGGATACTGTAACTTCACTTCCCTCAAGCTTTACTCCACTGTTCGTCATCCACTGTAAATCATTCAGTGCTGCTTTTGCATTTTTAAAGGTCAGTTCCTTTGTAAGTCCGACACCGCTATTAGTAATCTTTCCCTTATAGTTACCATTTGCAATGGTAAGATTGTTCCCTGAAGAAATCGTATCCAGAATCAATGTATGTCCGTTCAGGTCAAGGGTTACGGCTTTACTGTCTCCGATTGCTGCGGTTCTTCCATTTCCATAAATATCCTTCACAAATTTGATGGTATCTCCATCTTCCAGGTATCTGAAATCATTATGTGCTCCGGTTCCACCGAAATCTCCATTCAGCATTCTCTTAGTCGTTCCATCCGTTCCAATCAACTCTGCATATTCTATGTCACTTGCTCCACAGACCATACATCTGCCGGAATATCCTGCTAAAATCGGATGTTCACAGTTATCTGCATCATATGTCTCGCCGGTTGCCATTATCTGTACCCAGTTTTCCCCGCCATCGCTATATTTTACGATATCATTCTGCGTCTGCAATGTTCCTCCCAGAAGTGGCGGAGTACCGGTAGCAGCACTTCCGGTTCTGGATATGGAAAGGTCTCCGCCTGCTGCATTCATTGAAATGTTGCTTCCCCCTATTACAGAATGCCCTTCTGCTCCCAGAAGTGTAATGTAATTTCGTGCCTGAAGGTCTGCATCCCCTGCAATTGCTGCATTGTTCGCACTCTGCATGGATATTCTATTTGCATTTATCTTTGCATTTCCTTCGATTATGGCAGCATCTCCATTTGCCTGCAGCATAACAACTAATGAAGGTGCCGTAATCTCTGTACTTCCGGTTGATACCGCTCCCCCTTCACTGGTTATCTCAACACCATATCCATTTTCTGCATTGACAGCGAGATTTCCTTTTACCGCAGTCTTCTTTGCGCGGATTGTTACATCTTTTACTGTTTCTAATTCAAGATTGCCTTCTGCTATTGTTTCACCCACAAGAACTATCCTGCCACTCGAACTGTTCGAATTACTGTTTCCATTGGATGACAGGAAAGTATCTGTTGCTTTAAAAAATGCCTCTGTTACATTTATATTATTTCCATTTACCAGATCAAACGAATTCAGGGAACCAGTCTTTTTCAGGCTGATTTCTCCGTTCTGCTCATCCGTTGCCTCTATCAGATACTTCACCGCTCCACCTGATAAATAGATGTCCAACTGATCCGCCTCAAGCTTAACTGAACCGGCAGAGATAAATGCATCACCAGTAACATCGTCTGCATCTAAAGTTATCTTCCCGGCGGTTTTTAAGTCCACCAGAGAAAGTCCCTTTATAAGAGCATTTCCACCCCTTCCAGAAACTTGAATATCTCCGGTATATTCATCCGCCTTAAGTACTGCATCTGCAGTTCCTGTAACCAATGTTTCCGTATCATTATCATTTGTCAAATAAAAGTTACCATCCCCTTTCAATGTCAGGGTTCCATTTTCAATCTTTAAGATTTCTGTTGAACTTCCTCCGTTCGAATATATTTTTACACTTCCTTTTACTTCCATTATACCTGCACTATAATAGATATATGCTTCCGGAAGAGCCGCCGGGTCACATTCACTCATGGTTCCACTCCCTCTGCTTCCTCCGAATTCATAGTATCTGCCATCCTCTAGTTCCGTTCCGTTTATGGATACCTTCAGTCCCTCTGCATGTACCGGTATTACTTCCTGCATTCCGGTAAATACAGTCATCAGCAGCAGTAACACTGCCAAGATTCCACATGTTTTCTTTTTTAATTTCATAAGTTACCTCCCAAATTTATTTTTCTCTTACGAAATATTTTTCAAAATGAATTTGTATACCAATTTCCTTTATACCATTCTTTTTGAAGGCTTGTCAATCGGGGTGGGATGAAAAGCACTTTAGTGGGATGAAAGATTCGTATTTTTTCGACAGGTATGCTATAATAATGCCTGAAAAGCCATGAAATCGAAAGGAGGCTATCTTATTGCGGTTTGCGATTGTTGATGACAATATAGAAGAAATACATATGACAGAGCTGCTCATCCGGGACTGGTGCGGCATCCATAACATAACGGTCTGCTGTGATACCTTTACCGAAGGGGATGCTTTTTTGTTGTCTGCCGCCTCGAATTCCTATGATTTTGTGCTATTCGATATTTATCTTAAGAAAGCAAACGGGATTGACCTTGCGGTTTCTTTTCGAAAAATTTCACCGAAGACACCGATTGTCTTTCTGACCTCCAGCTCGGAATATCATGTGGAAGCTTTGCATGTCCACGCTTTCGACTATCTGCAAAAACCGATTACCAAAGCTGCCATCCATCCGTTATTAGATGACCTTCTGGCTGTCCGTCCTGTTTTGGATTCCCATTTATTTCTGACCGTAAATACCAACAAGACGAAGCTTCCGATTCTTTATTCGGACATTCAATATATTATTTCAGATTCAAACTATCTTATTATTCATACCAGCGAAGAAATCCGCTGCCGTATGCTGTTTCGGGATGTTACCCGCACGCTTTCGGAGGATGAACGTTTTTTGACCATTAACCGTGGTGTTATGGTAAATCTGGACTATGTTTCTTCCATGGACGGAGCAGTCTGCATGATGAATGATGGAGCATCCTTTTCCATGAACAAAAAGCAGTCTAATACCCTTCAGCAGACTTATATTACCTGGCAATTTACCCAACGCACAAAGTCACTTTTACACGGAGGTCTGTCATGAATCCTTTTACTGTTCTGATTGCCGCAGCCCATTACGGAGTTATTTTCCCGGGTATTTTTATCTGCATCGTTCCGGTTGCTGACTGGATATCAATTCCCCTGCGGAAACTCTTTTCTGTTCTGATTCCGGTTATGACTGCAATTTGTCTGATTTTAGGCTGCGTTGAATCCACCGGGAATTATGATGCAAATCTGTTCTTTTTCCCACTCCTGTCCGTATGCCTTATTGTATATTTTATTACGGTCCGCCTGAGTAATCTAAAGCTCTGGTATTTATTTTTATGTGCCACCGCAGCCCTTTCCTTTGGCTGCATTGCCAACGATTATATCATTGCTTATACCGTCCCTTCTTCCAATGTAGATGACAGCTCTGTTCCGGGACTGCTCTTACAATACGCCATCAGCTTTCTTATTATGTTCTTATTTATCGTCATAAAAGATAAGCTGAAATGGATTTTCGAAAATGTAAATCAGCCTTTATTCTGGTGGCTTACATGGATTATTCCTGCCATTATTACTTTTTGTAATATCTTTATGCTGCCTAAGGACTACAACAATATCCGTGTAGGCCGGGTATTTGTAATTGCCATGGTTATCGAGGTGGTTCTTTTTATCTTTTTTATAACCTTCCAGATTCTGCTTTATCTCATTGCCGTTACAACTGTACAGAAAATCAAAGCAGATACCACTTCGATTATGTACCGCGCCCAGGCAAGCCAGTATGTCAAGCTTCAGAATTATCTCGATCAGTCCCGTCAGGAGCGGCATGATTTCAAACATACCATTGCAGTTATGCAGGAGCTGGCCCAATCCGGGCAATATGAAGAATTAAAAAATTATATGGCTGACTACCAGCTGGAAACCGGAAGACATTCCATGCAGTATCTTTTCTGCCAAAACATGGCTGTGAATGCAGTTATCAGTTACTATGCTTCCCTTGCAGAATCCTGTCATATCAAAATGGATTTTAAGGTTATTGTTCCCCGGAAGATTTCTATTTCTGATGTAGACTTAAGCCTGCTTTTCGGCAATCTTTTGGAAAATGCCATCCATGCCTGCTGTCAGGTTCCGGTGGAAAATAGATATATCCACCTCAGTTCTGACCTTAACAGTCCGGGCACCATATATATCACAATGGTAAACAGCTTCAATGGAATTGCAAAAAAGATGAACGGGCAGTTTCTGTCTACAACAGAAAGCGGCAGCGGTATTGGACTTCTTTCTATCCAAACCACTGCCGAACGTTATCATGGTTCTACCCGGTTTTATAATGAGGAAACGGAGTTTATTTCAAATATTATGCTACGGTTATCTTAAGAGAAAGCTATTTCATCCAATGATACTGTCTCATACTTTTCAGGCGTTTTCTCTTTATCCTCTTGTGGCATATCATATTCTGTTGCCTGTTCGCCATCCCGCAGCACTGCCTTTGTAACTATCTGTTGTTTCATCGTAAAATTTGATACTTATTCTTCCTCCGGACCACTCTTTTTTCTGGCGAAAATTACTACACCAGACACAATCAACAGAATACAGATTCCGATGATGATTATGATAGCCGGATTCCATGCGTCACTCTTAGCATGATCTGCATTCGGCGCAGGAATCGTTGAATTATCTTCGGCGTTTCCATTGTCTTTTGTAGTATTTATGCTATCCTTATTTCCTCCATCCATCACAGCCACATCAACAACGATCGTGTAATCAGATGCGTGGGTAAATTCAAGTTCCACATTTCCATCCGCATCAATCTGTCCGGCACTGACAAATTCCAGTTCACCGGTCTGTTCCTTGTAGTAGAACAGGTTCGCATACAGTCCTGCATTCTTTGATTCCATGTTGATAGCCAGTGTGGCTGTAAATCCAAACTCTCCGTCATAAGCAAGTGACAGGTTCATGGAAGAACGTTCTCCGGTCACGTTGTTGATGACATCTACTGGAATGGATTTTCCGGCATCTGCCCCGACGGTCACGCCGAAATCAATGTCTCCGGATGGTTCTGTGATGTCCTGTCCGTTAATCTTCCAAGAAAGACCATTTCCCATGTCAAGCACCAGTGTGACATCCTCACCCTTAATACTGTCAAAAATATCCTTTGGTACTACCGTTGTTTCATTCATGGCAACGGTCACTGTCTCACCGGATTTGGCTTCGTCAAGCTGTGAGCTGATCACATCCCAGCCTTCCTTACCGCTGTCGTCCTTGATGTATGGCTTATTTTCGGTGTCAGAATTATTCTGTCCAGTACTGCTGCTGTTCTCTGTTCCTGCAGCACTTCCTCCAGTTGTGCCTGTATTGTTATTATTGCCGGAAGCATTGGATAGTTCCGGTGCTTTTTCTTTTACGGTCAGAGTACCTTTCACAAAAGTGATCGTGTAATTTTTTGCAGTCAATCCCTCGGACAACGCTCCAGTTTCCTTCCGCCATTCTCATCACCTCCAGTCAGCGGAAAGGGCGGGGGTGCGGGTTACGCAACTTTTTCAAAGTGCGTAACCCACTATGACACTTTCAGCTTCGCTGCAAAGATGTCGTGGGCAAGGGCTTTCCTCCCTTGACCTCCCTCAAAACCTCAATCAAATAGGCAGGTCGTCCCGTCCGTGACTTCCTGCCCATTCTCGGAGCAGAAGCAGAGAAAGCATCCTCTGCACTCAGCTCCAGCTCATCAAGAAAGTTCACGCCCTTGTCGGCCACCTCAAAGAGAATAGCCGAGCCCATCGGTGCAAGATTGCTCTTGACCTGCACCAGATAACGCTCGGCGGGGTTCTGTTTGTTTGCCGTGCGTGTGACGGCAAGAATGCTTCTCGCAGCACCGGCAATGTCGATAGAGCCATTGGTGCGGTAGAGGGGACTTGTGTCCTTTGCCTTGTTCATATGGGCAATGATAACGATGGCGCAGCCGGTTTCCTTGGCAACGGCAATCAGGTGGTTGAACTCAGCTCTTGTTTCGTTGGCGTTGTTCATCGAGCAGGTGTCACCGATATACGAACTCATCGGGTCGAGGATCAGCAGCTTGGCGTGGTACTTCTCCACGGCTTCACGGATACGGTCATCTCCAAAGGTCAGGCTCTTTTCGTCCTCCTTGATGAAGATAAGCCGGTCGCCGTCACCGCCCGCCGCATTAAATCTCGGCACAACAGTATCGTCTGCATCGTCCTCGGTGGTCTGATAGATAACGGTCATCGGCTCGCCGCTCTCGTCCTCATCGGCAAAGGGAAGCGGCGCTCCCTTGGAAAGCAAAGCGGCAAGAGAAAGCATCAGCTTACTCTTGCCGTCTCCGGGGTCGCCTTGCAGCAGTGTGACCTTGCCGAAGGGGATATAGGGATACCACAGCCAGCGCACCTCTTTCGGGGTAATCTCGCTTGCCTTGATGACTTCCAGCTTTGCGGGAATGTTGTTCGGATAGTCTGTCATTGTCTTGTTCTCCTTTTTGATAGATAGTGTGGGCAGTAGATAACGGTGGCACGGAAGCTCTGCTTGCAGCTCCTTTCGCATTTCCTGCAAAGCTCGTTGTATTTCTTCCTGCCACGCTCATCAAGAAAGAACGCCCATTCTCTCTTGAGGTATTTCGGCATACGGGGCATAGCGGGCACCTCCTTTTCGCTGCCTAATTGCCGATTTGCTCCCGAAACGCAGAAACGCCCAAAACCTGACCCCGCTGTATGGTTTCGGGGTGATTTTGGGCGTTTTCTTTCGATATGAGCGGCTTTGTTTTGGCGGCGGTATCCTTACCGTCCGTCATTCACATGTCGCTGTTTGTCGCTTCCGGGTAACAAAAAAGCGCCGTATTACTACGACGCTTTTGTCTTGCTCGGAAGATGGAGCAAGGGAACGCTATTCAATTATCTGTTGTACTTTTTCTTTCTGCTTACAACCGTTGTACCAATGGCTGCACCGCCGCTGATGAACAACAGGGCAATCCACAACAAAAGATTGGAGTTATCTCCCGTCTGCGGAGACTTGTCGGCGCTGGGTTTGACGGTGCCGCCGGGCAGCTTTGCCGTCACGGTGGCAGCCTTGGTGATTTCCTTTATTGCCGCAGCATCGGAGAAATACTTCTTGCAGCCGTCGCAGTACCAATACGCAATGTTGCCTTCTGCTGCAGCGGTTGCAGCCTTTGCGTCAATGTGTTTCAGGTCGGTGTGGTTGTTCGGGTCAAGGCTGCCATAGCTTTCTTTGCAAATCTCACAGACCGCCTTAGCTATGCAGGTTGCCGTGCCGCCGGAACATTTTTCTGTTTCCACGGCATTGCAGGTGCAGCGGCGGCTGTGGGTGCCGTCGTCGTTCGATGTCCAGTTCCCATTGTGGTCATGGGCGTCGCCCTGTCCATTGAACACCGGCAGGGTCTTGCCAGCTGCGGCCAGATATTTGCATTCGTCTGCCCACGGGTCAGCATTGTTGTCGCGTTCGCCAGTCTTGAGCAGTGCCAGCACCGTGCCGTCAGCAAATTCCGTTGCAGTTTTGGAAATTGATACTTTGTCGCCGTTGCCAGCCCTGGTTACCGAACCCTCCAGATAGTAGCAGTTGTAGATTTTGTCAATGAGAGGATTGCCAATGATCGCACCGACACTTGCTGTTCCGGTGACCGTACCGGCGTTATAGCAGTTGCGGATCGTTCCAGACGTGTTGATGCATTGTCCGATGATCCCGCCGACGCTGTTACCGGTGGTAGTGGTGATGCTGCCGACATTATAGCAGTCACGGACGATCAGGGTCCCCTCTTCGGTCGCAAATCCGATAATTCCGCCGGTGGTACCACCTTGTACTGCACACTGGTTGGCGCAGTTCTCGAAGGTGCCGCCATTAGCGGCGCCCGCAATGCCGCCGGTATGTTCGCTGCCTTTCACAGAACCCGACACCGTCAGATTCCGGATGGTGCCGCCGTATACATAGCCGAACAGGCCGACATAATGCGCGCTGCTGTCGATGGACAGATTTTTGATGGTATGGCCCTTGCCGTCAAATGTGCCGGAGTAGGAAGGCGTCCTCGCATAAAAGGCATCACCAATGCCGATTGGCGTCCATGCTTCGCCGTTCAGATCAATGTCTTCCGTCAATTCGGCGCAGATTTGGGTGTCTTCTATCTTTGTTGCATTATTCACCTTATCCCGGAACCATTTCAGCCCCTCGGCGGTGCCAATTTGATAGGGGTCTGTCTCCGTGCCGCTGCCGGTGGCAAGCGCGGGGGTGCCGGTAATCCCGCCGCTAAATGTGCCGCCGATGATGGTGCCGTTATTGGAGACTGTACCGGTAAACTCGCCGCCGGAGATCGTGCCGTTGTTGGTGACCTCGCCGGTAAACTTGCCCTTTTCGATGATGCCGTTGTCATTGAGCACAGAACCCTTAAACTCGGTGACGCTCTCATCGCTGCCGGTGATCTTGAGCGTGACTCCATGAGTTGAGCTATTATTGAGCACCACTTCGCCCGCGATCACGCCGCCGTTGGCATACAG